>Ga0102924_1003713_pt1 | contig 15881 bp, 12 predicted proteins | sample PaiPotPPM11metaG_FD_80116 | JGI IMG/M metagenome (GOLD analysis project Ga0102924, IMG submission 80116) | Iron sulfur acid spring bacterial and archeal communities from Banff, Canada, to study Microbial Dark Matter (Phase II) - Paint Pots PPM... ... | reverse complement strand
CTCGAGGAACGCATGCAGCGCCGTCTCCGCCGCCGGCAGCATGCGAAGCCGCGCCAGACGCGTTTCGATCTGGCGCACGATCTCGGCGCCCGACAGGCAGGCTTCGCTGGCAAGATGGTGGCTCGGGAAGTCGGCGCTCGCCCGCAGCGCGTGCAGCAGAGCAAGAAACGCGGCAGCGGCCTCGATGTCGGCCTCCCCGACCGAGGTCATCGGCAGCCCGTCGATCCAGCTCAAGAGCGCGCAGCCGCGTTGGCGATCGAGCGCGAGCAGACGCGGAATCCGGTCGATCCCGTGCTTGCGCATCAGCTCGAGCGCAGCCGCCTCGGTGCCGAGCCGGTCGCGCGGATCGTCCGCGCGCGCGGGATATTGCTTGAGGGCATAGACCGTCCCTGCCGTCTCAACGCGGAAAACGCGGGAGTTGCGCCCGCCGGCGATCTTGCGCATGGATCGGATGCGCTCGCCCACAAGCGCGCGCGCCGCCTCGCGGGTACGATCGAGACACGGATCAGCCCGCAGCACGGAAGACCTCGGCTTCGATGCGCGCCCACGTCGCGCAGGCCGGATAGCGTAGCGGCGCGCGCGGAGCATGGTGGGGCGCAAACAGGATGCGGTTGATAGGAGGAAACCGCGGATCGCTCAGCACCTCCTCCAGATCGTCGATGAAATGCGTGCAGTCGAGCACCGCGATGCGCTTGAGCTTCTCAGCTCGCGAGCCCTCGAAGAACACGCATTCGACCGGAATGGCATAGCCGTCCGGGCGGAAAAAGCCGTGCCGCTCCATCCAGCCCAGCGCTCCCGCGCGCAGATTGACGTCGGTGGCATCGAAATGACCGTGCTCGGTCTTGTGGCTGACGATATATACCTCATGCGCCTCACCGAGGCAACGACGCAGGAACTTGTCGACGCCTTCGAACATGACGGCATCCGAGATGCCGCCGCCGTAAACGAGGCCCTGGAGCCGCTGCCATGCGCGCTCGCCGTCGGGCAACCGTCGCAGCGCGTCGCGGACCGCCTGCTTTCCGCCGGAGAACTCAGGCGCAAGCAGGCCGCTTCGCTTCGCCGATTGCAGGAACACCTCGTCATATCCCACAATCGTGTTGTCGAAGTCGATGCCGATTCTCATCGCTTCCCGGTGCACACCGCGATCAGATAATGCGCCATGGGATAGAACCCGGTGTGGACGACTTCGTCGTTCATGGAGAACAGAAATACATTGACGAAGTAGCGCTGCATGAGCGCCTTGAACTCAACCCCGCTCTTGCAGTTCACGTGTCCCGCCTTGCTCTGCGGCGAGGCGTAATGCTGCGACTCCAGCGACGGCGTCCCAATGATGAGCACGCCTTCGCCATCGAGCGAGTCGCGCAGGTTGGCGAGGTAGGCGTGCTCGTCCCCGCGATCGATATGCTCGATCAAGTCGAGGCTGTAGATCGCATCGTAGCGTCGCGCGAGTGGCGCGAGCACGATGTCGTGGACCGCGGCCGGCAGCGGCCAGCGTTGCGACTGCCGCCGGCGGACATCCTCGATGAACACCGGATCGAAGTCGTAAACGTCCACGCGGTCGCATTCCTGCTGCACGATGCGGGCGCCGAAAGCGTCGCCGCAGCCGACTTCGGCCACCAGCCCCCGCCCGCTCAGCATCTTGGCGACGAACTTGTAGCGCGCGAGCAAGAAGGCCATGCGGCGGGGGTCATCGTGCCAGACCTGGTTGGTCATCAAGCCGAGCGAGGCGACGCCATGCCGGCTCTTCAGCTCAAGGAGGCGGGCGTATTGCGGCTCGCGGGTGAAGTCGGCGGTATTGGATGGCTGCGCCGTGCCGCCAGGCAGCGGCGCGTCGGCGTCGGCAATTTCCGCCGGCGGCGGCAGCGCGGCGGATCGGTCCGTCATCCCGGGAGGCTGCCCGGGCCGCCAATGCCATGCGCGGTCGGGGTCGCTTGACGGTCCCAGGCGGTGCCGTTGTCGCTTGCGCAAGATGCGGTGCGCGGAAAAATCCTGGACGCTTTTCGCCGCGGCGCCATCGACGCGCAATGCGACGGCAAAGCTCGTTGCAATCCTTGGCTGACGCTGCCGTGATCTTATCCGCATCAAGGTGGCGGCATTGGCCAACAGGCTCGCGAGCGCAAGAGGTCCGCCTGCCAGGGCAAGTACCGGAATGCCGATCATCGGTTTCTGATGCGCCATGCGCCCGAGCGACGTCATGGTGCGCGCCAGAGCCCAGCGCAGGCGCGTGGCCGCTACGATGTGAATTGCGGTCAAGGTGGCGGCGCGGCGCACCATCAGGCGCGCGTTGAGGTCGATCTTTTCCGCAAATCCCGCGGCATTGCGATGGCGTGCGTTATAGATGACAACGAGAATTGCGCCGCCGTCCTTTATCATCGGCGCGAGGCGATCGAGGAGGTCGCCGATGCGCGCGATGTCCTCCTCCCCGAGCTCGACCAGGCACAGATCGAACGAAGCAGCAAGCGGTTCCCAGATTTCGGCGGGGTCTGCCAGGAAACGCGATGGGATGATGCGCACGACGCGCTCCCCGCTGTCGGCAAGCGATGCCGTGAACACGGTGGGCGCGTTCGCGGCCAGCAGCAGCCGGGTGCGATGATCGCTCAGAAAGCCGCTCAGCCAGCTCACCACAAAACGATAATCCGGCCAGCGCGGGTGCCACAGGCGCACCCGCGGCGGCTGCCCGAACAAGGCAAACCTGAGCTTCTCGACCAACCAATCGCTGGCCCAGCCTTCGCCGCTGTCGGCATCCGGCAGTCCGAGCGCCCGCCGCCAATCGTCGAGCGCGAGCTTCATTCCGGTTGCCTCGCGATGCGCCGCAATGGCACCGCGCCAATAGGGATGGTCGCGATGTGGTTTCGGCGCGCGCGTTATGTTGGCCTGCAGGCGGGCAATGAATTGATCCGCCTGCGCAACCGCAGTCGCCCATGTGGGCGGGATCCCCTTGGCATGGAAAACGACGGAAAACTGCGAGTTCTCGCGGTGCCGCGCCGTGGTCCAGGATGACATATGCCTGGCGAGGCCCTTGATGCCGAGCGGGCCGGGCCGCAGGAAGCGCGCCTCGTGCAACGCCGGCTGCATCTCGATGACGAGATAATCGTCGGAGTCGGTGATGACCTCGACATTGTTGCTCGGGCACATCTCCGGCACGAACGAGTAGTCGCACGACGAGCCGATCACGAAATCGGCGGTCTCCGGCCGCACGCAGATCATGTGCATGAGATAGAAGCGCCCGAGCAGGGTGTCGCCGTCGACCTGCCAGAACAGACGATTGGGGTGCGTGTTGTGGGAAAGCGGAATATTGACGGTACTGGCGACGGTTGCGGGATGCAGGAAATTGAGCGCCCATTGCAGCAGCTTGCGCGGCGCTATCGCCAGCGCGCCAGCGGACGTGCCGATCTGCTCCTGCAGCCATGGCAGTGCATCCTCGAGCACGACCTGAAAGTTGCCAACGAGAACGGCGCTCCTTCCGTCCTGCATTCGCTCGATCACCGAGGCGAATGAGCCATCAGCAACGATATAGTCGGATACCAGGAAGAAGAAGCAGGTATCGAGCATGCGGTCGCCTGCCGCCCGCACGGCCTCGGTATAGGCGAGCGTGATGGTCGTCGAGTAATTGGAGGCCGTGATCAGATGATCGATGGGACGAACTTCGGTTGGGCAGATATCGGACAGCCGGCGGAACGCCGGATGATGGCGGATGAAATCCTCATCGTCGGTCCAGGTCAGGATGCAAAACCGGGTCGGCAGTGCGCGCGCGAGCGCCGGCAGATTGCCGGGTGCAAGGAGCGTGGGGAGGCCGATTTCGAGAAATTGCCGGACGAAATTATCGCCCCAGACCGGCAGCAGGCATTGCACTGCCTGTGGCGGAGGGCGCCGGTGTTGGGAGCTCGCAACCGAGGCCGCGCTCAAAGCCGCGGGCGTGGCCTTCGCCGACCTCCCTACGATGTCATCCATCTCATCCTCGACTGATCTGGTCTTGTCCGCTCGTTCCGCTGCGACCGATCCCGACGATGCGGAACTCCCGGACTGTCGTAACTTTGGGCATTTCGACAGTCAATCGATTGAGGAGAGGCATTCGCGACGCAGCGTCCGGCGATGATCACGCTCGAGCAGTCGAGGCGCGGAAGCCGGTCCGCTCGCCGCATCGAGATCATCAGATTGCATGCTGCAACCGCGCGCACGATCAGCGCTCCAGCGAGCAGCAGAAGCGGCACAATCGCGCGCGGACTCCCACGCGCTGCGCGGATCAATGCCGCCAGCGTGCGCTGCAAGGCCGCGCGCAGCGCTCCGATCGGCACGTAACGGGTGTCCTCCACACGTATGCCTGACCTTTCCAGGCGCAGGCCCAGCTCCGCACAAGCCGCGCCCAGGCCCACGGACTCCTCGTCGCGACCCACCGTGATAAGGATGACCAGGCATCCGCCGCGTTTCAATGTGCTACGGATGCCCTCGATGGTCGCTTGCTCAGGCGCAAGGCGCGCGCGCTCGATTACCCATAAGCATACGTCGAATGCCTGCGCCCGCGGGCGGGAGCCAGCCCTAGGCGAGATCGGGTCGAGCTCCGGGTCGATGCTTTCCACGCTGGCGCAAAGCGGCGCAAGCCAGCGTGCAAACCCCCGTGGCGAGGCGGACACTGCCAGCAGCCGGCCGGCGTCATTCGAATATGCTTTCAGCATGACGTAGGTCGCGTGAAAATCGGGCCAGCGCGGGTGCCAGCGTGTCACGTTTGGAGGATGGCCCAGCATCTTGAGCCGCAGCCGCCAGAGCAGGCCAGTCGTCCCGCCGCGCGAAGGCTGCGCGCCGAGGAGGCGCGTCCAATCGCGGCGCCTGCAATCGGGGCTCTCGCCGGCACACTGCAACGCCATCATGCCGGTCCAGAATGGATGGCCGCGATGCGGCTGCGGCTGGGAGGACAACGAGGATGCGACTTCGGCAACGAACTGCGACGCCAGCGCCTCGATTTCGGCGATCCGCTGAGGTATATCTCCGCTATGAAACACCAGGGTGGTCCCGGCATTGCGTCGATGCAGCGCCGTCGTCCATCGTGAAAGGCTTCGCCCCAGCATTGACGCACGCAAGGGTCCCCAGCGCAGCTGCCCCACTGCGCGCTCGCGCGTCTGCATCTCCACGGCGAGATAATCATCCGAATCGCTGATCACGCCGACGCGGCCCGAGGGGCACAGCTCGGGGATGAACGCGTAATCGCACGGCGCCCCGACGACAAAGTCGGTCACCTCGGGATGGATTGCGATCATGTGCAGCAAATAGAACCGCGCAATCAGGGTGCGCTCATCGACCGACCAGAAGAGCCTGCTGGCTTCGCGGTCATGCAGCAGGGAGACGTTGACCAAGCTTGCCGCATTGCTCGGATGCAAATGGGCCAACGCCCAGCCTGCCAGCAGCCGAGGTGGCAGAGCAAGCTCGCCGGCCGATGCATGCAGCTTCTCGTGCAACAGTGGCACGGCGGCCTCTGAGATCATCTGCAGGCTGCCAGCCATGACGCCGCTCAAGCCCGATCGAATTCGTCGAAGAACAGCGGCAAGCGAGCCGTCGGCGACGAGATAGTCGGCGACCAGGAAGAAAAACACCGTATCGGTGATCGCGGCGCCGGCTTCCCGCAGCGCTCGGGCGTAGGCGAGCGTAATGCAGGCATGGTGATTGCCGTCGCCGACAAGGTCGTCGATCGGGAGAATGGCCGCGTCGCAAAGCTGTCCGATACGCTGCCACGCCGGATGCATGATGATCGCGCAGCGGTCCGACGATCGCGTCAGCAGCACAAAGCGCGTCGGCAAAGCCTGTGCCAGCGCCGGGACGTTTCCGGGAGCAAGCAAGGTAGGCAAACAATAGTCCAGGAATCGATCGACGTAAGAGGACCCCCACACCGGCATGAGAAGCGTACAAGCCCTGGCAGGCGAGCGGGTGGTGGTTCCATTTGCAGCGCCATCCTGCGAGACGCCTCGCTCGCTCATCGCAGCTTGAGCCTCTGCATCCGCCTGATGTTGTAGTAACGGTCATCGGTCATGGCATTGGGCACCTTGCCTTCCCCGAAGGCGCGCTCCAGGTCGGTGATCGCGTCATCGACCGTGCGCCGCGCCTTAAATCCGAGCTCGCGCAGAATCCGCTGTGAGGACACGTGATACGAGCGGTGGTCGTCGGTCGCCGTCACGACGACCTTGACCCCGCCGATCCGCGCGCGGACCATCTCGGCGATCTCGCGAACCTTGAGATTATGATAGCCGGCATTCCAGATCTTGCCGTCAACGGCCCCGTCCGGCGCATCAAGCAGCATGAGGTACAGGTCGGCCATGTCCTCGATATGGATGTTCGGCCGCAGCTGCTCACCGCCGAATACTGTAATGCGCCCATTATTGATGGCGAGGTTGGCCAGAATGTTCACGGTGAGGTCGAGGCGCAGCCGCCGGGCATAGCCGCACACCGTCGCTGGCCGAAGGATAACCGTGACGAAATCGCGCTCGCGCTCGCGCGTCAACACTTCTTCGCATAGCGCCTTGTATCTCGAGTAATCCGTCAACGGCTGCAGCGGCAGATCCTCGGTGGCTTCCGGCTCGTTCTTGACGCCGTAAACTGAGGACGACGATGCATATATGAATCGACGCACACCGGCCGCCTTGCTGGCGCGCACCAGCGGCTGGAAGCAGTCGTAGTTGATCGAGCGGCCGAGCGCGGGATCAAGATCGAACGACGGATCGTTGGAGATGCAGGCGAGGTGGATGACCGCGTCGCAACCAGCGAGCGCGCGTTCAACGGCGGCCGCGTCGCGCAGGTCACCTTTCACCTCGCGCAGTGCAGGATTGCTGCAATGATCGGCGAGCACATCCGCGCCGTAAATGTAGAGATCGAGCACGGTGACCTCGTAACCGGCCGCGAGCAACTTGGGCACGAGAACCGACCCGACATAGCCCGCGCCCCCAGTTACCAGGACCCGCTGGATACCTCTTGCCATTGAAGCTTAGGACACGGCCAGTCGGCTCTGCTTTGCGCCCAATCCCCATCCCATGTTGAGATCCAGGATTGCATGGCAGAGCGATAGGTGAGCGATCTCCACGAATCCATATTCTTGCGCGGGCACGTAAAAATTGAGGTCGCCCATCACCCGGAGATCGTTGTCATCGTCGAATCCCGAAAACGTGGCGACTCCTACCTTCCGCATTAGAGCCGCCGCAACCGCGGCAAGGATGCTGGGTGACCGCCCGGAGCTGCTGATCGCGACCAAGAGGTCGCCGGCACGCGCATGGAACTCCAGCTGTTTTGCAAAAATGCTCTGATAGCCGAAATCGTTACCGAGGCAGGTCAGCGCCGACGAGTCATTGAACGCAATCGATCTCAAGCCGCCGTTCTTGGAAAAATCAATTGCCAGATGACTTGCAAGGCTGGCGCTCCCGCCGTTGCCGATGAACATGATCTTGTTACCGACGTCGTGGACGGAATGGGCAATGGCCAGGAAATTGTCGAACGCCTCATCGAGGGGCAGTCGTCGGCCGGAAAAGTCGGTGACTTCCGCTTCCAGAATCACTCGCGACAGCTCCTTGAAATATGGTCGGACTCGCCCGCGCACGCGCTCACTCATTTGAGAAGGCCGATCAGGCTCTTGACCAGGCTCGCCTTGTCGATCGACTGGCGATGGCCGACAATCTCGGTCTTGAGCGCCCCCACCACGTTGCCGATGAAACCGATGCGGTCGAGCGCGCCGCCGACTGCAACCAGCGGCGCGGTGACGGCAAAGAAAGCATCTCCCGCCCCTACGGTATCGAGCACCATCCGGGTGACGGCGGGAATCGTGTGCAAGGTGCCCTCGCGTTCACAGGTGACACAACCATGCTTGCCGTGGGTGACGATTATCTTCGGGCAGTCGATATGCTCATCGACAAGACGGCGCGCGGCTTCGCCGGCGTCCGCCAAACGATCCGCAACCGCCAGCCGCGCCTCCGGCCCATCAATGCAAATGTAGTCGGCGAGTGGGTATCGCGTGATGAGATTGTATCCCATGTTGGCGCTGTTGCTTTGTGCGTTCACCGCCAGGAAGCGGGACGAGGCGCGCAGCGCATCAATCGTCGATCTCGCAATCAAGCCGTGACCGAAGTCGGTCACGATGACCACATCCGCGGTCGGCGCCCGAGCCGCGATCGTCGCATCGACCTCGGCCTGCACCGGAGGCAGCAACGGTTCGTCGTCCATGAAATAGACTTCGAACAGCTTGCGCATGTATGAGGGATCGACGAAGCGCTGCTTGAGGGTCGTCGGGGCGCCTTCGCGCCTGATCCCATGCAGCCTGACGTTGGGACGCAGGCTGCGCTTGATCAAATCCTCGTGGCTGTCGTGGGTGCCGAGACAGGTGATGACCTCGACCTCCCTGCAAAACGCAGCGACGTGATTGGCGGCCGCGAACACTCCCCCCGCAAACACTTCGCGACTCTGGAAGCGCGCCGCGATGAGGTTCTCTTTCGGCGGTTTGCCCATCGGCAAGGCATACTGATATTCATCGATGATGGCGTCACCGACCACCACTACTCGCAGGTTGCGCACGCGCTCGATGAGATCCAGCATGTCGGAAAGGCCGCCGTCGCCGCGCAGCGAATTGAGGTGATCGCGCACGCTCGGATCGAAAATGTTGAAATGTCGGTTGATCAACTCGGTAGAGCTGAACACGACGTCGTCGGTGAAGTGGATTTGCCCGCCGTGCGCTTCGACGGCTTCGCGCTCGAACACGATCTTGCCGGTGACATCGCCTGCGGGATTAACGTAGTCCTGGCCCTTGACATAGAAATTCGGGCGGATCGCCGTGATCGCCGGGACCGCGTCGCGCGCCTCGGAGATTGCAACCCAATCGACAGGCTCAAGTGCGGCGACCATCTCAGCGCGTATCGCTTCGTTGAATACGGGTCGCCCCGGGCCCTTGTTGACGAAGCGATCGGCGGTGAGCGTCACGAACAGCACGTCGCCCAGTTGGCGCGCGGCCTCCAGGTGACGCACGTGGCCGAGATGTATGAGGTCGAACGTGCCGTGCGCTTGCACCACAGTGAGGCCTTTGTCCCGCTGACTTTGCGCGATTACCGCGGCTTCCTCCATACTCTTAATTTTTTCACGAGAAGTCGCCGCAGAAGGCGCGGACAGGCGAAGCGAATTGACTAAAGCGTCCAACCTACCCCCCAGGCACGCGGGCCACAATCAGAGTTAATAACAAAGTACTCCCCACTGCCTCGCCTTTCAACCCTGCAAATTCCTGGGCGGTTCCCGCGGTCGCCATTTAACCTATTGGCGGGAATGCATAATTTGATGATAACGGAAGGCTCAGAAAAGATCTCGTAAGCTGTGGCCGGGAAAACCCACTGCACGCCCAATCGGTTGCGTCGCGCGAATGGGTCACTCCTTGCTGAGTAATCTGAACCAGTCGGACGTTTCGTGTGCGATGAGCTCGGGAGTCCACACCGGAGCGCTTCGCCAATGTTCGACATGGTCGCGCATGATCTTGACCCCGTCAGCAAAACCAACCTTTCGGGTCCAGCCAAGACGGCCGGAAATCTTGGAGATATCCGCCCAGGTGCAATCCGGCTCTCCGGGGCGCTTGGGAATGTGAACGGTTGGCGGCGATCCAAGCTGCGCTACGAGCTCCGCGACGCTCACCGGGGCCCCGCTGCCGATGTTGAACGCCTCTCCGACGCTGTTGCTGGCAGCCACGACCAGCAACGCATCGATGACATCGCTGACGAAGGTGAAGTCGCGTCTTTGCCTGCCGTCTCCTACGATGGTCAAAGGCACGCCGGCAAGAAGCTGAGCCAGAAAGACGCCGAACACCGCGCCATAGGTGCCGCTGGTGCGCGCGCGTGGGCCATACACGTTGAATAGCCGCACCGAGACGGCGGAAAGTCGATATACGCAAGCCCAGTGGAGGACCAGCTGCTCGCCCAAATATTTCGTGAGGGCATAGGGATATTGCGGGCTTATCGCAGCGGTCTCGGGCGTCGGATAAATTGCCGGAATCCCGTAGCAGGAAGACGACGCGACATACACAAATCTTGCGACCTCCTGCTTTCTTGCGGCCTCGAGCACGGTAAAGGTGCCGTCGACATTGGCCCGGAAATACGCGCCGGGCTCACGGATCGATGGAACCACGTCGGCTCGAGCGGCAAGGTGGAAGACGCGCTCAACGCCGGCGCATGCGGCATCAACGCTATTGCTGTCGGAAATGTCCGCCTCGATGATCTCCAGGCGCGGATCGCTTTCATGCTGTTGCAGATTCGATCGCCGCCCAACCGAAAAATCATCAAGCACGCGTACGCGCCGACCTAATGCGATCAGACGGTCAACCAGATGGCTGCCGATAAAGCCGCCGCCCCCGGTGATCAGATCGATGCTCATGGCGCTTTGCTTCGTCTTGCCCCGTCTCTGCATAGCCAATCGCCGCGCCGCCGGCAATCAACATGCGATGAGTGGCGCTCAACCTTATCGCGGTGCGCGCTGGTGTACTGCATTCCTCTTCTACTGGAGGTAGCGGGCGGATTGCCTTTGTCCAGCTCGGGGACTATTGCTGCTGCACGAAAATGACCAGCGTGCCCGGCATCTCGGTTGTGCTGCCCAACTTCAACCACGGCGCCTTCGTGGGGGAAGCGCTGCGCGCGTTGCTGTCGCAATCCCTCGAGCCGGATGAAATAATAGTTGTCGACGATGCATCGACCGACAACAGCCGATCGGTCATTGAAGGAATTACCGCCAAGAATCCAACCGTCCGATTGCTGGTGAATCCGCAGAACGTGGGTGTCATACGCGCACAGAAACGCGGGCTCGAACTCGCTTCCGGTTGCTATATTTATCTGGCAGCTGCGGACGATTGGGTCATGCCAGGCTTTTTTGCCCTTGCCCTGAAGATGCTCAAGAAATATGCGCAAGCAGGCCTGTTTTGCGGTGATGCAATCATCATCGATGGCCAAAGCGGTCGCTGTCGCGGCTATCGCCCGGTAGTAAGGCCGTTTCACCGCGCCGGCTTCGCCGATGGCGCGCAAACGCGCCACATCCTGCGACGCTGTGACAACTGGATGCTGACTGGAAGCAGCCTGTTTCGGCGCGATGCGTTCGAGATCGCGGGAGGCTTGGATGAAACCCTTGGCACCTTTGCCGACGGTTATCTTGCCCGCAGGGTCGCCCTGACCTGCGGCTTTTGTTATGCTCCGCGGGTCGTCGCCGCCTGGCGCATCTCTTCGCTCAGCGTGTCGCGTCAAGCTTCACTCACGCTCGAGAAAGCCACCGGTATCCTGCACACCATGCCGACGCGGATTGCCAGCGATCCGTTGTTTCCCACATGGTATCCGGACTTATTTCGACGTCGCTGGCGGTTTGCCAGCTCGAGGCTCGCTACGGAGTCGACTCCGATCAATTACACGATCCTGCAATCGATGTTTCCCGATTCAGCGCTGGACATACGAATGCTCAAGTGCATTCGCCGGTGCCTTGCTCGATCTCGTCTTCTGGAAAAGCTGGCAATCATGGCCTGGCTGGCCATCCGGCTGCGACCCTATCCCGTCTCCGGCCTGCTTGCGACAAGCCTGTCGCGATGGGCTGCGCGGTCAGCGAGGACGCAATGACGACGAATTTGCTAGACGACCTGCGAGCACGGAATGAAATGACTCTCGCCGAGGCTGCTAGCAATGTGTGCCAAGGGGCAGCAGCTTGGCCAATCTGGAGCATGATCGGCTGGAACGACGTCCGGCAGAAATATCGGCGCTCGGTGCTGGGGCCATTTTGGATCACCCTGAGCATGGCCATCTTCATCTCAGGGCTGGGGATAGTTTACAGTCGGATTTTCAATGCTGAAATAGACGTCTTCCTTCCTTATCTTGGAGCAGGTCTCATTGCCTGGACGTTTATCGCCTCCAGCATGCTGGAATCCTGCAATGCGTTGCAGGAAGCGGAAGCGGTGATCAAGCAAATCAGAATTCCAATTTCAGCTTTTGTTTTCCGCGTAATTTGGCGCAACTTCATCGTGTTTATGCACACGATCGTCCTGATCGTGCCGATTTGGCTCGTATTCGGAATTCGTCCTGATTGGACGACAAGCATGATCGTTCCCGGACTATTATTGCTGTGCGCCAACCTCCTTTGGATCGGTCATGTGCTTTCCATCGCATGCGCACGCTTCCGCGATATTACCGTGATTGTCGCCAACATCCTCCAGCTCGCGATCTTTATCACCCCGATTATGTTCCCGGTAAGCGCTCTTGGGCCCCTTGAATGGGTAGCACAAGCCAACCCGCTCTATCACATGGTCGCGCTTATTCGCGCTCCACTCATCGGCGATACTGTCTCGCCTTTGACATGGATGGTTGCAATCGGCATGTTCCCGATCGGAATGGTAATGGTTTTACTGTTGCTTCGTCACACTTCACATAGAATCGTCTACTGGCTCTGAAACGCAGGTTTGAATGGCGACGGTGAGGCTGGTCGATCTCTCGGTTGATATTCCAATCTATGACGTGGCGAGCACCTCAATAAAGATGCTGCTCCATGGGACCACGGGAGGGCGATTCGCCTCGCAACACGCTCACGTCATCGTCAATGCGTTGAGAAAAATCACCTTCGAGGCGCACGACGGAGACCGGATCGGGCTCATCGGCAACAACGGATCCGGGAAGACCACGCTATTGCGTGTCCTCGCGCGGGTGTACCCGCCAACCGGTGGCACCATTGAAGTTTGCGGCCGGGTCTCACCAATGTTGAACATGACGCTGGGAATGAGCGCGGACGCGACCGGCTTCGAGAACATCAGAATTTGCGGAGCACTCTGGGGCCTTACGCGCAAGCAGATCGAGGCCAGCATCGACGACATAGTCGACTTTACGGAGCTCGGCGAGTATCTGAACATGCCGGTGCGAACGTATTCGGCTGGCATGCTGCTGCGCCTGTCTTTTGCAATCGCCACGCTGCGTGAGCCGGACATCTTGTTGATTGATGAAATCATTGGTGTGGGGGACGCCGGATTCCTCCACAAGGCATCCGCACGCTTGGCGCGGCTCGTCCGTCAGTCCCGGATTCTGTTCATGGCCAGTCATGTCAAATCCTCGATCATGCAGCTTTGCGATAAAGCCATTTGGCTGCACAATGGAAGCTTGGTCGCCTATGGTCCGGCGGAAGAAGTGATGGCGAGATACGAGCAAGGCGATGTGCCTCGATAAAAGTGCCGATTGGAAGGATGGGGAGCATTTCATTTCGGGCGGAAGCCAGGCAGGACGTCGCCGGGATTGACGCCCGCCGCGATGAGGTGGTTTGCCGAATTGGGTGCGGAGCAAACGTGATCTCTGAGGTCAGCTTCGGCTGTCGCCCCGCGGGCGGACGATCATCATGGGCCTTGGCCGGGACATGCGATGCATTCTCATCGGCTCCATACGCAACCTCGCGCCATTCGCTTGCAGCTGCATGATCATTCTGCGCCCGCGGCAGCCCGCGCTTTCGCCACCGTCCTACCCAGGAGCCTCCTCATTCCCATAATCGCACCGATATCAGCGGGTGTCGGGTTCGGACCGCCGACCAGCGTGTAGGCCCCCGTTAAGTGGAAAAGACTGATTATATTGCATGACCCGCTCGCTGGGGTTGTTAATGGGTCTGGGTGCCCGATGAGCGGCATGAGGCGATGCGTGATCTCTCGCGCGCCCGTGAGGCAGCGCGCAAAGACCTCAAGGGCAAGCGCCAACAGGTCTCCTCGTTCATGCTTCGGCTCGGGCGGCATTATTCGGGCAAGAAGACGTGGGGGCCAGCGCACATGAATTGGCTCATGCTGCAGAAGCTCGAGCATCGCGAGCAGCGTATTGCACTCGAAGAGCTTCTGGGGGCGGTGCGCCAGGAGAGCGAGCGTGTCGAGCGTCTGCAGCAGGCGATCGGTGACGCGGTGCCCGAGTGGTCACTTGCCGAGGTCGTCACCGCCTTGCAGGCGATGCGCGGGATAGATCTCGTTGCGGCAGTGACGGTGCTGGCCGAGATCGGCGATCTATCGCGCTTTCAAAACCCGCGCGAGCTGATGGGGTATCTCGGTCTGGTGCCCTGCGAAAGCTCCACAGGAGACACGGTCAACCGCGGCGGCATCACCAAGGCCGGCAATGGTCGGGCGCGGCGTATCCTGGTCGAAGCCGCTTGGAGCTATCGGCATCCTCCCCGGGTGAGCCGCGAGAAGCAGATAAAGGTGGCGGCCGCACCGAGGGCGGTGCGCGAGATTGCCTGGAAAGCGCAAACGAGGTTATGCGGGCGCTTTCGGTCGCTCACCCGGAAGGGCAAGCGGCCGACCGTCGTCGCCACGGCGATCGCCCGCGAGCTGTCGGCCTTCATCTGGGCGATCAATCGCGAGGTCATGGCAAGCCGATAGGCGTAACGTGATCCGAGGCTGTGGACCGCTCGACGAGTCGTGAAGGGCTCAACCGGCCCCCAAGGCCCTGCGTTGCAACCCACGAAAAAAGGATAGCCAGCAAGATATCAATCGTGCAGCAGAGAGGACGGGACCACGGCAAGGGGAACTCCCGAGCTTACCACGTGGCCGATCACATGATCGACGCCCGATCTCAGACAGGGACAGCCCCGGACGAACAAACGGCAATGCGGTATGCAACCCGCGCATCAGAGTTTGATCACCGACGTCTTCCAGGTCCCGCCCTCTCCTCTGCACGATCCGTCACCTCATCAACTTCGCGCTGGTGCGCGCGGAGAACGCCCCAGTCGTGCTCGCGGTGCTTGACAATGGACATAAGAGGGTAAGCAGACCCCGCCGGCGGCCGGGCTGTCGGTCTCTTTCCTCTGACCGCGGAGGCCATTTTGGGTAAGATGCGGGCGTGGTCCGCGCTGTGCACCGAGTTAGCATTAGCCCGCATCGACACGGTGAACTTGATCGAGGAGGAGACGCGATGAATGAGACGAGACGCGAATCCGATTTCAGGAACATCGGGGATATCCTAGGCGGTCTAGCCACGAGCATCCCCCGGTTACTCGCCGGCGAAGCAGGGAACCGTGCGGCGAGGAGCGAATCCGATCTCGAAGAGATCAGTCGTATCTTGGGGCGATTGGCCGTGGATCTCTGCAGGTCGCTTCCTGGCAACGTCGAAGACCCAGAGACCGTCCTGATGAAGGCAAATGAGAGGGGGGCCGAGCAACCGGCCCCCTCATTGTTTGTTTGCTCGCCGCTACCGAGGCGGCATGCTGGCCGTCAAAAGCCGGAGATCGAGCCGCTCATGCTGCGCGCCGCCTCCTGCCTTTTCTCTTCCGACTGAGCGAAGTGCGTGCGCGTGAGCTTCGAGGCGGCGGCACGTTGAGGCCAAGCGTCTCCGACACGTCACGCGACCATGACGATACCGACATTGATGTCGCATTATAGGTGTGATCGGAGTCGTCCCCAGGGCGTCATTTCTTCCCTCTGCAATTTAGTGCTTAAAATGCGCGACTGGTCGTTGGAGCCTTCGACAAGCGCGCTCGGCCTTTTTCATTTGGCATCCGTTGCTGGTTATTCAGCGCGAGAACGATTTCAGTAGCCTTATTGTTGATATAAAGCTAGGATTCTGACGGTCCCTTCCCTCCACCCCCGGCCTTGGCCTTCGATAATGATCATGCGGCTTCCAGGATCGCAAAAACGAACGACTATGAGTGTCTTGACGCATGGATATCGATGGACTTTGCGGCGAGGCAATATAAGCCCGATGTTGCGGAGTTCTTTGTGGACTATGCGGGAATGTTCAGAAATGCTCGTTCGAGCGATCGTCATCCCATAAGTTTCTTCAGTACTGTCCGGTTAACTTGAGAGGCCTTGGTCAGAAAGCCAATAGCGGCGGGGCTTTTCGGGTGACATGGGGTGTCTCCGACTTGAATCGGAAATGGTCGTTTGCGCTAGCGTCCCGGGT
>Ga0102924_1003711_pt1 | contig 15884 bp, 12 predicted proteins | sample PaiPotPPM11metaG_FD_80116 | JGI IMG/M metagenome (GOLD analysis project Ga0102924, IMG submission 80116) | Iron sulfur acid spring bacterial and archeal communities from Banff, Canada, to study Microbial Dark Matter (Phase II) - Paint Pots PPM... ... | reverse complement strand
GCCGACGAGGGTGGCGTCATCCAGCTCGTGTTCCAGCCGCCGCCACGGTCAGCGCGGACACGCGCGAGAAGCCAGGCGGCGCGGTTGCGTGCCGGGCGGGGTCTTGGTCCCAATGGCGGCATGCGAGTGCTCGGGGCGGCCGGCGAAGCGCTTGGTGGCGTGCTTGACGTGCTCACGCCGAGCTCGCCGCACCCGATGGGCCGCCAGACCGCGCGGCCTGGCGCCGACCAGTTTTCGCTGGAGTGTGCTCGTGCGATCGAGGCGAAGGCCAGCGGCCAGTTGTTGGCGGCGACGGTCAGGGTTGGCGCGTGGGCGTCCGGGCGGCGGCGGGCACGCAGCCGGCTCGGCGGGATGCTGGCGGCGTTCGGCCAGTACCAGGAACTCGGCGGCCTGCGCCGCGGCCGGGAACCGTTCTGCGCCAGCCGGCTCACGGCGTGTCTACCGCCGGTGAGGCAGCGGCTGTTGCTGGGTTGTGGCGAGGCGGCGGCGCTTATGGCGGTCCCGCAGCAGAGCGCGCTCGCGCCGCTGTCGTTCACGGACGCGCCGGCACGTCGTGTCGCGCCCGTCGCACAGGCTCCCTCGCGCGGGCTGCTGCTGGGTCGTAGTGACCATTCTGGGTTTAATCGTGAGGTTCGCGTTGAGCCAGGGGCGCTGTTGCAGCACACCCATGTTCTCGGGCCGACGGGGCGTGGTAAGAGCACGTTGATCTTGAACATGACGGTCGAGGCGATCCAGGCCGGGATGGGCGGGATGGTGCTCGACCCGACCGGCGAGCTGACAGGCAACATCCTCGACCGCATCCCCCAAGGACGCCAGAGCGATGTCGATCTACTTGATCTCGGGGATGAGCGGTTCCCGCCGGCGCTGAACCTGCTGGCGTGCCCGCCCCCACAGGGGGATGCGCAGGTGCAGGCGATCTGCGGGATCTTCGCGCGGCTGTTCGCGAGGTTTTGGGGGCCGCGCACGGAGGACATCCTCCGCTCGGCGCTCGCCACGCTCCTCTGTAATCGGCGTCCCGACAGTGAGCCGCCGACGCTCGCCGATGTCCTCACGTTGCTGTCGAACCCCGGCGAGCGAGCGAACTATCGTGCGAGTGATCCGGTGGCGTTGGATGTGTTCTGGCGTCAGTGGCAGACGTTGAGCGAGCCCGCGCGGGTGCAGGCGCTCGCACCGTTGTCGAACAAGCTGCGGGCGCTTTTGGGGAATCGCATGTTGCGCAACATGCTCTGCCAGCCCGCCGCGCCCGACCTCGGACAAGCGATCACCCAGGGCCGGTGGTTGCTGGTGTCGTTGCCGCAGACGCTCGGGGAGGACGCGGCCGATCTGGTCGGTTCGGTGTTGTTGCACCGGGCGTGGCAGGCAGCGCAGCGCCTCGGACCGATCGCGACCAACCAGCGTCCGCCGTTTCTCTGCCTGGTCGATGAGTGCCACCGCTTCTGTCATTTGCCGCAGGGGATGGCGACTGCGCTCGCTCAGGCCAGGGGTTATGGCGTGGGGTTCGTGCTCGCCCACCAGCACCTCGCGCAGGTTTCTGAACACGGGTTGTTGGAGGCGATCGACGCGAACTGCCAGACCAAGATTTGTTTTGCGTTGCAGGCCGCTGACGCGAAACGAATGGCGGCGCACTTTCACCCGCGGCTGGATGCTTGTGACCTTCAGCATCTTGGCTCCTACACGATCGCGTGCCGTGTCCTGCACGAGGCGCGGGAGCTGCCCGCCGCGACGGCGGCGACGCTCCCGCAACCAGCACCCACACCAGGCGAGCCGGCCAAGATCATCCGTGGGCGTGCCCGCGCGAACACCCACGAGCGGAGCACGGTAGAGGCCGCGATCCGTGCGCGTTACGGGCGGATCGAGCAGCCGCCACCCGGTCGTGCTGACGCTGACCAGCCAATGCAAGTCAGGAGCCCGATTGGGTTTGGTGACGGGTTCGCTGGTGCCGGCGAGCTGATCGAGGACGAGTGCTTTGCAGAGGTTGAGGGTTCTCCGTGCGTTATTCCGTCTGGTTCTCCTCCCAACGGAGGACCCCCAGCGCCCGGAACCCCGCACCACGACACGGGTCGCAAGCGATCAGCGAATCCCGACAGTAGACAGTTTCACCCTCCTCGCCGGGGGCGGTCATGCTGACAGCCCGCGTAACCCTCCGCGACCGGGAGCTACTCGACCGGCTCGCCCAGCACGAGCCCCTCTCTACCTCCGAGGTATGCCTGCTGTTCTTCTCTGGTGCTCGTGCTTGCCGTGGTCGGTTGTTGAAGCTGGAGGGACAGAAGCTGCTGGCGCGGGTGTACCCGTCGCGGGAGTGGCGCGGCGGCGCGACCGAGGCGCTGTGGTTCCTCTCACCGCACGGCCGCCAAATGATCGGTGCGAGCGCGCGCCGGCCGCCGGGACTGTCGATCCCCGATCTCGAGCACCGCCGAGCCGCCGCCGGGTTCTTCCTCGACCTCGTGCGCGGGAGCCTCGACAGGCCGGGCGAGGGCTTGTATCGGTGGCTTGGCGAGCAGCAGGCACAGCACGGCACCGGCCCGACGGTGCGCCCGGACGGGTACGGGCGCTACCTGCTCCCCGATGGCGAGATCACGTTCTACCTAGAGGTAGACCGCGGCACCGAGACAACCAAACGGGTGAGGGACAAGCTCGCCGCCTACCAGCGGGCGCTCGCCGCTGACCGCAACCGCGACTGGGGGAACATCCTTCTCGTCTGCGAGAGCCGGCGGCGGCTCGCGAGCCTTGCGCGATGCGCACCCGCCGGCCCGCCGTGGGTGTGGGGCACCAGCGACCGCGAGCACTACCGGCTTCTGCCATCCGGGGAGCAAGAGCGAGGTTTCCGGGAGCTACCCGCATGGCCGCGGCAACCAGCGCACCGGACCGCGGATTGTCTCGGCCGGCGGTGGCGCCAACCCGCCCCCGCCACCACGATACGAGGGCGAGCAGCATGAGAACGTCCGAGCACTCCCGTGAGCGCTCAGCGGCAACGCAGGGCAAAACACCCGATAACCGCCGGCAGCGAGGTGAGCCCGCGCGGGCCGATCGCTCTCGGCTGGTATGCAGCGCCAGCAGCGTCTGGCAACCGATGAGAGATGCGCCAAGGCGGCTCACGGCGGACGACGTGATGACTGCACGTGAGGTTGCCGGGCTCCTGCACGCGCCCGTTTCGACCGTCGAAGATTGGGCGCGTCGCGGCATCCTGCCGAGCGTCAAGATCGGCAGGCGCAGGCTCTACATCCGCCAAAACATCGAAGGGGTGCTGATCGGGCAACCGGGGCCCAGCCCGCGGTAGCGTCGTCCGCACGCACGTCGTCTGTGCATATTGGGGAGACGGTGGTCAGGCCCAATACCGTTTTCCAGCGAGCACGCGATTTCCACATCTCCGGACGATCCCTGCATCATTTATCGTAATTCTGTGCTCGCGACCGCACAAACCGATGGCCTCGCACCTCGCGCTGGGTTGGGCTACGGCGTGGGTGATCACCGGCCTCAGGTAGAGCGTCGTTGCTCCCATCCTTCGGAGGCCTCCACCATGCGTGAGACACTGGTAATGCCGTGATTGAGCGGATCGTGATCGAGGGCTACCGCCTGTTCTCAAGGCTGGACATGGCGCCGAACCCGGGGATGAATATCGTCGTCGGCGATAACGAGAGCGGCAAGTCGACGCTGCTGGAGGCGATCGCACTCGCGCTCACCGGCAAGATCAACGGTCGCTGGGCAAGCGAGGAGCTCAACCCATTCTGGTTCCACAGGCCGACCGTCGTGAAGTTCTTCCAGACCTACGGCACCGAGGAGGCGACTGCGCCACCACAACTGTTGATCGAGATCTACCTCTCCAACGAGATCGATGCGCTGCAGCACCTGCGCGGGGTGCACAACACACTCCAGACCGACTGCCCCGGGGTAGCGCTCGGTGTCACACCGTCCGAGGACTACCGCTCAGAGCTGAGCGAGTACATGGACAGCGACCCGCCCACAGTCCTCCCCGTCGAGTTCTACGAGATCGCCTGGCGCGACTTCGCCGACAATCGACTCGGCCGCCGCCCGCGCGAGCTTGCAACCTCATACATCGACTCGCGCACCGTCCGCTCTACATCCGGCGTCGATTACCACACTCGGGAGATGCTCAGCGAGCACCTTGACAGCCGCGAGCGAGCGCTGATCTCACTCGCCCATCGCAGATCTCGTCAGCACATCACCGACAACACACTCGGAGAGATCAACAAGCGGATCGAGGAGAGCAGCAGGGAGCTTCACCAAAACCCGATCGGGCTGCAGATGGACCAGTCCACCCGCGCTTCCTGGGAGACCGGAATCGTCCCGCAGGTGGAGGACATCCCGTTCGCGATGTCCGGGCAGGGCCAGCAGGCCGCGATCAAGATGTCCCTGGCGATGAGCCGCACCGCCGATGCGTGCACGTTCGTGCTGATCGAGGAGCCCGAGAACCACCTGTCGTACACGCGGCTCTGGCGCCTGATCGCCCGCATCCAGGCGCTCGCGGGCGATGATCAACAGCTGTTCGTCTGCACGCATAGCTCGTTCGTGCTCAACCGCCTTGGCGTCGACCGCTTGCTGCTGCTCAACGACGGCGTGCCAGCGCGGCTCTCAGGTCTGGAGCAGAGCACGGTGGACTACTTCCGCAAGCTTGCGGGGTACGACACACTCAGACTCGCGCTGGCAGACAAGGCGGTGCTCGTCGAGGGCCCGTCGGACGCGATCATCTTCGAGCGCGGTTATCGCGATGAGACAGGCGCGTCGCCGATCGAGGCCGGGATAGACGTGATTTCGATGGGAGGGCTCACGTTCAAGCGAGCCCTTGAGCTTTGCGCGGCTCTGGACCGCGGCGCGGTCGTCCTGCGGGACAACGACGGCAAGACGCCGGTGGAGATCCGCGAGGGGTTGGAGGACCTACTTGAGCAGGGCAAGCGCGAGCTGTTCGTCGGCGACCCATCTGGCGGAGAGACTCTTGAGCCTCAGATGGTCGCTGCCAACGGCGAAGAGACGCTGCGCGAGGCCTTGAAGCTCGGCGAGAGCACCGATGTCGAAAGCTGGATGTCGAACAACAAGACCGAAGCAGCGCTGTGGATCCACGACTCGGAGAGGACGGTCACGATGCCTCCGTACATCATGGAGGCGATCAAGTTCCTGCGGTGAGACATCTTGTGCTCTCGGTCGCCGGCGGGCGCAAGACGCAATCGATCATCGAGGAGTGCGCGCTCGCGCCGCCAGAGCGACGGGTTCTGGTGCTGACCTACACGCAGACAAACCAGACGGCGCTGCGCACTCGGCTCGCTGACGTGGGGTCGCTTAGGGCGCGGGTGGAGGTGCTCGGCTGGTTCAGCTTCCTGCTGCGCCACTGGGTGCGCCCCTACCTCCCGCTGCACTTCCCCGGCAACCGCCTTCGCGGCCTGAACTTCGACGGGGATCCGGGTTATGTAAGCGGCCGGGTACGGTTCCTGGACAGCGAGCAGCGCGCCTACCGCTTGCATCTCGCGCAGCTTGCCGTCGATGTGAGCAAGGCCAGTGGCGAAGCGGTCATCGACCGGCTGTCGCGGATCTACGACGCGATCCACATCGACGAGGTGCAGGATCTGAACGGTTATGACCTTGAGGTGCTGGAGATGCTCTTGGACGCGCCGATCGACCTCAGGCTGGTCGGAGACGTGCGCCAAGCGCTCCTCGCGACGAACCCGCGCGAGCGCAAGAACAAACCGTACAAGGGCATCGAGATCAAGAAGTGGTTTGAGAAGCAGGCGAAGGCGGGGCGCCTAGTGATCACGCAAAAGAGCGAGACCTGGCGGTGCAACCAGGAGATCGCGAACTTTGCGGACAGGATCTTCGACGCGTCGTGTGGGTTCCCCCCTACGGAGTCGCACAACGCGAAGCGGACGGGGCACGACGGGGTGTTCGTGGTCGCCCGGGCCGACGCGGCCGAGTATGTCGAGGTCTTCGAGTCGCTTTGCCTACGGCACAACGCGGGCTCGGCCCGAAACGTCGATCTGCCGTTCATGAACATCACCGTGGCGAAGGGGATGGACGTGAAGCGGGTGCTGATCTGGGCGACCGAGAGAATGGAAAAGTTCCTGGACGATGGCCCGATGCTGGAGGGGACGCCATGCTGCGAGCTCTATGTAGCCGTCACGAGGGCACGCGCCAGCGTCGCCTTCGTCGTCAAGCGACCGGACCAGTTCTCGCTCCCAGTCTGGAGGCCTACGTAGTATCCGAGACGCTTTGCGAGCCAGGCATCTGGCCTGGGCGCTGTGGTTAGGCTACGAAGGCACGACCGGCGCGGTCTCGGGTTGCGTCGGCTGCAAACGCCGACGTGAACGCCTGCGCTTGCTCGACTGCCGGCCGCGCGTGCAGATAGCGGCTCGTGGTGGCAAGCGTGCTGTGTCCCATCGCCTTCTGAATCGTCACGACGTCGACCCCGCGCATCGCCAGCAGCGAGCCGAACGTGTGGCGTAGGTCGTGGAAGCGCAGCGGTCGGACGCCGGCAGCGGTCTGTGCGCGACGGTAGCGTCGCCGTAGCGCTGAATCATCGAGCGACCGACCGAGCGCGTTGCAGAACACCAGGTCGTCCGGGGACGTGAAGTGCTCGCGTAGGCTCATGCGATCCAAAGCGGCTGCCGGCTGGTCGGCGAGTGGCACACGACGCACGTGGCCGGACTTCGTGGAGGACTCTACGCCCGCGCTCATGGCGCGGGCGATGGTCAGCGCGGACCCCTCAAAGTCAACGTCGTGCCAGCGCAGAGCCAGCAACTCTCCCTGCCTCAATCCCGCATAGGCCGCGACCCGCACAATCTCGGCGTCTTGTCGATCCTCGGCGCTCAACGCCTCGCGCTCCTGATCGCTGACGCTCGGCGCCGATCGGTCCCGATGGCGGCCGTCTGCGAGTGCACGGGCTATGGCCTCGATTTCCTCCGGCGAGTAGAACACGAGCGCGCCGGGGTGCGGCTCGCGGCGCTTGTCCGCGCCCTTCGCCGGGTTCACCGGCAGTGCGTAGGTAGACGGCTTGCATCCGTAGCCGAACACGGCAGCGATCACGTTCCTTTGCTTGTTTACCGTGCGCGCCGAGGCACCCGTCTCGCTGATCGTCGTCAACACCGCCTCGATCTCCCGTGTGCTGATCTTCGCGGCCGGTCGATCGCCGAGCGCGGCCATGACGTGCCCGAGCGTGACCCCGCTGCCGCGCTTGTACGGGGTGCCCGGCTCTGCGAGTACCGAGCGATGACCGGCCAGCGTGGACGGCTTCGCGCCGCGCACGCCCTCCAGCCATCGCAGGTAGGCGTGGGCGACCTCGCGGAAGGTCGCGCCCTGCGTGCGGCGCTCACGCTCGGCGCGCTCGAGGTCTGCTGCCTCGGCGACGTACTCGGCCACGAGCTGCGCGGCAGCCACGTGAGCGGCGCGTTCGTCGTAGGTGCCGTCGGCGACACGCCCGCGATGCCGGCGCCATCCGCCTCCGGCAGGATCGCGCTCAAGCCACGCGGGGCCGATACGGCGCTTGATCTGCCGGCCGCCGTATCGGAACTTGGCCTCGTAGAACGGCTGGCCGCGTTGCTCGCGGACGATGATGCTGGCCGTTGGATTCGATGCTGACATCGGGGGACATCTCCGGCGTCCTGCCCCGGCGATCACCGCTCGCGCGGGGGCATTCTCTCTGGCGTGAAGCGCCAGTTTATCACGTGGGTACCACGTGGGTACCACGTCGGCTCAGGGTACCGCTTTGGGTACCAAATCAGCCCAATCATGCTTGTCTGAGCCATGTTTGAGGGCATAAAACCGCCCGAAAATGCGTGTTTCGGGGAGCCTCTAGGGGCCTCTTAAGCCCAAGGTTGCAGGTTCGATTCCTGCACGGCCCATTTCCCCGAGGTCTGCGCAGACCCTTGGCCATACACGCGACTACGCGCGACGTTGTGCGGACACCGCGCCCGCGGCCACCTCCGCGGGCTACTTGCCTACGTAGGTGACGTAGCCAGCGGCGTTGTGGATCGTGACGACGAAGGGCGTCTTGGTCTCCTTGTGCGGCCTCTTGGCGGCGAAGGTCGTGGCGATGCAGGGAAACTTGCCCGGTCTCTGCGCGACCTTGGCTGGGCACACGACCTTAGACTCGAGGTGGCGCTGAGACATGATGCTTTGCTGGATCGACCGCTCCACCCGAGCGACGTCGAGGTTGGTGTGCCTGGCCTGCGCGGTGCTCGCAGGGCCAGCCGCCGACCCGCACGCGCTGATCAGCGCCGCGCAGACCACGACCGCCCCGGCAACTGCCCAACTGCCAGCGCACCCCTCCATGGATGAAATGCTAACAGCTGGATCCGGGGCCGCGCCTTGGTGCACTGACAAATCGCTCGTATCTTGTTTCTGGTAAGCTCGCGCGCCAGATTGGCCATGGTGCCTTTCGGGACTGCCGCGGCTTGAGCCGCGGCGGCGGGGGAAATCAAAGCGCAACACACGGAGGAGATGAATGCGCCAGTACCGGCGGACCGGTCAGCTTCGGCTGCCCAAAAACAGCACGAAAGCAAAGCAGATGGCGCGGGGGGTCGGCCTGCTCGCCAGCCTGCTGAGCGCGCTTGTGTTCTTTGGCAGCGCACAGGCTGCCTCGGCCAATCTGTTCGAAGTCACGAAGATCTCACCGTCCTCGGGATGTCCCGGGACAGTGATAACCATCACCGGGAAACACTTCGAGCCGGGTGGCTTCCACTATCCGGGTACCGGCCAGCTCAACTGGGCGGACGGATCGGTCGGCACGGAAAGCGGGGCCGTAACGTTCGTGAGCGAAACGCAAGCAACGGCGACCGTCCCACTCCTGCTGCAGACGGTCGGCAACGGCACGGGCAGGATCGGCTTCAATGGTTGGGACGGCAGCTTCGAGCAGCCCAGTTTCACCTACCTCAACCTGCTCGTGTGCCTGGAAGGCAAAGAAGGTAAAGAAGGCAAAGAAGGTAAACAGGGCAAAGAAGGTAAAGAAGGCAAAGAAGGCGCTCAGGGGAAAGAAGGCAAAGAAGGCAAAGAAGGCGCTCAGGGGAAGGAAGGCAAAGAAGGAGCCGAAGGTAAGGAAGGGTCCGAAGGAAAAGAAGGCAAAGAAGGCGCCGAAGGTAAGGAAGGGTCGGAAGGCAAAGAAGGCGCCGAAGGCAAAGAAGGCAAAGAAGGCAAAGAAGGCGCCGCGGGCGTAACGGGCGCGTCCGGCGTGGAAGGTAAAGAAGGTAAAGAAGGAAAAGAAGGAAAAGAAGGAAAAGAAGGCGCCGAAGGCGTAACGGGCGCAACCGGAGCGGAAGGGAAAGAAGGCAAAGAAGGTAAAGAAGGCCAGGAAGGTAAAGAAGGAAAAGAAGGCAAAGAAGGAAAAGAGGGTCCCGCGGGATCAGAAGGCAAAGAAGGGTCCGCTGGAGCGGAAGGCAAAGAAGGCAAGACCGGAGCCACGGGGGCAGAAGGCAAACAGGGCGCCGCCGGAGCAGAAGGCAAGGAAGGCAAGACCGGGCCCGCCGGAGCGGAAGGTAAACAGGGCTCCATCGGACCGGAAGGCAAAGAAGGCAAAGCCGGAGCCACGGGAGCAGAAGGCAAACAGGGCCCGGCCGGAGCGGAAGGCAAGGAAGGCAAAGGCTTCTCTGTGGGCTCGTATGGTCCGAGGACGGAACGGTTGGTGGGCGTCATGTACGAACCGTCTGCGACCGAACCGGTCGAGGTCATCCTCGAAGCAAAGACGATCAAAACGCGGGAAACGACAATCGATGTGCAGGTGGGCGGTGGACCTGGCTCGGAAATCATCAACGTCGTCAAATCCGCCGTGGCGCGAGAAGGCTCCGTGTATACGTTCATCGTTCCGCCTGGTAAGCAGTGGGGAGTCGCTGCGAACGCGGAACTCGAATCGCTGTTCACCCTCTACCTGCCACTCGGGTGATGCAACACGGATAGAGAGGACATAGACGCTCGCGCGACAGTCGATGATCGCTAGCGCGGACAGAGGCGGCGGGGGGCTCTTTCGAGCCCCCCGCCGGACGTCGCAGAGATGGTTCCAGCGAGAGGGAAAGGAGCAGGGCAATGAAACGCTTGCGGATTATGGGGGCTTGGCTGGTAGTGGTAGCCACGGTGGCCGGGGCCGTCGCGGCAAACGCTTCGGCGACGGTTCCAACGTGGTTCGAATGCGCCAAAGCGGCGCGGGTCGGCAGGGAATACACGGGCGACTTCAACAACAACACGTGCACGTCGGCCAACGCCGAAGGCAAGGGCGAGTTCGTGCTGCGCGAAGGCGTGCGCCGGGACAGGAGGATCAAGGGCAAAAGCGGCCCGACGGTCCTGCACGTGCAGACGTGGGCGGGCGACACAGTGGTGGAATGCAAGCGCAGCAACTTCAGCGGCGTCCCCAAACTGCCTAACTTCGAGCGAGACGTGGAACTGCTCTATTTCAGTTGCACATCGCTCGGCCACGAGTGCAGCTCGACGCACGCCAGGCAGAGGGGCGAAATCCGCTTCCAGGCGATGGCCGGCGAACTGGGCTATCTGGAAGAAGCGCCCGTCTCGGTGGGGCTGAGGCTGGAACTCGAATCGAGCCCGGGCGGCGCCCTGGTGACCTTGAACTGCAGCGGCTTCGAAGCGACGCTGTCCGGCGCGATGATCGGAGTGCAGGAGAAAGACGTCAACGCGATCAGTCACGTTGCGCAGGTCATCTTCACCCCGGCTGAGAACCTGGGCGACGTGGAAGCGGAAGGACACACGTTCGCGCCGCTGGTCAACCCGGTCGGGTGGCAGGACGAACTGGAAGCGATCGGCAAAGGCGAAGCGCCGGCGCACGTTCTCACGGCGACGATGTGCGGCGAACGCGTGCAGGCGCTGCAAGGCGCCAGCTGCGCCGAGGAAGCGTTCGCGGGCCAGGAACAGACGACGATCGCCCAGTTCGGCGAACCGCTGATGCTCAAAGCGTGATTCCCGCCTGGGACGCTTGCTGACCCAATCGGGGTGAGCAGCACGGGGAGTGGTGCGCGGGCTTTTTGCCTGCGCACTGCCCCATGCCGCTGTAGTGTGATGGCATGCCGACAGAGCTCGCCGCCGCCGCGTCCGTCGCCCCGAGTGTCGAGCGCGGTCGAGCACCGCAGCGTGCGGTCGCTCTGAACACGTTCGACCGCATCGCCAACCTGGTGGCTACGCTCGCGCCGCTCGCCCTGGTCGGCTTCGCCGCGTGGCGCGCGTGGGGCGGAGCGTTGCGTTGGCCCGACCTGCTGGCCCTGGCGGTCTCCTACCTGCTGACCGGCCTGGGCGTGACGGTCGGCTTCCATCGTCTACTGACCCATCGCAGCTTCAAGACGAGCGCGCCGATGCGGGCGCTGCTGGCTGCGCTGGGGTCGATGGCGGTCGAGGGGCCGGCGATCGAGTGGGTGGCAAACCATCGCAAGCACCACCGCTTCTCCGACCAGCCGGGCGACCCGCACAGCCCGCATGTGGACCGCCCGCAGGGATGGCGCGGCGCGCTCGTGGGCCTGTTTCACGCGCACGTGGGCTGGATCCTTGGCGGCGATGCGCTAGCGGACAGGCAGCACTATGCCAAGGACCTGCTGGCAGACCCGGTCGTCAGCTTCATCGACCGCACGTTCCTGGTGTGGGTCCTCGCCGGGCTGGCGCTCCCGTTCGGCTTGGGCGTGGCGCTGACGGGCTCTGTCGCAGGCGGCCTGACCGCCCTGCTGTGGGGTGGCGCGGTGCGCATCTTCCTGCTGCACCACGCGACGTTCTCGATCAACTCCCTGTGCCACTTCTTCGGGCGGCGGCGCTTTGCGACGGCGGACGAGTCGCGCAACCTGCTGTGGCTGGCGCTGCCGACGCTGGGCGAGGCCTGGCACAACAACCACCACGCGTTCCCCACATCGGCGCGCCACGGCCTGCGCTGGTGGCAGATCGATCCGTCGGGGTGGCTGATCGCGGGGATGGAGCGCGCGGGGCTGGTGTGGGACGTGGTGATGATCAGCCGCGAGCGCGAGCTGGCCAAGGCGGTGGGCGCGAGCGGCGCGCCCGTGCGTCTGTAGGGATGGCGGGCGCCGACGAGATGTTGGAGGCGGCGGCGGCACGCGCGGGCGAGCTGGCGGTGCCGGGGCTGAGCCCGCGCCCGCGCCGACGGGTGGCGGTGCTGGCCTGCATGGACACGCGCATAGACCCGCTGGCGATGCTCGGCCTGGAGCGCGGCGACGCGCACATCATCCGCAACGCGGGCGGGCTGGTGACCGACGATGCGATCCGTTCGCTGAGCGTCTCCCAGCGGTTGCTGGGCACCGAGGAGGTCGTGGTGGTGATGCACACAGGCTGCGGCCTGCACGGCGCCTCCGAGGACGAGTTCGCGCGCGCTCTGCTCGCGGACGGGGTGCACCCGGGCTGGCGGCTGGGGGCGTTCGAGGACCTCGAGGCCACGCTCGGCCACGGCCTAGAGCGGCTGCGCCGCAGCCCGGAGCTGCCCATCCGCGAGCATATCCGCGGCTTTGTCTTTGACCCCGAGAGCGGGACGCTGCGCGAGGTGCGCCCGGTGCGCGCCTAGCTGACGGCGCCGCCGGTCGCTGCGGGCGCGGCTGTGCCCGATCCGGGCGAGCTTCCGTTGCGCGCGATCAGGGTGTCCTGGCCGGCCTCGGTCCACACGACCTGCTCGCGCCCCGGGCCCACGCCGACGAGCGCGACGGGCGCGCCGATGTGCTCGGCGATGAACTGCAGGTACTCACGGGCTCCCTCGGGGAGGTCGGACACGGTGCGGCACTCGCCCAGGTCCTCCTTCCAGCCGCCCAGCTCGGTCAGCTGTGCGGTTGTGTGGTGCAAGACGGTCTGGTGATAAGGGAAGTCATCGAACACGGCTCCTTCGGCGCCGCGGTAGCTCGTGCACACCTGGATGCGATCGAGGCCCGAGAGCACGTCGAGCTTGGTGACGACCAACGAGGTGAGTGTGTTCAGGCGCGTGGCGTAGCGCAACGCGACCAGGTCCAGCCAGCCGGTGCGCCGCGGGCGCCCGGTGGTGGTGCCGAACTCGCCCCCGCGCTGGCGGATCAGCTCGCCCATGTCGTCGTGCAGCTCGCTCGGGAACGGCCCGGCGCCGACGCGCGTGGTGTAGGCCTTGGCGATCCCCCACACTTCGTCGATGGCCTTGGGGCCGAGCCCCGTCCCGACGCAGGCTGCGCCGGCCAGCGGGTTGGAGGAGGTGACGAACGGATAGGTGCCGTGGTCGATGTCCAGCATCGCTCCCTGCGCACCCTCGAGGATCACCATGTCTCCTTCCTCGAGCATCTCCCACATCAGCTTGGAGGTGTCTGCGATGTGCTGCTCCAGGCGGTGGCCGAAGGTGAGGTATTCCTCGGTCATCGTGTGCAGGTCCAGCGCGGGGTCCTTCTCGAACGGACGCAGCGACAGCCGCTTGGGCTCCATCGCGGCTACGATCTTCTTCTTGAGGATCTTCTCGTCGAGCAGATCCTGGACGCGGATGCCCAACCGCGCGGCCTTGTCGGCGTAGCAGGGGCCGATGCCCCTGCGCGTGGTGCCGATCTGCAGGCTGCCCAGCTTGGCCTCGCCGGCGGAGTCCAGCAGCAGGTGGTAGGGCATGATCAGATGGGCGTTGGCCGAGATGCGCAAGCCGCCCACGTCCACGCGCCGGGCGCGCAGCGCGTCCAGCTCGTCGATCAGCACCCGCGGGTCGATCACCACGCCGTTGCCGATCACGCAGCGCTTGCCCGGGTAGAGGATGCCCGAGGGGATCAGGTGGAGCTTCCACTCCTCCTCGCCTCGCACGATCGTGTGGCCGGCGTTGTTGCCTCCCTGAAAGCGCACCACCGCGTCGCCGTGCTCGGCGAGCAGGTCGGTGATCTTGCCCTTGCCCTCATCGCCCCACTGGGCGCCCACTATGACTATGCCTGGCATGCGCAAGGGAGTTTAGGGTGCCCGCACGGGCGCTCCGGGCTGGGCGCCCGTGCGGGCACCCGGGCGCGCGGGCGGGCCTTCAACTCTTCAGGCCACGCGATCGGCGATCTCGGCCTGTCCGGCGCGAAACTCGCGGCGCTTGTCGGCGCCGTGCAGCGGCAGCGGGTCGCCGCAGATTTCGACCAGGCGCGAGACAGTGCGCGCGCCCAGGCGCTCGTCGAGCTCGTCGGGCATGAGGTTGGTCGTGGCCACGATCGCGCGCTGCGCCTCGTAGCGGGCGTTGACGATCGAGTACAGCTGCTCCAGCACCCAGTCGGTCTGGTTCTCCGCGCCGAGGTCGTCGACGTGCAGCAGGTCGACCGCTCCGAGTCGGTCCATGAAGTCGAGCATGCCGCCTTCTGCGTCCATCGAGTCGCGCAACAGGCTGAGCAGGCGCGGAAGCGAGTAGATGGCCACCGATCGCCCGGCGTCGAGCGCGGCTTTGGAGACCAGCATCGCAAGCGTGGTCTTGCCCGTGCCCACGTCGCCTTGTATCCACAGGCCCCTGCCGCTGTCCAGGTTGCGCTCGATTGCTGCCACGTAGCGGCGGACCTCACGGATCTGCTCGGGTGCGGTCCTGGCCATGTCGCTGATTGGCGGGCGCTCGAAGGACACGCCCTCGTACCTGCGCGGTATGCGCCCGGCCAACCTGCGTGTGCGAGCGCGCGAGATGCGCGCCGCCCGGCAGGCGCAGTCGGTGGTCGTGTTGGTGGCCTCGTCAACGACGAAGCCGCTGCCGTCGCACACGCCTAGCGGACAGCTCATGCGAAGGGTCCTGACATGCGCCGATCCAGGATCATTGGTAGCGCTCGCCGGCGTAGTTCATAAACTTGGGGTATTCCTTATGGAAGGTCAGCGTGACTTCGCCGGTGGCGCCGTTGCGGTGCTTGGCGATGATCAGGTCTGCCTCGCCGGGGCGCTCTGAGTCGGGCTCGTAGTACTCGTCGCGGTAGATGAACATGACCAGGTCGGCGTCCTGCTCGAGGTTGCCGCTCTCGCGCAGGTCCGACAGCTGCGGTTTCTTGGGCGAGCGCTGCTCGACCGCGCGGCTGAGCTGCGACAGCGCGATCACCGGCACACCCAGCTCGCGCGCGAGGATCTTCAGGCCGCGGCTGAGCTCGCCGACCGCGGTGACGCGGTTGTCGTAGCGGCTGTCGGTGCGCATCAGCTGCAGGTAGTCGATGATGATCAGACCCAGCCCGCCCTCGCACTGGCTGTGCAGGCGGCGCGCCTTGGCGCGGATCTCGAGCATGCCCACGTCGCTGGAGTCATCGACCCACAGCGGCGCGTTGGACAGACGCGAGGAGGCCTTGACGATCTTGTCCCACTGTTTCTCGGGCACGCGACCCTTGCGCAGCTCCTCGCCCTTGATCCGCGCCTGCGAGGCGACGAAGCGCTGAGCCAGCTCGGTCTCGGCCATCTCCAGCGAGAACAGCGCCACCGGCTTGCCGTGCTCGACCGCTGCGTTCTCGGCGATGTTGCACACCAGCGCGCTCTTGCCCATCGCCGGGCGCGCCGCGATGATGATCAGGTTCCCCGGCTGAAAGCCGCCGGTGATCTCGTCCAGGTCCTTGAAGCCCGAGGGCGTCCCGGTCAGCGAGGTGCCCTCCAGTGACAGCCGGTGCAGCTTGTCGAGCTCCTCGTGCAGCACGTCCTCGATCGCGCGGAAGTCCTGCTGGCGATCGTCGCGCCCGACCTCGAGCATCGCCTTCTCGGCCTGCTCCACGAGCTCGCGCGGAGGCGCCTGGTGGCCGAGCACACTCTCCTGGATCTCATAAGAGGCCTTTAACAGGCGCCGCAGCAGGGCGTTCTCGCGCACGATCTGCGCGTAGCGACGGGCGTGTCCCGCGGCCGGCACCGCGCCGGTGAGCTCGTCCACGGCGGCCATGCCGCCGACATCCTCGAGCTTCCCAGTGCGCCGCAGCCTGTCGGTGACGGTCAGCACATCCACCGGCTCGCTCTCGTTGTACAGCGAGAGCATCGCCTCGTAG
>Ga0102924_1003710_pt1 | contig 15888 bp, 16 predicted proteins | sample PaiPotPPM11metaG_FD_80116 | JGI IMG/M metagenome (GOLD analysis project Ga0102924, IMG submission 80116) | Iron sulfur acid spring bacterial and archeal communities from Banff, Canada, to study Microbial Dark Matter (Phase II) - Paint Pots PPM... ... | reverse complement strand
GTGTTGGTCATCAGGCTATGGAGATGGTTAGTAGCTTCTCCGTGTATCGCGCTTGCCGGGTTTCTTTACAACAGGCTTGGTAACACGAGGAGATTTCTTTTTTCGACCACGGCCCCAGTTCATTTCGTCGTCGTCTTCCTCTTCTTCCTCCGATTCCTCTTCGTAGAACTCTTCATCTTCAGCGCCTTCAGCCTCCTCGGTCTCGTCCACGACTTCAAGATCCACATCAGGGATCTCGAATGCGCCCTCTTCCTCAGACTCTGTTGCGTAGTCTACATTATCCAGATCGCTATATGTGGTGGTATCGGGCTCGACGTACTCCGCAGGCTCCTCAACCGGTTCTACTACAGGATGTACGATCGCGCCAGGTGCGGTTGCTTCTGCAACATAGCCTCGACGTGAGGCAGTGGGTTCAGCCACCTCTGGCTCTACAACTTCGCCATCTTCTGGTTTGGGTGCGCCGATGACTCGGCGTCCTGCGGCAACATCGAGCCAGAACTGTGAATAATAATGTGGCCGTTCCGAGTCTTTTTCGCTATCTTTTCTTGCCATAAGTAAGATGCGCGGCTCTCCTCTACTAAAAGAGGGAGGCACCGCTCCTGCCTTCCTTTGTGCTTCAAATTCTACTTGTATCTTGCTAAAGTATAAACGAAGACCTATCCGGTCGCGTCACGCTGGCATGCTTTGAGCAGCATACGAACGCCTCACTAAGGATATCATGACTATCGTTGTTACGAGTGGTACCATATGAGGATCATAATAAGAAGAAAGTAGGAGACTGTCAAGGGACCTATTAGTAGGGTTCACGTTGTGCTACAGGCGGCTTGAAGGCTTGTCAAGCCCTCAAGTGCATGAATTTTCGTGGCTGTGGCGTTTGCTAGTCGCAAAGAAGATATCTATAATATGCAGGAGGTACCGAGAATAGACCCTTTACCCTGTTTTTGAGCATCCTTACTATAGCAGTGTCGCCACTTCAGGGGTATTATTTAAGAGAAATTGGTTGCTGACATTCATAAGGGGAAGCCGGTGCCTAGTAATTTGGAGGAATACCATTGACAAGGATTTTAGATACGATTGACGGTCCAGAGCAGTTGCGTGCCTTGACAGTTCCGCAGATGGAACTTCTCGCAAAGGAGATACGGCGCGAAATCATTGAGAAGGTGTCAGTACGAGGAGGCCACCTGGCTCCTAACCTGGGTGTTGTAGAGTTAACAATGGCACTCCACTACATTTTTGATACCCCGAATGATCAGCTCGTATGGGACATTGGTCACCAGGCATATGTGCATAAAATTCTGACCGGGCGACGTGAACAATTTCATACAATCCGTCAGTTTGGTGGACTTTCGGGCTACTTGAGACGTGATGAAAGCCCCTATGATGTCTTTGGTGCCAGCCATGCCAGTACATCGATCTCAGCGGCATTGGGTGTAGCTGCGGCCCGTGATCTTAAAGGTGAGGATCATAAGGTTATTGCCGTGATCGGAGACGCTTCCCTGACAGGTGGTATGGCTCTTGAAGCGATCAATAATGCAGGTAGTTTGAAGAAAAATCTTATTATCGTCCTTAACGATAATGATAAATCTATCTCTGATAACGTTGGGGCTGTTTCGCAGTACCTGGGTGATGTGCGTCGCATGCAGACGTCGCCGAGCTATCAGCGCTTACGCGAGATGGCAAAGGCCTCTATTGAGAAAATGCCAGTCGTAGGAGATAAAGCGCGTGAGGCGGCCGGTCGTGCTGAGAACAGTTTTAAACAGTTTATGATGCATAGTAAAAGTGGCGCGGTCTTTGAAGAGTTAGGTCTAAAGTTCTTTGGCCCCTTTGATGGCCATAATATTCATTTGCTGCTTGATGTCTTCGATAACGTGAAAAAACTTGAAGGCCCGGTGATGGTGCAGGTGGTGACGAAGAAGGGCAAAGGTTGGGAGATTGCTGAAGGTGATTCCACCAAGTGGCATGGTCCTGGCGCATATGACTACACCACCGGTGAGATCAAAAAGAATGCCAGCGATCCCCCAAGTTATACGGAAGTCTTTGCAAATACGCTGGTGTCGATTGCTGAACATGACTCGAACGTCGTTGGTATTACTGCCGCGATGGAAGAGGGTACCGGCCTGAAGAAGCTGCACCAGCGTTTCCCCGAGCGTTACTTTGATGTTGGCATTGCAGAACAACATGCAGTAACGTTTGCCGCCGGTATGGCCGTTGGTAGTATGAAACCGGTTGTAGCGATTTACTCTACATTTATGCAGCGTGCCATCGATCAGATTATTCACGATGTCAGCGTACAGGACCTCCATGTGGTCTTCGCAATGGACCGTGCAGGTATCGTTGGTGAGGATGGTCAGACACAGCATGGTGTCTTTGATATCGCTTTCTCGCGTATGATTCCGGGTATGAAGGTCATGGCTCCAAAGGACGAAGAGGAGCTACGACACATGCTCTATACCGCGGTATATCTACATGGACCAGTTGCGTTGCGATATCCACGTGGCAAGGGTCTCGGCGTCCAGATGACTGGTGAGCTCCATATGCTCGAGGTTGGTAAGGCCGAGTTACTCAGTCCTGAGACGATCGAGGCTGCCGAACACCAGGATGCAGTCATTCTGGCCTATGGTTCGACCGTTGCGTATGCTGAACAGGCTGCGCGTGAACTGGCTGACGATGGTATCCATGTGGCGGTTGTCAATGCACGTTGGGCCAAGCCGCTAGACGAAGAGCTCATCCTGCGTCTGGCACGGGCTACACGTCGCCTGATTACTATTGAAGACCATGTAGCCATGGGTGGCTTCGGTAGTGCTGTACTGGAGCTGTTAGAACAGCACAATTTGAAAGATATCGATACACGCATCATCGGTCTTCCCGACAAATTTGTTGAGCATGGTGCGCCTGCTATCCTGCGTGAACTCCACGGGCTCTCTTCGGCGCATATTAAAGAGGTTATTCGCGAGCAGTTAGGCAGTAATCGTTCCTCAGTTACCAAATAGCTATCTAGAGAAGCTAACGGCTACAGGCCTGCCAGACACGCGGCGCACAGAAAGTACTGAGCCAGCCTATAAAAAAGAAGGTTGCTCCTAACCAGGTGATCAGGGAGTATTCCTTCTTTTCTGCTCTTTGCACACGACACAGGAGTATGGTAGTATCTATGCTGCAGTGACAATGGTGCCATTACGCATACGAATAATGCGATGTGCCAGATCCCCGATGTCCTGGGCATGCGTCACTATGACAAAGGTCTGCTGGTGGGCACGGTTCAGGTGGAGCAGGAGATCCATGATCTCCTGTGCTGTATCGCTATCCAGATTGCCAGTTGGTTCATCGGCCCATACAATATCAGGCTCATTCGTGAGCGCGCGTGCGATAGTGACACGCTGGCGTTGTCCACCTGAGAGCTCTGCTGGACGATGGCGCGCGCGCGGCGTAAGACCTACCAGGTCGAGCACCTCTAGTGCCCTCTTACGGGCTTTCTGCGCAGGTACACCTGTAATGAGCATCGGTAGCTCAACGTTCTCAACAGCTGAGAGGACGGGGAGCAGATTGAAGTCCTGGAAGATAAAGCCCATATGACGAGCGCGATAACTCGTACGCTCTTTATCACTGAGGTCACGCAAGTTATCACCGCGGATAAAGATATCGCCTGCATCTATAATATCCAGGCCCGATAAACAGTTGAGCAGGGTTGTCTTGCCGCAGCCGCTCGGCCCCATAATCGCGACCATCTCGCCTTTAACAATCTCCAACGAGACATCTTTTAAAGCATCGACTCGTAACGTTCCACTGCGATAGCTCCTGCTAACATGTTGCGCTGTGACAATCATGCGTCTCCTCTTTGCTGTATAGTATGCATGTGAGTCGAATGGTTTGAATGTGTCTTCCCACTGGCCTGTGCCATATCCTGCAAGCGAGCGGGTTGACTAATCGTAATATGTTTCCGTGCGATCTTTATCGCTCCTACATCTTTCAGCTCGCGTAGTGCCGTACTCACCGTCTCGCGATACACACCCAGCCGATCTGCCAGATCCTCGTGACTGAATCCCTGCACGACAAACTCATGATGAGTAGCAAGCGTGCTATGGGTATTATGCCCTCTGGAATTTTTTACCGGTGGCACAGTGGGCTGTGCAAGTTGGAGCAGAAGAGAGGCCAGGCGTGCGGTCGCCGTATGAAAGGTAGTGGCTGTCAACTGTTTCTCTAACGTAAGCAGTTGTTGGCCTAACAATTGAAGGAATCCACTATTGATTGCTGGATACACCTGCAGAAGGTCATCCAGATCAGCTTTTTGTAACGTGAAGAGTTGGCTGTTGCAGATAGCCTCTGCGAAACTGGTGCGGATCTCGAGTGGACTACCTGGAAAGGCTCCAAAGCATTCGCCAGCAGTAATTGACTGCGTAATGAGTTTGCGACCATCGGCAGAAAGATGGTAGATCTGAACACCTCCACTTTTCAGTAGAAAGAGTGTATTATTTTTCTGGCCCGGGTAATAGAGAATATGGCCTCCCTGGCAGTGGGTTGGTATTGTGATATGAGCCAGTGCGAGTATCTCATCGCTATTTAATTGTTGAAAGATAGGTGTATGGGCCAAAAAGGATATTTTTTCGTCAAAGTAGCTGCCCGGCTCAGATAGTGTTACCTGCTCGTTTACGCGTTTGTCTTGCACGTTGAAATTTGTCCTATTACGTCGTTACATGGTCAACCCTTATTGTACCATTACGTTTTGAGGTTGCTCGCTGGCGCAGAGAGATAGTCTGTGTAGAGCTTAAAGCAGGCGAACCTCCTCTGTACGTCGAGGAGGTTCGCCTGATGATATTTTTGTAAGGGCATGAAAAGCATTCTTACAAAATGTTTGATTGGCAGGCTGCTTTGCTATGGAGTATGTTAGCCTTCGAAGCTAGTTAAATAGATAGCCTCGGTTCGGTTGCGAGCATGGAGCTTCTCGAAGATATTTTGCACATGCTTATGTACCGTCGACTCCGCGATTGCCAGTTCGAGAGCGATCTCGCGATTCTTACTCCCTTTACGCATAAGATCGAGGATCTGCCGTTCGCGCTCGGTAAGTGGACGTGGCATCCGGGCTGCATTTGCCTCTTCCTCCGTCATTGGAACTTCAGAGCCAGCATTCTCACCATCGGTAGTGGTCTGTGTTTTATTCTTACGGCGTGGTGCACGAAAGGCGACAGCGGAAGGCAAGAACGTTGCATAGGGAGCATTGCCGCGCCAATAAGAGCGCAGATGAGCAAGGACCTGGGTCGCGAAGGCTCCTGGAATGCAGAGATCGTTGCGGGCTGCGCAGCGTATTGCATGGATCAAAGCATCGGGCTCAATATCCTTGGTAATATAGCCCATTGCTCCTTTCTGGATCGCCTGAAAGACGAGCTGTTCCTGGTGTGAAGAGGTAAAAATGACCACACGAGAGTGTGGTGAGCAGGCCAGGACGCGTTCGGTCGCCTCAAAGCCATTGCAATCGGGCATGTCGACATCCATAATGACAACATCGGGCTGGGTCTGAGCCGCCTGAAGTTCCGCCTCCTCGCCATTGCTCGCCTCAGCTACAACAGCCATGCCGGCTTCCTTTTCCACGACTTCACGTACGGCGCGGCGCATTAAAGAATGATCGTCAACAACAAGAACATTTACCATATTGATATACATCCCTTTCTACATCTACAACCCCTGAAAATGGTATAAACCTTGTTGAGTGAATTAGCTAAAAATGTGTACACTCACTTTATACTATACGACTGAATTCAAGAGGCAAACAGTGATCTTCTGGTCTAATCAGGAGAACTTTGCGTAGTGGACGTCTCTGACCGCGTTGATAAAAGACGAATGGTGTTGGGTTAGGTGTGGGGATACGAGGGTAAAAACGTATATGAGATATATAAAATGGAATATAAGCAATTAAACGTACACGATAATAGTACATTTTATTTCGCATCAAGCTCCTCTACACTTCCTCCCAGAAAGTCCTATTACCCAAAAAAATAGGATCCTCATAAACTATTTTATTATACCTTATTTCAGCGATCTTGAGGAGATGGGAGACGAAAGGAAAATGACGAGAGATTAGGAGAGGAAGATGGTATGCCAGATGGGATGGGAGTTGGCTGCGCGTTTCTTGCGCCTCCGCTAGCTCTGTGTTATACTTCACAGTCGTAATGGGCATCATTCTATCTGTATGCTCACTTCTGGAAGAAAGAAAAATTGTTACAGAAAATATCGGTTACGACAGGTATTTTCACACACTACACACGCTCCCGCACAAACAGGCGCTACCCCTGGGGTCCATACGTATCAGTTGGGTTGAAATACCTGGGGACCCTGGCGTTTGTGGACGAGAGCGGAGGATCAAGGGAGGTCCTTTTGGCTAACGTCATTTCCATGAAACAGTTATTGGAAGCCGGTGTCCATTTTGGTCACCAGACTCGCCGCTGGAACCCGAAGATGCAGCAGTTCATCTTCATGGATCGCAATGGTATTCATATCATCGATCTTCAGCAGACGGTAACTCGCCTGAACGAGGCCTACAAGTTTGTAGAGCAGTTGACCGCTGATGGCGGTACCCTGTTGTTCGTTGGTACCAAGAAGCAGGCCCAGGAGGCCGTGGCCGAAGAGGCCAGGCGCTGTGGGATGTTCTTTGTCAACCAGCGCTGGCTCGGCGGCATGCTGACAAACTTCAAAACTATCCAGTCCCGCATTACCTACTTGCGTGATCTGGAAGCTCGCCGTGATCGTGGTGATTTTGAGCGCCTGCCCAAAAAAGAAGTCCAGCATATGACCGAAGAGATCAATCGTCTGGAGCGCACCCTTGGCGGTATTAAAGACATGCGCCGCCTGCCAAGCGCCATCTTCATCATCGATACTCGTAAAGAGCGCACAGCCGTTATGGAGGCGCGCCGTCTGGAAATTCCTATCATTGCACTGGCAGATACAAACTGTGATCCAGATGAAATGGATTATCCCATTCCTGCTAACGACGATGCTATTCGTGCCGTTCGCCTGTTGTGTGCCAAGATCGCTGACGCCGCCGTTGAGGGCCGTCGCGAGTTAGAGGCGCAGCAGAAAGACGAAGAGGGCATTGAAGAGACAGCCGAGAGCACCACGCAGGCTCAGGTTGAGACCCCTGCCATTGAGGCCGCTCCTGTGGCCCCTGTGGCTCCTGTTGTGCCAGCGGCTGAAGCTGAAGCTGCCCCTGTTGCAGAGACAGCCGCTCCCGCAGAGGAGACCGCTGCACCAGCAGTTGAGACCGCTCCTGCTACGGAGACCGTTGCTCCGGTCGAGCCAACAGCCGAAGAGGCGCAGGCTCGCTAATCTGAACAGATCGTGTGTTTCGGTGGGAGAAAAGGGGTAGCGATATCCCCTGACTCCCGCCTTTTTGTGTAAACATTGTATCTTTCTGTACGCTTTCTGAGCGTGTACACAGTACTTATCACATTTGTCAAGCACTCGGATACCATATCAGGTGGACAGCAGGCTGTTGTAGACCTGGTAGAAACTGAGTATGATACAGCAAGATTGAGGAGAGACCGGACATGGAATACACAGCTGCTGATGTAAAGAAGTTGCGCGAAGAGACGGGAGCGACGTTTGCAGATTGCAAAAACGCTTTAACCGAGGCGAAGGGTTGGGATGACGCTGTAAAGTATCTGGATGCTCGCCGTGACAAAAAGGCGGAGAAGATGGTGACTGCTGGTCGTGAGACCAAAGAGGGTGGCGTCTTCTCATATGTGCATCACAACAATCGGGTCGGTGTACTGATCGAGCTCAACTGTAATACAGACTTTGTGGCCCGTGGCGAGGGTTTCCGTAACCTGGCCAGTGAACTGGCCCTGCAAATTGTTGGTGTAGCTCCCAAGTATGTTAGCTATGAGGATGTCCCTGCGGACGTACTCGAAGCAGCCCGTCAGAAATTCGCGGAAGATCCTTCGATGGAGCGTGTGCCTGAAGCACGTAAAGCAGAGGTCCTGGAAGGCAAGTTGAAAAAACAACTTGGTGAGCAGGTCTTGTTGATGCAGCCGTGGATCAAAGACGAGTCACAGACGGTCGGTGACCTTGTGCGTAAGATGATTGCTGAGACCGGTGAAAATATCGTCGTACGCCGCTTCAGCCGCTTTGCTCTGGGTGAAGAGTAAGTAAGGAGTTCAGTCTTTGCCTACTATACCTGTTGGCTCTGCTCTCTGCGGGAGAGCGGCAGCAGGTGATCAGAGTGAGAGCCGCAGAGAAGCAATACCTGTCCCTTTTTTGTGTACAGCAAGAGAGGGATAGGTTTCAACTGTAAAAGGGAAGCTCATCAAAGCTTCCGCTACAGCTGCGATGATAGGGTAATAGCCCTCATGATCGAGCACAAGGGAGAATGGAAAAGATGTCAGTCGCGCTCAAGTATCGACGAATCTTACTCAAACTAAGTGGAGAGGCGCTTGGACCTCAAGGTGGTAGCGGTATTGATGCCGATACAGTCCAGCGTATTGCACGCGAAGTGAAACGGGTGCATGATCTGGGTGTCGAGGTCGCGTTAGTCGTAGGCGGCGGCAATATGTGGCGTGGTGCGGATGCAGCCGCGACAGGTATTGACCGTGGTACTGCTGACTATGTTGGTATGTTAGCGACTGTCATGAACTCGCTAGTAATGCAGGATGCGATGGAGAAGCAAGGCATGATTACCCGTGTGCAGAGTGCCATCGACATGCCACCTGTGGCAGAGCCGTTTATCCGCCGCCGTGCGGTACGCCATTTAGAGAAGGGGCGTGTTGTCATACTGGCAGCGGGAAGCGGAAATCCATTCTTTACTACTGATACGGCTGCTGCGCTGCGTGCTGTCGAATTAAATGCGCAGATATTGCTCAAAGCCACGAAGGTGGATGGTATCTATGATGACGACCCTATGAAGAATCCACAGGCGCGCAAGTTTGAAGACTTGAGCTATATGCAGGCATTAAACATGGGTCTAAAAGTCATGGATAGCACCGCACTCTCGCTCTGTAAGGATAATAACATGCCGATTCTGGTCTTTAACTTGCGCCAGGAAGGGGCATTAGAGTCCATTATTCGGGGCGACAAGTATGGTACACTTGTCTCTACTGACGGGAAAGAGCCTCTTAAATAGCGCAACTGCGCATGAGTGTAGAGAAGGCACCACTGCTCTTGTCAGATCTCGATGCTACAGAGAGAAGACGGACTGCTAGAATAGGGAGTAAGCAATGACAGCAGATTTACTTGAAGATGCGGAACGACGCATGCATAAGGCTATTGAAGCCTTAAAGCAGGATTTAAACAGTATTCGTGCTGGCCGGGCGAGTACCGCTCTGCTAGATAGAATTACAGTCGAGTATTACGGAACTCCAACACCAATCAATCAGGTCGCCTCAGTCACAGCCCCAGATGCACGGCTCCTGGTCATTCAGCCGTGGGATAAAAAGTTACTTGTCGATATCGAGAAGGCAATCCAGAAGTCCGATCTCGGTATCAATCCGAACAACGATGGACAGATGATCCGCCTGGTTATCCCGCCAATGAGCGAGGAGCGCCGCCGCGATCTGGTGAAGGCACTGCACAAAAAGCTTGATGAGCACAAAGTCGCAGTCCGCAATATCCGTCGTGATGTACAGGACAAATTGCGCGATCGTGAGAAAAAGAAAGAAGTTTCCGAAGATGAGCTGAAGCGAAGCCAGGAGCGTTTGCAGAAGCTCACCGACAAGTCCGTTGAGGAGATGGATAAGGTCGGCAAGTCGAAGGAATTGGAGATCCTGGAGGTCTAACTTTGGCCAAGATGCAACAACTCTTTTCTATGAAACGAAAAGAGCATAATGACATGCAGACCCTTAGCGAATCTGAGCAGCAACAGCAAAAACCGTCAGTACCGCACATTGCCATCATTATGGATGGCAATGGGCGTTGGGCGACGAAGAGGCACTTACCACGTCTGGCCGGTCATAACGCTGGCGTGACAGCACTGCGCCGTGTAGTTCAGTGTGCTGCGGATGAGAATGTTGGGATGCTCAGTGTGTACGCGTTTTCTACTGAGAACTGGGGACGCCCGAAGAGCGAAGTTGATGGTTTAATGCGTCTCTTCTGGGAGGCTATCCGTTCGCAAGTAGCGGACCTTCACCGTGAAGGGGTACGTCTGCGATGTCTTGGCCGCCTTAAAGACCTTTCATCTGACATGCAGCGAGTCATAGACGAATCGATGGAGTTAACGCAAGACAATACTCGTATTGGCTTGAATGTATGCTTTAATTATGGGGGTCGTGCCGAACTGGTTGATGCTGTCCGTCAGATCATCGCAGATGGTCATGACCCCGACTCTATCTGTGAGGAATTGATTAGCTCGTATTTATATACACGTAATCTTCCTGATCCTGATCTGGTGATTCGTACCGCCGGCGAGATGCGTATGAGTAACTTCCTTACCTGGCAATCTGCCTATAGTGAGTACTATGCAACTCCGACGCTCTGGCCTGACTTTGGGCGTGAGGATCTACGGACGGCAATCGATAGCTACCATCAGCGTCAGCGACGCTTTGGACGCCTGGATGAGCCGACAACGACCTAACGCATCTGAGAAAGAATACGTAGACCGCGCTCTACCGCGTGCCTGCGTATTCTTTTTTTTTGAAGCGTAGCTCTTCTATCTGAGCCTGCTAGCTGTTTTCATAGCTGAACATGCCGGTATCTGAACATGCTAGCGCTACTCAGCTTTTGTGCAGCTTCTGTGTAGAGGGATGTTATTGCTGTTTGGCTGTATGATAGAATGATCTATATGCAAAGCATGGGATGTTAAATTGTTGGCAATATGTAAGTAGTCAAAAGATTGAGATCGGTTCGATGGAACCTGAAAAGAAAAAGGGTGGGGCCTCGGTTGCACTTCGCTGGTTGACAGCGATCATCTTAATGCCGATTGTGCTCCTCTTTGCGTGGTTTGGGGGTTGGGCTGCATTCGTAGCAATTACGGCGGTGGTTGTGTTGGGGCTGTATGAGCTTTCTACGATGTTACGGCATGCCGGCTATCGACCTCTTTTGTGGGTCAGTCTTGGACTGGCTTTATTGTTTCTTGTTGCTGCGATGTTCCCACTCCACCAGTTGCTTATTCTGGAGATTGGGATCGCAGTATTGCTGATGCTCTCGTTCTGCTGTTTCTACTTCCGCAAGAACCTGGATGGGGCACTCGTCGATTGGGCGCTGACACTGGCTTCTGCGCTCTATCTGGGCTGGCCGATGAGCTTCTTCTTATTGTTGCGTGGTATGCAGCCCGGTCGTGTTATTCCATTGATGGTGCCAGCAGGGACGTGGTGGTTGTTAGTGACGTTGTTGGGGGTATGGGGTTTTGATGCGGCCGCCTTCTTCGCAGGACGCTATTTTGGTCGTCATAAGCTTGCGCCAACTATTAGTCCGGCTAAGACCTGGGAAGGTGTGCTGGGTGGCTTGATCTTGTCAGTGATCGCGAGCCTGCTCTGTACTGTGGTTCCGCTGGGGGTGCCCTGGTATGTTGCTGTCTTACTGGGTATCTGTATTGGCGTTTTTGCCACGCTCGGTGATCTGGCGGAGTCGTTGCTGAAGCGGCAGACGCGAGTCAAAGATAGCGGACAGATTATGCCGGGACATGGTGGGATGTTGGATAGGATCGATAGCCTCTTGTTTGCAGTCATGGTCGTCTTTATTTTTGCGCAATTTTTTGTGAAGTAAAAATGCTCATCATTTTGTTATCAATAATGCGGTCATAATAGGTCATAGGGGTGCTACCTTTCTCCTCTATCATGGTTTGTGCATGCTATAATCAGGTTGGACGGTTAAACTGTCTCGTTCTAGATACGTGATACCCGATGTGTCGCATCGGTGCAAAATATTCTGTAATAGGTTGAATTTCATGACAACGTTTCCCAAAAGAATTGCTTTACTTGGAAGTACAGGCTCCATCGGTCGACAGACGCTCGATGTTGTGCGTAAGTTCCCAGAGCAATTTCAGATTGTCTCTATTGCAGCGCGCAGTAATGTTGAATTATTAGCGCAACAGGTACAAGAGTTTCAGCCAGAACTGGTCGCTTGCTATGCTGATACGCCAGAGTCTGAAGAGAAGGCTCGCCTTCTGCTTCCAGATGCGCTGCTTGGCGATCAGGGCTTGCTGGCGGTGGCAACTCATGTGGATGCGGATATTCTGGTCGCGGCTACCTCTGGTCTGGTGGGACTGAAACCGACGTTGGCTGCCATTGGCGCAGGTAAAGCGATTGCCCTGGCAAATAAAGAGACATTGGTGATGGCTGGCCATCTGGTAACCCAGGCAGCACAACGTGTCGGAGTTCCGATCTTCCCTATTGATAGCGAGCATAGCGCAATCTGGCAGTGCTTGCGCGGTGAAGAAAATAAAAATATCCATCGTCTCCTGATTACAGCCTCTGGTGGGCCTTTCCGTAAGACTCCTCTGGACGAGTTCAAGGATGTCACTGTGAGCCAGGCACTGGCGCATCCTACCTGGCATATGGGTCCGAAGATCACTATTGATAGTGCGACGTTGATGAATAAGGGCCTGGAGGTTATCGAGTCACGCTGGCTTTTTCAGGTGCCATACGAGTCGATTGATGTGGTGGTGCATCCGGAGAGTATTGTCCATTCGATGGTTGAGATGGTGGATGGATCGATCAAGATGCAGGCTAGCCTGCCAAGTATGCATATACCTATTATGAATGCACTCTCTTATCCTGATCGCCTGGACGTCTCTGGCTCTCAGCTCATTCGTGAACTGCGCTGGTCCGAGGTTGCCTCATTGCACTTTGAAGAGCTGGATCTGCCGCGTTTTCCTTGCTTCCGTTTAGCGATTGAGGCAGGTAAGCGTGGTGGTACCTATCCATGTGCGCTGGTGGGTGCCGATGAAGAGGCGGTAGATCTCTTCTTACATGGTCATATCAGCTATCTGGCGATTGCAGAATTGATAGAAGCTGTTCTAGAGCGTCACCAATCGGTTGATCAGCCTGATGTTGCGGCAACATTAGATGCATGTGCATCCGCGCGCAGGACCGTACGTGAGTTATGGAAAAAGTATGCGTAGAACGTTTGGAGTATCTGGCACCCATCTGACACGTATAGAGTATGGCATGAGTGTGATATTTCTTATAGTAATATACTAAGAGAAGCTAGAGGCTGATCGCAGAGTAAAGGAATAGGGGATGAACTGGTATATACTGGCGGTTATTCCGGTCCTGGGATTGCTTGTTTTTGTACATGAGCTAGGACACTTCCTGACGGCAAAATGGGCTGGTATCCGCGTTGAAGAGTTTGGTATCGGGTTTCCTCCCAATATTGTGAGCATCAGGCGACGAGTGCGTGGTGGTTGGGATGTGTTGTGGTTTGGGCAGGGGAGGGATGAGGAGACTGGTGAGGTACAAAATCCTTTTCGTAATACCAGCGGAGAGGTTGCGCTGCCAGAGCCTCCCCATCGCACTCTCTATTCGTTAAATCTGCTCCCCATTGGGGGCTTTGTGCGGATGTTTGGTGAGGCGGGCGATACTGTTGATGAGAATGGTGAGTATGAGCCAGATAGTTTCGCTGCGCAATCGGCTGGTAAGCGTATTATCGTGCTCTGTGCGGGCGTCTTTATGAACTTCTTGCTCGCGGTTGTGCTTTTTACCCTGGCTTACAGCGTGGGGCAACCAAGCTTCTCTCCCCAACCTCTGATTGGGACAGTTGTGAGTGGCTCACCGGCTGAACAGGCTGGCTTGCATCCGGATGACCTGGTGGTGTCAGTGAATGGTCATAAGGTCAATACATTCCTGGACATGTCGACGCAGGTGACGAATGCATTGAAGGCAGACACTAGCAAGCGCGCTCGTGTGCCTGTCCAATTGCAGGTGCAGCATAAGGGATCGCAGCAAGTCGTTCCAATTACCGTCGATGCACGTGCTCACCCGGGCCCTAATGAGGGGGCGATGGGAGTGACCGAGAAGGTCACCCTGGTCACATATCCACTCTGGCAGGCACCTTTCCAGGGTATCCATCAGACATTCTCATTTGTACGCCAATATCTCGTAGCTATTGGTCGCATGGTCACTGGCAGGGATAAGGTTCAGCTCTCTGGTCCGGTCGGGATTGCCCAGATGACGGGTACTGTAGCAGAAGCGACAACCTATGCTGGTTGGTGGCCAATACTCAGTCTTACTGCCGGCCTTAGTCTGAGTCTTGCCATTTTTAATATATTGCCCTTCCCCGCTCTGGATGGTGGACGCGTCTTCTTAATACTGGTCGAGCTTTTACGTGGTGGTAAACGCTTGAAGCCGGAGCGTGAAGGTTTAATTAATCTTGTTGGTTTTGCTTTATTGTTTGTCCTCATGATTGCAGTCACAGTCAGTGATATCATGCACTGGGGAAGCTAATTAAGCTAATCGGAGTCAAATACAAAGTTATGCGAAGAAAAACACGACAGATACATGTAGGTAATGTGTTAGTTGGTGGTGATGCACCGATCGCTGTGCAGTCGATGACCACGACCTATACCCGTGATGTTGAAGCGACGGTGGCACAAATTCATCGTTTGCAAGATGTTGGCTGCGAAATTGCCCGCGTGGCTGTTCCAGAGATGGAAGATGCAATCGTTCTAAGCGAAATCAAGAAGCGTATTGACATTCCGTTGGTGGCTGATATCCACTATAATCCTGAACTAGCACTGGAAGCGATTCGCCAGGGTATCGACAAGGTTCGTATCAACCCGGGCAACCTGCTGCAGGGTCGCAAGTCGATGGACAAGATCGTACGTGCCGCACGTGAACATGATATCGCAATGCGTATTGGCGTCAACTCGGGCTCGATCGATGCGCTTGATAAAGTGGCGCAGATGCAGCGCGTGCAGGTACGCCTGCGTGATGATGGTACGCTGGAGCGTAGCGATCCGGCTGAGACGCGCCGCAAAGAGCGTGAGGAACTGGCGGAGCGCATGGTTATGCGTGCGTTAGAGTATGTCAGTTGGTGTGAAGAGTTGGACTATCATAATTTAACGGTCTCACTCAAGTCCTCGACTGTACTGACCGCTATCGAAGCATATCAGCGTTTCTCGCAGCGTTCAGACTATCCGTTGCACCTGGGTATTACCGAGGCTGGAACGCTCGTAACGGGTGCTGTCAAGTCTTCGGTCGGCATGGGTCTCTTGTTAGCGCAGGGTATCGGTGACACAATCCGTGTTAGCCTGAGTGCAGAGCCAGAGGAAGAGATTCCGGTTGCCTATGAGATCTTGCGCTCGTTAGAGTTGCGTAATCGTGGTGTAACCTTCGTTTCGTGCCCATCCTGTGGACGTGTTGAGATCGATGTCGTGAGTGTTGCTAACGAAGTAGAGAAGCGCCTCTCCAAAGTACAGACGCCTATCCAGGTCGCTGTGATGGGTTGTGTTGTAAATGGTCCTGGTGAGTCGCGGGATGCCGATGTCGGTCTGGCTGGCGGTAAAGGTAAGGGGATTATCTTCCGTAAAGGTCAGGTAATCCGTACGGTGCCTGAGGATCAATTCCTGGATGCGGTCCTGAAAGAAGTTGCCAGCTTGCTGCCAGCGGCAGAGGCGAAACTGGTCTATCCAGAGGGTGGTATTACAGATGTCGCTGGTACACACCGCACTCGTAATGAAGGCATGAACCTGCCTATCTTGCCACACGCATAAGACCATACTACTTATAACACCATACGTCATTGACGGGAGGGCTTCAGCTCTCCCGTTTTTTTACGTGATCGGAACTTTGCAAAGAACACAAAAAAAGACCATCAATCTGATGGTCTTCCGGTGGGCGATACAGAACTCGAATCTGTGACCTCCACGATGTCAACGTGGCGCTCTAACCAACTGAGCTAATCGCCCATATGCAATTTGATGTTGGGGATTGTCTTATCTTGAAAGAGTCTTCATATAAAAGAGGTCTTCCGGTG
>Ga0102924_1003707_pt1 | contig 15893 bp, 12 predicted proteins | sample PaiPotPPM11metaG_FD_80116 | JGI IMG/M metagenome (GOLD analysis project Ga0102924, IMG submission 80116) | Iron sulfur acid spring bacterial and archeal communities from Banff, Canada, to study Microbial Dark Matter (Phase II) - Paint Pots PPM... ... | reverse complement strand
TCTCGCAAGTGACAAGGCGGCCTTGCCGGTCGCGGGTATTACCGTTGGCGTAGTTGGAGGGGCGGCGCCAGACGCCGATCGCGCCGGTTTCCTCCTCCCATTTCAGGATGCGGTCGCCGGGGATGTCGCTCCACAGCAGATAGCGGCCGTCGCCGAAGCACACCGGCCCCTCGGTGAAGCGGCAGCCGCCGGCAATCCGCTCGATCGCGGCATTGCCGAGCACGTATTTCTCGAAGCGCCGGTCGAGCACCTTGATGTTCAGGTCGGGATAGCGGATCGGCGCCGCGCCGGGGTCCCAGCGAGTCTCGGACATTTGCGTCTCGTCCCGTTTTGCCAAACCAAGTCCACCCTCTGCCGTCACCGTCCTGTCCGGTCGAGCTCATAAGAAACAAGCACCGAACTCATCAGATCGGCATTCGATAGCCATAGAATTCGTGATCTTCGTTGTAGCCGCCTTGGCCCGCCCCGAGATCGGCGAAGTCGCGCACGAATTCGATCGCCGCAATCCATTTGACCATCTTGAACCCGAGTTCGTTCTCGCAGCGGAGGCGGAGCGGCGCGCCGTGCAGAACGCTGAGCGGTTCGCCGTTCATCTCGTAGGCGAGGATCGTCAACCGGTGGCGCATATTGAACATCTCGTGCACGTCGTAATACCGACCGCCATCGGAACCGTCTGCCAACGAATAGAAGACGGTATATCGCGCTTCCGGCAGCGGCTTCACCAGGTCGAGGATGTCTCGCATCGGCACCCCGCCCCATTTGGCGACGCCCGACCAGCCCTGGATGCAAAAGTGCGTGGTGATCTGCTCCTGCTTTCGCATCGCCTTAAGGTCCGCGAGAGAGAGTTCGCGAGGCGCTGCAACAAGTCCGCTGACGCGCAATTTGTAATCGGCGAACTGCTCCGCCACGAGCGAATCGTATTCCGCGGAATTCGGCATTGTGCCGTTCGGCCAAAAGTGCGGAGAGATGTCCGTCTCGGTCAGCTGGGCGGTAGGCTCCCACCACTCGGACAGGCCCTTGATCCAGCCAACCATGAACCGCCCCGCCTTTTGCACAAAACGAGCGTGTCGGATCGTCAGGGGCGAGGCGGCCCACCAGGCCAGGCCGATCAGGGCCATCGCGAAGACGAAAACGGGGAAGCCGACCCACGCCGCGCTCTCCACCCCGGCAAACATATGATTGGTGTTCTGACGGATGCCGGTGACGAACACCATGATCCCGTGCGCCAGGATGAACAGGACGAACCAGAGAAACGAGATGAAATGGATCGAACGAGCGACCTGCCGGTTCAGCATGCTTCCGAGCAAGCCCAGCCGGTTTGAAATTGCCGGGCTCTGCAACAAGCCAGTGACCACGGATACCGGCGCGGCAATAAAGACGGTGATGAAATAGCTGAGCTGCTGCAGACCGTTGTAGCGGGTCCAGCTGTCATTTATCGGAAAATCCAGCGATGCGTACTGGATGGCGGTGGAAACGGCGTTCGGCACCACATCCCATGTGAGCGGCACCAGCCGCAGCCACTGGTTTGTGTAAAAGAGCAGCCCGTAGAAGAGAGCGCCATTGGTCAGCCAAAGCAGCACGAACGAGAAATGCCACCAACGCGCCAGGCCGATCGTGTGGCGCATCCCGGGAATGCCGAGCCAGACCGGGAGAGTCACCGAGTCGTCCTTCGCCGTCCAGATGCGGTCCTGCGGAACCGGATGCTGAAAGCGGAACCATTCCGTTCCCGGCGTACAGTGCCGGCTCCAATAAAGGCGGGGATGATCCGCGAGGATCTGGATGCCCGCGCGAATGATGAACATCATGAACAGCATGTTCAGGGAGTGCTGCAGCTGCAGCCACCACGGGAAGCCGCTATCGACCGATGGCGCGGCCTGCGCGATGCCGGGATAGGCTTTGATGAATGCCTGAATGCCCGACAGCTCCCGCAGGCTCTGGGCAACAGCGACCAGCAGTACCAGTCCGGCTGCGCCGATCGGCAGCGCCCAGAGAGTGCTGATCCAGCGCCTGCCGATACGGATCTGCGGGACAATCCCCTCCCGCGGAGGCAGCCAGTGCGTCAGGACGATCCGGTCGTCCGCGGACGTCAGGGTGGACGCGATCGGATCGTGCGGCGGCGCCTTGACCGTGACCGAGTCCACCATCGGCGATGCCCTTTCAGGACGCGCTATGTCGTGGCCTTCCGATAATCAACCGGCGGACGCCCGGAGGCAGGCCGCTCTTAAGAATTCGGGCCGCGTTCCATCGACACCGGCTGCCAGCGCTTTAACCCGCTGCCGGCCAGCACGCTGGGGTTGACGCACGACATCGGCCATTTGCCGGTCAGTGCCAGGGACAGTTCGAGCCCGACGCGACGCCGCCGCGCCGGATCGAACCGCGCCGTCGCCGAGGCGACATGCGCGGTCAGGATCACATTGTCCATGCGCAGCAGTGGGTTGTTGCCGCCCGGCGGCTCCTGCTCGAGCACGTCGAGCCCGGCGGCGGCGATCTTCTTCTCGTCGAGAGCCTTGATCAGCGCCGCCTCGTCGGTGGTCGGGCCGCGCCCGGTCGAAACGTAGATCGCGGTCGGCTTCATCTGGGCGAAATGCTCGTCGCGGATCATCCGCTGGGCGCTGGCGGTGGCCGGCGAATGCATCGAGATGATGTCGGCGCGGGCCAACAGCTCGGGCAGGCTGACCGGTTCGACCCCGCGCTCGGTCATCACCATCTCCTCGATGAACGGGTCGTAGGCGATGATGTGCAGGCCAAACGGCTTGGCCCGCTCGGCGACGGCGCGCGCGACGTGGCCGAAGGCGATCAGCCCCAAGGTCAGGCCGCGCAGCCGCGGGATCTTCAACAGTGCGGGGCGCCCCTCGGCCCAGCGGCCTTCGCGCACCATGCGGTCCTGTTCGACGAGCCGGCCATGCGTCGCGAGGATCAGGCGCATCGCATGATCGGCGACCTCCTCGATGAAGGTGTCGGGACAGTTGGTGACCGGGATGCCCTTGGCGGTCGCCGCCTCGACATCGACCGTATCGACCCCGACGCTGCCCAAGGAGATGATTTTGCAGCGTTGCAGCCCGTCGATCATCGCCTTGGTGATCGGCCGCCCCTTGGCATAAAGCGCGTCCGCATCCTTGGCCGCGGCGACGAATTCCGCCTCCGAGCCGGCCGCGATTTCATAGATTTCGGCGTCGATCGGCGTCAGCGCCTCCATCTCGTAGCCGTAGCCGCCGCCGGCGACGGTGAAGCTGGCGCCGGCCGGTGTCGCGATCCTGAATTTGGCCACGGGTCTCTCCTGTCGTTTTGCCGATTTTTCGCGGCGCGATCAGACCGTTGCAGGCGGGGCTTGTCAATTGGCGCCGGGCAGATTCCCGGGGACATTGCGGCGCCTGCGGCGTTGCGTGCCAATGGCCCGCGGCGCGCTGCTTTCCTTTCTTCTTCTGTACGGGACGCTCTATGCCGGCTTCGGCGCGCAGTCGCCGTATTTGCCGACGTTGCTTCAGGATCGCGGGCTCACGGCGCAGGCAATCGGCGCCGTGTTGGCCGGCGGCACCGCGATCCGTCTCGTATCGGGACCGCTCGCCGGCCGGTTCGTCGACCGGTTCGCGGCAGCGAAGCCGGTCTTTGCCGGCTGCGCTGCGGTGGCGGCCGTGGCCGGATTGGGCTTTCTTCCTGCCGCGGGTTTTCTCCTTCTGCTCGCAATCGCGCTGTGCCAGGCCGCGGCATTGGCACCGTTGGCGCCGCTTGCCGACACGCTCGCGCTCGGGACCGCGGCGGGACGCACTGCTCTCCGATACGGCTGGATCCGCGGCGCCGGCTCGGCCGCATTCATCGCCGGCTCGATCGTCGCCGGACAGGCCGTCCAGGACCACGGCACCGACAGCATCGTCTGGCTCGCGGCGGCGCTGCTGATTGCAGCGGCAATCGCTGCACGGCTGGTGCGCCCGGTGCCGCCGCACCCGACGGTTTCGAGCGCCGCAACAGGTGGCGATATCGCCGCGCTGCTTCGGCTGCCGGGGTTTTGCCGCGTCGTGATCGTCGCGGCGCTAATCCTCGGCAGCCATGCCCTGCATGACGGCTTTGCGGTCATCCGCTGGCGTTCGGCCGGGATCGGCGCCGACACGGCCGGGCTGTTGTGGTCCGAATCGGTTGCCGCCGAGGTGGTTGTCTTCGTCGTGCTCGGCCCGGCGCTGGTGGACCGGCTCGGCCCGGCCGGCGCCGCGGCAGTCGCGGCGGGCGCCGGCATGCTGCGCTGGGGCGTCGAGGGCGCAACCGCATGGCTGCCGGCCATGGTGCTGATCCAGCCATTGCACGGGCTGACCTTCGCGCTGCTGCATTTGGCCAACATGCGGCTGCTGGCCGAGACGGTGCCGCCGCGCCTTGCCGCGACGGCGCTCACGCTTTACGGCACCGTCGGGATCGGCGCCGCCTCGGCGCTGCTGAGCCTCGCCTCCGGCGCGCTGTACGGCGCGATCGGACCGCACGCGTTCTGGCTCATGGCGGGATTGTGCGCGCTGGCGCTGCCGCTGGCGCGAGGCCTCTCTCAGCCGTCCGGCGCGGCGACGTAGCCCATCTTTCGATCGCGGGACGCGGCGGCCGGATCGCGCTCGGACGCCGCGCCGAAGCCGCCGCCGCCCGGCGTGCCGATCTCGATCGTGTCGCCGCGGCGGACGAAATGCGGCCGCCGGGTATCGACTTCCTGGTCGTTGATCTTGACGAAGCCGAGCCCGCCCGCTTCGCCGCCGGCGAGCCCGGGCGCTGGGAATTTGGTGCGTTCGACGACGAAGAGGGCGGCGATCTCGTCGTCTGACTCGATCTCGATCGCGATGTCCTGGCCGAGGCCGCCGCGATACGTGCCGGCGCCGCCGGAGCCGGGGCGCAGCCGCTTGTGGCGGATCGTGATCGGGTTCTGCCGCTCGGCGACCTCGACCGGGGTCGAGGAAATGTTGGACGGCCAGGACAGGCAGTGGACGCCGTCGCGGTCCGGCCGGGCGCCGAGCCCGCCATTGTGGAACAGCACCGAGGCCCAGGTCGCCTTGCCGCGGCGCCCGGCGAGGGTCAGAATCCACAAGGGCGAGCCGGCCGCCGCCATGATCCGGTCGGGCAAGACCTGCGCCAGCGCGCCGAACACCAGCACCGGCACATAATGCCCGGTGGCGGCGCGGCCGCCGACCGCGATCGGGAAATTCGGGTTCAGGATCGAGCCTTCCGGCGCGGTGACCTTGACCGGGCGGAACATGCCCTCGTTGTTCGGCAGGTTCGGCAAGAGCGCGCATTTCACCGCATAGGCGGTCATTGCATAGGTGTAGGTGAACGGGCAGTTGATCGCGCGCGGCTGCTGCGGCGACGAGCCGGTGTAATCGGCGGCGATCTCGCCGTCCTTCACGGTCAGCGCCAGCTCGAAATGGAACGGCTCGGCGAGGCCGTCCGTGTCGAACCGGTACGTCCAGGTGCCGTCCGGCAAGGCGCGGATCGCGGCGCGCATCGCTGCTTCGGAGCGGGTGAACAATTCGTCGGCGAGGTCGCGCACATCGGCGAGAGCGTATTCGTCGAGCGTCGCGGCGAGCCGCCGGTCCATCAATTCGACGGCGCCGGCCAGCGCCCAGATGTCGCCGATCGTCTGGTCCGGGGTGCGGACATTGGTGCGCAGCAATTTGATCAGGGTCTGGTCCGGCTCGCCGGCGCGCATGAACCGCATCAGCGGGATGTGGAAGCCCTCCTCGAACACCTCGCGCGGCTCGACCGAACGCACCATGCCGCCGATATCGGGAACATGCGAACAGGCGGCGCTGAAGGCGACGAGCCGGCCGGCGCGGAAGATCGGCCGCACCAGGCACACATCCGGCAGATGGCCGGTGCCCTGCCAGGGATTGTTGGTGATGTAGACGTCACCCTGCTGCATGTCATGCGGGCCGAATTCGGCGAGGAAATGCCGCACCGTCGCCGGCAGGGTGCCGATGAAGGACGGGATGCTGCCGCTATTTTGCGCCAGCGAGTGCCCGTTTTCGTCGGTCAGCACGCAGGCGAAATCGTTGGCCTCGTTCGACAGCGTCGAAAACGCGGTGCGCACGATCACCTTCGCCGCCTCGTCGACGATCGAGGTGACGCGGCTCCACAGGATTTCGATGGTGACAGGATCGAGCATGCGCAGCCTCAGTTCAGGGTCACGACGATGCTGCCGGAGGGCATCACCTCGGCATTGCCGGCGGGGCCGATGACGAGGGTCGAGCCGGCGTCTTCGACCAGTGCCGGGCCGGTGAAGCGGGCGCCGGCCGACAATCGGTCGCGGTCGTACACCGTCGCTTCGGTGAAGCCGCCGGCTTCGGCGAACCAGGCGGGGCGGCGGCCCTTGACCGCCTCGGCGAGCGCGCCCCCGGCATCGATGCCGGCGATGCGGCCGCCGGCCACCGATACCCGCACCGACACCCGCGCATTGATGAATTCCAGCGGCACCGCCGGCGGGGCGCGGCCGAATTTCTCGCGATAGGCGGCAGCGAAGGCGGCGTGAAGCGCGGCGCGGCTCGCCTCGCCGTCATAGGGGCCGGGCGGCAGCGGCGTCACCAGGTCGAAACCCTGGCCGACGCAGCGTCCGTCGCCGAGCCGGTCGATGCTGGCGCCGTCGAGCGGCAGGCCGGTCGCGGCGACAACCGCACGCGCTTCCGCTTCGAGCTGGCGGAACGCGGCCTCGAATTCGGCGAGCGCGCCGGTGTCGAGCCGGAAGCCGACGGTCGCGACCCGGTCGACCCGGGCCGGCGCCACCAGCAGGCCCCAGGCCGAGGCGACGCCGGGCGAGGGCGGGCAGAGCAGCCGCGAAATGCCGAGCTTGCGGGCGACGCCGTAGCCATGCACCGGCCCGCCGCCACCGGTACAGACCAGGGCGTAGCGGCGCGGGTCGCGGCCGCGCTCGGCGATGTGGACGCGGGCGGCGCCGGCCATGTTTTCGTTGGCGATCTCGTGGATGCCGGCGGCCAGTGCCTCCGGCGACAGCCGCAAACTCCCTGCGAGGCCGGCGGCCGCGGTCGGGGCGGCGGCGCGGTTGATCGCGATCGTGCCGCCGGCGAAGAATTCCGGGTTCAGATAGCCGAGCAGGAGGTTGGCGTCGGTGACGGTCGGCGCCGCGCCGCCGCGCCCGTAGCAGGCCGGGCCCGGCTCGGAGCCGGCGCTGTCGGGACCGACCTTGAGGAGACCGATCTCGTCGGCGCGAGCGATGCTGCCGCCGCCGGCGCCGATCTCGATCAGCTCGACCGTTGAGAGCCGGATCGGCAGCCCGCTGCCCTCGATGAACCGTTTCTGCCGCGCCGCCTCGAAGCCGTAGGCGATCAGCGGCTCGCCATTGTCGACGAGGCTCAGTTTCGCGGTGGTGCCGCCCATGTCGAAGGCAAGCAGGTCGGCGACCCCGTCGCGGGCGCCGAAAAAGGCGGCGGCGAGGGCGCCGGCGGCGGGTCCCGATTCGAGCATCTGGACCGGGTTGCGGTTGACCTCCTCGGCATGAGTCAGGCCGCCGCCCGACAGCATCAAGAGGAGCGGCGCGGCGATGCCGAGCCCGGCGAGTTCTTCCGCCAGCGCGGCGAGATAGCCGGCGGCGATCGGCTTGATGTAGGCGCTCGCCACCGTCGTCGAGGCGCGCTCGTATTCGCGGATCTCGCGCACGACCTCGTGCGAGGCGGTGACGTAAAGCTCGGGCGCGTGCGCGGCGATTGCCCGCGCCGCCGCGACCTCGTGCGCCGGGTTGGCATAGGCATGGAGGAACACGAGCGCGACCGAGGTGACCCCGCCGGCGCGCAGCGCATCGACCTGGCGCAGCAATTGCGCGGCGTCGAGAGGCGTCGCGACGGTGCCGTCGGCGCGCATCCGTTCCGTCACCTCGAGTCGCAAATTCCGCGGCACCAGCGGCGACGGGTTCTCGATGCCGATGTCGTAGAGGTCGTATTTGCGCTCGCGGCCGATCTCGAGGACGTCGCGGAAGCCGGCGGTGGTCAGGAGGCCGGTCGGTGCGCCCTTGCGCTCGATCAGCGCATTGGTGAACAGCGTCGTCGCATGGACGACGCGGCCGATACGGCCCGGGCCGAGCGCCGCCTCGGCGACAATCGCGCGAATGCCGGCGACGACGCCTTGTTGCGGATCGGCATGCGTCGTCAGCACCTTCGTGCCCCAGCGTCGGCCGCTGCCGTGGTCGTGGATGACCAGATCCGTGAAGGTTCCGCCGATATCGATGCCGAGCGCGTAATCGGTCATTGAACCTCAAGAAATCTGCGAGCGCGGACCGCTGGGCAAGCGTAAACAAGCCGGCGGGCTCGGCGAAGCAGTTTCGTTTTCGCGCCGCTCAAAACGGCCGATTCGGCGAAACAGCATCGGATCAATTCACGCCCCGGTTAGGCCCGCGATTTATTGTTGCGCAGATGCAGTAGGTTAGCCGCAGTATGCAACAAGATGTTGAGCGTGATGGTGTGCCGCCTCAAGATTCGCCTGCCGTTGACCCGGCAGCGAGGCGAGGGGGCGATTGCGGCTTTGGGGGAGGCCGCGCCGCATCTGGCGCCTTTGGGGGAAGGCCCACCCCCGCCTCGCGCTCCGGTCGGTTTGCCAGCCCGGTTTTTGGAACGTTTACGCCGAGATCACTCGGCGGCTTTGAGCGCGTCGGCGTCCCGGTACAGCTGCAGCCGGGTGACCCGCAGCCCCGGCAGGCCGTGCCGCTCGACCGCCCGCTGCCAGGCCAACAACTCTTCCAGCGACAGCCGGTAGCGCCGGCAGGCCTCCTGGGCGCTGAGTGCGCCGCTGCACACCGCGGCGACCACGCTGGCCTTGCGCCGCGCCACCCACCGTTTGGTGTCGGCCGGCGGCAAATCCAAGACCGCAGCCGCAAGATGGGAAGGCCGGAAATTTTCTGTTTCGCTCATACTCGTCTGGTCTGGCGCGGCCATCGACGCGTCGGAGGTTAGCGAAGGAGACTTAATGAATTCCTAAATGGAGAGAGGTTGTCCGGTCATCAGATTCAACAGATACGACGAAAATTGCAGGCATCTAGCTGGCAGGCCGCAGTCGCGGCATTTTTAAGCAGCACGGTTTGGCTCGGAAATAATGGTATTGTCGATGTCTCCAGGCCTCGGTGCGTGCTTCCCGCGAAGCGGCGGCACGGGCTTTAGCAAACGCCTGCAAAATCAACATGGTTGAATGCGTATCTGGCAGTTGACCGGAACGGACGATTCGGATAACTCGCCGCCGTCGCCAATAAGGAGTCGGGGAGAGGAATGCGTACGCCGCTGCCGCCTGGGTATCGCCCGTCCGACGACGAAGAGTTCATGAACCCGCTGCAAATCGAGTATTTTCGGCAGAAGCTGTTGCGTTGGCGGGCCGAGTTGCTGACTGACTCCTCCGGAACATTGCGTAGCCTTAAAGAAGAGAGCCTGCTCAAACCCGATCTGACCGACCGAGCCTCGCTGGAAACCGAACGGGCAATCGAGCTGCGCACCCGTGACCGCGAACGCAAGCTGATCTCGAAGATCGACGCCGCCTTGCACCGCATCGACTCCGGCACCTACGGCTATTGCGAGGAAACCGACGAGCCAATCGGCATTCGCAGGCTCGAGGCGAGGCCGATCGCGACGCTGTCGATCGAGGCGCAGGAGCGACACGAGCGCATGGAGCGCACCCACCGCGACGATTGAACGCCGGCGTCCCGGGCTGCGCCGTGCACCGCGGCAGCGTTCATGATATGAATATGTTGCGGTTACGGATCAGGCGGGACGCTGCATCATGGTTGCCGATGCCCACGGCGCCCGGCGCTGGGCGAACTGGGTTTCCGAGCGCAAACCGCCGGGCTGGATCGGACTGCTTGCCAATGCAGCCGTCGTCCTCGCCATCGTCGGCTCCGGGATCAGTTTTCTTTACTTTGCCCAAATCCTGTCGACCCCGGGCGCAAAAGCAACTGCGATCATGGTCAGTTGGCTGGCGGCAGTGGCCGGCATCACCGCGTTTGGCGCGCATTGGCTGCACGGGGCGCTGGCCAGCCGTGTCGACATTCTGAGCCAGGCCCTCGAAGCCTCGCCCGACGCGCAGCTGATCGTCGCTCCCGATGGGCGTATCGGCTATGCCAATACCGCCTTTCACCACCTGTTCCCGGATGTCGGCGAAGCGGCGCTCGCCCGTATTGCCGGCGCGATCAGCGACCCCGAGGCGCACGCCGATTTCGAGCGTCTGCGCGGCCGGGCGGCGGGCGGCATGCGGGCGATCGCCGCCTTGCCGTTGCGCGATTCGCGCGGCGTCGCGGCCGGCTGGTACAACGTCGCGGTCAATCCGATCGCCGGCCGGCCGGGCTACAGCTTCTGGAATATTCAGGACATCACCGCCCGCCACGAGATGGAAGCGGTGATCCGCGACGAGCGCAACAAGCTCGTCGATTTTCTCGACGACGCGCCGACCGGCTTCTATTCGGTCGATGCCGCCGGCCGCTTCCAGTTCGTCAACCGGACGCTCGCCAAGTGGCTCGGCACGACGCCCGACGAGATCGTCGGCGGCGGCGCCCGGCTGCACGATTTTCTCGCCGAGCCGCCCCTGGAAGGCGCCGCGCCGCAGGACCCGTTCGGTTTAGACGGTGACGGCGCGCAACGCGGCGAGGTCGTGCTGAAAAGCCGCGACGGCCGCGTCATTCATGCGTGGATCGGCCAAAGCGTCGTCGGCACCGGGACTGAGCTGAGGACCCGCTCGGTCGTGCGCGACCTGACCCCGGAGCGCGAAATGGAAACCGCGCTGCGGCTGTCGCGCGAGCGTTTTCTGCGCTTTTTCGCCGATGCCCCGGTCGGCATCGCGCTGATTGACCGCGATGGGCGGCTCGAAGAGGCGAACCGGGCACTCGCCGAGTTGTTCGACAGCGCACGGCAAGATCTGATCGGCCAGCCGCTGATCCGGTTCATCAACGACGAGAATCAGCGCGACCTGACGGTCAAGCTGACGACCGCGGCCGACGGCCCGCTCCATCCCGAGCCGGTCGAGGTGCGCCTCAAAGGTCCCCGCGACAAGACCGCCGTCATGTTCCTCAGCCGCCTCGCGGGCGGCGAGGGCGGCGACGGCGAATTGATGCTGCATTTCATCGACGCCACCGAGCAGAAGCATCTCGAAGTTCAGTTCGCGCAGTCGCAAAAGATGCAAGCGGTCGGTCAGCTCGCCGGTGGCGTCGCGCATGATTTCAACAACCTGCTGACCGCGATGATCGGGTTTTGCGATCTGCTGCTGATGCGGTTCCGGCCGGGCGATCCGTCCTTCGCCGACATCATGCAGATCAAGCAGAACGCCAACCGCGCCGCCAACCTGGTGCGTCAGCTGCTGGCGTTCTCGCGGCAGCAGACTTTGCAGCCGCGGGTGCTCGACATCACCGAAGTCTTGCAGGAGCTGTCTCATCTGCTGCGGCGGCTGATCGGCGAGAACATCGAGTTGAAGGTCGTGCACGGGCGCGACCTCGACCTCGTCAAGGTCGATCAGGGCCAGCTCGAACAGGTCATCATCAACCTCGCCGTCAACGCCCGCGACGCCATGCAGGGCGGCGGCACCCTGCGGATCCGCACCGCCAATGTGATCCAAAACGCGGCGGTGCGGCGCGGCCATGACCTGATGCCGGCCGGCAATTACGTGCTGCTCGAAGTCTCCGACAGCGGCGTCGGTATCGCGCGCGAAAACCTGGAACGCATCTTCGAGCCGTTCTTCTCGACAAAGGAAATCGGGTCGGGCACCGGCCTCGGCCTGTCGACCGTGTACGGCATCGTCCGGCAGACCGGCGGGTTCGTCTTTGTGGACAGCGCCCCCGGCGACGGCGCGGTATTCCAGATCTTCCTGCCCCGCCATCAGGCCGCGGAGGCGGCGCCGGCCCCGCCGCTCGACGCCAACGAGCCGCCGGCGGTCCGGGACCTGACCGGGGTCGGCACGATCCTGCTGGTTGAGGACGAAGACCCGGTGCGGATCTTCGGCGCCCGCGCCTTGCGCAACAAGGGCTACAAGGTGCTGGAGGCGAAGAGCGGCGAAATGGCGCTTGAACTGCTGCACAATTCCGGCGAGACGATCGACCTGCTGATCACCGACGTGGTGATGCCGCGCATGGACGGCCCGGCGCTGATCCGCGAGGTGCGCGAGATCATCCCCGACATGAAGGTCATCTTCATTTCCGGCTACACCGAGGATTCGTTCCGCCAGCGGCTCGACAGCGACAGCGACATCCACTTCCTGCCGAAGCCGTTCAACCTGAAGCAGCTCGCCAGCAAGGTCAAAGAGGTGATCAGCGGCGAGGCGGTCGCGGCGTAGTAGCCGCGGGCACCGCTTCTCTAGGGGTGCCCGGCCGCGCTCAGTCCCGGTAGTTTTCCGGAACCAGCTCGCGTTCGACCAGCTCGACCAGGATGTGCACGACCTTGATGTGCAGCTCCTGGATGCGGTCGGCGAAGCGGCCGGCCGGGGTACAGATTTCGACATCCGCCAGTCCCGACAGCGGCGAGCCCGGGCGGCCGGTCAGGGCCACGACCTTGGCGCCTTGCGCCGTCGCGGCGCGGGCGGCGGCCAGCACGTTAGGGCTCTTGCCGCTGGTGCTGATCGCCAACAGGCAGTCGCCGGGCCGGGCATGCGCTTCGACATAGCGGCTGAACACCGCCTCGTAGCCGAAATCGTTGGCAACGCAGGTCATGTGCCCGGGGTCGCTGATCGACGTCGCCGGCAAGGGCCGGCGGTCGAGCCGGTACCGCCCCGACAATTCCTCGGCGAAATGCATCGCGTCGCACATCGAGCCGCCATTGCCGCAGCTATAGACGCGCCCGCCCTTGGCCAGGCACTCGGTCAGAACCCGCCCGCCCTCGGCGATTGCCGCCAAGGCCGCCTCGTTTGCCAGCAAGGCGTCGACCGCCGAGCGCGCCTCGCGCAGGGTTTCGACGATCACGTTCACGGCTCGACCGGCTCCTCGTCGGGGACGATGGTGACCTCGACCGGCGGCCGTCCCTTGGCGCGCAGGGCCTTGTTGACGACGGTGTCGAGCTCTTCCAGCGTGCACAGGCCGAGCCCGACCGGATGGCGCGGCTTGATGTTGGCGCTGTTCCAATGGGTGCGGTCGCGGACCGCGGCGATGGTCGGCTTGGTCGTGCCGATCAGTTTCGAGATCTGCGCGTCCGACAGCTCCGGGTGGTTGCGCAGCAGGTACAAGATCGCGTCGGGCTTGTCCTGCCGCTTGGCAATGGGCGTGTATCGCGGTCCCTTGTGCTTGACGTATTGCTGCGGCACCGCCTGCGGCGACAATTTGAGCCGCCCCTCCGGGTCGGCCTGACAGCGCGCCAGTTCCTCGGCCGTGGTCTGGCCGTTGGCGACCGGATCGAGACCCTGCATCTGGATCGCGACCTCGCCGTCGGCGATCGCCTGGACTTCGAGCGGATGCAGGCCGCAGAAATCGGCGATCTGCTCGAAGGTGAGCGCAGTGTTTTCGACCAGCCAAACGGCGGTCGCTTTGGGCATCAACGGTGGCATGGCGAAATCCGAAGCTAAAAGGGCGGGCTAACAGGGAGGTTTTGCTACCGATATAATAGGCGGGGCCGGTCGAGGGAAGGCGCATACGGACAGGAGGAGCGAAACATGGAAGAAGAGGACCTGCTGCCGCAGCGCCAGAAGCCGAAGCCGAAGGATTTGACGCTGCTGGGGATTGCCGAGCTGGAGGAGTATATCGCCGGCCTCGAAGCCGAGATCGCCCGCGCCCGCGCCGAGATCGCTGCCAAGCAGAAGCAGCGCACCGGCGCCGAGGCCCTGTTCAAGCGATAGATTGGAAGCGCAAATGCCCGCAGCGGTCGGAATAATGCCCGAAATCGAGTTGAACGGCCGCACCTACCGCGCCCCGGCGCGGCCGACTGTCGTGATCTGCGCCGATGGTTGCGACCCGACCTATCTGGAAGCGGGGGTGCGCGCCGGCGTGCTGCCGACCGTTGCCCGGTTTCGCAGCGCCGGGTTCTACGGTCTCGCCGACGCGGTGATGCCGACCTTCACCAACCCTAACAACCTGTCGATCGTCACCGGCGCGCCGCCTGCGGTGCATGGCATCTCCGGCAATTTTTTCCTCGACCGGGACAGCGGCCGGGAGATCATGATGACCGACCCGGGGCTGGTGCGCTCCGACACGATCCTGGCGCTGATGTCGCAAGCGGGCGTACCCACGGCGGCGGTCACCGCCAAGGACAAGTTGCGCCGCATGCTCGGCAACGGCCTCGCCATAGGCCGTTGCGGCATCTCGTTCTCCTCCGAGGCGGCCGATCGCACCACCTCGGCCGAAAACGGCCTCGACGATGTCGAGGCGCTGGTCGGCCGGCCGAAGCCCGATATGTATTCGGCCGATCTGTCGCTGTTCGTGCTCGACGCCGGCATCAGGCTCGTCGAGCAGGGCCGGGCACGGCTGCTTTATTTGTCGCTGTCCGATTACGTGCAGCATGGCCATGCGCCAGACGAGCCGGAGGCGCTCGATTTCCACCGCGAGCTCGACCGCCGCCTCGCCCGCCTCGTCGAGCTCGGCTGCGTCGTCGCGATGACCGCCGACCACGGCATGAACGACAAGGCGCTGGCCGATGGCCGGCCGCATGTGCTGTTGCTCGAAGACATCCTCAACGCGCAGTTCGGCGCCGGCGCGGTCCGGGTCATCTGCCCGATCACCGACCCGTTCGTCCGCCACCATGGCGCACTCGGCTCGTTCGTGCGGGTGTATCGCCACGGCACCGCGCCGATCGCAACGCTGGAGCACGCGATCCGGCTGTTGCCCGGGGTCGATGCGGTGCTCGAACGCGGTGCGGCGGCGCACGAATACGAACTGCCCTACGACCGCGAGGCCGATCTCGTCGTGACCGGCGACCGCAATACGGTAATCGGCGCCACCGCCGCCGAGCACGATCTCTCCGCCCTGGCCGGCCACCGGCTGCGCTCGCATGGCGGCGCCGGCGAGCAGACCGTGCCGTTCCTGCTGTCGCACCCGCTTTCGCCGCGCTACCAGGATCTGGCGCAGTCCCGGCGGCAGCGCAATTTCGATATCTTCGACTTCGCGCTCAACGGGACACAGTGACGGGGGCGGCGATGGCAGCAGGAGCGAGGAACGGCCGGCGGGCGGTCATCGTCATTTGCGACAGCCTGCGCCGTGACCTGATCACCCCGGACGAGGCGCCGTTCCTGACCGAATTGCACCGCCGCGCCGCCAGCTTCGCCGCGCATCGCAGCGTCTTTCCGTCGACGACCCGGGCAAGCGCCGCCTCGATAGCGACCGGCTGCCTGCCGGCGCGGCACGGCCTCCTCGGCAACACGATGGCGCTCGACGAGGGAGACGGCCTTGTCTGCCGCTCGGCCGGTCACCCCGATTTCCCGGATCGGATGCGCCGCGCCACCGGCCGCACCTTGCATGTGCCGACCCTGGCCGAGCGGCTGCGCTGGCACGGCGAGACCTCGATTTCCTGCGCCAACGTCTCGCCTGGCGCGGCCTATTTCCAGGACCCGGACGGTTACGGCTGGGTCTATCATTCCGCCGGCAGCTACGGCCCCGGGCGCCGCCCGGTCGACGACCCGGCCAGCGCGGCGCTGAAAAAGGGCATCGACGGCGACCAGGCGATGACCGAGCGCTTCTGCGGCGAAATCGTCGAGGAGCGGGCGCCGGCGCTGGCGATCATGTGGCTGTCGGAGCCGGACTACACCGGCCACCATTCGCCGCTCGGCTCGCCGCAACACCGCGCTGCGATTGCCGTCGCCGACCGCCGGGTGCGCGAGGTTTACGAAACCGTGCGCCGGCTCGACCCAAGCGGCGACGACATTCTCTTCGTCACCGGCTCCGACCACGGCATGGAGACCGTGGCCGACGCAATCGACCTCGATGGGCTGCTGATCGCCGAGGGGCTGAAAGAAGGCCCCGACTCCGGCGATGTCGTCGTTGC
>Ga0102924_1003706_pt1 | contig 15894 bp, 15 predicted proteins | sample PaiPotPPM11metaG_FD_80116 | JGI IMG/M metagenome (GOLD analysis project Ga0102924, IMG submission 80116) | Iron sulfur acid spring bacterial and archeal communities from Banff, Canada, to study Microbial Dark Matter (Phase II) - Paint Pots PPM... ... | reverse complement strand
CTTCGCACCCTGCGCCCCGAGGTGCCGGACGCGAGCGCGTCCGGCACCTCGGGGCGCAGGGTGCGAAGAGGAGCCGGCGTCTCCGAGAAGATCTTCGCCAGCGTCTCCCCCATGGTCTCGCCCGCGAACGGGGCGACGCCTGTGAGAAGCTCATAGAGGATCACGCCGAGCGCCCAGACGTCGCTACGCACGTCGACATCCCGCGCGCTCTTGATCTGCTCGGGAGACATGTAGAACGGCGACCCCATGACCAGGCCGCTCGCGGTGAGGCTCTGCTTTTCGCCGTCGAGGCTTTCGGTCATCTTCGATATGCCGAAGTCGAGCACCTTCACGAGCGGCGTCCCGTCCATCCGCTTCGTGACGAAGAGGTTCGACGGCTTCAGATCGCGGTGGATGATGCCGCGCGCGTGCGCCTCCGCCAGCCCCTCGCACGCCTGAAGGACGGCGCTGACGGCGTCTGCGACCGGAAGGCTCCCGAGCCGGTGGACGATCTCGCCGAGGTCGGCGCCCGCCAGGCACTCCATCACCAGGTAGGGCTCGCCGGTCTCCAGCGTTCCCACGTCGTGCACCTTCGCGATGTGCTCGCTCGAGAGCACCGCGGCCGCGCGTGCCTCGCGGAGAAAGCGCGCCACTGCGTTGGCGTCGGCGGCCGCCTGCCCGATGAGGAACTTGATGGCGACGCGCTGCCCGAGCTGCGCGTGCCGCGCCGCGAGCACCACGCCCATCCCCCCTTCGCCGAGGATCTCTTCGACGGCGAACTTCCCGGCGATGATCTCGCCCGGGACGGGGATGCCGGGTCGGTGCCGCGGAGTGGGCGATCGCTGCGCCGGCGTCACCAGTCCTCGCAGGAGCGAGGACGCCGTCCCGGTCTCAACGCCCGAAGTGGCCTGCCGCGGCTTGCGGGCGTCAGTCACGCGGGCCATTGTGTCGTGCGAAGTGGGCCGTCGCCAGCCGTTTTCCTGGACTCGTGCAGGGCCTGGCCGCTGAACGTGCTCTCAGGCGCGCGCGAGTGCGGCCGAACGCTTCGCCAGATGCCGCGGCGCGACCGGGGCTTCGCGCAGCGACTCGCAGAGCATGATTTCGCGCCAGGGATCGAGGCGCTCGAACGCGATGCCGATACCTCGCAGATCGTCCCAGCGGCGCCGCCCGTGCAGGATGCGGGCGACGGTCGCGTCGCAGTCGTACCAGTCGCCCCACGGGCTCCGGAAGAGGACGAGCAGGTCCTCGCCGGTGAGCACGGGCGCGTCGCTCTCGACGAGCATGCCGTGCGCGCAGACGTCGACCACGCGCGTGGCGACGACGGAGTAGTCGCGCGCGCGAACGACCTCGCAGGGAATCTCTACGGAGCGCCGCAGGAGCGCGCGCGGGCAGTCGGCATGGAGCACGGGACGCATGGGCGACGATCGTAGGGGGCCCGGCCTCGACGGGGCCAACAAACCAGCGGGCGCGCCGCGACCCGCGGGGGCTACTTGCAGACGCCGTAGCCGTCGTTCGCGGGCAAGCCGGCGCTCTGCAGATCGCCGGAGTCGCTCGAGCACTGTCCGGTGATGCAAGTCTGCGTGTTCGCCGCGGGATCGCACATCTGGACGGTCCCGGTGAGGCACGCGACCTCGCACCGCGAGGCAGTACGCGGCGTCGCACAGGTCGCGTCCGGCGTTCGCTTGCCGATGCAGCAAACGGGGGTCAGGGGCGAGCAGTCGGCGTCGCTGGCGCAGTTGAGGGTCGTTGCGCATCCGCACTGGAGGTGCGCGCAGTCGGGCGTCGTGCCGAGGCAGCAGACGGGCGTCGTGCCCGAGCACGCCTTCGACCCGCACGGGATGCTGGCGTTCGGGGAAGCGCCGGAGTCCCCAGCCTCGGCCGAGGAGCCGTCGGAGCGGCCGCCGCCGCTCGCGTCGAGCGAGGGGCCACCGCCGCTCGCGTCAGGCGAGGGGCCGCCGGTCTCCCGCGCCCCGGAATCGCCCGCGCCGCCGCCCGTCGGCGGGCCCTGGGTGAAGCTATTGCCGCCGCACGCTGCGACGAGCCAGACGACTGCAAACTGGTAGCCGATCGCTCGCATGTCAGTCTCCCGAGAAGACCCCCCATTTACCCTAGCACTCCGACACGGGCCCAGTCCGCGCGTCATGCAAGGTGGGCAGAGCAGGCGTCGGCGATTCGGCGCGCGTTCTCCGGCGACGTGGGTCCCAGACGCCACGTGCCGCCACGCGTCTCGACGCGAACGAACGTCGTCCGCCTCGCGGGCCGCTCGATGCGGGCGCCGAGGACGGCTGCCCACGGGGTGCGCGCGCCGGCGAACGTGATTCCCCAGGCGTCGATCGCGACGTCGAGGGGAATTGTCTCCGAGGCGCCGTAGGCGGCCAGGCCGAAGAGCGCGAGCATCGCCGTCGCGAGCCCGACGAAGACGACGCCGGCGCGGTGGTGAAGGAGCTCGTACGCGCTGCCGAGGACTGTCAACGCGAACGCGCAGAGGACCATCGCGGCGGCGCAGCCGTAAAAGGCGCGCGCCGATCCCACGCGGTGGAGCATCCTCGGCAGCGCGCTCGCGGGCACCGGCTCGGTCGCGGGACCGTCCCCTGGGGAGCGGGAGCTCGCGCGCGATGCGACGGCTCCGTAGCGAAGCGCGCGCCGGAGGAGCGCGAAGAAGGACCCGGCCAGGACGAGGACGAGGACGGTCGCCGCGAGCTGGGCTCCATCGGTCGAAAGGAGCGCGTCGAACGCGCCGTGCGCGAGCGCCGCGATCGCGAGGAAGAGGGCGACGCTCGTCTTGCGGGAGACCAGGCGCGCGCCCATCGCGTATCCCCAGATGGCGCCGAAGAAGAGGTGGGCCGGCACCGTCACGAACGCGCGCAACGCGATGACGGCGCCCGACATCCTCCCGAGGGCGAAGTACTTCACGTTCTCGACGGCGGCGAAGCCGAGGGCCGCGGCGCACCCGTAGACGATTCCGTCCACCGGCTCGTCGAACTCCGGCCGGTGGCGGGCCAGAGACCAGGCGCCGAGGAACTTCGAGCCCTCCTCGACCAGGCCGACGGCGAGCGCGAAGACGGGGATGGCGAGCGGCAGGGCCCACGGCTGTCCGCCGAGGGTGACGAACGTCGGATCGAGCCATGGCGAGGCCTTCGCGAGGGCGTATTCTAGGACGGCCGCCGGCGCGATTGCGACGCCGCCCAGCGCGAAGGTCGCCGCGACGAGCCAGATCGGCTCGGGACGGGCGCGGTCGAAGCGTCGAACGAAGAAGAGCCACGCGAACGAGAGGACGAACGGGAGAACGGCGCACGCCACGGCGAGGCCCCACCGCGGCTCGAGCGGTCGAGCGGACGTGCGCCGCAGGGCCGGGAGCACCGGCGAGCTCAGAAGTTGCCGGGTGCGGTAGGCGCGGGTGTACGCGCGGACGTCGCTCCCGAAGCCGAGGAGAAGGGGCGTGGCCAGCGCGGCGTCGAACGGCATCGTCTGAAGAAGAGAATCTCCGCGCGCGAGGGCGACGAGCTCGCCGGGTCCGGGGTGGCGCGACCGTTCGACGACGAGGGCGTCGCGAGCGGCGGCGGAGAGGGAGAGCGTGAGGGAGCGGCCGTGCTGGGCCGGCTCGATGGCCTCGAGCGGCGTCTGCTCGAGCCCGAGCTCCGCGATGGGCGGGACGAAGGCGACGCGAGTTCGCCATTCGCCGCCCTCGAGCGCCTCGGCGAACGCGGTGTGCCCCGGGTCGAGCTTCGTCTGCCGGACGGCTCGCGCGATGCTCGTCGCTTCCCCCTGCCACCATCGGTCGACGCGGCCGTCCGCGCCCCTGGCGATCATCGGACGGATCCCGGCCGTATCCGGGGGCGCCAGGACGTACTCGCCGTCCAGGCGATGCACGCTCACACCCCCGCGCCACGTCAAGAGCTCATCCACCAGACCGGCGATGTCTGCGTCCGCGATCACGTGCACGGCCTGCGCGTCGGTCGCCGGCTCGACGTCCGCAGGGATCTGCGCCGACGCGAGCCTCGTCTTCGCCGCGGCCGCCACGAGCGCCAGCGAGGGGGCCGCTCCGCCGGGAGCTTCCTCAGCCAGAGCGTAGTCGAGCGCGGCGTCGTTCGTACCCGCCAGGTGCGCCGGCGAACAGCCGAGGACGAGCGGCATCGCGAGCGCGAGGCTGGCGACGCTAGCGAGGCTAACGAGCCACCGGGCAAACGGAGCCACTGCGCGCATCATCGACGCCTGTTTAACAAGGATCTCCCAGGTCCCACTTTGTTGCGATGCGGAGCGTTGTGGTGTCCTAAGATGGCGCGGGAATGCCGGATCCCCACGTGCTCTATATCGTGACGGCGGTCGTCGTGCTCGGGCTCGTGGCCTGGGTGGTCGTCGTCCTGTCGCGGCCCGTGCCGGAGGCGTCTTCCGTGGGCGTGCCCGCCAAGGCGCCTGGGACCCGCCCCAAGGGGCCGTCGTCGGCGGCCGAGCCATCAGCGCAACCGTCGCGGGACAAGCGCTTGCCCTCCCACCACGAGATCCGCGACGAAGTGAGCGCGGGAGGCTCGGCGGAGTTCCCGGTCGATGTCGAAGAGGAGGAGGAGCCCACCGGGCCGAACGCCCTCATCCTCGTGACGGCGGTCGGGCGCACCGACCCCGGGCTGAAACGCAAGCACAACGAGGACGCCTACGCCATTCTCGAGGACCACCATCTCTTCGTCATCGCCGACGGCATGGGTCGGCACGCGGCCGGGGAGGTCGCCAGCCAGCTGTGCGTCGACGCCATCAGCGAGGCGTTTCGAACCGGCACCTTCGGGACGCCCGGGCAGGCGGCGGCGCTCCCGCGCCGTGCCGCGAAGCTCCGCGGGTCGATCCTGCTGGCCAACCAGCGCGTTCTCACGGCCGCGAACGAGAACGACCAATATAACGGGATGGGGACGACCGTCGTCTGCGCGTACTTCTCGCAGAACAACCAGCGCGTGTACATCGCGCACGTCGGCGACAGCCGCTGCTACCGCCTGCGCGGGGGCAAGTTCGTACAGCTGACGACGGACCACACGCTGGGCGCCGCCGGCATCAAGGGCGTGAGCGCGTCGGTCCTGAGCCGTGCCGTCGGCATCGAAGAGAACGTCGAGATCGACGTGACGATGGAGTCACCTCTGCCGGGCGACATCTACCTCCTCTGTTCGGACGGCCTGAGCCGCATGGTGCAGAACGAGGAGATGCAGGCCACGCTGGAGAGCGCCCCGACGCTGGAAGAAGCGACGAAGGTCCTCATCGACAAGGCCAACCAGGGCGGCGGCCGGGACAACATCACGATCATCCTCGTCCGCGTCGACGACGCGCGCATCCTCAGCTCGAAGATGCGCGCCGCCGCTCCGAGCTGAGCGCAGATTGCCGCGCCCTCCTCGACGAGGGCACGCCCACTACGTGCGGGTCGTCCGAGTCAGGCCGAAGAATTCCTGGATCTTGTCGAGGATGCGAGTCTCTTCGCTCGCCATGCGCGCGCGCTTCGCCTCGGCGTCGAGGCCCTCTACCGCCGCCGCGAGCTCCACGCGACGCAGGGCGAGCGTCTTCGAGAACTGCTCGGCGGCCTCCGGGCGTTCTTCGAGGACGCGCTGCAGTCCCGTCTTGTCGAGGCGGTAGCACTCGACGTCGGTGAGCGCGACGACGTCCGCCGAGCGCGGCTCGCCCGTCATCAGGCCCATCTCGCCGAAGAAGCCGGGCGCCTCGACGGTGGCGACGGTCTTGCTCGTCGCCGAACCGTCGACACGGCGTCGGATCTCGACCTTGCCCGACGTGAGGATGTACAGCCAGTGGGCGACGGCGCCTTGCCGGGTGCAGGTCTCGCCCGCGGTGAACGGGGCGTCGGTCAAGTGCTCGGCCACGAAGTCGTGTTCGTCGCCTGTGAGGCCGCGGAAGAGGTCGATCCGCTCGACCGCCCGCAGGCGTCGCTCCTTGTGGCGGGCTTCGCGCGCGCCGGTCCCCTCGGCGCGCTGCAGGAAGAGGGTCTGCGTGGGACGCGCGAGGGGGATCCCTGCGCGCTCGAGCGCGGTGTAGATGCGCGTGCGAACGCGCGAGTTCGTGGGATCGTCGTTGGGAAGATCGGTCAGCCAGTAGCGCGCGGCGTAGTACCCGAAGCTGTCGCGGCCGTCCTTGGCGAAGTCGTAGCAAATGACGTTCGGCCTCGGATCGTCGGCGACGCCCTCGATGGGCGCCGCGCAGAGCGCCTCGCGGACGACGTCGATGACGCGCGAGGGCGGGAAGCGGAAGTCGACGTTGAAGTAGACCCACATCCGGTGCTGCACCGGGCGGTTGGTCCGCTTGCCGAGGATGACGATGTTTTGCGCCAGCAGGTTGGCGTTCGGCACGACGACGGTGTCCCAGTTGCGCGTCTCGAGCACGGTGTGGCGCCAGCGGATGGCGACGATCTTCCCTTGCGTGCCGTCGGGGAGCTGCAGCCAGTCTCCGACGCGGACGCTCCCGTCGAACTGCAACGCGACGCCGCCTAGGATGTTTCCGAGCGTCGCCTGCAGGCTCAGGGCCAGCACGCCGCTGACCACGGCCGACGTGGCGACCACCGACGACGTCGTCACTCCGGCGTTCTTGAGGACGCCCAGGCCGGCGAAGAGGTACGCGAGGCCCACGATCAGGTCCGCGATGATCGTCACGAGCGACACGCCGATCGCCGGGAGCAAGACGTCGAAGATCGCGAGCGCCGCGATGTGGACGATCGTGAACGCCGCGAACAGGTCGGCGAACAGGCGCACGTGCTCGGACCACGACGCGATCGACTCTGCGGGCAGCTTGGCCAGCAGAACGGCCCCTGCGGCAGACGCGAGAAAGAGCGCGTACAGGATGACGGCGTAGCGGATCCGGCGTCGCTTCGCGGGCGCGAGCCGGTTCACGAGGAACGCGACGAGGACGACGGCGGCGCCGAGGACCGCGAAGCCCCATGTGTGCAGCACGGCGATCCATTGCATGGCGTGCTCAGGGCTGACGGTACACCGGGGAGGGCACCGAAAAAAGCGGTGATATCATTAGCGTGAAGCACCAATGGGAGGGGCCGAGACAATCAACCCGATCGCCGGTCGGATCGAGGCGCACCTGTCCACGTATCTCGGGCCTCGCACCGGGCGCGTCGCCATCCGGACCTTCTGCCTGAAGGCGCTCGGTCGCGGTCCGGAGACGCTCACCCTCACCGACGTGCCGGCGCTGCAGCAGGCGCTGAGGCCGATGCTCCGTACGTTCATCGGGCGGGCGCAGTGCGAGGTCGTGCTCGAGGAAATCGGGCGGGAGCTGGGATTTTGAAGACGCGGGTCCTCGCTGTCTTTCCGCTCCTCTTCGCGGGCGCGTTCCTCGTCACGCAGGCCGTGGCGTCGGACGATCTCACGCCGACGCTCATGCGTGTGGAGAACGAGTCCGGCAAGGTGCTGTGCCTCCTCGGGTGCCTGGCGGCGGCGTTCGCGTTCCAGCGGGGCGACTACCTGCGCCTCGCCTGGATTGGCCTCGCCGGCTGCGAGTTCTTGCTCCTCGCTCGCGACGTGACGCTGATCCCGACCGTCGCGCAGCACGTCGCGGAGTCGAGCCTCGCGCCGGTGCGGGCGAGTCTCATGGTCCTCGCCAACGCCGCGGCGGTCCTGGGGACGTGGATCCTCGCGCGAGCGTGGAGGGTCGCCGGCTTGCAAGACTTGCAAGAAGACGGCGCGCGGCGGACGCAAGCCGCGCTCTTCGTGGTCGGGCTTGCGGGCGCGCTGCTCGTCGAGGGATGGCCCGTGGTCGAGCAGGCGAGGGGTCTTTTCGCGGGAGATTTGCGCAGACTGCCGGAGCTCGCGCCGGAGCTCTGCGACGCCATTTGCTTCGCGCTCGTGGTGCCGGTGTTGCAGACGGCCCTGGCGCTGCGCGGGGGGGCCCTCATCTGGCCGTGGGCGCTTCTAACGGCGAGCGGCTTTTGCTGGATGCTCTACGACATCGCGTACGGCGCTGCGTTCGCGCACCATCCCGCCGCGGTGGCTTCGCTCCGCATCGGGTCGGAGGCCTTTCGAGCGCTGGCGACGACCTTCACCGCAGCCGCCGGCATCGCCCAGGTGCAGGCGCTTTCGCTGAGCGCGGCCGCACGTTCTCGTCGGCGCCAGCAGTCCCTGGATCGAGCGTGACGCAAAATCGGGCTGAGTCCGCATGCCCGAGCCCGAAGGGCGAGGGAACGGACTGCATGCGACAAGTCAGTCGTTGAGCGCCTCGTCGAGGAGCATCTTTTGCTCGAGGTCGTGGGCGGCCTTGCTTCCGGTCGCGGGGCTGGCGCTCTCGGGACGAGAGATGTAGGACAGCGGATGACGCCCGCGGAGGAGCTCTTCCCTCCGCGCGTTGAGGAAGTACCACGCGCCCATGTTGCGCGGCTCCTCCTGCACCCACACGACCGGCGTCCCTTCGCGGTAGGCCGACAGCGCGCCGGTCAGCGCCTCGCTCACCGGGTAGTACTGCTCCAGGCGAACGACCGCCACGTCCTCGCGCGCGCGCTTGCGGCGCTGGGCCACGAGGTCGAAGTAGACCTTCCCGCTGCAGAGAAGGACGCGCTTCACCTTCGCCGGGTCGACCGTCTCGTCCGGAATCACGCGACGGAACGAGCCGTCGGCGAGCTCGTCGATCGTGCTCACCGCCTCCGGATGCCGGAGCAGCGACTTCGGCGTGAAGACGACGAGCGGCTTCCGGAGCGGACGCTTCACCTGCCTGCGGAGCACGTGGAAGAACTGGGCGGGAGTCGTCAGGTTGCAGACCTGGATGTTGTCCTCCGCCGAGAGCTGCAAGAAGCGCTCGATGCGCGCGCTCGAGTGCTCCGGGCCCTGGCCCTCGAAGCCGTGCGGCAAAAGGAGTACGAGCCCGCTCAGGCGCGACCACTTGTCTTCCGCGGACACGATGAACTGGTCGATGATGACCTGCGCGGCGTTCGCGAAGTCGCCGAACTGGGCCTCCCAGACGACCAGCTTGTCCGGGCGGTCCAGCGAATAGCCGTACTCGAAGCCGAGCACGCCCGACTCGCTGAGGGGTGAGTCGTACACCTCGAAGCGCCCGGCGCGGCCCGTCGCTCCGTCGGGGAGGTGCGAGAGCGGCGTGTAACTCTCTCCGGTCTCGGTGTCGAAGAGCACGGCGTGCCTGTGGCTGAAGGTGCCGCGCCGCGCGTCCTGCCCGCTGATTCGGATGCCGTGGCCCTCGAGCAAGAGAGACGCGAACGCCAGGTGCTCGGCGGTGCCCCAGTCGAGCGGCTGCCCGGCGACGGCGCGTTCGCGGCGCTGCTCGAGGATCTTGAGCGCCTTCGGGTTGGGATGAAACCCCGGCGGTACGGCGGTCATCGCGTCGAGCGCGCGCAAAAGGTCGGCCTTCGGGAAGCTGGTCGCGACCTCCGGGACGCCGGCGTCGGGACCTCCCTTGTACGGCTCCCAGACGCCGCCCATCGCCTCGGGCATCTGGTGAAAGTCGCCCTGTCGAGCCTCTTCGAGGGCGCGCTCGAGGGTGGCGCGGCGCTCCTGGGCGATCGCGTCGGCCTCCTCACGGGACACATGCCCGGCCGCGGCCAGCCGCTGGGCGTATACCTCGCGGACCGTCGGCTTGCGATCGATGAGCGCGTACATCAGGGGCTGCGTGAAGCGCGGCTCGTCGCCCTCGTTGTGGCCGTACTTCCGGTAGCAGTACATGTCGATGACGACGTCGCGCTTGTACCGGGCGCGGAACTCGATGGCGAGGCGCGTCACCTGGATGACCGCCTCCGGATCCTCGCCGTTCACGTGGAAGACCGGGATGCGCAGCATGCGAGCGACGTCGGTGCAGTAGCGCGTCGAGCGCGAGTCGGCGGGGACCGTCGTGAAGCCGATCTGGTTATTGACGACCAGGTGGATGGTGCCGCCCGTGGAGTAGCCCTCGAGCTGCGAGAGGTTGAGAGTCTCCTCGACGACGCCCTGCCCCATGAAGGCGGCGTCGCCGTGGATGAGCAGAGGCATCGTGCTCTTGCGCTTCCGGCGGTCGATCTTCGCGCGGACGCGCCCCTCGACGACCGGGTTCACCCACTCGAGGTGGCTCGGGTTGAAGGCCATCGAGATGTGAATGGGTCGGCCCGCCTGAGTAACGACGTCGCTCGAGTACCCGAGGTGGTACTTCACGTCGCCGGCGCCGAAGAAGCGCTCCGGCCGCTTGTCGTCGAACGCCGCGAAGATCTGGCGGACGTTCTTCCCCATCACGTTGACGAGGACGTTGAGGCGCCCGCGGTGGGCCATCCCGATGACCAGCTCCTCGATGCCGTGCTGCCCGGCGGCCTCGATGAGGAGGTCGATCATCGGGATCATGCTCTCGGCGCCCTCGAGCGAGAACCGCCGCGCGCCGACGTAGTTCTTGTGGATGAACTGCTCGAAGATCTCCGCCTCGGTGAGCTTCGTGAGGATGCGTACGAGCTCGGCGCGCTTGAGGAGCGCGTGGTTGCGCGTCGACTCCATCGCCTCCTGGAGCCAGAGGCGAGGCTCGGACTCCTCGATGTGCGTGTACTCGACGCCGATCGAGCCGCAGTACGTCTCGGTCAGGTGCTCGACGATTTGCCGGAGGGTCGCGCGTTCGGGGAGGCCGCTCATTCCGGCTGCGGAGAACGTCTTGTCGAGGTCCTCCTCGCGCAGGCCGAAATTCGAGAGCTCGAGCTCGGGGTGGCCCGTGGTGGCCGTGCCGAGAGGATCGACGTTCGCGAAGAGGTGCCCGCGCACGCGGTACGCGTTGAGCAGCTGCGCCACGCGGCTCTGGAGCTCGGTCGCCGCGATGACGGTCTCGCGTACCGCCTCGCGATACGCTACGGCGCCGTTGCCGTTCGTCGTCTTCGCGATGACCGCCGCGGCCGTCGGAGCGATGGCCGTTTTGGCCCCGAGGCGCTGCTCGAAGAACTCTCGCCAGCCTTCCTCGACCGACTGGGGGCTCTGCAGCCACCGGTTGTGAAGATCCTCGACGTACCCTGCGTTGATGCCGAAGTCGTCGAACATGTCCTATAGGACTCCGCCTCTTGAGCTTGGGGGCCTGCAGGCCCGAGTCTTCAGACTACTAGCATGGCCGGCGGCGCTGGCTCCTCCCGAGCCGCGTCCGGGCGCGGAAAATTGCCGAGAGGAGATTCTTGTCCGAGCCATTCGATTTTTCCTCGCTGCGTGCCGCACGCTGCGGCCGCTCGTGGTACGCCCGCGATGCCCTCGTTCTGGCCCGAGCGCTCATCGGCTCTTTCCTCGTCCATGAGTTCGACGCCGGAGCCGAGGTCCGCGTGTCGCGGATCGTCGAGACCGAGGCGTACCGCGGGCCGCGGGACCTCGCTTGCCACGCTCGCGCGGGCCTGACCAACCGGACGCGCACGCTCCTCGGCGAGCACGGGCATGCGTACGTCTTCTTCGTTTACGGCATGCACGACTGCTTCAACGTGACCTGCGGCGGGAAGGGCTGGGGCCACGCCGTTCTCATTCGCGCCGGCGAGCCGACCGCGGGTTTCGCCCACGGCGCCCACTCCGCCAAGCTCGCCAGCCTTGCCGGACCCGGTCGCTTCGCGCGCGCGATGGGCATCACTCGGGCGCTCGACGGCGCGGACCTGACGACGGGCCCCCTCTACGTCTGCCCGCGCATCGCTCGCCCGCGCATCGGCGTGACCGCGCGCGTTGGCGTCGCCTACGCGGGCGTCTGGGCCGACAAACCGTGGCGCTTCCTCGACCCCACCAGCCGGCACGTCTCCAAGCCACCCAAAAGCGCCATCGGCCGGCCGGGCTGAGTTACGGCTCCCCCTCCCAGGCCACCCAGCGGATCCGCGCCGGGCCCCCGTCCGCAACGCACGACACGACGTCCCCCTTGCGCACGCACACGGGCCCGCGCTCGCCGAGCACCCCTTCGGATGCGGTCGCCGGGCTCGCGACGAGGACGTGCCCCGCGCTGTCGACGAGGCGCGCGACGACCGGCACGGTCGCCCGGAATGCGACGCGCACACACACGTCGCGAGCCTCCGCGTGCACGAGGTCGACCCGCTCTCCGGCGGTCTCTTTGCGCGCCACCTCGCGCATTCCGGGCGATAGCGCCCCGCCGTAGGCGGCGAGGCCCTCGAACGCGCTGTTCGCCTCCGGGCTCAGGGCGTTTCCCGCGCTCGCGGATGGTTGCGGCTCCGCCAGGGGACGGGGAGGGGCTGCGGGCTGCCGCAGCGCCGCGCCGCAGGCGCACGCCAGTAGGGCGAAAGCTACGGCTTCACGCACCCGCTGCGCTCGGCCGCGCGGCTGCGACGGCTGCGACGGGTTTTGCGGGGGCTTTTCCATCGATGGCATCCATGCGGCAGGTCCCCTGGAACTCGACTCCGCGGTCGATGAACAGGGAGGGCGAGTGGAGGTTGCCGACAATCTTGCCTGGCGCGTGCACTTCTATGGCGGTCTTGGCGCGGATGTTCCCGTGCACGACGCCGCCGCGCACGATGACGGTCGCGACGTCGATCTCCGCGTGCACTTCGGCTCCCTCGCCGATGACGAGCGTGTCGTCGCTCCTGATCTCGCCCTTGAACACCCCGTCGATCCGGACGCGCCCCTCGAAATGAAGCTTGCCTTCGAACTGGGTGCCGCGCCCCAGCAGGGCGGTGATCTCGGTAGCGGGGAGCTGCTGTTCCATGCTCGCCGGCCTACCAAGGCAGCGGTCGTCAGGCAACTGCGTCGGTGCGCTCGAGCCGGCGATCGGGGGGCTCGCTGGCCGTTACGGGTCTGACGGGGCCCGGACGGGGGGCCGGGCGAGAGAATCATTTGACTCGCGATCTCCCGCCGTTACATCGTACGGCCCCTCGAGGAACGCGAGCTGCATGGGCCAGGGGCAGACAACGGGGAACGACAAGGGAAGCGCGGGAGCCTTTGCGGTGATTTGCCGTCGGAAGCCGGTTTTGGTCGTCGCGCTCGTTGCCGCGGCGGCCTCGGGGGTCGCGACAGGCGAACCCGACGCGATGGCCCAGTCCATCGAACGCGTGAAGGACCAGCCCGCGCACGCGCAAGGGGCGGAGCAGGTGCCGGAGGGGGACAAGGACCCGTTGCGCGGATCGACGTTCCTCTTCGATCAAAGCATCACCACGGCCACGGCCGACGTCGGGCTGCAGACTCCCCAGTCCCAGGTCCCCTTGTACGAGTGGTGGATGTCCCTTCGCCCCCGGTGGAACTTCAACGATCACCTGAGAGTGCAGGCACGCCTCGACTATTACAAGGAGTTCACGAACGCCGAGCAGACGACGAACCGCGACGAGGACGTGTTCGGCGACATCTGGACGGACCTCATCTACTCGACGCCGCTCGCCACCGAGGGGCGGTGGAAGAACACCAAGGTGAGCCTCGGGGCGCGAGCGCTGTGGCCGACGTCGAAGATCAGCCAGGCCTCGGGCGTTTACACGACGCTCGGCGCGACAGCCGGCGTCTCGCAGAAGTTCATCCTGCGAGGCGCCGATGCGCCCGTCTTCAACAGCGCGCGCCTTGGCCTGAGCTTCACGTACCTGCATCCGTTCTCCGACTCGACGACGCCGAACAACCCGAACTTCCAGTACACGCGCGTAGATACGGATCTGCGTGCGTTCACGAGCAATCAGATCACCGGGCAGACGCTGTCGGAGCACACGGTCTACGGCATCCTCGACGCCGGCCTGGACATCACGCCGAAGCTGTCGGCCACCCTGGATTTCATACTCATCAACCAGTGGCACTACGCGCCGACGGACGCCTGCGTGCAGATCGCCACCGGGCCTGCTTGTCCCGCGCGCATCAACGACCAGCAGTACACCCAGCTGGGGTGGTTCGTTCTCTCGGCAGACTACGAGATCATGCCCGAGCTTTCGGTGGGCCTCGGCTATTACAACCTGGCCAACACCATCGCCCCCGACGGCACCGCCCGCACGCTCTTCAGCGGCGGTGACCACAGCTTGCTCTGGAGCCCGGACGCCCGCTTCTTCCTCGACGTCACGGCGAACCTCGATCACATCTTCGAGGACATCACCGGCAAGTACAAATCGAAGTCCGGTGACGCCAACGCCGCGGCCCGCACCGCTCGCCAGCAGCGCATCTTGAACGAGCTGCGCTAACCGCTAGAGTCGCTGGCCTACGAGGTGACGGCATGGCGATTCAAGCAGGTGCAGAGGCGCCGGATTTCGAGCTGGCGTCGAACGAGCTCGAGAGCAGCGGTCAGCCGGGCAAGAAGTTCAAGCTGAGCGATTTCCGCGGCAAGAAGAACGTCGTTCTCGCGTTCTATCCGCTCGACTTCAGCCCGGTGTGCTCCCGGGAGAACGAGTGCTTCCGTGAGGACCTGTCGGAGATCGAGAAGAGCGGCGCGCAGGTGGTCGGGATCAGCGTTGACAGCAAGTGGGCGCATTTTGCGTTCGCAAAGCAGATGGGGCTCAAGTACCCCCTGCTGGCGGACTTCCATCCGCGCGGCGATGTGGCGAGCAAGTACGGCCTGTACCTGGCCGACAAAGGCATCACGGCGCGCGCGACGGTCATCGTCGACAAAGCGGGCAAAGTGGCCTGGGTTCGCCAGGAGGAGACGTCGCAGGCTCGCGACAATAAGGCGATCCTCGCGGAGCTGCGGAAGCTGGCATAAGCCTCCGCTGGCTGTGTTTCTTTGGTGAGGCGGCTCGCATCGTGCTCTAATTTCCGACATGGTACGGGGAGCACGTCCGCGTGCGCGCGGCGTGGGCAAGCGGCTCGGGGGGCCAGCGGGGGCGCTGATTGCGGTGGCGGTGCTGGTGCCGGCGGCGGCCATGGGCCAGGCGTCGCTCTCGGCCCAACCGGCGCCGCCGCCGTCGGCGTCGGAAGCCGGGGCGACCTCCGCGACGGCCCCGGCCGCGCCGCCTCCGTCGGGATCGCCGGAGAGCGCGACGCCAGCGTCGGCCGCGCCGGCAGGTTCGGGCTCGGCGCGGGTCGTCCCGGCGACAGGGTACGGCTGGTCGACGCCGAAGCCGTCGAGCGGCGTGCGGGTGCGCGCGTCGCACGGGTCCCGGGCCCGGCCGACGGGGCCGGATGCGCTCATGCCCGGGTTCGAGGTCGAGGCCGACGGGTCGACGAGGCTGTTCGTGGAGCTGTCGCAGCAGGTCGCCTTCGACACGAAGAAAGGGCCGGGCAACAGCATCATCTACGTGCTGAAGGGGGCGCGGGTCGACCGACGCAACAACTACAACCCCCTGGTGACCGTCCACTTCAATACGCCCGTGACGAGCGCCCGCCTGGTGCCGCACGGCAAGGACCTGTGGTTCTTGGTAGACCTGCGGGCGAACGTGACGCCGACAGCGACGATGGAGCCTTCCAAGGACGGGGGGGCGCCCGCGACGCTGCGCATCGACTTTCCGAAGGGCGACTATCTTCCGGTCGCGGGCTCCCAGCCGCCGGCGGAGAACGACTCCTCGCCCGCTTCGCGATAACCACGCATCCCGCCCGAACCTTCGCGCTCGCTCTCGCCGCGGCGGCGCTCCTCACGCGCACGGCGGAAGTGTCCGCTCAGCCCGAGCCCGCCGGAGCCCTTCAGCCGATGCCCGTGGCGTTCGGCGCGGATGAAGTTCGCTTCGACGCGCGATCGCGAGCTCTCGAGGTCTCCGGTCACGTACACGTGGACGAGCCGCCGTTCTTCCTCATGAGCGACAGCCTAAGGCTTCAGCGCGTGGCCATCGGCGCAGTCCTGGACGGGGAGGGCTGGGTCGGCTTCTGCCCCTGCCTGGGCACGCCCCTGGCGGTGCGCTTCCGCGGCGCCACCGTCGCGCCCCCGCACGATCTGGTGCTGCGCGATCCGGTCCTCGAGGTGTTCGGCGTCCCGGTCGCGTGGGCGCCCGTCTTCTGGCTTCGGTCGGCCGGTCGGCTCGGAGTCCTGCCGCCGGAGGTTGCGTGGCGAGGCGCCGACGGGCTCTTCCTCGGCGAGGGCGTTCACGTTCCCTGGCGGGACGGCGACTCCGTGCGCGGG
>Ga0102924_1003705_pt1 | contig 15894 bp, 14 predicted proteins | sample PaiPotPPM11metaG_FD_80116 | JGI IMG/M metagenome (GOLD analysis project Ga0102924, IMG submission 80116) | Iron sulfur acid spring bacterial and archeal communities from Banff, Canada, to study Microbial Dark Matter (Phase II) - Paint Pots PPM... ... | reverse complement strand
GCGTGGCCTCGGCCACCGCCACCCGATGCCGCCCGGCCGGGTTCGATGGTGGCCGTCGGCCGATCTGACGTAGTGTCAGAACCTGTTCTCGTTTCGTGAGCGGAAGGGCTCTGCATGGCGGCGACGACCACCGAAGACGGCTACCGCTTGCTCATCGGTGGTGAGTGGGCGGAGGGATCCGGCGGCACGTACGACATCATCAACCCGGCGACCGAGGACGTGGTCGGGGCTGCCCCGGAGGCGACCGCCGACGACGCGCTCGCGGCGGCGAAGGCGGCTCGGGACGCGGCCCCCGGGTGGGCCCGCACCCCGCCGCAAGAACGGGCCCGGCTGCTCGACGCGGTGGCGGCCAAGCTGCAGGAACGGGCGAAGAGCTACCTCGACCTGGTGATCGCTGAGACGGGTGCCACGGTGTCGGTCGGTTCTGCCCTTCAGGTGCCGCAGGCGATCGCCCGGTTCCGCGACTATGCCCGGCGGGCGGTCAAGGACATCGACATCCCGCTGCCCCCGAGCCCGATCGGGACGACACCGCTCGCCCCGGGTGGGCTCATGGGCGGGATCGCCCTCCGTCACCCGGTCGGGGTGGTGGCCTGCATCGGGTCCTACAACTTCCCGCTCGTCAACATGGCGGGGAAGGTGGCCCCCGCCCTCGCGGCCGGCAACACAGTGGTGATGAAGCCGGCCCCCCAGGACCCGCTGATGCTCGTCGAACTGGCCCGGATCTGTGCCGAGGTCGGCTTCCCGCCCGGCGTCGTCAACCTGGTCACCAGCTCTGACGCCGCTCCTGCAGCCGCGCTCACCGAGTCCGCCGACGTCGACTGCGTGAGCTTCACCGGCTCGACCGCGGTCGGGACGAAGATCTACGAGGCCGGCGCCCGAACGATGAAGCGGCTGCTCCTCGAGCTCGGGGGCAAGGGCGCGGCGGTGATCCTCGACGACGCCGACGTCGGGAAGGCGGTCACCGCTCTTGCCAGCGTGTGGGGTTTCCACTCCGGTCAGATCTGCACCGCCCCCACGCGCGCCGTCGTCCACCGCTCGCTCTACGACGAGTTGGTCACGCGGCTGATCGCGACCGCGCCCCACCTCAAGGTGGGTCCGCCCACCGACCCCTCGACGGTGGTCGGCCCGGTCATCTCGGCCGCCCACCGCGACCGCATCGAGCGCTACGTCCGCTCCGGCGCCGAAGAGGGAGGCGAGGTCGTCGTCGGCGGGACCCGCCCCGACATGGAGCGCGGCTTCTACGTCGCGCCCGCGCTGATCGCCAACGCCACTAATCAGATGACCGCGGCGCGCGAGGAGATCTTCGGGCCGGTGATCGTCGTGATCCCCTTCGATGACGTCGACGAAGGCGTCGCCATCGCGAACGACAGCCCGTACGGCCTGTACGACTATGTCTTCTCCGCCGACGGTGCCAGGGCCTACGAGGTGGCCAAGCGGCTCCAGGCCGGCCACGTCGGGATCAACACCGCCCAGCGCAACCATGAGGCGCCCTTCGGGGGCTGGAAGATGAGCGGCGTCGGCCGCGACGGGGGCGACTTCGGGCTCTACGCCTACACCGAACTGCAGAGCGTCATCTACCCGAGCTGAGAGGGGACACACGCGTGAGGGGGATCGTCTTCACCGGCGAGAAGGCTGTCGTCACCGATGCGCTGGAGGTGCGCGCCCCGGGTCCGGGGGAGGTCCGGGTCAAGATGGTGGCGGCGGGGGTTTGCCACAGCGACCAGTCCGTCCTGGACGGTGTCATCCCGTTCCCTACCCCGGGGGTCATGGGCCACGAGGGGGCCGGCATCGTGGACGAGGTGGGGTCCGGCGTGAGCACCGTGGCCGTCGGCGATCACGTCGTGGTCTCGACCCTGGCCAACTGCGGGAAGTGCAAGCAGTGCGCGCGGGGGTGGCCGACCCGGTGTCGGGCCAGCCTGGGCAACATGACCCAACCGTTCACGTTCGAGGGCAAGCCGGCCTGGAACTTCGCGGCCGCGTCGGTCTTCGCCGAGCACACCGTGGTCAAAGAGGTGCAAGCGGTCCGCATCGATCCGTCGGTCCCGCTCACCTCGGCCTGCCTCATCGGGTGCGGCGTCGTGACGGGGGCGTGCGCGGTGTGGAACCGGGCCCGGGTCCAGACCGGTGACACCGCGGTGGTCTTCGGGGTCGGGGGCGTCGGGCTCAACGTCATCCAGGCCCTCCGTGTGTCCGACGCGGCCCGAATCGTCGCGGTGGACATGGTGGCGGAGAAGGAGGCCTACGCCCGGCAGTTCGGTGCCACCGACTTCATCCACGCCGGCGATCCGGACATCGTCGGCACCGTCCGGTCGATGTTCCCGTTCAGCGACAAGGCGGTCACCGGGTTCCAGAACGCGGGCGGCGTCGACTGGGTGTTCGACTGCGTCGGGAACCCGACCGTGGCGCGCAACGGCATCGAGATGCTCGACTGGGGCGGGAACCTCGTGACCCTCGGCGTGCCCGCGGCCGATGTCGAGCTGAGCGCCCTCTACGCCCGGCTCAACCATGTCGACCGCGGCGTGATCGGGTGCCGGTACGGGTCGGTCCGGCCTCACGCCGACATCCCGATGATCGTGGAGCTGTACCGGTCGGGTCGCTTCCTGCTCGACGAACTGGTCTCGGCGACCTACGAGCTCGAGCAGTTCGAGACGGTCCTCGAAGACCTGCATCAGGGCAGGCTGGCGCGCGGCGTGCTCACGTTCTGACGACGTGATCGCGCCCGTCGACGACACCGGGGTCGAGGACGCGGCGACGCTGCTCCGGCGCGTGGCACGCATCCACCCCGAGGCGGAAGCGTTCGTCGACGGCGACCAGCGCGTCACCTTCGCCGAGTGGGATCGGGCCGCGGACGCGGTCGCCCGCCGGTTCGCGACCGAAGGGGTGGGCAAGGGCGATGTGGTGACGCTCGTGCTGCCATCAAGTGCCGACTACGCGATCTGCTACCAGGCCGCGATGCGCCTGGGTGCGATCACCTCTGGCATCAATCCGCGCCTGGGGCCGCGGGAGGTGCAGAGCATCCTCGGGCGCACCGACCCGAGGGTGATCGTCCTGGATCCGGAGGTCGCGGCGCTGCCGGAGGGCGCCGCGACCGCAGCGCGGGTCCAGCGCGAGGAACTTGCGGCCGAGGTCTCGGCCGGGGGAGCGCCGGCCACGTTCCCCACTGCCGCGTTGGACGACCCGGTCGCGATCGTGTGGACGAGCGGCACCACCGGCGTGCCGAAGGGGGCGGTGTTCGACCACGCATGCCTGCGGGCGATGGTGGCCGGTGCCGGCGCGCTGAGCGAGCCCGGGGACCGCCGCCTGTCACCGTTGCCGTTCGCCCACGTCGGCTACATGACGCGCGTGTGGGACGAGCTGGTCCATGTCATCACCACCGTGATCCTGCCGACGCCGTGGCGGGCCGCGGACCACCTGCGCCTGATCGAGCGCGAGCGGGTGACCGTTGGACAGGGAGTGCCGACGCAGTGGGCGCTGGTGCTCGAGCACCCGGACCTCGACGGCACTGACACGTCGAGCCTGCGCATCACGAGCAGCGGCGCGGCGAGGGTGCCGGCCGAGCTGGTGCAGGCCATGCGGGAGCGGCTCGGCGCGCCCGTCGTCGTCCGTTACACGAGCACCGAGGCGTCGATCTCGACCGGGACTCGCCTCGGTGACCCCGACGACGTGGTTGCGACAACGGTGGGGCGCCCGTCGGGCGGTGTCGAGCTTCGCATCGACGCGGATGCGGGGGAGGTGGGCGAGGTGCTGGTGCGGTCGCGTGCGGCGATGAGGCGGTACTGGAAGGACCCGGAGCGAACGGCTGAGGTGATCGACGCCGACCGATGGATACACACCGGTGACCTCGGCCGCCTGGACCGCGGCGGGAACCTCGTGCTGGTCGGTCGCCGGGTCGAGATGTTCACCCGCGGTGGGTACAACGTGTACCCGGCCGAGGTGGAGGCCGTGATCGGAGAGCACCCGGGGGTGGCGCGGGTGGCCGTGGTGGGACTTCCCGATCCCGTGCTGGGCAGCGTGGGCGCGGCCGCGATCGTGCCCGCCGATGCCGGGGCGGCGCCGTCCGCGGACGAGGTGCGCGAGTGGTGCCGGGCCCGGCTCGCCAACTACAAGGCCCCGGACCGGGTGGTCATCTGCGAGGACCTGCCGCTGACCTCGATGCTCAAGGTGGACAAGCGCGAGCTGGCGGCTCGCCTCGAGGCGGTGTGATGGACATCAACCTGCTCGACCGCTCCTGGTACGCCGGCGATCCTGGGCCCGGGTACGTGTGGTTGCAGGCGCATGCGCCGGTGTACCACGACCCGACGACCGGCCTGTGGGGCCTGTCGCGCCACCATGACGTGGTCTGGGCCGAGGCTCACCCGGAGCTGTTCTCCTCCGGCCTCGGGTCGCGCCCGGGGCGTGAGCCGCAGCCCTCGATGATCGATTCCGACGACCCCCGCCACCTCCGGCGCCGGCGCATCGTCAACAAGGGTTTCACGCCCCGCCGGGTGGGCGAGCACGAGGCCCATCTCCGCGAGGTCGTGACCGCGCTGATCGACCGGGTGGAGGGCGATGGCGGGTGCGATCTGGTTCGGGACCTGGCTGCGCCCCGCCCGATGCGCATGATCGCGGAGTTGCTCGGGGTGCCGCCCACGGACGGGGACATGCTCCAGGAGTGGTCCGACCGGCTGATCTCGGGCGCCGACGACCCGCGGTACCGCACGGAGGAGGTGATGCTCGCTGCGCTCGGGTTTGCCGGGTATGCCGACCGCATCATCGAGGAGCGCCGGGCGGATCCGCGCGACGACCTGCTGAGCCTGCTCGTGCACGCCACCGAGGGCGGCGAGGGCCTCAGCCACGAAGAGCTGATCGGCGAGAGCATGCTGCTCCTCGTCGGTGGCAACGAGACGACCCGGAATGCGATCAGCGGCGGGTTCGAGGCCTTGTTGCGGGACTACGAGCAGCGGGACCGGCTGGCGCGGGACCTTTCCGGGGTGCCACGCGCGGGGGAGGAGTTCCTGCGCTGGGTGTCGCCGATCATCAACATGGCCCGGACCACGACACGCGACGTGACCATCGGGGACATCGTCATCCCTGCCGGTGATCAGGTCCTGCTGATGTACGGCGCGGCCAACCGCGACGGTCAGGTCTTCGACCAGCCTGAGCGCTTCGACACCACCCGCGAGCCGAACCCGCACGTGTCGTTCGGATTCGGCACCCACTTCTGCCTCGGGGCCAGCCTGGCCCGCCTCGAGATCAAGGTGATGGTGGAAGAGGTGCTGCGGCGGTTGCCGGGCATCCGGCTGGCGGATCCCGACGCACCCGTGGCCCGGACCCCGTCGTCGTTCATCCGGGGCATCCCGGGCCTGCCGGTGGTCTGGTAGGCCCGGCTCGCTCGTGGGCCGGGAGGCCGGCCGGGGGTTCGCCCCCGCGATCGGCGAGTTATAACGTGTTTCAACTCAGGCCGGACAGCGGGAGGGTGACGTGTACATCGGCTACAGCGTCGAGCAGGAGAACCTCCGCCAGGAGCTCCGGGCCTACTACGACGAGCTGCTGACCCCAGACGTCGTCGAGGCCTTGAGCCACGGGCACGGCGTGGGGCCCGTGATGCGAGAGGTCGTGCGCCGCATGGGCGCCGACGGCTGGCTCGGGATCGGGTGGCCGACCGAGTACGGCGGCCAAGGGCGGTCCGCGATCGAGCAGTTCATCTTCTTCGACGAGTCGATGCGCGCCGGCGCGCCGGTTCCGATGCTGACCATCAACACCGTCGGGCCGACCATCATGAACTTCGGTACCCAGGAGCAGAAGGACTTCTTCCTCCCCAAGATCCTGCGGGGGGAGATCCACTTCTGCATCGGCTATTCCGAGCCCGGCGCCGGCACCGACCTCGCGTCGTTGAAGACGCGGGCGGTGCGGGACGGCGACGAGTACGTGATCAACGGCCAGAAGATGTGGACGTCGCTGGCCAGCGACGCGGACTACATCTGGATCGCGACCCGAACCAATCCCGAGGTGAAGAAGCACAAGGGCATCTCCTTGTTCATCGTCGACATGAAGAACACGCCGGGCATTCGCATCGACCCCTTGCACCTGCTGGGAAACCACGACATCAACGCCACGTTCTTCGAAGACGTGCGCGTCCCGGCGGCCAACCTGGTCGGCGGGGAGGACAACGGCTGGTCGCTGATCACCAACCAGCTCAACCACGAGCGGGTCACCCTGTGCTCGTCGGGGCTCATCGAGCGTTGCTTCGAAGAGGTCCGGGCGTGGGCCCAGACGACCAAGCTGGCCGATGGCCGCCGGGTGATCGACCAGGAGTGGGTGCAGGTCAACCTGGCCCGGGTGCGGGCCAAGCTCGAGTTCCTTCGCCTCATCAACTGGAAGGTGGCGTGGACCGCCACCCAGGGGCACCTCGACGTGGCGGATGCGTCAACCATCAAGGTGTTCGGCACCGAGTTCTATCTCGAAGCGTTCCGCCTCATGATGGAGATCATCGGGGAGCAGGCCTACCTGGACGGCGCGTCGGTCGACGCCGCAGTCCGGGGTCGGCTCGAGATGAGCTACCGGAGCCTGCTGATCCTCACCTTCGGAGGCGGGACCAACGAGATCCAGCGGGATCTCATCGCGATGTTCGGACTCGGCATGCCCAGGAGCCGCTGACCATGGATTTCTCCCTGACCGACGAGTACCAGGCCGTCTACGACCTGGCCGGCCAGATCTTCTCCGGCCAGCTGACCCCGGAGCGGTTCAAGGCACTCGACGACGACCGCTTCGACCGGGCGCTATGGGGGGAGCTGGCCCAGGCCGGGCTTCTCGGCATCGCGCTGCCCGCGGAGTCGGGGGGCGCGGGGCTGAGCTTCCTCGCCGTCGCACTCCTGCTCGAGCAGGCAGGCCGTCACGCCGCGCCCGTCCCGGTGCTGCCGACGCTCGTGCTCGGTGCGATGACCATCGCGGAGTTCGGCACAACCGACCAGAAGGCGAAGATCCTGCCCGGGGTCGTTTCCGGCTCGCTGGTGGTGACCGCCGCCCTCCTCGAGCCCGGGGCCGACCCCCGCCAGCCGTCGGCTCGTGCTGCCCAGAACGGAACCGGCTGGCTGCTCACCGGAGCCAAGACGTGCGTTGCGGCGGGACCGATCGCCGACTACTTCCTCGTTCCCGCCGCGACGGGGCAGGGCACCATCGGCATGTTCCTGGTCGACGCCCGGTCCCAGGGGGTCACCGTGACCCGCCTGATGACGACGAGTGGCAGTCCCGAAGCCCGGGTCGAGTTCGACCTCGTCCCGGTCGAGCCCGACGACGTCGTGGGCACCCGCACCGGCGGAGCCGAGATCGTCGACTGGCTGCTGACCCGCGCCACGGCGGCGCTGTGCTCGCAGATGGCCGGCGTGGCCAAGCAGGCCGTGCACCTCACCGCGGAGTACGCCAAGACGCGCGAGCAGTTCGACCGCCCGATCGCGACGTTCCAAGCCGTCGGCCAGCGGATCGCGGATGCGTTCATCGACGCCGAGGCCATCTTGTTGACCAGTCGGCAGGCCGCGTGGCGCCTCGCCGAAGGCCTCCCCGCGGTACAGGAAGTCGCGATCGCCAAGTACTGGGCCGCGGACGCCGGTCAGCGGGTGGTGCACGCGGCCCAGCACATCCACGGCGGGATGGGCGTCGACCGCGACTATCCGCTTCATCGCTACTTCCTCATGGCCAAGCAACTCGAGTTGAGCCTCGGCGGCGCGACGCCGCAGCTGTTGAAGCTCGGACGCATCATCGCCACCGAGCCGGCCAACGTCTGAGCGCAGCCCGTCGAGGGAGCCCAGGGATGTAGCCCCCGCCGGCACCGGACTAGCCCAACCGGGCTATGGACGATCACATCTCGCTCCGGCATGGTTCTCCAGAGCGGAAGGCGGGGCGGCTCGATGACCGAAGGGGTGCGGCTGGAGGCGGGGCGGGGCCTGTGGCGCTGCGACGGCTGCGGGTACTGCAACGTCGACACGCCCGCCTGCGACATGTGCAACACGGCCGCGCCCTTGCAACCGGTCGGGATCGCGGCGCCGACCTACCAGTCCGAGTGGCGGGATCTTTATGAGCAGACCAATCCGCGACCCGATCTGCGCCCGCCTGATCTGTTCGTCGAGGACGACGCGCCGTCCGCGAAGGCCGGAAGGGCCGCGATGCGCACCGTCGCGGGCGTCATCGTGGCCAACATCGTGGTTCAGCTGTTCACCCTGGCGGTGGCCCGGTCCCGTCACCTCGACGTCAGCAAGGCGGTCAGCCTCTCGCTGATCACGGGGTTGATGTTCTACAGCGCGGTCGCGGTGTGGGTCGCCTTCCGGGGCGACTACCTCCGGGTCCAGGCCCGATGGGTGATCGGCTCCGGGAGCCGCGCCGCGCTCATCGGACTCGTGACCGGAGGATGCGGTGCCGGACTGCTCACCGTGCTGGTCAGCCAGGCGAGGGGCCACACGACGGTCGACCCGATCGCCGCCGTGCTGTCCGACCAGAAAGCCGGGGCGCTCGTGCTGGGCGCGATCGTGATCGCGGTGCTGGCCCCGATCGTGGAGGAACTGGTCTTTCGCGGCTTCCTGGCCGAAGCGTTCCGCTCCAAGGGCAAGGGTCCGGCGCTCCTGGTGAGCGCGGTGGCGTTCAGCATCGCCCACCTGCGCTTCGCCCAGTTCCAGTACTACGTGGCCATGGGCGTGGCCTTCGGGCTCCTGTATTGGAAGCGCGGGCTCGTGGCCTCGGTGTGCACGCACGCCGCGTTCAACGGCGGGCTCTTGGCCATCGCCATCGCCGTGAGCCACGGACCGGCCAGCACCGTGGCTGTGGACGGCTTCACCATGCGTCTGCCCGCGGACTGGCACCGGGCCAACGCGGCCGCGGCGGTCGACTGGGGCGCTCTCGGCCCCGGCGGCGCCGAAGTCGCGTTCTCGCACCGCACGCTCCCTGCACCGCTCGAGCCGGCCCGGTTCGCCGCCGCGCTCCGGTCCGGGCGTCTCGCCGCGCCCAACAACGCGACCTACGACCCGCAGAGCGTCCAGACGGTACGGCTGAGTGTGGGGACGGCGGTAGAAATGCACGCCACAGTGAATGGACGGACCGAGACGGCGGTGTTCATCATCAACGGCACGAGCTACGTGGCGATCGACTTCTTTGCCAACGGCACCTCACGAGCCCAACGCGAGTTCGACACCATGGTGCAGTCGCTCCTGCCCGCGGCGCCGACCGCATCGAGCGCGGGCTAGGGCGGGCCATCAGCGACCCATGGCACCGAGGCACCCGACCTGCTCTCACCAGCCCTTGAACTCGGGTGTCCGCCGGGCGACGAAGGCACCGACGCCTTCTTGGGCGTCGTCGGTCGCCATCGCGATCTCCTGCGCCGCGGCCTCCTCCGCGAACGCGGTCGCCCGATCCGAGTCGAGGGAGCGGTTCAGCAGTCGCTTGGCCAGGCCGAGGGCGACGGTGGGCCCGGCGGCCAACCGACTCGCCCACTCCCGCGTGACGGCGTCGAGCTCCTCGGGGGGCACGACCCGGTTCACCAGGCCCACGTCGAGGGCGTCCGCGGCAGACAAGTCGTCGCCGAAGAACACCAGCTCCTTGGCTTTGTGCACGCCAGTGAGGCGGGGAAGCAGGTAGCACCCACCTCCGTCGGGCACGATCCCGCGCCGGACGAAGACCTCGATGAACCGAGCCCCTTCGGCCGCGATGACGAGGTCGCAGGCCAAGGCCAGGTGGGCGCCGATCCCGGCCGCGGTCCCACCGACCGACGCGATCACGGGCTTCTCGCAATCGAGCACCGCCGCGATCAGGCGCTGGGCCCCGGTGGCGATCATCCGGCTGACGGTGCCGACCGGACGCGACGGTGCGCCCTCGGGCAGAGCGGGGCCACCCGACCGATCGGCGCGCAGGTCGGCCCCGGTGCAGAAGTGCTTTCCGTTCGCGCCCAGCACCACCGCCCGCACGGCAAGGTCCGCGTTGGCGCCTTCGAGCAGCGCGATCAACTCGTCGCGCTGGGCCGGCGTCAACGCATTGCCCGCGTCGGGCCGGTTGAGCGTGATCGACAGCACCCCGGTATCGGTGCCGGTGAGGAGGTCCACCCCTACACCGCCACCGGGTCGAGGACATCGGCGGCGATGAGCTGCTCGAGGTGACGGCTGTCCCACCAGGACAGCTCGAGCTGCTTGGCCCGCCGGAAGTAGAGCTGGATGTCGTAGTCGAGCGTGAACCCGACCCCCCCGAAGATCTGCTGGGCGGTCGCGGTCACGTCGCGGAAGGTCCGGCACGCGAACAGCTTGGCCATCGGCGCCAGCCGGCTGGTGCTCCGGCCCTCGGTCGCGGCCCATGCCGCTTCGTAGACCAGGGTCTCTGCGCCGTCGACCGCGGTGACGGCGTCGGCCAGGTAGTGGGCGAGCGCCTGGAACGCGCCGAGCGGCTTGTCGAACTGGTGGCGGTCCTTGGCGTACTGGGTCGTGATCTCCAACGCGTGGTGGGCCCCCCCGACGGCCTGCGCCGCGAGCAGGACGATCCCGTCGTGCATCACGTGATCCCACGGTGCCCAGCCATGGAGCACGACGTCGTCGGGGGCGACCTCCACGCCGGCGAAGTCCACCCGGTACTGGGTGTCGGACGCGACGGTCTTGTGCTGGGTCAGGGTGACGCCGGCCGCGGCGGGATCGACGAGCACGAACACGATGTCCTCGGGGGTTCGGGCCAGCACCAGCAGGCGAGTCGCCGCAGACGCGAACGGCACGTGGCGCTTGGAGCCGTCGAGCCGGTAGCCGCCCCCAGGCGTCGGGGTCGCGGCCAGCGTGACTCCGGCCGGCCCATAGCCGCCGCCAGCCTCGAGCCACGCGGGCACCACGATCGCCTCACCGGACGAGATGAGCGGGAGCCACGCGGCGGCCGTGGCGCCGGCGCGGGCCAGCAGGCCGCCCGAGAGCACCGCCGACGCAAAGTGCGGTGTCGGGACCAAGGCCCGCCCGAGCTCGGTGTAGACGATCGCAGCGTCGAGCATGGTCATGCCCGACCCTCCATGCTGCTCGGGCAGCGTCATCCCGAGGAGCCCGAGCGCCCCCAACTGCTCCCACAGGTCACGGGGGTAGCCGACGGGGTCGTCCTCGAGCCGGCGCACCACGGTGAGGTCGCAGTGGCGGGCGCACAGGCCCCGCACCGAGTCGCGCAGCATCTGCTGCTCGGTCGTCAGGTCCAGATCCATCACGGGGCCTTTCTCATGGGGCCCAGCGCTCGGCGCGCCGGGACCTTTCTCATGGGGCCCAGCGCTCGGCGCGCCGGGACCTTTCTCATGGGGCCCAGCGCTCGGCGCGCCGGGACCATGGGTTGTCTTCGGCCGACACGGGCAGCGCCACGCGGGCCGCACACGATGTGGTGACGGCGTCGCCGACCCGCATCTCGAGCCCGAGCGACACCCACCCGCACCCGTGCTCGTCCACTTCGGTACCGGTGACGGTCCCGCCGAGCACCATCGTGTCGCCCGGGAACACCGAGCCTTTCATCCGAAACGTCATGCGGCCGAGCCGGCCCTTCGGCCCGGTCCAGTCCGTGACGTAGCGCTCGAACCACGCGGCCTGGTTGGGCGTGTTGAGGAAGATGTCTTTGGTCCCGTTGCGGTTGATCGCGAAGTCCCGGTCGTGGTGCATCGGGCGCCAGTCCCGGCTCGCCAGCGCGCCCAGCACGACGGTCGTGGCGCTCACCTCATAGCTGAGCGGAGGAAGATGGTCTCCCGCCGTGACCGCGCCATGGAGGACGGTCATCGGCGGTAGCCGAACGCAGCGTAGGACTCGACCCCGACGAGCTCGTCGTGCTGGTTGCGGTACTCGACGTCGACCACCCAGAACCGGCCGGTGCCGAGCTTGGTCGTCTTGGGCCCGCTCACCGAGCGCAGGACCTGGGCGTGGGAGATGACGTCACCGGGGCGCACCGGCTCGTGGAACACGATCGTGTTCTCACTGATGATCGCCTCCGGGAGCCCGAGCTGCTCCTTCATGTCGAAGTGGACCTGCAGGGCAAGTCGTTCGCCGGTCGCGCCCGGAGTCCACCAGTGGGGTCGCATCCACAGCGAGAGCGTGGTGGGAGGGAGGATCGGCCCCGCGGTCAACTGCTCCGCGACCTCGTCGTCCCAGAACAGGAGGTTGCCGTTTTCCACCGAGGCGCAAGCTGTCCACCCGTAGCCCCGCTCGACCGGGAACTCCGCGGTCTGTTCGTACTGGCGCACCCCGATGAGGGCGCTCACGTCCGCCAGCCCCCGCTCCCGGCCGCTCGGGCCGGGTGCGATGTCGGTCACGCCACCACCCCGGCGGCGATGAGGGAGTCGATGGTGTCGCGGTCGATGCCGGCGCGGCCCAGCACGACCTGGGTATCCGTGATGCTCGAGTCCTTCGCCTGCACGTGGGCGGGCCGGTCCATGCCGGCCAGCACGGGCGCGACCTGGGTGAACGCCCCGTGGGCGGGATGCGAGGCGGCCACGAAACAGCCGCGGGCCCGGTACTGGGCATCGGTGGTGACCTCCGGGACCGAGAGCACCGGGGCGACACAGGTGTCGGCCGGACCGAGGAGCGAGACCCACTCGTCGCGGGTGCGGGTCATGAGCACAGCGGCGAGTTCGCCTCGTATGCCGTCTTGGGCCGCGTCGTCGAACTGGTGGGTCGCCCAGTGCTCGAGCCCGACCATCGAGCACAGGTTGGTCCAGAAGCGGGGTTCGATGGCGGCGACGGTGAGCCAGCCGTCCGCGGCGCGGTACACGCCGTAGCACGCGTAGCGCCCGGTCAGCAGGCTGCGCCCCGGTCCCGGTTCGGTCCCCTCGGCCAGGAACTCGTCGACCGGCAGGGCCATGAGCGCCAGCATCCCGTCAGCGGCGGCCACGTCGAGGTAGGCGCCCTCGCCTCCGGTTCGGGCTCGGATGAGGGCGGCCAGGATCGACGCCACAGCATGGAGTCCGCCCCCGGCGCCGTCAGCGAGGGTGGCGCCCGGGACCGGGGGTTGTCCGGACCCGTCGCGGCCGGTCAGGTCCAGGTAGCCCGACACGCCCTGGTAGTTGAGGTCGTGGCCGGCCCACTGGGCCCGGGGTCCGTGCTGGCCATACCCGGTGGTGGAGCAGTACACCACGGACGGCCGCACCGATCGGACGGCGTCGAAGCCGACGCCCAAGCGGTCGGCGACACCCGGCCGGAAGCTCTCGATCACGACATCGGCCGCCGACGCCAGGCGCAGGAATGTCTCCACGCCGGCGGGAGCCTTCAGATCGAGGAGCACGCGCTCCATCCCGCGGTGCCCGCTGTAGGCATGGAACGGGGGCGTCAACTGCACGCCGCCGTGGGCCGGCACCGGCCCGACCTTCACCACCGACGCCCCGAAGTCCGACAGCCAGCGCGACGTGCGAGCGGCGGGACCGACACTGGCCAGGTCCAGGACCGTGATGCCGTCGAGGAACGCCACCGGCCTCAGAAGTTCTTCGGGAGACCGAGCTTGCGCCGGGCGATGATGTTCTTCTGGATCTCCGACGCGCCCCCCCCGATGGTGTCGATGACGGTGTAGCGGTAGGTGGACTCGGCCCGCCCCGCCATCGGCGCGTCCTCGGTGTGGACCCGCAGCATCGAGCCCGGACCGGCGATGTCCATCGAGGCGTCGGCCAGGCGCTTGGACAGCTCGGTGGCATACAGCTTGTACTCCGACGACTCGGTGGTCGGAGGGGCGCCGCCCTTCATCGACTCGGCGACCACCCGCAACCCGAGGACCCGGGCCACCTCGGCCTGGGTCACCAGTTGGGCGACGCGCTGGCGGACCACCGGGTCCTCTCGCAACGGCACGCCATCGACGGTCGCAGTGCGCACGTAGTCGCACAGCAGGTCGAGGCGTTGCGCGATGGGGGAGAAGGTGAACATCGTGAACCGCTCCAGGTCGAGCGCCTCGCTGATGTACTGGAACCCGCGGTTCACGTCTCCGACCACGTGGTCGTCGGGCACGAACACGTTGTCGAAGAACACGTCGTTGGTCCGCTCGTCTCCCATCGTCCAGATCGCGTTGATCGTGATCCCGGGATCGTCGAGCGGCACGAGGAAGAGCGTGATGCCACGATGCTTGTTGTCGGGGTCGGTCCGCGCTCCCACCCAGTACCACTCCGCGAAGTGGGCCGACGTGGTCCAGGTCTTCTGGCCGTTGAGTCGCCACCCGTCGCCGTCCCGGGTGGCGCGCAGCTTCATGGATGCCGCGTCGGATCCAGCTTCGGGTTCGCTGTAGCCGACCGCGAACTCCACGTCGTTGGCCAGGATCTTGGGTAGGAACTCGTGCTTCAGGCGCTCGTTGCCGTGGGCCAGGATCGTCTTGCCGATGATGCCGACCCCCTTGCCGATCTGGGGGCCTCCCCGGGCCGCGAGGGCCTCGTTGAGGATGTACTCACAGACGCCCTCGCCCTCCTGCCCGCCCCACTCCTTGGGCCAGGTGATCCCGAGCCAGCCCTGTTCACCCAGCTTCTTCATGAGGGCGCGGCGCTTGGGGGTGTCGACGATCTGGGCCATGTTCTCCCGGGTCAGGTCGAACACCTCGGGGTCGTCGTTGGCGTCGAGGAACCGCTCGACGTCCTTGGCGAAGGCCACCTGGTCGGGGGAGAAGTCGAAGTTCACGTGGCTCTCGGTCCTCCCGCGCGCTGGGCCCCCAAAATCTGACGCACCGTCAGTTTAGGCCGCGCCGCGAGCGGTGCGGGCCTCCACCAGGCGGCGCAGGCCGTCGCGCCAATCGACGCGGGCCGGTCCGATGAGCTCGTGCATGCGGGTCACGTCAACCGGCACACCGGCAAGCGTCCGGTCGGTCTCGACGAACGACGGCTCCCGCCCGACGAGGGTCCCCATGTACGCGCACCACTCCTGGATGCTCACCGTGTCGGGCCCGGCCCAGTTGAGGGTGGTCGCCGGCACGGACGCGATCTCGAGCAGCTTCGGCACCTGGGCCACGATGTCATCGGAGTGGATCGGGTTGTATCGGCTCGGACCACCCGGGTACACGGCGACGGGCTCGCCCGCGAGCATGCTGTCGAGCTGGTAGGCGGGCCAGCCTCCGTTGTCGCCGTACGGCACGTTGAGCCGGGCGATGGTCGTCGGAAGGTCGAACTGGCGGGCCGCGGTGCGGGCCACGACCTCACCCGCGATCTTGGAGATCGAATAGGTCGGGAAGAAGACCTTGTGGTTGTCACCGAGCGCTGCGTTCTCAGCCCGCGGGAGGTCGTCGGGCGGGTCGTAGACCGCGGTGGAGGAGCAGTGCAGGACGGCGCGGGCCGACCGGCAGTGGGCCATCAACAGGCCGACCGCCTCCGCGTTCGCCGCCAGGTCGATGTCCCATCGACCGCTCTTGGCCACGGCCAGGTTGATGAGGTAGTCGAAGTCGGTGGGGAGCGCTTCGAACTGGCCGGTTCGAAGGTCAACCGGCACGCAGGTCACCCCGGCCGCCTCGAGCTCCGCCCTCGCCGCAGGGTCACTGAACCGGGCCGCGCCCCACACCTCGTTGTCGGCCGCCAACGCGAGCGTGATCGGCGTCGCGACCTGTCCCGTGGGACCGGTGATGAGGATCTTCGCCCCGTCCATCCGGTCGATGCTATGGCAGAGGACCCGGCCGCGGGGCGAGGACCTGACGGGTCATCAGGTCATGTTCCCCGTTTCTGACTGGTCGTCAGCAACCGGTTGATCGGCTCCCACCCCCGCCGTCATACTGGTGGCCTCGTGCCGAGCAGCTCCGCGGTTGAATTCCCGAAGATCATCAGCGTCGACGACCACGTCGTCGAGCCTCCCCACGTGTGGAGCGCGTGGCTGCCGGAGCGCTTCCGGGACCGTGGGCCCCGGGTCGAGCGGCGCGGCATCGGCGGGATGTCCTACAAGGGCGGGACCACCTACGAGATCGACTGGGTGGACGACGGCCCCCAAGCGG
>Ga0102924_1003703_pt1 | contig 15898 bp, 17 predicted proteins | sample PaiPotPPM11metaG_FD_80116 | JGI IMG/M metagenome (GOLD analysis project Ga0102924, IMG submission 80116) | Iron sulfur acid spring bacterial and archeal communities from Banff, Canada, to study Microbial Dark Matter (Phase II) - Paint Pots PPM... ... | reverse complement strand
TGCCGCCGATTCGACGGCGGCGAGCCGGTGCAAAGTCGCCTCGGGCGCGCCGCGGCGCGCCCGAGGCGACTTTGCACCGGCTCGCCGCCGTCGAATCGGCGGCATCGCTTGGAGAAATGGCCATCGTTGCCGGCTACCTGGTGCAGTCAGGGAAGACGGCGCGTCCGCTGACGACCGGTCGATACGCCGTGCCCTTCTGGCTGGGCGCGGTTGGTGCTGGCGGTGTGCTCCCGCTGCTGCTCCATTGGTTTGCGCGTCGCCACCACGGGCAAATGTCGCTAGCCGTGTCGACCACGGCAGCCGTGTGCACCATCGCGGGATCACTCGCCCTGCGGTGGAGCATCTTCGAGGCGGGCAAAGTCTCGTCAGAGGACCAGGCAGCATCCTTCGAGCTATCGCGGGGCTGAGTACTGAGTCAGACCTGGAGTCACGGGCCTATCAGGTCCGGCCAGGTGATCTGCATTAGGCTCTTGAGAGTCGTCCGCTGCAATCCATCAATCATCTCGCCCCGGTGAGCGAGATCTGAATTCGCGAGTGCGGCGTTCTGGATCTCGTTCCCAACGGTGAACCAAATGTTTACGGCGGTGTGTCCAAGAACCACGGTCGTTTCACCACCGAGAGGTCGGCCCGTATGGTCGGACCGGAACCACATTGGATGGCCGGCGGGTGACGTTCTTTCGATACAGTCTGGATAGCTGCATATCGCAGTTGAAGCTGATGCGTTCGCTGGTGCTTCGACGAAACTCGTAGATGAACCGTCAGGTGTGAAGCTCAGATCATTGCCTCCGACGCCGAAGCTGGCCTGCGTCACGCGGCTATAAGCGCCAGGCGGAGCCCATGTTTCGCCAGCATTAGCCTGTTCCCAGGAACGTTCGACTTCTGAAAGCCTCCCAGTGTCGAATAGGTAGTTGGCCCCTACCGTGCGGATCGTCGCCACGATGAGCAGCACTGGGATGGCGACGCCAAGCGCACTGAGCCTCCGCCGGCTGATCGGGGCGCCCCCGCGCGACGATAACGCGACCCCGACGGCGGTGCCGACGGCCACGGCCAGAATCGCCAGAAGATCCGCTCGGGTCGACGCCACGTAAGTGACGGCGAGAGAAGGCGCCCACCACACAATGACAACGACGGACGCCACTCCGATGACCGCTGCTCCGATGAGCGCCGCGGGGTGGTGGGGAAGTCGGGTCGTGACAAACGTTCCCGCCAGGACGGCAAGGACGCCGCAAGCGACGGCCAATAGGATCTGAGTGATGCCCTGGCCGAGACCTTCAAACCCAGACGTCAGTGGGATGCCCGCGATGGGCCCACCCACGGCCAGCACGATCCATGCAGCCACGGTTCCGGCGAGGACCGTGAGGTGCGACGCGCCGTAGGATCAGCCGGTGCTAACAATCGATCTGAATGCAGATGTTGGCGAAGGAAACCCGGATAACGACGAGTCGCTGCTTCCGCTGGTCACCTCTGTCAACGTCGCCTGCGGATTTCACGCCGGCGACGAGCAGAGCATGCGTATGACGGTGGGGCTGGCCGTGCGGCTTGGGGTCGCGGTCGGCGCCCACCCAGGGTTCAATGACCGCGAGGGTTTCGGCCGGCGGCCGCAGCAACTGACCGCGGGCGAAATCTGGGAACTTGTCGTGTCTCAAATTGGTGCGCTCGATGCGATCGCCCGCACCGAAGGTACCTCGCTGCACCACGTCAAGCCGCACGGTGCGCTCTACAACCAGGCTGAGACGGACGGCGACCTGGCCGACGCAATTGTCGCCGCCGTCCGCGCGTTCGATCCGACCCTGCGGTTGGTAGGCCGCGCTGGATCGGCGATGGAGGCGGCGGCCCGTGCGGTGACCCATCCCTTTACGGCCGAAGCCTTTGCTGACCGGCGCTATCGGGCGGACGGCACGCTGCTGCCGCGGTCAGAGCCGCGGGCCGTGCTCACGGATCCGGACGAGGTGGGCCGACAGGTCCGCTCGTTAGTCACTGACGGTGAAGTTGTCGCCAGCGACGGCAGCCGGGTTGCCGTATCGTTTGGAACCCTGTGCGTACATGGCGACACCCCTGGCGCCGCGACCCTGGCCAGGCGAATCCGACAGGAACTCGACGTGCTCGGGGTCAGCATCTCCGCGCCACCCACCCGGCGCTGATCGCTGTCGTGGTCCTGGCGGTGGCCGGCGCGGCCGTCCTCGGGCACCAGCTGGGACTCTCGACCGGGAAGCCGTCGACAGTCACGCCGAAACGGCTTGTCGTCGCGGACCCGTATGCGGCCGGCGGCAACTGGTACAGGGGCAACCTCCACGTCGCTTCCGTGCGGGGGGTAGGCAAAGACCTGCCGAACGCCATCGGCGCCTGGTATGCGGCCCATGGTTATGCGTTTCTCGGGATCAGCGATATGAATACTTACACGTGGACATCCGAGTACGGTACCCGCGCCCACCCCGGGGTTCCCACCGTCGACGCGACGTATCCGTTTGCTGAGGTGCTCGCCGTCGGCATGGATCACTGGCAGCCCGCCAATGACCTCCAGGGCGCGATCGATTGGATCGCGCGCGACGGCGGCTTGCCGGTTCTGGCCGCCCCTGGCTCCACGGCCAGGCCGCAAACTCTTGCGACCGTGCTCGGGGTGCATGGTCTGTTCGGTCTCGAGCTCTATGACGCGAGAGTGGCGGACAGCAATCCGGGTCAGGCGGACGCGACCGCGATGTGGGACCGGCTGCTGTCGGCCGGCAATCGCGTCTATGCCTTCGCTGGTGATGACGCGACGAGCCTGCACGATCCGGCGCTTGGTCGCGCCTGGATTGAAGTACTCGCGCCGGCAGCAGACCTGGGCTCTTTGCTGAGCTCGCTTCGCCAGGGGGCCTTCATCGCGTCAACCGGTGGCGAGTTCACTCGGCTGAGCGTCACCGGAACGACGATCACGGCCGAAGCGGCGTCCGGCACGAGCCTGCGCTTCATCGGCCGTGGCGGTCAGCTGTTGAAAGCATTCAGCGCCAGCACCGGGTCCTACCAGGTCAGCGGTGATGAAGGCTACGTCCGCGTCGAGGCGATCGGCGAGAACGGCACGAAGGGCTGGAGTCAGCCCTTCTTCGTCAGCTGGCGGTGAGCTACGACGTGTGCACGGTGACGTTGATGCCGTTGCCACCGCCGCCGTTGCCAAACCAGTGCCCGCCGCCAAAGAACCCGTACCAGGCGAACAGCAGGATGAGCACGATGACGACCATGGCGAAGACGGCGACCACGCTGGCGGACGACCCTTCGCCAGCCTGGCGGCGCAACCTCGACGACCTCAAATCGCTCACCTCCTTTTGCACCCACCATAGGGAGAGAGAGGCCTGTCGAGCTAGGGCGTGAGTTCAGAAGCCGTCTGGGATTGGGGGGTGGGGCTCGGACCGGCGGCCGTCGAGAAGTGCCAGGTCTTTCGGGCGGCGACCCCGTTGAGGGTGTAGGTCAACTCGGCGGTATACGTGGTCCCCGCCTGGAGCGGCGCGTTGGCGAGGAAGGCAAACGAATTCTCGGTTTCGCCTGTCGGAGGCAGCGATATGCCCGGCAGCTCCGTACCCGAGGGGTCGCGCAGGTGGAAGGCCGTGATCGAGACCTTTGCGTTGCGGTCGAACGTGGCGGAGACCGGATAGCCAATCGGGTAGCTGGCGTTGGGCGCGGGATCCGGGATTTCATTGCCGTTGAAGGCGGCCGGCACGTTCACCTGGTTGTCGGCCGGATAAAGGATGACCCGCCCGGTTGTCGTCTCTCGGTAGGACATGTCCATCACCTGGACGGTCATCGGCCCCAGGTAGGCGTCGCCGTAGCCGAGCTCCAGCAAGTCAGCACGAAGTATTGGGAAGCGGTGATACACCGAATCGATCCAGTCGCTGACGGCGGCCTCCGGGTCGGCGCGGTGCGTAATGACTTCCGCCATGGACCGCTGGGGATAGCCGAAATGCTGCGCCCGGGTCAGCACGTTGTCCCCGACGTAGCCCTGGCCGCTGGACTCTTCCTTGTGGATGCCGAGGTCGCGGATGCTCGCCAGCGCGCCATTAAAGAACGTATAGAAGCTGTGCGCGAGCGCCGACTGGTGGATGACCGTCGAGCTCGTGACCGGACCCAGCCCGACCAGCCGCCGATACCGGTTCACGGTTGCCAGGGCGAGCGCCTGCCGGTCGACCGCCGCCTTGTCGAGATCGACGTAGGTGGCGGCCGGTGCCGCGCCGACACCGGTTGGAGCCACGGTCTCTTTGGCGGCCGTTGCTGCGGCGGTCTCGTCCTTGTTCAGATAGCGCAGCACGGCGACCAGATACGCGCCCGCCTCCTGGTCGGTCGGTTGCGCCGCGATCGCGGCGCGCTCGTCCTTAAGGGCCGTAGCCGGATCCTTATCCTTGGCGACCGCGATGTCGCCAAGCAACTTCAGGTCAAGAGCGCTCCGCGGCTGGAGCTGCAACGCCGCCTGGTAGGCGCTCTTGGCGACGTCGTAGTCCTGGGCAAAGAGCGCGACCTCGCCCAGTTGCTCGCGCAGTCCCGCGTCGTCCGGTGACAAGGTCGCGGCTCGCTGCAGGAACTGGGTCGCGCCGCTCAGGTCCTGACGCGCGATCGAGAACCGCGCCAGTTCGAGCAACCGCTCGACCCATTTCGGCTGCGCGCCCGCGGCGAGCTTCAGATGCGCGAGCGCCTGCGGATAGTCCTTTTTGTCGCGGTAGTAGTTGGCCCAGTTGCGTTCGACCTCCGCCTTGTCGTAGTCGGACCCTTTTTTGGCGAGGTCGGCGCCCTTTGTCAGCTGGGTCTGGGCGTTGGCGTACTGGCCGACGTCGGCGAGCGCCTCGGCGTAGAACACGTGGGCCAGGGTCGAGTCCGGTACTGCTTTGACGGCCGCGGCCCCGTCCCGCGCCGCCGACTGGATATCGTCGTTCCAGTCCTCGACCCGGGTCAGGATGGTCAGCACGAAGCCGTCATGGGGCGCAATGTTCTGGGCTTTCTTGGCTTCGTCGAGGGCTTCCTTCTGTTTGGTCTCGTAGTTGAGGACCAGCGCGTAGGCCGCGTGGTCTTTGGCGTCCTGGGGATGCGCCTTGATCAGGTCCTGCAGCTGCGTGGTCGCGGCCGCATATTTGTTCTGGAACATGAGGTTGAGCGCCGATTCCGCGCTCGGCCCCGAGGTCTTGGGTGCGACCGGGTCGCATGCGGCCAGCAGGACAGCAAAAAGAAGGATCGTGCCACGCCGCCGCCTCACGGGGTCAAGTCTATCGGGCGGTTCTTAGAGAGCCGTAAGCGTCGAATTGATGACGATCTTGTGACGCCGCTCCGCTGGAAAGAAGGCGGCTATACGTCTCACTTTCGTGACCGAGCGCGCGCGCAAGCTGGACGCGAGCCGGCTCAAGGTGATCTCCGGCGGCAGTCCGACGCCGGCGCCGTCCTACCGGTTGCTGACGCAGGTCAGCGCCGCACTCAGCAGCTCGCTGGATCTCGATCGTACGTTGAAAGACGTCCTCGAGCGCATGAACGCGCTCGTCGCCTTCGATGCCGCCACGATCTTTCTGTTGGACGACTCGCGCACCGAGCTCCATGTCAAGGCTGCCCTCGGGGTGCCGGTCGCCCTCAAAGAAGTCAAGAGCTTCAAAGTAGGCGAAGGCGTCGTCGGCTGGGTGGTGCGCCACGGTACGACCGCCGTGATTGCGGACTCGTCAAAGGACGCCCGCTACAAGGTGACCGGTGCAGAGCGCCGGTCCAAGACGGTGCTCGCCGCCCCGCTGCGCGCGCAGGAGAACCTGCTCGGGGCGCTGGTCCTGGTTCGCGCCGCCCGTGAGCCCTTCGGCCCGGAGCACCAGAAGCTGGTCGAGGCGATCGCCACCCAGGCCGCCGTCGCCATCGATCATGCTCGGCTGTTCGAAACGGAACGTGCCTCCCGGCGCCGAGCGGAAGCGCTGCTGGCCACCGCCCAGGCGGGTAGCGAGGCCGTCACCACGCCGGAATTGCTGCAGCGGGCCGTTAAACAGGTGGCCTTCGCCATGCGTGCCACTGCCGCCGCCGTCATCCTGCCCGACGAGGAAGGCGAGATCATCGAGGCGGCCTTCGATGCCTCGGATCCGCCGGCCTTCGGTCTCGAGTCGCTTCGCAGCCAGCCCGTTGGTGCGCTGCCGTTGATGGCTGCCCTCGGCGAGTCGGTGCGCCCCATCGTGCTGCTGCGCAACAATCGTCCGTCGTTGCTTGACGACGCCTTCTGGTCGCACAGTGAGGCGCAGGCCGTCGCCGCGGTCCCGGTTCGGTGGCAGGGACGGATGACCGCGGCCCTGCTGGTGGGCTTTGCCGATGCCGACCGGCTCACCCCGACCGAGCTCGAACTGCTGGACGAGATCGGCCGCCAGGTCGCCCTGGGCATGGAACGGCTCCGGCTGCAGGCTCGCGTGCAGGACCAGCAGAACGAGATGGCCGTGGTCTCCGAGCGCAACCGGATCGCCCGTGACATGCACGATGGGCTCGTCCAGTACGTCTACGCGCTCGGGCTCCAGCTCGAGCATGCCCGTGACCTGGCGGTGAGCCAGCCCGATGCCGTGCCGCCCGTGTTGAGTGGCTCGATCCAGCAGCTGAATCATGTTCTTTCCGAGATGCGGACGTTTATCTACCAGCTGCGCCCGATCATCATGAAAGAGAAGGAGATCGGCCAGTGGGTGGCCGATCTGTGCACGCACTTCCAGGAGGCGACCGGCATCCCGGTCAAGGTCGAGGTCGGGGCCTCTCCCAGTGAAGATCTCTCGCCGGAGATTTCGATCGCCCTCTTTCGCATCATCCAGGAGACGCTCGCCAACGTCTACAAGCACGCGGAAGCCACGCACGCCAGCCTGTCGCTCAACTTCGGTGACGAGGCGGCCACGCTGGTGATCGAGGATGACGGCAAGGGCTTCGACGTCGACGCCCGGCCGGCGCCCGGCATCGAACGCGGTCGCGGGCTGCCCAACATCGAGGAGCGCGTGCACGAGCTCGGCGCCACGCTGACGCTGGAGAGCGCGCCCGGTGCCGGCACCCGGCTAGAGGCGGTGTTCCCATACCAGCGATGAGCACCGGGACCGTTCGCCTGCTGATTGCCGACGATCACGAGATGATCCGGCTTGGGCTTCGCACCATCCTCGAGTCCGATCCACGAATCCGGGTCGTGGGTGAGGCTGCCTCGCCGCAGGATGCCGTCTACCAGGCCGCGCTGCTGCGTCCCGACGTGGTGCTGCTCGACGTCCGGATGCCGGGCGGCAGCGGGATCGACGCCTGCCGCGAGATCCTCGGCCGCAACCTCGGCAGCAAAGTCATCATGCTGACGTCGTTCGCTGACGAAGACGCTGTCTATGCGTCGATCATGGCCGGCGCCTCGGGCTACTTACTGAAAGAGATCAATAAATCGGCGCTGATCGACGCCGTCATCTCAGTAGCAGAAGGTCGCTCACTGCTCGACCCCGAGGTCACGCGCAAAGTCCTCGAACGTATCCGCAAGATGGCCGCCAGCTCCGACGAAGTCGTTCGGGCCGCGCTGTCCGACCAGGAAAAGCGCGTGCTGCGGCTGGCCGCCCAGGGAAAGACGAACAAGCAGATCGCCGCGGACCTTTTCCTGTCTGACAAGACGGTCAAGCACCATATTTCCAACATTCTTAGCAAGCTGAATCTGAGCTCGCGCGCCCAGGCCGCCGTGTGGGCGACCCAGCACGGCCTGCTGGATGACGGCTTCCCCGAACGCAAGGCAAGTTAGGGGAGCGGCTGGACGGCGCCACGGCCCGGTTAGTTTGTGCCGGAATCGCCGCGAACTCACGTTTCCCTTACGGAGCCGCTTGCGCCGGGTATCCGCCGTTTGGCCCAAAGCTGGGCTGACTGGCAGATAAGCCGGGGGGCCGGCGCAGGCTACGCTCCCGATGCGTGGTTGTCGCTGTGTTTGTGAATCCAGGAGGACTGCATGCTGCTCGTTGACAAGCTCAACAAAGGCAAGCTTCCCGAGAAGCCCCAGGGCGGGGATTCGGGGGCGGCGCCGAGCTTGTCCAGCCTTAGTGTCAAGCCCCAGAACATCGCGGCTCGCATCCCCAATATCGATCGCATCAAGAAGGCCGTCCACGAGCGGCTGATCACCGCGCTCGGCGGCAACTCGGACACCGCGAGCGCCGACATGGTGCAGCGCCGTATCGGCGAGCTGGTCGACGAATACTGCCAGGAGACCAACCTCAAGCTCACCAAGCACGACCGCGAAGAGCTTGCCGAGCTGATCATGCACGACACCCTGGGTCTGGGCCCGCTGGAGTCCTTGCTCGAGGACCCGGAGGTCAGCGAAATCATGGTCAACGGACCTAAAATCATCTTTGCCGAGCGCCGCGGCCGCCTCGCACAGTCGGAGCTGGTCTTCGAGGACGAACGTCAGCTTCGCCGGGTCATCGATCGGATCGTGGCGCGGATCGGCCGCCGGGTCGACGAATCGTCGCCGATGGTCGATGCCCGTCTCCCCGACGGCTCGCGCGTCAACATCGTGATCCCGCCGCTGGCGGTGCAGGGCTCGAGCATTACCATCCGTAAGTTCTCACGCGTCCCCTACAAAGTCTCCGATCTCGTCAACTTCGGGACATTGAACAAGGAAATGGCGGACTTCATCCGGGCCTGCGTCCGCTCGCGCATCTCAATGGTCGTCAGCGGCGGCACCGGCTCGGGCAAGACGACGACCCTGAACGTGCTGTCGAACTTCATCCCGGATACGGAACGCGTCGTCACAGTCGAGGATACGGCGGAGCTGCAGCTCCGGCAGCGCAACCTGGTCACCCTGGAAGCGCGCAGCGCCAACGTCGAAGGCCGCGGCGCCGTCGCCATCCGCGACCTGGTCGTCAACGCCCTGCGCATGCGGCCCGACCGCATCGTCGTGGGCGAGTGCCGCGCCGCCGAAACCCTGGACATGCTCCAGGCGATGAACACCGGCCACGACGGCAGCATGACCACGGTCCACGCCAACAGTCCCAAGGACGCCATCAACCGAATCGAGACCATGGTCATCATGGGCGGGTCTGACCTACCGTTCCAGGCTATCCGCGAACAGATCGTAGGTGGCATCACGCTGCTGGTGCAGCAGGCGCGGCTGCGTGACGGCCGTCGCGTGGTCACCCACATCTCCGAGATCACCGGCATCGCCGCCAACGTAATCCAGTTGCAGGACATCTGCGTCTTCGACCAGACCGGCATCGATGAAGAAGGCAACGTGCTCGGTGCCTTCCGCTGGACCGGCGTGGTGCCCAAGCTGCTGCCTCGTCTAAAGGCCAACGGTGAGGACTTCCCGATGGAGGTCTTCGGCAAGACCGGGCTGCAAGTGATCGAGGGGCAGTCGGCGGCCGCCGGCGACGCGGCGCTATGCGCCACGGCGGAGTGACGGATGCCAAAGTGGTCCTTCTCACGGCAGAAGCCCGCCGATAGGCCGGCGAAGCCGGCCCAGCCACCCGCAGCCAAAACGCCGGCCCCGCGCGTGACCCCGCCGAGCGCTCCAGCACCGTCGCCACCGACCCGGCGGTCCGCAGACGTGGAGACCTCGGGGCGATCCCTCGAGGTCCAGCTGGAGGAGGCCGACACCACCCAGGCGCGTCTGCGACTGGATCTGGCCGAGCTGCTCAAGGCGCACCGGCAGCAGGGCCGCGTGCTGGAACGCAACCAGAAGCTCCTCGAACAGACGGAGCAGGAACTTGGCCGGAGTCGGTCGCGGGCGACGGCGCTCGAGGCTGAGATCGGCGAACAGCGAAAGCTCGCCGAGCAGCATGCGCGCCGGGTGCAGGAGCTCGAGCAGGTCGCCGCCAAGCACGCCACTCTCCAGACCGCCTATGAGGCGCTCGATCGCGAGCGGCAGGACCTGACTGCCCGCCTGTCGGAAGTGACTCGGAGCCGGGCGACGGCCCAGACCGAGCGTGACCGGCTCGCCGGCGAGCTCGCCAGTGCCCACGCCACGATCGCGGCCCGCGACGCCGAGGTGGCTGGCCTCAAGGTGGAGCAGGAAACCGTCGAGGCACGCTCCAACGGACTGCGCGCCGAGATCGAGGCCGTCAAGCGGGCCAGTGACGGGCTTCGCACCGACCTCGAGCGTGCGCTCGAGAACCAGGCCGCTCACCATCGCGTCCAGCTTGAGTTCGACGCCCTCTCGGCCCGTTGGGACGTGGCGCGCGCTCAGCTGGCGGAGGCTGAGCAAGCATTGAAAAGCTCCCAGGCCACCATCAAGGCCGCGCAACGATTGTCTTCGTCTGTGGAATGGCGCAGCGTCCTCGATGGCGTCCTCGATGCCGCGTCCGAGCTGGTTCGTTTCGAGCGCGGGACGCTCGCGCTCGTGGATCATCTGCAGGAAGAGCTCAAGGTCGAGGCGGCGCGCAACAGCCCGATCGCGATCAGCGAGATGTCACGCTTCAAGGTGGGCGAAGGCAACGCCGGCTGGGCGCTGTCGCATCGCGAACCCGTGCTGGTCCGCGACAGCCGGTCCGACGCTCGCTTCAAAGCCTCCGACCCGAAGCATCAGCCGCGGTCCTTTATTGCCGTTCCCTTGCTCGCCGACAAGGAAGGATTGGGTGTCTTGACACTGGCCCGCGCTGCGAGTGATCCGTTCACTGAGCACGACCTACGCAACCTGGCGCGGGTCGCAACGGACGCTGCCAACGCATTGATCAACGCCAGGCTCGTCGACCTGCTCAAGCAACGGGAGGATCGGCTGACAACCCTCGTTCGGAAGGCCCGCGAGCTTTCGGTCGCGAATGACAGCAAGCAGCTCGTCGAGTTCGTGCTCTCCAGCGCCAAAGAACTGATCGGCGGCAAGGCCGCGCTGCTGGCGCTGCGCAACCCCAAGACCCTGGAGCTTGAGGTCGCCGGCTCGCAAGGTGTGGCGGAGGTCATCATCAGCCAGCGGATCGCCTGGGGCGCGCCGGCGGCCGGTGACGTGATGCGAACCGGCAAGCCCTGGGTCTCGCCGATGCGGGAAATGCTGCCGCCGAACCTGGTCGAGACCGTCGAGAAGGCGGGCCTGACGATGATCGCCTCGGTGCTCTGCGGCTCGCTGCGAGAGCAGGACGCGACTGATGATGGCGCATTGTTGAGTCGCTCCGAGGTCGAGGTCTCAGACGAAGTGAGCGGCGTGCTGAACGTCTATCGCGACAATCTGGATCCCATTCCGGCGGGTGACCTGGAGCAGCTCAAAGCCTTTGCCGAGCAGGCCTCGGTGGCCATCCAGAACGTCCGGCGCTGGGATCGCGTCAAAGAGCAACTGCAGGCGACCGCATCGATGAACACCCGCTTGATGGGCCGCGAGCGCTATATCAACCAACTGCTCTTTCGCATCCAGCAGCTTGAACAAGAGCTCAGCCGCTACAAAGCGGCCTGAAAATTCCCCGGGGCCGTTTGCCCGGATATGCCGCTCACAGCTGTCTAATCTGGACGGGCACGCGCCTGGACCTGCCTCGGCGGCGTCGCTATGAATCGCCCATCAACGCGCTGGAGTATCCAAAAGTTCGTTGACGTCATAAAAATAATCGGGCGATAAGCCGCTGGACGACGCCGCGCAAGCTTTAGTCGCCGCCTAACGGTCCTACCCGCTGATGCGTCGGCGGCGCTTGCCGGCGAGGTTGAGCCGGCCAAGAATGAACGCGTCCAGGACGCGGTGGGAGGCGACAACGCCGTCGGCGACGCGCCGCGAGCCCTTGCGCCGGTCCGCCTTGAGGTCAATTAAATATTTCTCTTGCTGAGCCCAGACCAACTCGATCAGCTTGCTGAAGTTGGTGTCCTCCTCGACCGTGATGCCTTCTTTTTCGATCCGCTCCTTGACCGCCACCGGCAGGGTCTTGGCCTCAGCGAGATTCAGCCGCTCCAACGCCTCTAAGAGATCGTCGAGCCGTCGGAGGTGGTAGCGGCGCTCCGCTTCGTTGCCGTATGCGCGAGGTGATGCGTCCAAGCGGTCCTCCTCGATGGTGGTCTATACCCTTATAACTCCGGACCCCGCGATAACTTCGAGTCCCCGCTGTTCCAGGGCCCCGATGATCCGGTTCATTCCGATCGAGTCGCTGGGCATGTGGCCGGTGATCACGAGGTTCGCCCTGGGCACCTGCAGCTGCTCGAGTTCCCGCAGATCCCGGTCATCGATGTGCATTGCCAGGATGGTATTGATGCCGTACTCATAATAGGTGCGATAGATGGCCGCGCCACCACTGGTTCCGGCGGCTATCTGGACGATCCAGCGTCCCACCGGGTTTTCGGCCTTCCCCAGCCAGAGCCCAGGCTGGACCAGGGAAGCCTCCATCTCCGGGATGGTCTTGAGCTCGTCGATCAGGCCTCCGACGGTCGTCGCCTGGCCGTCGACAACCCTCCCGACGAAGTCGGTGAAAAACTGACGTCCGATGATGTCGGCGGCCAGGTGGATGTTCATCAGGGGCATCTGGAGCCGCCGCGCGGCATCGACGACGCGGTCGTAGTTGGTCATATGCAGTGCCCGCGCGATCGGTTGCTTCCGGGCGAGCATCAGTTCGTGAGCGACGCCGGCCGGGATGCCCTCCGCCTGCATCTGGGCCACGTGCCGTTCGATCACCGCTGGCAAGCCGAGGCGGGCGCGTGAACCGACTGGGTGGTGGGCGATAACCCCGTCGACGCCCAGCGTCCGAGCCAGCAGCAGCTCGCCGACGTCGATATCAATCCCGACGTACACGCGGCGCACGTCGCCGTCGAGGTACACCTCGGAGTCTGGCGGGGTGTCGGCACAGCCGGCGAGGCCGTTGGCCAGGGCCATGATCTCGGTCAGCCGCACTCCGGTAATTATCGCGATTGGCGGCCGCTTGAGAGATGTAGCGCCAATCCGAATTAGAATCGGTCCGTGCCGGCGAATGCGGGGGTCGATCGCCGCGGAGGCGGAGACGGCGGTTTTGCCCCGACCTTCAAAGAAGCAGTCGGTCGTTGGCGGCGCCGCCACCGTCATCCGCCGGCGAATGAGACCTGGTTTGCCGTGCATTACCGGGTCGGCTGGCTGGTCGAGCGCCTCTCATTGCTGGAGAGCATTCACCTGCTTCGCCAGGGCCTGGACGTGCGCTCCCTTTCGGCCGAACGACCGGCCCGGCGCAAGAAAGGCGACCCGGACACGGACGAGCAGCACCACGACGACGACGGCGGCCTGGATGTCGAAGACGAGCCCACCGAGGCGGTGACCTCCAACGAGACGAGCAGACCGACCGGCGATAGCGGATAATCCGCCCATGCGGCGCTTTCGGCCGCGCTGGCTCGCTGCGCTACTCGGGGGCATCGTCCTGCCCTTCGACCCCGTGCTTGGCATGGTGATGTTGATGGTTGGGCTCTGGCGGCCCAAGCGGAACCCTGCCCCCAAAGTGCTGCCGTGAAGGTCTACCTGGGCCGGGCGGTGAGCGGCGAATTGGGTCCACGCAGCCTCGAGGCCATCCAGCTCGCCCATCGAGCGCTGAAGGAATATGGGGCGAGTATCCTCGCCGAGCGGGTGGCGGATCCTGATTACCGCCCAGGATTCGATCGGCCTGAGCTGATCGCTGAGATGATGCACCGCGAGCTGCTGGAGGCCGACGCCGGTTGCATGGAGATGACCGGCCGCAGCACCGGGGTCGGCTTCGAAGCCGGCTGGCTACTCGGCCGCGGACGTCCGGTCCTCGCCCTCTACGACGCAGACATGCCTCCAGCCTCGGCGGTGGTTCGCTTTCCACCCTTCGACCACTGCGTCCCCTTCGGCTACCACGACCTGATGGAAGTCGGCGGCGCCGTCACCGACTTCTGCCGCACGATCGCCGCGCACGCCGCCTACCGCGCCGAGGGCTGATATTCGTCGGATGGGGTCGGCCTACGGAGCGGTGTTCGCGGCGCTCTACGATGCGGTCTTCGTGCGGGCGGAGCGCAAGGGCCTGAGTGCGATGCGCAGAGACCTGCTCAGCCAATGCACGGGCAACGTCCTCGAGATCGGCGCGGGCACCGGCCTCAACGTCGGACACTATGATCGAGGTCTCGCCAGGCTTGTCCTGACCGAGCCCGACCCTCATATGGCGGCGAAATTGCGCGCAGCGGTGACTCGAGCGCGGATCACGGCGGAGGTCATCGAAGCGCCGGCAGAGTCGCTGCCGTTTCAGGATGCCAGTTTCGACACCGTCGTGAGCACGCTTGTGCTCTGCACGGTGCCCGCTCCAGACGCGGTGATCCGTGAAGTCGGGCGTGTCCTCAAGCCAGGTGGTCGATTCCTGTTCATCGAGCATGTCCGATCGGATAACCGACGGGTGGTCGCGTGGCAAGATCGCCTTCGCGGACCGTGGAGTTTATTCGCCTGCGGATGCCAGTGCAATCGCAACACCCTCGAGACGATCCAGCGCGGGCTCGCGACAGAGCACGTGAGCCGGGATCGGCTGATCGGGTTGACGCCGCTGGTCCGGCCACTCATCAGGGGCGAGGCTCGGGCCGCGTAGTCCGTCTCGACGCGGTGCGGCGGCTCTAGACTTCATGAGTGAGCTTCCGTGCATGTGTGTTGACGGTTAGCACCAAGGGCGCCCGCGGTGAACGGGTCGATGAGAGCGGCGAAAAGATCAGCGAGGCGCTGGCCCGCATCCCCGCGGATGTCGTCGGCCGCGCCATCGTTAGTGACGAGCTGCCCGACATCCAGCGTCAGATCCGCGAGTGGCTGCGTATCACCGATCCCGACCTCATCGTCTTGACCGGGGGCACTGGACTCGGCCCGCGCGACGTTACGCCGCAGGCCGTTGAGCCGATGCTCGATTACCCGGTCCCAGGCATCGCGGAGGCGATGCGAGCCGCGGGTCTGCGAAAGACGCCGCATGCGATGCTGTCGCGTTCGCTGGCCGGCGTCATCGGACGGACGCTGGTACTAGCGCTTCCGGGCAGCCCACGCGGGGTGGTTGACAGCCTGGAGGCTGTCATGGAAGCGTTGCCCCACGGCCTGCGCACGCTGCGCGGCGAGGTTAGCGACGCCCCCGCCGCGCACCGCCCCAGCTGATGGGCCGCGCCAAGGTCGGGATCTCCTCCTGGACGGAGCCCACCCTGATAAAGAGCGGGTGGTATCCACCGGACGCGACCACGGCGGAGGAGCGGCTCCGCTACTACGCCTCGAAATTCCCGGCGGTCGAGGTCGACAGCACGTTCTATGCCATCCCCAACGCGAAGACCGCGGAGCTCTGGGTGGCGCGGACGCCGGACGACTTCACGTTCAATGCCAAGGCGTATGCGTTGCTCACCCAGCATCCAACCCCGGTCGCGCGGTTGCCGAAAGACCTGCGCGGAAAGGTGTCGGATGCGAAGACCAATCTCTACTTCAAAGACCTGGGACCGAAACAGAAGGAAAGCGTCTGGGATCGCTTCCGCGAGGGACTGCAACCGCTCCAGGATGCGGGCAAGTTGGGCGCGATCGTCTTCCAGTTCCCCAAGTGGTTCCTTCCCTCGCCGTCGGCCTACCGATTCATGGAAGACCTGCGCGAGTGGTTGCCGGACTTCGGGATTGCGATCGAGTTTCGCCAGGCGCTGTGGATGAAGGAGTCGCGGCGTGAGCGCGTCCTCGAGTTTTTGAAGGACCACCACTACACCTACGTTGTGGTCGACGAGCCGCAGGGCTTCGCCTCCCGCGTGCCGCCGGTGGTCGCGACGACCGCGCCGCTCGGCATGGTCCGCTTTCATGGCCACAACGCGGAGAACTGGGAGAAGAAGGGCATCAGCACCGCGGAGAAGTTCCGTTACCTTTATCAGCCCACCGAGCTGAAGGCCTGGGCGCCGAAGCTTCAGGACATGGCGAAGAGCGCCACCGAGGTCCACGCGATCTTCAACAACTGCTACTCGGATTACGCCGTCCGTAACGCCGAGGAGCTGGGCGACCTTCTCCGCTAGGGTCTATCCCTCCCCTGTGGAGGAGGGCAATCGACTCTCGCCTCCCCCTCTGGGGGAG
>Ga0102924_1003699_pt1 | contig 15912 bp, 11 predicted proteins | sample PaiPotPPM11metaG_FD_80116 | JGI IMG/M metagenome (GOLD analysis project Ga0102924, IMG submission 80116) | Iron sulfur acid spring bacterial and archeal communities from Banff, Canada, to study Microbial Dark Matter (Phase II) - Paint Pots PPM... ... | reverse complement strand
TGCCCCCATCGTCCAACTCCCACGGACTCGGTCTGCCGCCTCGCCTCCCGCCCCCACCAGCATTTCACCCAAGCGAAAGAATTTGATGTCAGCTAGCGCATGTGGGAGATCATCTGCCCTTTGCAAGTCGTGCTCTGGATCATATAAGTATACTCGGCGCTCAAAGACGTCGGTGTAGCCGCCCAATAGCAGGGCATGATTGCCCAGTCCTACAGCCCACAACGCTCGGACCGGAACGGGAAGATCGGAGAGGCGGGTCCACTTACTGTTCGCGGGATCGAAGCAATACGCGTCATTCAGGTTACGCACATCTTTCGGGCCAGTCGTGGCACCACCAAACACGTATATCCTCCCGTTGATTTCAGCCATGGCATGGCCTATACGACCCGGCCCTGGCAGTGGCGGCAGCGTGTCCCATCCCTTTTGCATGGGGTTCCATCGCCAAAATGTACTCGCCACAGATTCGTAGTCGCCTGCTTTAGAAAGACCTCCAAGAACGTAAATCGACTCACCGGATGCAATTGCAACGGCGTAGAGCCGCAGATCCGGCAAATCGCCTGCCGGCAGTCTTCGCCATTTACCCCTATGAAGAAGAATCGCATCCTTGCGTACTTCGGTTCCATTCGAGCCGCCGAAAACGTAGATGTCATTCCCGATCGCAGCAAACGCGGCATCACTGCGCTGCCCGGGTAGACTTGGCCCCTTGCGCCAGGTGTTTGACCGCGGATCAAAGACTTGGACTAGATCAGTCCATTGTTTGGTCTTGTTCTCCCAATAGCTACCGCCAATGATTAGCAATTTTCCATTGACTACTCCGCCCATGTATCCGGCCACTGGTCGCGGCAGTTTCGCCATGTCTCGCCAGCGAAGTTGTTGGGCAGTTAGTAGAGAGGGCATTGCACCGGCAATAAGGAGGATTGAGAACATTTTAAACATAGACTGAATGGGCTTTCGAGAAATTTAAAAACATTGATCTGTCGCGTCCTTCAACCGCAAACAGCCTTCCGCAGCCTAGCGTGTGTTCCCATGGTTGCCAGAACGATTAATCCGGCACCCGCGTCAGTGCTGGACATTGGACGTGTTACCTTCACCTTCTCTCTCCTCACCCCATCGAACTTTCCGTTTGACAATAACGGATGTAAAGTGCCGCTGCTTCAACAAGTGTAGCCTCCATCCATGATAATGTTTTGTCCTGTGACGTACCTGGAAGCTTCAGAAGCGAGAAATACAACCACACCCTTGATGTCATCGTATTCCGCCATTCTCTTAAGGAATACTCGGCGGCAATACTGTGAAACAAAAGGTTTCGGGTGGTCCGGCATTCGGAATCCCCCGGGCGATATCGCGTTGACACGGATGCCTCGATGTCCAGCCCACGCCGCCAGATACTTAGTCAAACCAATCAGACCGTGCTTGTGAAAGTGATAGTCAGGCGATGTGGTTAGATCGGTTCCAGAGTAGTTGCCGAAATCGGGCGCAACCACACTTTGAATAGAGCCGATATTAATGAGAGTCCCGCGGCCACGCTCCATCATGGGAAGGAGAAAGGCTCGCGAAATCGCAAAGAGCCCGGTGGCATTGACGTCCATCGACTCGCGCCACGCTTCGAGAGGGTCGTGAAATGACCGCATACTTCTGCTCACAGCGTTGTTAACCAGAATGTCCGGCGAGCCAAAGTATTGCAGAATGCGATCCCGCAGTTCTAAAATGGACGCCTCGCTGGACTGATCATAAAAATCCGCGCTGGCGCGTAGTCCGCGATTCAGAAGCTCTTCCGCCCGGGACTGACACTGCTCATGGTCTCGCGACGCAACGATGACGTGGGCTCCGGCTTCAGCTAGCGCATCACAGATCGCGCTGCCATAAACTCCAGCACCGCCGGTAACTAAAGCCGTGCCGTTGTTAAGATTAAAAAGGTCTCGCACGTTCACAAATCGTCTCCGACATCATTATTGACTAGACAGGATTCGAAGCGGCTTCATTCTCTGTTGCATCAGGCCTGCGGGCGAGCAGGCCCTTTGCTCCGTAAACAGCATACGTCGTAGTCATTTCATTATGTAGCCGTTCAGCACGGTTCAAGTCGCCACATCGAATGCCATCCGGTCCCGGCGTGCCAAATAACCCTTTTGCAAGACGTTCAGTGATTTGGACGAGGCTGTCGTCTCTTTAAAGCCATTTCTACAGCCATCGATTCATTTTCGATTTCGACTAAACCGCGCAGACCAGTCTCCCGCAGACCAGTCTCAATGCCTCTCGGAATGATTGCAGTCCGACGCCAAGAGAGCCCTTCAACAACTTGAGACTTGTTCGAACATTTCCAGTATAGAATCTATTATATACTAGAGATATATTTAAATAAATAGTCGAAGCCGCACGAGCCTCGCCGCTGAGTGATTTTGGAGGTATTGGAGCAAAGATCGATCCATTAGATGGAAGCCCCTTTGGGGAGATTGGATCGGTAACTGAATTCGGGTCTTGGTTTCATTTAATTGACACAATCTTAACGAAAGGTCGAGCAAGAGAATTAATGATACTCAGAGCAGAACACTTTACAGTGATCATTCTGTTGGGTCCCCCAGGATCAGGAAAGGGAACGCAATCAAAACGTCTCGCAGAAGCGTTGAGAATTCCGCATATTTCGTCGGGAGACCTCTTGCGTAACCAAGAGCGCATTTCCGAAATGGCTGACGCTGAGGTAGCAGAAAATCATGCGAAGTGGTGCCCTCGTTCCCGATCTCATGATCTGTAACATGATCAAAGCTCGAATTAGAGATACAGACTGCGAAAGGGGGGTCATTCTGGACGGATTTCCTCGCACGCGGGTGCAAGCACAAACTCTAGATTCTTATTTATCTGAATTCAAAGCCAGACGGACAGTTCATTTGATTGTTGTCCTCCTACTCGTCGATCGCGCCTCGCTGGTTCAACGGATTGCAAATCGGCGTACCTGCCCAACCTGTGCTGTCGTTTACAGCACACTTGATCGATCGCAAGCACAGAACGATATCTGTGACTTTGACGGTTCCCATCTCGTGACGCGTGAAGACGACCGCGAGCAAGCTGTACGGCGACGCCTTGAGCTCTATGAACAACAAACCACGCCCGTCGTTTGTCACTATGCAAAGAACAAAAAACTCGTGGAAATTAATGCCAATTTCACAACAGGTGAGGTGACTATGAAAATCCTCGCTGCCTTACACGATCTGGCACCATAGTCATCGCTGATCGAAACGCGGCGGCGATCGGACAACGCTGCACACGTGACGGACTACCCATTTTAACAACCTTCATTGATGCGGAGTCTGCACGCGCAACGGATCGAACGCAGTTCAGGCAATGCTGGATTATTGCCGCAAACATAAGGGTAAGGTTACGCATGCTGTTTTCGCTGATCTGAGTCGGCTTGCGCGAAACGTGGCAAACCAATCTGTAATGCTTGCAGGAAGGTTGGCATTACGCCGATAAGTTGTGACGAGCGCATTGAAGACACAGCGGCAGGTAAATTGTCGGTCAACATGCTCGGTGTCCTCAATCAATACTTTTCTGACAATTTGTCAGAGCGCGTTCGATATCGCATGGCCGTGGGCGTCCAGACCGGAAGATGGTTGTGGGTAGCACCGCTTGGCTATCTAAACTCGCAAGATGGTCTCAAGGTCGATCCGAAGAGAGCTGACCTGATACGAAAACATTCGAATTGGTCGTGTCGCGCAGCCACACCCTGGAGGCGATTCTGCGACGTATCACATTATTAGGCCTGAAGACGCGCAAGGGCGCCCACCGACCAAACAAACGTTATCAAGGCTTTAGGGATCATCACAGTCCGAATAACTCCGATGGTTAGATTTCGTCTTGCCGCCTTGAAAAAAGCTCTGACAACAATTGTTTGCCTTCTTTTACCTGGTTTTTCGTAGCAGAAAAAGTGATCCCGCCCACCACCATCGCCTTGCAACGGCGGAAGCCTTCAGGAACTCATGAACGGTTACCGCGTCCAATGTTGTTTCACGTAACCGCGAAGACATAAACATCGGGTGTTATTGAACCTTTCCAAACCCACCTCCAAAACGACGCCAGGCGCCGAATGATTTGCAGACGCTGGAGCACGGCGGCAAGCAGAGAGAGGTTCAGTAATCAAGCGGATAGAGAGAGCTCCATCTGGCTTGCGGGTGTTCTCTTGGGCGTGTACCGCCGAAGGAATGCTTTGCCTGATCCCGTGGCGCCCAAGATCAGTGTGTGCGCGACATCCCGATTATGAAGGTTAAGGAAATAAGGTGTTGCGTGGTCGGTTTCGAGGACCGCGAGATACTCCGCTCCCAGGTGTTCGTTCCTTGTCTGGCCGGGATGAATCGTGAACAGGAATGACAGGTCAGCATAATTGGAATTGAGCAGGTACAGTTTCCTGAGGTTGTGCCGTGTCAATCGGCACCCACTCGGTCACAATGCAGAAATTGGCTTCAATCTCAGGGGGCTTTGCTTCGCTGATGGCCTCTTTCATCGTTAACACGCGCACGAAGTGATCTCCGACGCAGGCGGTCTGCCTCAACGTTCGAGTTCGTGATCTGGTAATCGAGGAACTGTCCGCTCAACGCGTCTCGGTTCTGCGGTTGACTCACTCAAGGCACAAGGAGCGACCTCGAAACGATTTCATGACGGATCGCTTTTTCGAGACTGCAGCCATTTCCGGAAACATACAAACCTCTGCTCGATGGCTCACGGTGAGCGCTATGTCATTAGTGGCCTTTGTACTCTCGTTATCTCGGCAAGGTCACGGAAATCCTCTTCAAAACGAGTGGTCCGCGAACGAAGCAAGCCTGGTTCGGAACTCAAGCGCTCTGGTCTATCAGATCCTCACCGCAGGCGTTCTTGGCCGACGTGTCGCTTTCAGACACTTCATTGGGCTGCTTTTTATAAGGCCCCCTCACCGACAGCAAGCCAGCATGAGGCCTGGGGAAAACATAGTCGCGGACAAACGACAATCCCTCGTGACTGAGACGATTACCCACGACTCGCCGGCCATGCTCTTTAACAAAAAAACAGAAATCGTCTGCGTCGATGATTTTTACTTTGATACTCTGGGCCTGAACAACACGGCACGGCAGCCAGCCGCGATCCACCCACTTGCGCACCTCATCGCGGCTGATATGCAGCGCCTTGGCGAGGAGGGATACGGTGAACCATTCCCGGTTTTGTCGGGCGCCTAATCCCAGCCGATGCAACATGGAACGAACCGAGGCCGGAGGCCGGCGCAGGATTCGTGCTGCCTCCTCCACCGTGACATCTTCGATCAATTCGATCAACCGTTGCTGTTCGCGAGTGGTCCACCCGCGATAGCTTCGTTTTTCGGTTACACCTAACCGGCGCAAGAAGCGAAGACACGCGTCACGGGGGTTTCCTGATATTTCCACCAGCTTTGAAATGAGTTGTTCTTTATCAGACCTACTGCGCTCGCCGACGCTCATGGTTCGCCGGCGACAGTCTATTACCAATTGTTTTGCCGATGGCGGCCAAACAAATGTGCGCCGCGTAGTTTCACCATTTCCATAATGCATATTGCAGCTGTCTGGAATTTCGGATCCCCCCGGGCGCATTTCGTTTTCCTGATATGCCCGACCTGCTTTCCAGCGTTCCTCCTCTAGGGCAAGCCCTTTTAGCCCATACGTCACCCACGAATTTAAGAGGCCGGGAGGGGCCGAAAACTCAATCGAGAACTCTCAAAAAGTTTCCAGAGCACGTCGATCCAGACCGCTTACTCTCATTTGGGGTAGGGCTGAAAGTACGCTCATCGGGCGGAAGTCGGGGGCAAATTGTGGCTGGCGACGCTACGCCATTGGGGAAGGGAATTGTGATTATAAAAAAAATGACAAAAAGGAATTGAGGTTTAGCCCCCGCTGGTACTCTATCCTATTGAATAGATCTGTCGGCGGAAATGCGATGGGCCGCCGTTTACAACCGCGTTGAGGCGTAGTACATGGACGCCCCAAATTTGTATGCCCGGTCAGGCAGGTCACAGTGACTCCGCACGTGTCAGTCCTCTGGATCGGCGAAGCCGCCCCATCAGTCCAGTTGTGCGCATTGCGGCTGAAGAGATTAGTAGACGTGCAATGCAGCACGCCGAACGGTTGTTCATTGATCCCGCAGAGGCAGCCAATGTGCTCGAAGAAGCGGCAGCGGCAGTATCACGTGCACTTATCTCGAAGAAAACTGATACAAATTCAATACAAAATCTTGAATCATACCTTTTCCGCGCATTCCTCCGGCGTTTAAGTAGAACAAGGAAGCGAGAACTGCTTCTAGCCGAAAAGGCCCAGCTCGAAAATTTCGATTCCCGCACATCGCAGGACCCCAGGGCAGCACTCGAAATGAAAATCTTCATCGACGAATTCATGATGCATTGTGATCCTGCAATGCAGGATATGCTGTGTCGCAGAATGGCGGGATATTCCTGGAACGAGATAGCACGGCTATATGGGATATCCCGCCATGCCGCTGAGTCTAAGTTCAGCCAAGCACTACAGAAGGTTAGGAAAAAGCTTCGTTTGAAATGAGCCGGCGATGTTCACCAGCGGGTTTAATAATGGCAACCAGGACTAAAAAACGTCGAGTCTTCGAGCGCGAACAGGATCTCCTCGATTTCACTTGTTCCTATCTCTCTGAGGCTTTTACTAATCCCGAGCGCCAAGGGTGCCCTCCAGATGACGCGCTCAGGGTTCTAGCATCCGGACCGATACAGAGCGACCAATGGATTAGCGATCATCTGACGTGCTGTTCGCCGTGTTTCAACGCGTACATGGCTCATCTCGCCCATGCGAGAGCCGAAAAAGTTCAATCGCAGAAAATTCGTCGCGCTACTTGGATCAGGCGCTCGCTAGTTACCGCTGGGGTTGCAGTTATGTTGATGATCGCGATTTACGTGTTCTTCACCAGACGGCACGACGACCCCACTGTCGCACCCCGCAGTCCGGCGCCAAGTGGCAATCCTGGGACTCCTGCTCAAGTACCGGCAACTGCGATGTACGTTCCGGTGCTGGTTGATCTCAGTAACGCGTCCCCAGTACGCGGACTCGACCAGAGTGAAACCGGTCCTTCTCCGCAAGTGATTTCTTCAAGCCCGCTCATAGATTTCACTTTGCAATTACCTCTTGGTAGCGAGACTCGTGGATACTCGGTAATGCTGAGCTCGAACCAACATGTAGTCTGGTCGGGCTCGGCACAAGCACACCTGGAGAATGGTCAAATGCTTATACATATGCATGCCGATTTCACTCATGTTCGCGTCGGAAACTACGATCTCGTGGTTGTGTCGAAGGGTTCCCGCCTCACTGTACCCGTCGTGGTGAAGATCACTTCGTCCAAAAGGACTCAATAAGGCCACGAGGAAGCAGCACAAGATCGAGAATGACATAGCCCAGTGAAAAGCTGCTGCCAACATGTTCAAATCTGAGTACGATCGCAAAGCCGCTACGTCGTGGTTCTGCTTCAGTTTTTCTGACAGGTACTCTATAGAGGAGAATCTCGCGTGAGGATTTGTGTCCAAAGAAGGGCGGCATCTGCTGTCGCCCTGGTCTTAGCGGTCCTGATCGTTTGCTCGTACTACGTCTTGACTGATCACCATCGCGTCGCAGCGCAGGCTCGTCCTGCCGGTTTTAGAGATTTAGCCGACGCACTTCAGTCCACGAACGCACCAGCCGTGCTCGCCGCCGCGGATCATTTTTATTGGCTGAACAATGGACCGGATGCCGACCCGCTATATGCCCGAGCTGAAAAGCTTTTCTCTCAGAATGGCGACAAGAGAAACGAGCTTCACGCAAGAATCGGCCGGCTCAGATGCGAAGCCGAGAGCACGTCCTTTGCCGACCTTTCACGTTTCCTGGCCCAACAACTGCAAACTCCAATGGTCAAAGAAGATAAGGGGCTGCGACTTTGGTGCCTGATCGCCAAGGGCTACACCGATATCGAGCTTGACTACCGAGCAGCGAAGCGAGACTGGTTGGAAGCTAAGGAAATTGCAAGCCAGGTGGGGGAGGATCAATGGGTCACTCGCGCCAATGGAGAACTGGGACTGATTGCCTTCATGGAAGGCAACCCCGGTCCAGCTGCGCGGCTGCTGGGGGGAGCACTGCTCTCGACGATGACGTCGGGCGATATAGGTGGACAAATCAGATTTTTGGGGCTGCTGGGCAGGGGCTTCGAGGAGGTGAATCGTCATGCCGAAGCACTACGACTCTTCGAAAGGGCAATTAAGCTCGCCAACGCAGATCAAGACGCGGGAGTGCCGCTCACTGCCTACGAAGGGAAAGGACAGGCTTTGGTCGGCTTAGGGCGAACTGACGAAGCAAAGACTGTGCTCAAAGACGCGCTTGCTAGAGCGCAGTCGCTTGGAAAGCAAGGTCATCAGGCACAGATTTTAATTTTGCTCGGAGATCTGAGTGTAAGAACGGGAGATGTAAAGCAGGCAATCGGATATTTGGAAAATGCGGCCGAAATCGCAACAGTAAATCAGTTTTACAGTATTGAAGCGGATGCGATGATCGCCCTGGCCAACTTGTATCGCGACAACGGAGATCTCGCCACTGCAGATGCCAGAGCTACCCAGGGTTTAGCTGCCAGCCAGCGTGTCGGTGATCGTTACTATGTGCCCCGAGATCTGACGGTGCTGGCTGATTTGAAGGCGCGCCGCGGTCGATCCGCTGAGGCCGATGCACTTTATGAGCAGGCCGAAGACGTTATCGAAGGTATGCTCATTAGCTTAGATGAGCCGTATTGGAACAGTTCGCTGTCCGCGTCGAAGAGTCAAACCTACTTGCAGCATTTTGAGCTCGTCGCCAAAACCGGGGACGTATCTAACGCCTTTCGGATACTGGAGCGAGTCCGAGGACGAACTCTGGCTTGGGCTCTTAAGGACAAAAAGTCGTTTCCCATCTCCGAATCCGAACAAACCGCCTCTTTAGAAACTGAGGTGGCAAGTCTCCAGCGCCAGCTGATGCAAGCAAATGACAGCAGCAAACGTGAACAGTTGTTAGACCAACTGTTCGAATATGAGCGACGCATCAGTTTTGTGTGGACAAAGGACGAGGTTTCAAGCCAGCGCCTTCCCGTGCAGCCCGCATCGCTAAGGGCGGTCGAGCAGGAACTGAAACCGGATGAGGTACTTCTCGAATATGTGCTTGATGACCCGAATTCTTTCTGCTTGTCGATAACGCGATCCGGCACACATCTTCGTCAACTGTCAGTGGGACGGAAGCAGGTAGAAGAGTTAGCACACGCGTTTATTGATAGAGTTCGAGCAAAAGAAAGCGGAGCAGACGTTTCGCATCAGCTCTATAACTCGCTCATTGCACCTATTCCAGAGGCGGAGAAGGCTACCCGACTCATAATCGCCCCAGACGGCATCCTGAACCTCCTTCCATTCGAGGCGCTCCGCGACAGCAAAGGCCAATACCTCTTGAGATCGAAGGTCGTGAGCTATGTGCCTTCCGGCACCATCCTCGATACTCTGCGGCACACAGAAAGAGAACCACCTGCTCCTAAGCCGCTTCTGGCCGTCGGCGATGTTGCCTATGAGGACAAGGGGAGCGTCGGGAGAAGTATTCCGAGACCCGTCTCACTTCGGGGACGGATCGAACGCGGTATAGCAGATTTGTCAGGGATTGCACTTCGTGACTTGCCTGAGACGCGAGAAGAAGTCGAGGAAATCGGTAAGATTGCAGGGCCGGATGCAGTCCTCCTATTGGGGAAAGACGCGACGGAAACCGCTTTCAAAAACGAGCCGCTCGATCAGTTCCGTGTGTTGCATTTTGCTGTCCACGGCTTCGCGGACACGCAATACCCGGAACGATCTGCACTCGTTCTAGGCACCGACGCAAAATCCGGGGATGACGGACTACTGCAGGTGCGCGAGATCATAAGATTGCGGCTGCATACCGAACTCACAACCCTCTCCGCATGTGACACCGGAGTGGGTAAGCTGCAGGGAGAGGAGGGCATCAGCAATTTGGTAGAGGCGTTCCTAGTGGCCGGATCGAGGTCAGTCGTTGCCAGCTTGTGGAGTGCCGACGACACATCCGCAAGCACACTGATGGAACGGTTCTATGACCGACTGGCCCGCGGCGAAGACACCAGTTCGGCGCTGAGAGATGCCAAACTGGACCTGCTCGCAAAATTTGGCGATCAACTGAGCCCTTACTACTGGGCAGCATTTATCAGCGTTGGAGAAACTTCCACGCCTATCGGAATCAGGAAATGACGTTGACCCTCGACGAGCGCACGAAGATTTTCGACAAGGTCTGCCGACTGGTGAACACGAAGCATTTCAATCCTGGCATGAATGGAGTGGATTGGACTGCGTTGGCTCAAGGTCGAAGAGACCAGATCCTTGCTTGTGCCGAACCGGGGGCTTTCGAAAAAGAAATCCATAAATTAGTCGCAGAGCTCAAAACGAGCCACACGGGATTCCGACATGCCGGTACGCGAAACATACCGGCGCGGCACGCCATCAATGCGACTCTGCAGAGGATCGGCGTTAATGGAAGCGAGCGCTGGATGTTTCAGGATGTGCATCAAGGCGGTCCAGCATTCGCGGCAGGCATACGTCCCGGCGATCTGCTGCTCGAATGTGGTGGGCGAGAAGTTCGACCGCCAAACGACCTAACGTTCTCTGTCGGCGAGTCCGCAGATCTTCTGATTGACAAGCTCAATGGCGGACAACAGAAAGTGAAAGTTCAGCTGCCGATGCCGAAATCCCACAAGCATCCTGTTACGGCACCCCACGCTGTGCACGCGGAGAAACTGACTGACGAAATTGGCCTGCTCAAAGTTGCGATGTTTCCAGGTGCTGTCGGGATCGACGTAGCGAAGGACATCGATCGCGGCATTGCCGCACTCGACGGATGCAGCCGACTCATTGTGGATTTGCGCGGCAACACTGGCGGAGGAATTGGTGGGCTTCGCCTGATGAGCTACTTGACACCTGAAAAAATGGAAGTCGGCTACAGTCTCACGCGCAAACGTCGCGAGCGCGGCTATCGCCGCGAGGAGCTAACCCGTTTCGGACGGATTCCGTCACACAAGGCGACTCTCCTCTGGTTAGCAGTCCGATATGCCTTCGTTGAGAAATCTATTCTCGTGGTCACCGAAGGGCTTGGCGAGCGCCGGTTTCAGGGTCGGGTTGTGCTGCTGGTAAACGAACATACCACGAGCGCTGGGGAAATGGTCTCAGCGTTTGCAGAGGAAAACAATCTCGCAACTATTGTGGGGACGAAAACACCCGGTCGATTACTGAGCGGCAGCGCATTCAAAGTTGGACATGGCTACATTCTCGGCTTGCCCGTTGCCGCCTATCTGACGTGGCAGGGGAGGATGCTGGAAAACAACGGCATCGTTCCTTCGATTGTTGCTGACCTGTCGCGAGAAGCACTGAGAGAAGGCCAAGACACTCAACTAAAGAAAGCAGTTGAGGTGGTCAGAAATCTCTAGCCAGGGGCCATTCACTCACACAACAGTTCGCGATCGCTTGTTAATGTTGACCTCGTGATTGCGCATCGCGGATCGGAGACAAAGACGTGGTCGTCACCCTAGAAGACGCTTCACGATCCTTAAGAAGTGGAGAGACGGAGCGGGCTCGCGACCGCTCAGGAATTCGTTAAGAGGGCGCTTTCCATATTCCAATCATCGGAGGCGTCACGACGGCGTGAAATCGAGCAATCGACTCAAAAAAAAACGGTGACTGGGTTCTTATGCGGGCCAAACCGCTTCGGTCACTTGCGGTTCATGCCGGACGGAGATTTTCGCCCACGTGCCGTGCACCGTCTGCTTGAACACTTGGAGAGAATGCGCGTTTGCGGCTGACCGACAGTCAGGCGGTGTCCGGGCCGAATTGCGCACACAATTGGCACACCATTCGGTACTGAGGAGGGGCGAAGCGGTAACTTCCGAATGGCCCGTCATTAGAGCGCTATCCGGTCAATTCTGTTTGGGCACACTTTTCTGTGCTTCATCCAGGGCTCGTTTTCGCTCCTCGATAAACGGATAATCGGGCTGTTCTCTGACAAGTTTCTTGAGCGCAGTTAATTCTGCGGTCGCCAAAGCCAGCTCCTTCGAGGTTGTTATGTCTGGAACTACGCCTGCTCCCTCCCAGTCAGTCCCTGTGACTGCATTCACGTATCGCGTGGCTGGAATTGTCAACGTGAAATGCTATCCGGCAAATATTGAGCCCAAACTCTCGAGGAAGGGAGGCAGGCAAGCGCTGATTGAGTTAGAACTGGGCTTCCCAACTTGACTCAACTTTGCCTCAGTGTAGAATCACAGCACAATATAGGCTGAGACCTCCGCGACCTTGCCGTGACGGAATCCTATGAGCGATTACCAACCCCCAGAGCCGGCATTGGACAGAACTCCTGATTTGAGCGAGCTCACCGATTTTTTGAGAGCAAAAGGCGCAGAGCAGTTTCAGCACGCGAATAATTCAACACTTTATGAGCATCTATCTGCCACCATGCAGATACTGAACCATTGGGGACAGTCGTCCTGCGTACAGACAGCCGGATTGTTTCACAGTATCTATTCAACTGATGTCTATTCCAAGCAACTTGTCCCTTTAACTCGCCGTCAGGAGGTCCAAGCGGTAATAGGTGCTTCGGCTGAGCGTCTCGTCTATCTATTTTGCACGCTCTCACGTCGAGCCTTTTTCCAACAGCTTCAATCATGCGACAGGGTTCCAGTTAACGGCTTAGAGATCACATTGCATTGTTCTGACAAGGGTCTGAGAGAACGAGTTAGCCGTGAGGAAGTACTTTCACTTATCGTTCTTCACATGGCTAATGAGGCAGAACAGGCTCAAACGCCTTCAGGTGAACCTGGAGTGTGGCTCTCTCGAGTAAGTCAATTGGGGTCGCAATTGTCCAGGGAAGGTGGTCAGGTACCACCTATCTTCCAATCGTGCACTGCAGTGATCGATGCTAAACGAGAAACCAAGGCGCGGATTTCTTACCTGACGGCGCTTGACATTTTTTGCAAAAATACCACGCTGGCCGAAACGCTCCTTTCTGCTTGCGCTACATTCTGTCCATGGATTGCGGAGCCCAATATTTGGCAGTCATATGCAGCCTTGCGAAAAAGGGACATTGATTCCGCACTTTTATTTTGCGCAAGAGCCAAGGACACATTAACAAAATGGGGCACTCCCTGGGATAAGCGCCTACCATATACGCAGTGGTTTTGGCTTTTGTCATTTATAGAACAACAATGTCGTAACTCCAATGTTACGACCCCCCTGCCACTGCCGGATAGCGCCTCCTTAAGGAACTTTGCACTAGAGCTCAGACAGCGTGTCGAAACTACGCCATCGAAGGTCACCTTAACGGGGAAGGCAAGCGTAACTGACGGATTCCAGCGAGGCGAGGTTGTAATCCTGGACAAGCAGCACAGCGATGTGGAGCAGGTTCGCCTCCAACGGTATTTTCAATCCTTGGTATATAACCAAGAAGATCCGGGAATGGGATTTTTTCCAGCACTCAATAGCAAACCCTGGCACGATCCTTACAGTTTCACTGTTGCTCGAGCGCTTGAAAATGCCTACAGCGAAATCAGCCGAGAAGTATTGGCTTTGGAATATAGTGAGTTCCAGACAGAAAGTGAAGAGATTGGGCGTGTGGGTAGTTGGACTGTTTTCTTTCTTTACGAGCGGGGGCGCAAACACTTTCGAAACTGCTCTCGTTGTCCTGCGACTACTCGAATAATCGAAGATTATGAGACTGTTCGAACTCTTGCAGGAATGGCTTATGTATCAAAAATGACGCCAGGTACGCACATTGCTCCTCACCATGGTCCGACAAATATAAGAGTCCGTTGCCATCTGGGCATCCGGATACCTCAAGGTGATTGTGGCTTGCGAGTGGATAATGAGGTTCATCGCTGGGAACAAGGCAAGTGCATTGTTTTTGACGATTATTATGAACACGAAGCATGGAACAATACTGCAGAACCTCGAATCGTTCTAATCGTTGATCTTTGGCACCCGGACTTGACAGCCAGAGAAATCGCGTTTCTTCGGGGCCTGCACCGATACGCATTTTTTCATGCGAACAGTCTGGATCGCTATTGGGCGGCAAATTCGAAAGCGCGAGATGCCAATCCAGAATATGATTGAGGCAACTACAACGCGCGTGGCGGCTTTTTCTTTTGATGCTCCCTAGTGACCGGCCTTCAGGCCACCTTGTTCAGCCTTTAGCTTATGATGCTGAGAGGCTCGTCGGTTTGGTGCGAAGTCTCGATAGTCGATCTTTTGAAAAATATTGTCGCAATACTCGATGTTCGCGAGCCATTCTTCGTCGATCGCAGACGTCCGAATTTGGTGTAAAAGTCGATTGAAGCGATTCGTATGCTGGCGCACGCGGCGCTCGGCGTAAGAAACCATAGTACCCATCGTCATGATGAACGGCCAATCGCTGGAGCTCGCCAGGACAAGTTCCCGAGCAAGCTGATTTAGCGCTCGCCGCTCTAGACCACTGGCCTCCGAGCGATCTTGAGCGAGCTTTGCCATTTCTTCCGCCGCGTGATGAACGTGGGGCCACACCCAGTCGTTTCTGTCATTAAGCCATGTGTCGCTATAGCCATACGCGCCCCACGAACTTGCCGCCGGCATTGCCACCTGGAAATTGAGCCCGCTGTCGATTACGTCAGTAGGAGAGGACAATCGGTACGCATCTTGGTCGCAAGCTGCCTTCCTCACTACCAAGTCGAGGAACTCAGGGCCCTCGAACCACCAGTGGCCGAAGAGTTCGGCATCATAGGGTGCGACAATGATTGGAGGACGACCGTTCACGCTGTGCCAATATTTCACCTGCTCGACCCTGTCAGCGACAAATTTGCTAGCGTGCTCATCCGCAGCTTGCAAAGCCATGCCGCGATGGTATGGTTCCTTCTCGTGAAGAGGAATCTGCCGTCCCGTAATACGGTAATATTTAATTCCGACGTTTTTCCGACCGCCATCCGGCAACCGGAGTGACCCAACAGAGAGATCATCAAGGTCATACCCAATGTCACGATAAAACTCACGATAGCGTCCGTCGCCGGGGTACCCCCAATCAGCGCTCCAGACCTGTGCTGATGACTCGCGATCGCGCGGGAAGGCGAATACTCCGCTCGGACAGAGGATTGGTGAATAAGTCCCGAAGACCGGAGCCGGGTCGGCAAACTCGACCCCATGAGAGTCAACCATGAAGTAGCTAAGACCCTCGTCGGCCAGCAGACGATCCAGTCCCGGTAGAAAGCCGCATTCAGGGAGCCATATACCCGGTGAGTTCCGGCCAAAATGCTCTCGATAGGCCTTTGCACCAAGAGTGATCTGTGGGCCAGCGTGCGCTGCAGTGAGGCACGGCAAGAATGCATGTGTGGCAGTGGAAGTGACAATTTCGATCATTCCGGCATCCTGCATTGCCTTGAACCCGGCGACGAGGTCACGTGAGTAACGCTTTTCGAACCGCTCGAGAGCTTGAACGAAGCGGTCGCGGTACATCTCCGCGCTGAAGCGGAAGCGGTCATCCTGCGCATTGCGCCGCACCTCGCTTTCAGCGAGATCTATAAGGAGGTGAAGGCGCCTCACGTAACGTTCGATAAGCAGTTCATCACGAAGCATCTCGACGAGCGAAGGGGTCATCGACAACGTCAGCCGAGCACGAATCCCGTCCTGATGCCAGCGCTCCACAATAGCCAGGAGTGGGATATAAGTCTCAGTAATGCCCTCGTATAGCCAGTCCTCTTCTAGAAAGGCATCATGCTCCGGATGCCGCACGTAAGGTAGATGAGCATGCAGAAAAAGAACGAGATGTCCTTGACCGTTAAACGCTTGGGAGGTCAATTGCACACACTCTGCCCTTTCGTACAGCGTCGGTTTTCCTAGCCTCCGCCTCCGCCTCCGCC
>Ga0102924_1003697_pt1 | contig 15918 bp, 13 predicted proteins | sample PaiPotPPM11metaG_FD_80116 | JGI IMG/M metagenome (GOLD analysis project Ga0102924, IMG submission 80116) | Iron sulfur acid spring bacterial and archeal communities from Banff, Canada, to study Microbial Dark Matter (Phase II) - Paint Pots PPM... ... | reverse complement strand
GCCAAGGCCGTCGCCATGAGCGATGCGGATGGACTGAAGGCGCTCAACGATAGGTTTGGATACGAGGCCGGCAACGCACTCCTGCGGACCAAGGCGGAGGCGCTGAAGGCTGCGGGCCTGGACGCGTACCACGACAAGGGCGACGAGTTCCTGTATCGCGGGGAGTCAGCGAAGGACATCGCAACGAAGCTGGACGCGGCGCGTGAGTTGCTGCGGAATAGCATCATAAGCGTACCGACCGCTGACGGCAAAGTTTTACGGTTCAAGGGCGCAGACTTCAGTTTTGGTACAGGGGGAAATCTTGACACAGCAGAATCTGGACTCAAGCAGCACAAATCCGAGCGGGAAGCCGCCGGAGAGCGAGCACGTGGGGAGCTTCTCGGAATTACTAAAGTTGGACCCGAAAAAGGTGAAGGGGCCGATAACAGTGCAGTTGCCGGCGCCGACTCCGGAGAAGTAGAGCACAAGTACAAGTTCGGTTCGACCCAGGCAGACATCCCCGCGGCCAGCGAAGCCGCTCGCGCCCTGGCCGAGGCAAGGGAGTCCATCAGCAAGGACGATCTTGGATCGACTGGCTACGGTGGCGATTCCGAAGGGCTGGAGACGGAACCACACGTCACGCTCCGCTACGGACTGAAGGGGAGCGATACAGCCAAACTCAAGGAGTACATCAAGCAACAAGCGCCGTTCGAAGCGCGCCTCGGTAAGCTCGCGGCGTTCCCGCCCAGCGAGCATAGCGACAACCTGGCTCCAATCATTGCGCCCATCGACTCGCCGGAGTTGCGCCGCATTGAATCGGAGATGGATCAGCACGGAGACTTCGCGGAGCGCTCCTTCCCCAAGTTCAAGCCACACGCCACAGTTGCATACGTGAAGCCGGAAGCGGCTGAGAAGTACGTCGGTAGCGCGGTTACGGCAGGTAAGGGATTCCACGTCAACTCCATCGCAATCAGCGACCGCGACGGCAAGATTGAGAATGTGAAGTTGGAAGGGAAGCCGGCCCAGGTGGAGAAGCCTGCGGAGAAAGAGGCCGCCCCACTCCGCACCTATGAGGCGGAGGTATCGAAGTACGCTGGCGATCCGGATCCCGTGGTCAAGCGCGTGCAGGCTGAGACGCGGCGCCACGCCGAAGCGCTCTTCGCCGAGCAGAATCCCGGCAAGAGGATTGGCGGGGTTGACCGCGTTGCCGATGCCGCTCCCGCGACTGCTGCCACTCCCGCGGTCAAGGCCGAGCCCTACGTCCCCACCAAGCGCGACCGCATCCGCTATACCGCCAAGGATGGTACGGAACGCGTCGGCACGTACAAGCACCCCTTTGGGGATATGGCGCGGATCGCCCCGGACGGTGGCGGAGCACCTGTCATCTTGAAGAAGGATGCAATATTGGGGCCGGCCGTGGAAAGTAAATCTGCGACAAAACCAGACACGGCGGTGCAAGCTGAAGCGAAACCTGAGCCAGCCGCGAAGCCGCGCGCCCTCGTCTCCATGCTCAAGCCGGGCGAGTCCGGAGAAGTTCCTGTCTCGCAACTCCACCTCGACCCCAAGCGGTTCCAGTACAAAGTCAGCAACATCGGCGCGGAAGGCGTCACAGACCTACTTGCGGGCAAGAGGTGGAACCCCGATCTCGCCGGCGTCATAAGTGTTTGGCGCGACCCGGCCAACGGCAAGGTGTACGTCGTCAACGGTCACCACCGCGTAGACCTGGCCAAAAAGACCGGTCAGCGCAAGATGTTGGTGCGGATGCTCAATGTGAAGACGGCGGCGGAGGCGCGGGCACGTGGCGCACTGCAGAACATCGCCGAAGGGCGCGGCACCGTCATCGACGCCGCAAAGTTCTTCCGTGATACCAGCTTCACCCCTGAGGACTTCGAGAATGAGGGTATCTCGATGGGCGAAGCGACAGCGCAGAACGGCATGGCGCTGAAGCAGCTTGCGGAACCGCTATTCAATCAGGTGGTGCAAGGGAAGATGTCGGTTGGCCGCGGCGTGGCAATCGGCCGCGAGACGGCGGACCCGGCGACACAAGAAGCCATCCTCAAACTCGTAGCGAAGGCCGAGAAGCGCGGCACCCGCGTAGGCGATGCCACAGTGTCAGAGCTCGCCCGCTTCGCGCAGACCGCCCCTCTGCGGCAGGAGACGGTTGCCAGCTTGTTCGGACACGAGCAGCGCACAGAGAGTACGGCGCTGGACAAGGCGCAGGTATCCGCCAGCGTACTGAGAGAGTTGGGCGCAGAGAAGCGAGCGTTCGGCGCCGTGGCCAGCGATGCGCGCGCGAACAGGTTGTCCGCCGAGGGCAAGAACACGATTGACGTTGCGGGCAATGCGGAGCGCGCCACGAGTGCCGAGCAGGCGCAGGAAGTTTACCTCAAACTAAGTGCGCGACGCGGCGCAATCGACGATATCCTAAATCACGCCGCCCAGGAGCGAGCCAATGCCAAACCAGCAGACATCGCCGGTATCGACCAGCGAGCCTATGAAGCCATCCGAGCGGATATATCAGACACTCTCAGCGGAGAGCAAAACGCGAGTGCTGAAGGACTTCAAGCAGGAGCAATCCCAGGCCGCGCCGACCTCGAAGCAGCAGGCCAGCAAGGATTCCTCTCCCGCAGAAAGCCCAGCCGTGAGGTAGAGAGTCTTGCATTGCCCGGAATGGAGGGCGATGTCGAGCGCCAGCAGGAATCAGCCAAAGAGCTAACGGAGTCGCAGCAGAAGGATGCTGTTGAGTCGGCGTTGCGGACGCCTGCGGGCGACGTCAGTAAGGCCGCCGGCAAGATGGAGCGCGAGAGTCCGCTGTTTCGTGGATCGGGAGCGGGCGGGAACGACCTCCTTTTCTCCCAGGGCGAGCACCGCATCCTGGCCGCGACGCGCGGCTTCTATGTCGAGCCCGCAGTAGGCAATGACGCACCCATGCTACGGGTGGATGAACGCGTCGCCAATCTCATCAACCAAATGCTACCCGGTTCCATCGGCCCCAACGTGAACGGGGTAGCCCTCTATCCAGAGCACGTCGCGTATCTTCTTGCTCGACTCAAGTTCCGCGGCACGTCGCAGGCTAAAGAGCTGATAAAGGCGGTCACGGCGGCCAAGGGCACACACGGCGGAGCCATCATCCTTAGGCATGGGGCGGACTCTGCTCGTGGCGAGGAGCAGTTCCACTCCGTTCAGGTTGGTAACATGGCAGCAATAGAGGGCATGGCCTCGCAGTTTATCGGAAACGCCACACTCAGTAAGGCACAGACTTTCTTGGCTGCCGACGGCTATCCCGATGACTCATTCCAGGCTTTCCTTGAGGTAACCGCGAAGACGGCGAATGACGACTGGTCTGGGGCCGGACTCACGAAGGACGAGGGACTTCAGCTACTTGGAGAATTCGTCCGCGCGCTGGCCGACAAAGTTGGTCCGGACTTACTTGAGAAACTTCCGAATATCGGGAAGGAAGCCCGTAGAATCATAGATGGACTGAGGAGTGAACATGGAGCCATTCAAGAGGCAGCCGAGAGTGATGAGCGACGACGAAGTCCAGCAACTACTGGAGAGACGCAAGAAGGCGGCACTCCAGCAGATCGTGGACGACTACCCGAAGGACAGTTGGAACGCGGAGAAGGGGCGCCGGCTGGCAACAGTGATGTCGGGCCAGCCGGACCCCGGCAAGGCGGAGTCCACCCCCGCGCGGCCGTAACTGAAACCGCCGCCTTCAAGAAGTGGTTTGGCGAGTCGAAGGTTGTCGGCGCCAACGGCCACCCCCTCATTGTCTACCACGGCACCCCCTCCGACTTCGACTCATTCAAGGCGTCCAGCCTTGGGTCGAACACTGGCCATAACACCGCCAAGGCTGGTTTTTTCTTCTCGGACGATGCCGACGCCACCGCCGAGTTCCACGGCGAACTCCTCGACCCATCCGATTACACGTTCAAGCCCGAAGAGGGCGCGCAGATCATGCCCGCCTACCTCTCGATTGAACACCCCTTCGTGATCCCCGCCGCGGAGTATCACAGCCGCTTCCTCGAACAGGCCGGCGACTTCGCCGCGGTCGTCAAGGACGCGAAGGCAGAGGGACACGACGGCATTCTTATTGAGGGTGACACCGCGCTTGCAGAAGCGAAGAACTCGCCCGAGAGCGGCGCGGATACGTGGGTTGCTTTCCGGCCAGCGCAGATCAAATCCGCGATCGGCAACGATGGCAAGTTCAGCGACAAGAACCCCAGCATCCTTCACTCGAAAGGGAACCTCGCGGACCCGGACGCGGAAATCACCTACCTCCACAGCGGTCTAGGCTTCTCCCCTGAAGCCCTCAACTCCCTCAAGAACATCAAGCCCGTCGCCCAGGCCCTCGCCGCCATCGGTGACGAAGCCGACCGCGTAGCCGTCTCCCGCGACCTCCACAATCGCCTCTACGACCTTGGCGCACAGGACAATGCGGCCGTATTGCGCATGGTTCAGATGCTCAAGACGATCCCCGGCACCGCCAAGGATCAGCAGACCATCTATCACCACATGGAAGACCCCACGATTCCCCTCACCGAGGAGCAGCAGGGCATCCTTGACAAGTACCTCACCCCGTTCATCCGTGTGGCGCAGGGCGACTTTCAGGTGGTATCCGAGGGTGGAGTTCCGCTTGAGAAGTACGTCCACCGCCAGGTGATCGACCGTGGCGGAATCATGGACAAGCTCATCGACAAGGGACAGAACAAACCGCAATCAGGCGGCGGAATCGGCGGCGGCAGGCTTTCGAAGGCAGCGCCGAAGCACCGAACGATGATGGCGATTCAGAATGTGAAAACAGGCAAGCGACAGGTTGTCTCCATCAAGGATGGGCGTGTCTCGCTGGTCGAGAAGGGGCAAGCCTCAAAGGATATCGGCCCGCTCGCGGAGCGCATGACGAAGGTTGGGGATGTGGCAGAGAAGCAGGCCGCGCCCTACGTCAAGGATGTTACGGAGTTGCGGCATGAGATTGAGTTCTCGAAGTCCGCCGACCACGCCGAACAACTCAAGGACGTGCAGGAGAAGATTGCCGCGCTACGGGACAAACTCGATACGCTGGCGTCCGTCAAGGTGCGCACCGGCACAAGCGGCCCCATGGGTAGCGGCAAGACGCAGTATTCGACCGAGGCCACATTCAACCAGCGCGCAGAACTCACCCGCGAACTCGACCCGCTCCTGAAGCAGGAGGAGGCAATCAAGGCCGGTACCGCGCCGATGCTGGCAAAGAACGTGATGAAACTGGTACGCCGCAAGGAGGCGCTGAAGGATGCCGAGGCCGCGCGCGACCACTTCCTGAACGACCTACCCGCCGAGAACTTCAGCGACGCCGCATGGAAGGGAAGCGACGGCAAGTTGTACAAGATCACCCAGGCGACAACAAAGGAGATCGAGGCTAACACCGACATCCGCTACTATCAGAACGCCGCCGCATCCGTCGCGGTGAACTATCTTGCGATGGACAAAGCGCGCCGCGCCTACGACTTCCTCGAAGACTTCAAGAACTCCCCCGAGTTCGCCGCCGGCTCCCACTCGATGACGTCGCCGGGAGCGATCCCGAAAGGGTGGATGGCAACACAACTGCCGCAGCTTCGTGGCTACTTCTTTGAGCCGCACATCGCGGAAGTGCTGGACACCTACGCCAAGGCCGCCAAGCATGACCCCGGCGTGCTGGAGAAAGTCGGCAATTTCCTCCGCACCTCCATCTTCTTCAATCCGCTCATCCACATCCCCAACCTCTTGAATCACTGGGTTGTCGAGCGTGGCGTAAGCAGCGTCTTGAACCCGATGGCCTACCCCCGCGCCACGCGCGCCGGGATGCGGGCAATCAACGCCGTCATCCACCAAAACAAAGACTTCCTCGCCGCGCTCGACGCCGGTGCACCACTGCAGTCCCAGCAGTTCGAAACGAAGCAGTTCGCGGACCTCTTCTTCAAGAAGATGCAGGATGAGATTGGGGACGAGAAGAATCCGAAGGCGATCGAACTGGCGAAGGCGCTGGGGATGAGTCCAGTCCGGCTGGTGCAGGCCATCTACAAGATGTCCGGTAGGGTCACCTGGTACACGAACGACGTCGCGTTCATGCAGTCCACCTACGAGAAGATGGACCGCGGCATGGCGCTCAAGGACGCCTTGCGGGAAACCGGGAAACACATCCCCGACTACCGGAAGATGACGCGGATTTTCGACTCGTCGAAACTCGGATCGGTCATGAGCAACCCGGCCATTACGATGTTCGGCGCCTATCACTACGGGGCGCTCAAGAGCTACGGGCAGGCGTTGAAGTCGATCACCGGGTTCAACTGGACGGACGCCGGAACGAAGAACGAGAAGGGTGAGCCGACCAACGCGGCCGGACGCACGGAGAATGAGGAGAAATTGCACGGCCTGGACATCGCCGCGATGATCGGACTGGTTGCGTTCGTCGTCTACCCGCTCCTCGACCGCCTCTGGAAGGACTTCACCGGCAACGACAAGGCCCAGATGCGGCGCGCTGGATCTTCCACGCTCATCTACAACCTCGCCATGCTCGCCAAGGGGGAGAAGACGCCCACGGAAGTGGCCGAATCGGTTGCAACCCCCGCCGTACTCCTCAAGGCTGGCGTGGAACTCGTTATCAACCGCGACACCCGCACCGGCCAGCGCATCTACGATCCGCGCGCAGACAAGGGCGTGATCGGCGAACAGGTTGGCCGTCGGCTGCTTGGCTCCGTCGCGCCCGTCGATCAGGGTCTACAGGTTGCCGAGGGCCGCACCGATTGGAAGAAGCTGATGTACTCCATGGTCGGCGTGAGCTTTCCACTCCACGGTGCCGAGAAGGTTGCCTCGATGATCAATGCCGAGCGGATGGCGTCTCTCCCGCCTTCCGACGAGGCGACGCTTGAGCACTACGTCACCCGCAGCCGCGCCCTCCACGACTACTGGGACGGCGACACGGCGAAGATGGATGCTCTCCTCCAGTCTGACGAGTACACCAAAAAGGAGAAACGAGAGCTTTGGAAGGATGCCCTGATGCCGCCGCTGGTCTACGAGGTGCGGGGGATGTCGTACTCCGACGCCCTGCGGGTCTATGAAGCGGCCACGGAGGAGCAGAAGGAGCAACTGAGGATCACGATGGCGCGGAAGCTCCACGCCCTCAGGAAGGCCGGGAAGCCGGTGACGGGGGACGTGGGCCAATAGCTTCTTTGTTTACTAGGCTCCTTGGTTCTTGGTGGCTTCGCGTCTGGCGAGCGCGAAGGCGGGGCTTTGTCTCCTTACAAAATGCGAGAGCGTCATCGGATCGAAACGCAACGACACGCCCAGCCGGATGCACGGCAGTTCCTTCCGCTCCACCATCCCCCGTATCTTCTTCTCGGACACGTCGAAGATGGCCGCAACCTGCTTCACGTCGAGGGGTTTGTTGCAGGCTTCCAGTTGTTCGAGGACGCTAAACGCCATCTTCGGCCTCCCAGAATGTGACCTCGTGTGCCTTGTTGCCCAGGCGCGGCCGATCGAAGAGTAGGTGACGGTCCTCGTGTGACCGATCCGCGAGACCCTTTGCGACGAACGATTCGGCGTAGATGGTGCTGGTTCTCTTCATCTGGTAGAGGTTCAGCCAGTAAGTGACGTGGACCTCCGGGATGGGCTTCGACATCCTGACCTTGGCGGTTTTACGCTTGGGCGCACCGCCGGAGCGACGGGCATGTCCGGTTGAGGTTGGTGATGCGGGTGGAGTGATCGAACGCATAGACGATTTCACGTTTGGCATGGAGCCTCCTGTTACTGGTGGGCGTACCTCCATCATCGCCGATATCCGTTTTGCAAAATGCACGTATAGATGTACTTTGCTGAGATTGGGCAAGTCTCTTCGACGGAACTAAAGGTTGTATTTTGGAGCTGTCCGTGGGGTTGCTAGAGTGGTGCGATGCGACGCTCCCTGAGCTTCCTGGCGATCTACGTTGTGGTCTTGGGGCTGTTCTCGCTGTGCGTGCCAGTCACGGTCACTGAAAGACTGACAGGCGCCATTGACTCCGAGGCCGGCCCGTTTACTCACCAAGATAGCGTTTTCGTTGGCATTGCACTATTCCGCGCCTATCCGCGCGTGGTTTTCCAGGATTCGGATCCTGCGGGGACAATCACCGACGAAGAGTACGTTTCCTTCGACCGAGGGCGGTACATGGTTCGGGCTGGAGTGATCGCCGCAATACTGGCCTTTTTGTTCTTCGAGTGGGGGCGCGGGCTCAGGCGAGCGGCACATTGGGGTTGCACTGTTTTACTAACTCAGACGAAACACATCCTTCTTTGGGTGCCTCTCATTGTTTATGCCGCGGCGGCGCTCTGGCGCATGGTGTTCGTACCGTGCGCATGGCTGGTAACGGTTAGCTTGCGCATGCACCTGACCACTCAGACCAGCGGAACTATCCCACTCTGGGAAATCGGAACGGAGGATATTCGGTACGGCCTGATTCTCTTCGAGGAAAGCGTCATGCTGGCCTGCGTTGCCGGATGGTACGGAGCGGCCTACGCGCTCTCGCCGCGGATGCGCTCCACAATCTCCGGCGTTCTAAATCGCTTCCACTAGCTCACTTAGGCTTGGCATTTCGTCTTGCGAGGAGACTCGAAAGAAGTACCCTCTAACTCCCTTGTCGCAATCGCGTAGGCGGGGTGGTGTAGGTCCCCCGCCCGCCTCCGGTGCCAGCCGCACCTCCTCGCGCCACGAGGACCGCGTACAATCAGCGCGTCGAGGCAAAACGAACCCCAATGCCTACCCATGTCGACCTCTACAACAACGCTTACGCCAGAGTCGAGCACGACCTCTACCGTCAGGTCCGTACCGAAACCTACGGCCAGGATCTCGGCCAAACCAGCTGGGTCACGTCAGACGAGTCCGACCGCGTCCCCGAACTTCTCAACCTGAACCGCGACTCCAACGTCCTCGAGATCGGCAGCGGCTCCGGCCTCTACGCCCTCCACCTCGCTCGGCGCATCGGCTGTCACATCACCGGTCTCGAACTCAACCCCAACGCCATCGCCACCTCCCGGCTCCTCGCCTCGGTCGACGGACCCTCGCAACTTGCCAACTTCCAGCAGTGCGATGCCTCGCAGCCTCTGCACTTCGCGGCTGGCGCCTTCCACGCGGCCTTCGCCAACGACGTCGTCTGCCACATCCCGGGCCGCGCCCGTCTCCTCGAAGAAATCTTCCGTGTCCTCCGACCTGGTGCGCGCCTCCTCTTTTCGGACGCCCTTATCGTTGGCGGTCTTATCTCACACAATGAGCTCGCCACACGAAGCTCCATCGGCCCCTACTTCTTCTCGCCACCGGGCGAGAACGAGCGCCTCCTCACCGTCACCGGCTTCACCGTCCTTTCGGTCCACGACACCTCCGTGGAGGCAGCCGGTATCGCCCAACGCTGGCACGACGCCCGCGAGCGCCACCGCGACCAACTCATCGCCCTCGAAGACACCCCTGACAACCTCGGCCGCTTCGACGGGTTGCAACGCTTTCTCTCCTGCGTCTACACCCTCACTTCGGAACGCCGGCTCCTGCGCCACCTCTACCTCGCCGAAAAGCCCCACCCCTGACTTGTCCGGCACCACTCCCATATCTGCTGCCTGCCCCGATATCCCAATGGAGGCGTACAGTGGTCTATGGACCCTGGCCGAACTATCGCCATTTCAACCCTCCAGTCCCTTATCTACTTCGATAGGGGTGAAGAGAACAGACTCCGTGCGATCCTTGCCGATGCTCCGAAGTTCATGCTCAAAATGAAGGTGCGAGCCGACCTGGAGAAGTGCCGCAGAAAGATAGCACTCGCCTCGGAAGAATTGGCGAGGCTTCAGGCGGAGTAACTTGCCCCGTGTCTTGCTCAACTTCGACCAGTACCGCGACGGCTGGGAAGTTCACTTCACAGAGGCCGACTGCCGCACCCGGATAGGCTCCAAGACGCGATACTTCAAGTTCGTCACCCAGGACACCCTGCGCGCGTTCGTGTCTCGCTGTCAGCCCGAGGATGCAACGCTGGCCGAGTTCGAACACAGCGTCGGAGCATGGGGCAGAGGTAGCGAGTACGTCCAACTGACAGATGAGCAATATGGGAAGCTCAAGTGACGCTGCCCGTGGCTACCGAGGCGTTCTTACCGAAACCCGCGGCAAGCTCAACTGGCATGCCGGCTCAAGGATCGAACGACAGCTTCGCTGTCTTTGCTCCGCGCCTTGACGTCGAGGTTGTCTCCTGTCGTCACGCCGCCGTGGATTCAATCACGACCTAAGTCTGCGGATGCTGCGAGTACACGCCGTACCTGGACCGCCGACCATGCGCCACCCCTTGCCGCGCTGATGCCCCTCCCATTGAGTCCGTCCGCAATCTGCTGAGGAGTGCTGGCGCCCGCTGCCCGGATCTCTCCGATCACAGGTAACAGGTCACCATTCCGCTTCGCCGCGGCCTCGCTCCTCGCCCTCGCGCTGGCGGCGTTCCCCTTGCGCCCAATGCGCGCCATGCGCTCGTCGCTGCCCCTGAGCCCTCCCAGAACCACGCCTCGCGCCTTGGCGGCGCCGAGGGCGGCCTTGGTGCGGGCAGAGATCATTGCAGCCTCATGCTCGGCCACGGCGGCAAGAATGTGGACGGTGAGGCGGTTCGCTTGCGGGAAGTCGACCGCGGTGAACTCAACGCCCGCCTCCATCAGGGAGGAGATGAAATGCACATTGCGCGCCAGGCGGTCGAGTTTGGCGATGATCAGAGTTGCGCGATGTAGCCGGCAGAGCCGCAGAGCCTCGGCGATGGCTGGGCGATCGTTCCGCTTGCCGCTTTCGACCTCGACTACCTCACGCACCAGCTTCCACTTGCCGCCATTGAGGTAGCAGGCGACGGCTTCACGTTGAGCCTCCAGACCCAAGCCGCTGACTCCTTGCCGCGCAGTCGACACTCTCAGATAGCTCACAAACTGGCCGGTTGCCATCGCACTTATCTCCAAGGACGTTTGCCACAACGCTCGCTGAGGCAAATGTACTCGCGCGAACGCAAAAGATCAAGGACGAACTTTCGCACTCAGGTTTCTGCATCCAATTCGATAGCCCAAAGGAGTCTCCATGCGAACGGTACGTCCCAACAGAATCGGTAATAGCTTGCTCGCTCCAATCCTCCTCGCTACGACCTTGTCCGGCGTCGCTCAGTACAACGGCCAGCGCACTGACAACCCAGACAACCGCAACAACCACAGCCAGCGCGGCGACCAACGCGTAGGCCAGAACTACTACTCCGGCATGCGCGACGGCGGACACGGCGGCAGCTATGATCGCAATCCCCGCGAGAACTACCGCGCGGGTTACGACGACCGCTACCACCAACCCGGCGGCATCGGCCCTGGCAAAGGTGCAGCCATCGGAGCAGCCGGCGGAGCAGTCCTCGGAGCACTCTTCGGCGGGGGCCTCAAGGGTGCCGTCATCGGCGGAGCCGCGGGGGCCGGCGTTGGAGCCATAGCCGGTAAAGCCAACCAAGACCACCGCCGCGATAATTATTAGCCACCAGCCTGCGACCCAAACTTGGTCGCCCCCGACTCAGTACCACAAGAAAGGATGACCAACATGATCTCCCGCGCCCTTCGGATCGCCGCTCTCTCGCTCGCCCTCGCCGTTCTTGCTCACCCCGTGCGCGCCCAGCAGACCCCTCCATCCGGCGACAACATCTCAGCTCGCGAATCCACCGCTCCGCACAACTGGACTACCGACCAGATCATCACGGCCACGGTCCACCAGGCATGGATCCTCAGTGGCAAGGATGAGGCAAACTTCTTCGAGATAATCAAGGAACTCGCTGAAATTTCTGCCCACAACCGGAACCTCACGCTCCCAGACGATCCTGCCGTCGGCCGCCGGGCCGGAGCCTACATCAAAGCCCAGGCCAAAGCCGACCACGACCAGCTCCTATACTCGATCGTCGACAAGTCGGTCCGCATGACCGGTAAGAGTGTTCCCGAGTCCGCCAAAGCCCAATAGCTCGACCCGGCGCGACCGCCAAAGGATCTTGGAGTCTCGGCTCTCCATGTCCTAGGATTCAGCGCCGGGAGCCTGGGCGATGGCTGCCTGATGTTCTGGTCTCTCGCAAGCCGGACGGTCACTATGATAGACGCGGAGATTACAAGCGTTGAGGCAAACCGGTCCCTCGTGCGCCGTGACTCAAGCCTGTCCTCTTCGGTGGCGTTCGCGTTCGATAATGCCGAATAAACATCTGATGGGCTCATCGGCCAATGCTGCATATTTGCGGACTTGCGCGGGTCTGTTCGAATCCTTAGTGATGAGAAAAATAAGATTGACGATAATCTCAACCGACCTGGCCATCTCCTGGACCATCTGCGCTGGAGTTTCGTCGTGTGAATGGTTCAATGGGCGGCCCTCCAAATATTGCGAACACGAGTCAACAATGTGTGAGATGCAAAAAAACCGCCCCGATGCTCGTGCCGGCAGGCACGCCAAATCGCGGAGTGCTCAAACGTCTGTTTATGCTGCTAGACTCTGTTGATCCATGGTTTACCGCATTATGGTGGTTCCGCGCACCCGGGTACCCCTTGACGTCTCTGTGACGGCTAGGACGGACGCCGGTTCTACGTTCCATTGGGTTGGACCCTGGATAGCCATTCGGCTGTTCTTGGTCATTCACATGCTGACGGGCCATGACATCGCAGGTATCGAGGATGATCTGCGAAAGGAAGCTGAGCGGTCATTCGATATAGACACCTCAGAGACACTGCTCTTGATGGCAGAATTCAGCCCGGTGCGAAGCTAGGTGGCTATCTGGATCATGCGCTGCCCAAGCTAAACGAGAACTGGCGACGCGCAGAAGTGGTATTGAGCTTGCGGCGGGGGCGATGGATTCTAGTGGTACTCCCCATTGAGAGTTCGTTCGAATGGAAAGCTGGCTCTGTAGCTGTGTTAGGACATTCGCACGATTCGGCCCAGCAATAGCGGCCTCTCCTCTCTTTCGCTTATCGCGGGAGAGGGGTTTTCAACTCACGGAGTACACCTTGCAAGGCGCTGGTTCATTGCTATGACCGTCCAGAAAGCAACGCCGTCACCTGAGCTATCAAGGAGGTTGGTTGCACGGCACCGTCTAGCTGCAACACGGGTATCTGCGATCGATCAGCTATGGCAGCGACTTCTTCGCACTCAGTTGCCGGGGTCGTATAGCAACAAATAACCCCGTCATACGGAGTCTCAGGGGCGGCGATCCGCGTCTTGAACGTGTCAATATCGGTGGCGATGTCGACGGCTAGACGCGCACTCTTCAATACGAGAGCGCGGGTGTCCAGCAGCGACCTGTCTCTCCCAAATAGGAGGATTCGGCCCGGATTAGTGGAACTTGGCATGAGGTCTCGTTTCAGCCGAACTCGGCACTACTGAAAAAGGTACTTTGGTAGAGCGTGCAACTCGACTCTCCGGCTCGCGCCGGGCTTGTTTGTGACCGAATTTCGCAGAGTTTCCCTTCACGCGGACTTGACAGCTTCGCATAAATCCTCAACTTTGGGCTTCCTTGCTGTGCCAACGTTTTAATCGATTCGCGCATCTGTGTGTGCAATGGAAAGCGCTACACACTCCCGAGTGAAATACGCCGAGATTGTGAGCCGCGGCATTGTCATCACGTTCGCAGATGGAAAGTGTGCCCTCTTTCCAGCCGATCTCCTATACGCAACGCTGCCTCAGGCCCAAGAGTTACTCGAACTCCCGGATGAGACTGAACCAACCAGCTAGACAGATAGAACCGTAATAGGCGCCTCCCGACCGTAAAGGTTGACGTACAGTCGTTTGATAATCGCGTAGCAATCGCAGGCCGTTTTTTCCAGGCCGTCTCGATTCAGGATGTGAACGCTCCCCCGGCTGTATCTGATTAGGCCCCGTTCCTGAAGCTCTCCAGCGATGACTGTGATGGCTGTTCTCTGTGACGCAATCATCTCTGCGAGGTATTGGTGGGTGAACTTCAAAACATCAGATTGCGTTCGATCTTGAGCCGCGAGAAGCCACCGCACTAGTCTCTGTTCCGAATTGTGAAGCCGGTTGCAGCCCGCTATCTGGCTCGTCATGATGGCCTGTTGCTGCACAAACTCCAGTATGCGGAGACGTATTTCGTCTGAGGTTGTATATACCTTTTTCAGTTCGGAGTATTGGATTCTGAGCGCACTGCCGGAAAGCTGCATCATGCATCGAGTGGAGAGCGGAGCCGGACCTAAGAGTTGCAAACCTCCTACAACGCCCTCACGTCCGATGAAGCCAACTTCCACCGATTCGCCATTCGACATTGGCGTTACGACGGATGCGAGGCCGGAGGTAAGGAAATACGCATAACGCGGGGTGCGGTCTTCTTCGTACAGCACCGTATGAAGAGGCAACTCAACTGAGGTTGAAAGTAGGATCAGTGCTTGGTAGTTGACCGGTGAAAGCGAGGCTAGGAAGAGATTGGTGCTCTGACGGTTCATCTTTAGTCCTTTGCACGTGCCTCAGTTCGCAAAGAACGCATGGGAACGAATGGCGTCTCTGAACAATGGCGGTTTAGCTGCGATCACATTCTAGACGCAACACGGCCTCATGCTATGTCAAGAAAGCTACATAAGACCGAGCCTCACGGCAATTCATCCGACTTTCTGGAAGATCCACACGGTTTGAAATATCGAGCCCTACAGAGAATGAGGAAGCTGAGTTGATACGAGGGCCTATCCCTTCGAGGAAGGATACGCGCCAGAGCCTTTCAGTTGCGCTGTCGGGTCACTTCATATTCGCCCAGCAAGCCGCGCAATAACGTATTCCCGATGGACCTTTGAAGCCACTGCAGGTGAGGCATGTCCAATGAGTTAGCCCAGAGAATAGAGGACGAAGCTGTTTTCTGACGCCAGCCCAGTTTGCACTCTTTGCGTGGAGTCGGATGGTGCGCAGCATCTCCCTAATGAACATAATCTTGTTGGATGCAATTAGGGCCGCAATAGCCTGTTTTAGACTGGCTTCGTTGACTGACAGACAGACGGCTCCGCACCTTGCATGGCATCATTTCTCATGGATGGCCGTCGCGAGGCACGAGTCATTTTCTCCGACCGCATAGACGGCGGCATAGTCGTCGGTTTCGAGGACGGCAAGACTGCGTTGTACTCCGCCGCGCTCCTGCACGCCACGCTGCCCCAAGCCCAGATGATGCCCTCTGACTCTGAGATTGGCTTGCCGCATGAGCGCGAGTAGGGGGCTTGTCGGGCATGGGGCAACGTGCCCTCTATGAGCAGCATCCTAAAGCCACATGGCGGCCCCCACTGGCAAGGCGAAAGTTCTGGTGATTGACGATGAGCCTATCATCGCCGAGACCCTTGCCATCGTCTTTTCAAGCGCGGGATATGAGACTCGTGCGGTTCAGTCCGCTGAGGCGGCTCTCGCACTGCTGGAAATCGAAAAATGGATTCCGCAGTTCGCAGTTATCGACGTGCATCTCCCCCGCATGAATGGCATCGATTTGGCGATTGCCCTGAAGGCACAGTATCCGGAAATGCCGGCGTCCCTTTTTTCCGGTCGGGCGGAGACTACCGACCTTCTGGAGGTAGCTGGTCAGCGGGGGCACTCCTTCAAGATAATCGCCAAGCCGGTACATCCCACCGTCTTCCTCGATATGGCGTCAAGCCTTCTGGGCGATGCCGGTTAAAGTACCCGGTTATTCTCCCTCCCCCAAGGGTTGTAGCTCCTCCCGTCATCGCCATTCCAGGGAGGCGTCGACCCGGGGAGGCATTGACTGGGGGCAACTGTGGGGGCACCTTTGCTAAAATATGAGGTGCATAATATTTATAATCAGTATGTTACAAGGACTATTCGGTAGTGCTCAGCTCCACCAAAGAATCCAAACCTCGACTACATACTATGGAAGCGGCGAGGACCCGCCATCGAAGCACGGCACGGGTCCTGCTTCTTCACAGGCTCTTCAATGCATCACTCGCAGCCTT
>Ga0102924_1003692_pt1 | contig 15935 bp, 13 predicted proteins | sample PaiPotPPM11metaG_FD_80116 | JGI IMG/M metagenome (GOLD analysis project Ga0102924, IMG submission 80116) | Iron sulfur acid spring bacterial and archeal communities from Banff, Canada, to study Microbial Dark Matter (Phase II) - Paint Pots PPM... ... | reverse complement strand
GTCGCTGTTCATGAGGCTATAGACGTGCCGGTCAAGTTCATAGGCGTGGGCGAGGGCATCGAGGATCTCGAGGCGTTCGACGCCGCCACCTTTGCGCGGCAACTAGTCGAAGGCAGGGCATAACTGCTGGACCTCACCACACCGATCATGTATGTGAAGGGCGTCGGCGAGCGCCGCGGCGCACTGCTCCACCGGCTGGGCATTCATACGGCTGGCGACCTGCTGTATCACATCCCGCATCGCTACGAAGACGCTACGACCATATCGCCGATCTCCAGCGTGGAGGTCGGCGCGGATGTCACGGTCATCGGTCGTGTCGTCTCCAAGGGTGTGCTGCCTACGCGACGGGGCCTCCGAATATTCCAAGCGGTGCTGCGCGATGACTCTGGAATGATCGAGGTGTCGTGGCCCGGGCAGCCGTACCTGGATCGCACGATCGACAAAGATGATTTGCTGCTCGTCACTGGCGCCGTGCGATTTTATCATGGGCGCCAGGTACAGCCGCGCGAGTATGTCAATCTTGGTGACGACTCCGATGGCACGGCTGGGGGCCGGGTCCTAGCGATCTATCCGACCACCGAGGGACTGACGGTCAAGACGATCCGATCATTGATCGATCGTCACCTCGATACGCTGCTGCCACTCGTGCGCGAGCCTTTGCCCGCCCAAGTGCTGTCGAATGCTGGAGTCGTATCGTTGCCCGAGGCGCTGCACATGGTTCATCGGCCGGCCTCTCTAGCCGAAGCTGTAGAGGGGCGAGACCGCCTGGCATTCGAGGAGCTGCTGTTCGTGCAGCTGCTGCACCGCCGCGCCAACGCGATCGCCAGGGAGACACGGGCTGGCGTCCCCTACGTGAATCGACGAGAGCTCACAAGCGCGCTCAAGAGGGCGCTCCCGTTCGCGCTCACGGCGGCGCAGGTGCGCGTGTTGCGAGAAATCGTGGGCGACATGTGTAGCGGTCGCAAGATGCACCGTCTGCTGCAAGGCGACGTTGGTAGCGGCAAGACGATAGTTGCCGTGTTCGCGGCGCTGTTGGCGATGGAGAACGGATACCAGGCGGCTATCATGGCGCCCACCGAGCTGCTCGCGGAACAGCACGCGCGGACCGTTACGTCGCTGCTCGATCCCATCGGCGTGCGACCGGTGCTCGTCACCGGCAGTCGCTCGGCGGCAGAGCGGCGAGAAGCGGCTGAGCAAATGGCGCGATCGATGCCCATTTTCGTAATTGGCACGCACGCGCTCGTACAGGACGACACGCGATTCGCGCGTCTCGGGCTTGCGGTCATCGACGAGCAGCAGCGTTTCGGGGTGGAGCAGCGCAAGGCGCTGGGCGCCAAGGGCGTGGACGGCAACCCCGATGTCCTGCTGCTGAGCGCGACCCCGATCCCACGGTCACTTGCTCTCACCGCTTACGGTGATCTCGATGTGAGCGTGCTAGACGAGCGGCCACCAGGCAGACGCCCCGTTGCCACGGCGATGCGTCCAGAGTCGGCGCGAGCGCGCGTGCTGCAGTTCATCAACAGCGAGGTGGGCCGCGGACGACAAGCCTACATTGTCTATCCAGTAATCGAGGAATCGGAAAAGACCGACCTGAAGTCGGCGACGGCGATGTACGAATCGCTCACCGCGCCCGATTCGCCATTGTCCGGTAGGCGCATCGCCCTCGTGCACGGCCGTGTTTCGAGCGACGCGCGGGAGGAAACGATGCGTGCTTTCCGCGACGGCCTGATCGATGTGCTGGTGGCGACGACGGTGATAGAGGTCGGCATTGATGTGCCCAACGCGACGGTGATGGTCATTGAGCACCCAGAGCGGTTCGGCTTATCGCAGCTGCATCAACTTCGTGGCCGGGTGGGGCGGGGCGGAGATGCTTCGTATTGCATCCTCCTCGGCGATGCGAGCCCAGACGCGGCGGAGCGGCTGTCTCTGTTCGCGAGGACCGACGACGGTTTTGAGATTGCGCGCGCCGATCTCCGCCTTCGAGGCATGGGCGACCTGTTCGGCTATGCGCAGAGCGGCGCTGCCACCTTTAGGATTGCCGATCCCGTGCGCGACGAGCAGCTCAATGAGCGCGCGCTGGCTGCGGCGAAGCAAATCCTGGCCAATGACCCCGAGCTAGGCTCGGCTTCCAACGCGCCGATGCTGCGCGCCATGGGGGCGCGCTACACCCGGGCGCTCGAGCTGTTCAGGGTTGGGTAGGCGGAGACGTAGCGAGTCGCTTTTTAATTCGGTCGAGCTCCTGCCTCGTTTCGGCCAGCTCACCTAGAACCTTGTCCAACGAGTCCCGAAGTCGCTGGGCTTCTTCCTGCTTCGAGCGAAAGCGCGACGAGCGGGCGCTCTTGACCGAATCGACCTCCGCCCGCGCCGAGTCGGCCTGTGTACGCGCGGAGTCGGCGGCCTCGGTCGCCGTCTGCGCGACGCCGTGCATGGAGCTCATCTGTACGGCTGCTCGCAGCAGCACGTCGGCTTCTGACGCGTGAGGCGCGTGGTCCGGAAGCGCGAGGTAACCCTCGAACAATGTGACCGCGGCCCCTGGCGTCGCGGTGACGTTGTGCGGGTCCAGCTTGAACAGCGCGCGCCAGTATTCGCTTTCCACAGCCTGCGCGGTGCCAGGAAACCTGGCCTCGAAGGCCCTGAGCGCCGAGTCCGCGGCGGCGTAGCCGCCGGCGGCAGCGGATGATTCCGCGTACGCCAACGTGGGCGGCCAGTATCGCACTGGCGCCGGCCGCCGAAATGGGGGATGCGGGGCGCACCCCGGAATCCAGCCCGCGAACGCAACCAAAACCGCCGCGGCGGGGATAATCGCTCGGCGTGTCAGGACGGCACCCGCACAGCCTCAGGGCGGTGCGCAATTATCGGTGCACCGTCGGGCGCCGTCGTGCGACCCCGCCTGCTCGGCAGCGACGCAGGCAAGGTGAGCGAGAAGACTGTGCCGGAGCCTTCGGCGCTGTTGACGATGATAGTTCCGCGGTGCGCTTCCACGATCCCCTTCGCGATCGCCAGCCCGAGGCCGGTGCCTTCGCCGGAGGCCGAGCGCTGGTTGTCGGCTTGGTAGAACTTGTCGAAGATACGCGGAAGCTGCTCGGCCGGAATCCCTGCCCCTGTATCGCGAACATACATGCGGATGGTCTCGTCGTCGGCGTGGGCACCCAGCTCCACGCGCCCCGCTTTTGGCGTGAACTTGAACGCGTTGGAAAGCAGGTTTCCGAGAACCTCGCTGATCCGGTCGCGGTCCCACACAACCTCGGTGGGCAGATTCTGACCGCGCACCACGAGAAATTGGATACCCCGCTGGAGTGCGAGCACCTGAAACGAAGTTTGGAGCTCGTCGAGAAAGGGTCCCAGGCCGAATCGACGTGGCTCGAGCTTCCCGCCACCGGCTTCAAAGCGAGAGACATCGAGCAGCTGCTTCACCAGGCGGCCCACCGCCTGGCCTTGCTGCTCGAGCACTCTGCATATCTCGATCTGCCGGTCGGTTAGCTCGCCGTACACGCCTTCCTGCAGCAGCTGCAAATAGCCAAGCATCACATTCACGGGCGTCTTGAGCTCATGCGATGCGACCGACACGAACTCGGCTTTGAGCTTGTCAAGCTCCGCAAGCTGCTTCGTCATCGAGGCAAAGCTCGCAGCCAACCGGCCGAATTCGTCGTGGCGGTTGGCGGCCACGGTCAGCCGATGTGAAAACTCGCCACCGGCGACGGCCGCCATGCCGGCCTCCACGTCCCGCACCGGGCGGCTCACTGAGCGGGTGAGCCACACGGCAATCACGGTTGCAAGTCCCGCCGCGAACACCAGCACTCCGGCGGCGAAGTGCCGGGCACGCTCGGCTCGCGTCGCCGCGATCTCGGCGCGCGCGCTCGTGCGTTCGTTTAGCGAGCCCTCCGCCGCGCTGATCCAGCCTTCCATTCGCGAGATCGCCGGACGCGCGTGATTGATCGATATCGTGTCGGCGCGAGCCGATTGCGCGTGACCCGCGGCCGCCGCGTGGTACTCGAGTGGTGCGGTGCGTGCTACCTCGTCGAGGCCAGCGCGAATGTTGGTCGCAGCGGTGTCGAGCGCGTACCCGGCGAGGGAGTCCGTCATGGCTTTGAGCGCGGAGATTTGCGCAGTCATTCGACCGAGGCTCGCCGAATCGTGCAGAATGAGCAGGTTGTCCTCCGCACGGCTGAGGTCCCCGGTCGCCCCGCGCAGCCGCCCAAGCAGGAGCGATGCCGCGAACTCGTTGTTGCGAAGCTGGATGACCGACGCATGCAATTGGTCGAGCGATCGCAGCGCCAGCGTCAGTGGGGTGACGAGCACGATGGCGATAGCAAGGATTCCCGCGGCCAGACGGGCGCGGAGCGTCATGCAGAACATTAACTCACCTGCAGCCCCGTCGGCACGTGCGCGCGGCCACGATCGGTCACGTTGACAGAGCGGCCGTTTGGCTCGTAGGTTGCCGGCCACAATGCCGCAGGCCGTCCGCGTCCGAGAGCTACGCGCGCATGACGGCCAGACCGTTCGCGTGCTTGGGTGGGTCACGCATATCCGGTCATCCGGAAAGATCGCGTTTCTGGTGATCCGTGACGGCACCGGCACCGTCCAGGCGGTTCTGGCCAAGGACGCCGTACCTGGGTCGACGTGGGAGCGGCTCGGAGAGCTTACGATGGAGTCGTCGGTAGAGGCGGTCGGCTCCGTGCGCGCGGATCCCCGTGCGCCTGGCGGCTACGAGCTAGCGCTGACAGAGCTCACAGTCCTCGGCAAGAGTCCAATCGAGTACCCGATCCAACCCAAGGAGCATGGCGTCGAGTTCCTCATGGACAACCGCCATCTCTGGCTGCGCAGCGGCAGGCAGACAGCCGTACTGCGGGTGCGCAGCGAGATCGAGCAGGCGGTGCACGACTTCTTCTATGCGCGCGACTTCGTTCGTGTGGACACGCCAATTCTCACGGCCGCGATCGGAGAGCGCAGCGGACTATTCTCTACGCAGTACTTCGACGAGGGAAACGCCTATCTGGCGCAGACCGGCCAGCTGTACGGTGAGGCTGCCGCCGCTGCCCTGGGACGCATTTACACGTTCGGACCGACGTTCCGAGCCGAGAAGTCGAAGACGCGGCGACACCTGACGGAATTCTGGATGATCGAGCCGGAGGTCGCGTTCTACGACTCCGACGACAACATGCGGCTGCAAGAGGATCTGGTGTCGTATCTGGTGGCGCGATGCCTCGAGCGTAGGCGTGAAGACCTCCAGATTCTGGAGCGCGATGTGGGCCGGCTGGAAAAAGTCGTGGCGCCATTTCCGCGTATCGAATACTCCGACGCGGTAAGGACACTGCAGGCCAAGGGGAGTGGAGTCACGTGGGGCGACGACCTCGGAGCGGAAGACGAGACGCTGCTCGTCGAGCAGTACGATCGCCCGGTGTTCGTCTACAACTACCCCAAGGCCGCCAAAGCATTCTACATGAAGGAGAATCCCGCGGATCCCCGGACCGTCCTTTGCGATGATTGCCTCGCGCCGGAAGGGTACGGCGAGATTATCGGCGGGTCGCAGCGGGAAGACGACTACGACCGCCTGGCCACGCGCATCCGTGAGGAAGGGCTTTCAGTCGAGGCGTACGAGTGGTACCTCGATTTGCGAAAATACGGCACGTTCGTGCACTCCGGCTTCGGGCTCGGGCTCGAGCGGACGGTGGCCTACATTTGCGGCCTGCCGCACCTGAGGGAAAGCATTCCGTTCGCCCGGCTGATGAATCGCCTCAGGCCCTAGCGCGCTCGTCTCGCTTCACCTCGTCCCACAGTTCGTCCAGCGTCGCTAGCGATGCTTCGCCCAACGCTATGCCGCGCTGGCGGGCCAGCGCCTCGACCGACCGGAATCGCCGCACGAATGCCGCATTGGAGTGTTCAAGGGCTAGGGCCGGGTGCACCCCCGCCTTGCGACACAGGTTCACGCACGCGAATAGGAGATCACCGAGCTCGGACGTCAGGCGTTCGCCCGACCCTCCGGCCGCCAGCTCCGTGCGAACCTCATTCAGTTCTTCCTCCACTTTGTCAGTTGGCCCGGTGGTGTCGGGCCAATCAAACCCGACGCCAGCCGCGCGTTCTTGAAGCCGATATGCGCGGTGCAGAGCGGGGAGACCCGTGGGCAGTCCGTCAACGATCGAGGCGCGGCGCTTTGCCTTCATGCGCTCCCACGGCTCTCTCGCGGCATCTCCGTATAAATGAGGATGCCGGCCCTTCATCTTCGTCACCAGGGTTTCGGCGACGGCATACAGATCGAATGCGCCACGTTCCTCCGCTATCACGGAGTGGAAGAGAATCTGCAACAGCAAGTCCCCCAGCTCTTCCCGGAGCAATCGGTCGTCGCCCGCGCGCAGAGCTTCGTCCACCTCGTGCGACTCCTCGATCAGGTACGGCCGAAGCGACTCGTGGGTCTGAGCCGCGTCCCAGTCGCAGCGGCGTCGAAGGTCTCGCATTACCGCGAGCGCATCTTCAAGCGTAGTCTTGTCTTGCATGGCCTCCTCAGAGAGCCCTATACTACCCGCGACGTGAAGCGCCCGTCAATTGAACGCGCCCGTGCCGAGCGCGCACCCACAACCGACGGCGCGCGGGCGTGGGTCGAGGTCGACCTTGGCGCGATCGTGCGGAATGCCAGCCGCATTGCCGAGCGGGCAGGTGTCCCGCTGCTTCCCATGATCAAGGCCGACGCGTACGGTCTTGGCGCCGTCCGGATCGCGCGCGCGTTGGCGACAGTGCTGCCTTGGGGCTACGGCGTCGCGACTATCCAGGAAGGCGTCGAGCTCCGCGCGGCTGGGCTGACCGATCGAATAGTCATCTTCGCCACTTTACTCGACGAGGAGCTCGCCCACGCGCGCGCCCACGGCCTGACTCCGGCGCTCGGGCGCCGCGAATCGATCGACGCATGGGTTCGCCTGGGCGGCGGCGCGTGGCATCTGGCGATTGACACCGGCATGCACCGCGCCGGCGTCGCCTGGGACGGCGTGCGTGCGCTCGCCGATGTTCTGCGCAGCGCTCCGCCCGAGGGAGCGTTTACACACTATCACTCGGCGGATCGATCCAGCGCCTCCGTCGCCGAGCAAACGCGTCGCTTCCAGCGAGCGCTTGAATGCATGCCGGCGCGCCCCGCCGTTCTCCACGCCGAGAACAGCCCGGCAATCGAAAGGCTGCGCGACCGGTCGCCGTGGACCCTAGTCCGACCTGGCGTGTTTCTCTACGGCGTGGAGAGCTGCCAGGACGATGATGGCGGAGTCAATTCCATGAGCGGCGACCACGCGCTCCGCCCTGAGGAGGTCGTCGCGCTTCGGGCGCGTGTTGTGGAAGTGCGAACAGTGGCCCCCGGCGAGACAGTCAGCTACGGTGGCACATACCGGGCGCTTATCACTAGGACCATCGCCACGGTCGCGGCCGGGTACGCCGATGGCTATCGTCGCGCGTTCAGCAACGTCGGACGCGCCGTCATGAATGGACGGCGAGTGCCGGTGGCCGGAATCGTCACCATGGACGCCACGATGCTCGACGTGACCGGCGTCGACTGCGCTGTCGGGGATGTCGCGACGCTGCTGGGCCGATCACCGGGAGGCGCCCGAGCGCCGGCGGTGATACTGTCGACAGCTGCGCTCGAAGCGCAACTCAGTCCGTACGAGCTTTTGACTGGTCTCCACGCGCGACTGCCGCGCGTATACGGCTCGTTGTCCCCCGAGTAAATTCCCGCCCGTGTTCGACCAACCGTACGCTCGCATGCGCGCTGTGGCGGTCTGCGTCACGGCGATCGCGTGCATCGTGGCGGCCGCGTGCAAGGAAAGCCTGCGTGGCGGGGCTGCCTGCCCGGCGCTCTGCCCTCGCGAAGACATTACGGTTCGAGACACGGAGTTCGACGGGACGGTCGTGCTCGCGATGGACACGGCCATTTTCGGCTACCCAGGATTCGGCAAAGCCACATCGCTTCTTCTAGCCACTGGCAGCGCGCTCCCCTCTCAGCCATTCGACGTGCGAGGGATCATTCGCTTCGATTCCGTTTCGTATCTCTTCCGACCGAAGCCGGCAGACACCCTACGCCCGGCAACAGTAGTAGACACCGCCTACATTCGCCTTCACTTCGATACCACCACTTTCGCGTCGAGCGGCCCAGTCATTATCTCGGCCTACGACGTTGACACGGTCGGTTTCGACACGACAACGGCGGTTCTCGCATCGTTGTTTCGGCCCGATCGGTTCCTGGGCGCGGGAGTGCTGCCAGTGCAGACCTCGCCCAAGATCGATAGTCTGCTAATCCACCTCGACCCAGCCCTCATACTGGCTCACGTCACTGGCGACAAACGTGTCAGGGTCGGCCTCGTCATCGCAAGCCCGAGCCCGGCGCGCGTGGACGTTCTAACGACGGTGAGCGCAGCAGGGCCGCAATTCTCGTATCGTCCATCCACGGACACGAGCGTCGCCCCGTTCACCGACTCCCCGTCGTCGCTCACCCCGACGAACGACAGCACCCTGCGGGTGGCGCTCGTGAACTACCCAATCGTGGTCGCGGCACCGGCCGCGCCTCCGCCCACGGCTCTCGCAGTCGGAGGTCTGCCCTCCGCCCGCACATTCGTGCTGTTCAATCTGCCGCACAACATCGTCGACTCGGCCACGGTGGTGCGGGCGACTCTGACATTGCATCAGCAGCCGCTGGCTTACTATGAGCCGTCGGATGCCCTGACCATTTACCCGCAAGCGGTAGTGTCGAGCGGCCTAGTGATGCAGCCGGGGAAGATCGCGTTGTTTCTCGCAAATAGCTCGCTCGTCGGGATCGACTCGTCGGTCGTATTTCCGGCGCGATCGGATTCAGTCAACATCGAGTTCGTGAACGCGCTGCGAAAGTGGCAGGGGCGCGGCACCGACACGGTAACGCGGGCAATTGTATTGCGCGTGTCCAACGAAGGCGCAACCACGCTGGGAGCGAGCTTCTACTCGACTGCGCCCGGTGTGCCGGAGGTGTTGCTGCCACACGTGCACATCGCCTACATCCCTCGCGTGACATTCGGCCTGCCGTGAGGTTGCGCAAGGTATTTGTGCGCGCCGGTTGGGTCGTCGTCATCGGGGCCAGCTCGGCAGCCCCCCAGCTCGCCGAAGCTCAGGGAAATCTGAGCACGCAGGGTGTTGGATACCCCGAGGGAGAACTGAGTAGCGGCACTCTGGCCTCCGGGGGCGGCCAGGCAGAATTCGACGCGCTCTCGCCTATCAACCCGGCGGCCCTGGCGTCGCTCGGCGCCACGACGCTACACATGCAGTACGACCCCGAATTTCGGACCGTCTCCGCCAATGGTGTGTCCGAACACTCGACCACTTCCCGCTTCCCCGATTTCGTCGCGGCGCTCCCAATCAGCGGCCGGTTGGACGTCGGCCTCTCGGCAGCTACCCTGCTGGACCGTACGTGGGAGACCGACGTCGCACAACCTATAGCTGTTGGTGACACGAGCGTTCCTGGGGTAGCAACATTTCGTAGCAGTGGCGGCATCACTGACATACGACTTGGCATAGGATGGCACGCTGCACGCTGGCTGAACCTAGGCGCCGCGATACATGGGTACACCGGGGAGAATCGGATTCTCGCGCAGCTGACGTTTCAGGACACGACTATAGTCAAGACGGCGACGTTCGCTCAAAACACGGACTACTCCTACGGTGGAAATGGCGCGTCGGTCGGCGCCGAGCTCTTCCCCGCAGGCGTCCTCAGCTTCGCCACGTCCTATCGCGTAGGCGGAACGCTACGCGTGCGGCGAAACGACACCCTGCAAGCGCGCGGCAGCATCCCGCCCCGGATCGGGGCTGGGATCCGTTACACGGGGATCACGGGCGTGGCGTTCGCGTTGCGCGGTGACTGGGAAGGATGGTCGCGCCTAAGCAGCGTCGGATTTGACAACTTGCACGCGCACGACGCGCTCGAGATCGGCGGCGGCATAGACTTGGCTGGCCCCCGCGTTGGCGCGGCAGACCAGTCCATCGTAGTGCACGCCGGCGCTCGAGAGCGCGACCTTCCGTTTCTCGCCGATGGCGCAGTCGTGCACGAAACTGATTTTTCCGGCGGTTTCGGCATTCCGGTCGGCGGACGACGAGGTACATTCGATGTTGCCTTGCAGCACGCCGCCCGATCGGCACCGATTGACGCGTCGGAGTCCGCGTGGACGCTGAGCCTTGGACTCACCGTCCGGCCATGAGCCACCGCGTCACGCCGTGAGCACAGTGGCTGACCAGGGCGCGCTTATTCTCGTGGCGGATGACGTGCCGGCAAATGTGGAGCTGCTGTTCGACCAGCTTCACATGCTCGGCTATCGCACCGTGTCCGCTCAGGACGGACCGTCGGCGATTGAAGCGGCGTCCACGCATCGCCCCGACCTTTGCATTCTTGATGTCTCGATGCCGGCCGGCGACCTGGGGTGTGACGACCGGTCGACCGGCTTCGAGGTCTGTCGGCGTATCAAGCGCAACCCGCGCACGGCTCGCATTCCAGTGGTATTCGTTACTGCGCTCAATGACACCAGCGATCGAGTGAAGGCCATCGAAGCTGGCGGGGACGATTTTCTGACCAAGCCGCACAACCGCCTCGTCCTGGGCGCGCGCGTCCGAAGCCTGCTCAAGCTCAAAGCGGCGACCGACGCGTTGGAAGACAGCTTCAGAAAGCTTCGCGAGCTCGAGAAAGTACGTGACGATCTCATGAAAATGATCGTGCACGACCTCAAGACCCCGCTAACCGCGGTCTTGGCGACGCTCGAGCTGCTGTTGGACGGAGACTTCGGACAGTTGTCCGACATGCAGCAGCAAGTCATCGCCGACGCCGAAGGAAAGGCCGAGGACTTGCTCCGGCTAATCGAAGACCTGCTGGAAATCGCCAAGATCGAGGAGGCGGCGTTGCCGCTGGCTGTCGAGCCGATCGCGCCAGCCGCCCTGCTCAGCGAGGTCGTCCACGAATGGGGTGTGCGCTTCCAGCAGGAAGGTGCGACGGCCACGGTCGACGTCGCCGATGACGCCTGCATCTTCGAGGCGGACAAGGCGCTCCTCAAGCGCGTGTTCGCGAATCTCGTGCAGAACGCGCTCACGCATTCTCCTCACGCGGTCACGATGCGTCTAGGCGCTCGACGGGACGGCGCTGGCCTGCTGTTCACCGTCGCGGACAACGGCCCGGGCATTCCTCCGGAATACCAGGAAGTGATCTTTCGGAAGTTCGAGCAAGTCCGGGCGCCCAATGCGCCCCGTGTACGCAGCTCTGGACTAGGTCTCGCATTTTGCCGGTTGGTCGTCGAGCAACACGGCGGGCGCATTTGGGTCCGGAGTACTGAAGGGGAGGGCAGCGCATTCCACATTTTCCTCCCGCTTCAGCCTGTCCCAGCTGATCCAGTGGCTGGGCAGCCGGTCGGAAGTCCAATCTGAGTGCCCCGGCGGGATAGCCGTTCGTTAGCTTTGTAGGATGTCTGACTCGGCCGCGAAGGCTCTTCCCACGGTCTATGTGGAGACATACGGCTGTCAGATGAACACGAGCGACTCCGAGCTGATCGTTGGCGGCCTCGCGGAGAGTGGCTATGTCGCCGTCGACAGCCCGGACGGCGCCGACGTCATCCTAGTCAACACGTGCGCAATCCGCGAGCACGCCGAGCAGCGAGTCATGGGGCGTCTCGGCGAGCTCAAACGTCACATGGCGCCAAATGCCGTCCTTGGCGTAACCGGGTGCATGGCGCAGCGCCTAGGCCCGACCCTGCTGCAGCGCGCGTCGCACGTGAGCCTAGTCGTTGGCCCCGACGGATATCGTGCGCTCCCGGAGCTGATCGACAAGGCTCGGCGTGGTGCACGAACGGCCGCGGTAGACTTCGATCTCGAAGAGCACTACAGCGACTTCCGTCCGCGACGAGCGGACCGCGTGAAAGCGTGGATCCCGGTCCAGCGAGGGTGCGACTACCGGTGCACCTATTGCATCGTCCCAACGACGCGCGGGCCCGAGCGGAGCCGGCCGCTCGCCGACGTCGTCCGCGAAGTCCGCCAGGCAACCGAGGACGGCACGACCGAGGTCGTGCTGCTCGGCCAAACGGTCAACTCGTACAGCGACGGCGCCGCTGACTTCGCGGACCTGCTTCGGGCCGTGGGCGCGGTGCAGGGGGTCAGGCGCATCCGGTTCACGAGTCCGCATCCGAACGATTTCAGCGACCGCGTAATCGCCGCAATCGCGGGCACGCCCGCCGTGTGCGAGCATGTCCACTTGCCAATGCAGTCCGGGTCGACGCGCGTGCTTCGTCGCATGCTGCGGCGGTACACCCGCGAAGGCTATATGGACTGCGTGAGCCGTCTTCGCGGCGCGATTCCCGGGCTCGCGTTAACCACCGACGTGATCGTTGGATTTCCGGGCGAAACCGAGGATGATTTTTCGGACACGCTGGGGGTCGTGCGCGACGTGGGGTTCGATGACGCCTACACGTTCAAGTTCTCGCTCCGCGAGGGCACGCCGGCCACGCGCTTTCCGCCCGAGGACACTGTGCCCGATGAAATCGCGTCGGACCGCCTTGCCCGCCTGATAGACACAGTGCGATCCGGCACGCGAGCGCGACACCTATCGCTGCTGGGCACGCAACACGAGGTGCTTGCCGAGCGCGTAGCGCGACGCGGGGGAGCGCTCATGGCCCGGACACGCGACTTCAAGACGGTACTGATGCCAGGAGATGCTTCGATGCTCGGGGGCTACTTCTCGGTGCGCCTCACGGGAACAACGGGTTCGACATTTACTGGCGCCCTGGTCAGAGAGCGACGCGCGCTGCCCGTGGCCGCGCTGGCCGGGTAGCCCGAGTGGAAAACATTCTGGAGGAGGCTGTCCGCGGCGCGTACGAGTCGCTTCGAGCATCCAATCCACAATATTGCGGGTGCAACAACTGCCGAGAGGATGTGATCGCGCTCGCCCTCAACCAGACGCGAGCGCGTTATGTCGTCGGCAATCCTCTCGGCGCCGCTCTCACGCGAGTGACGCTGGGCGGAAATCAGATGCAGGCGGAGCTTTCGGTCCTGGTCCTCGACGCCATGCGACGCGTAGAACGGGCGCCGCGCCATCACGGGGGGAACGGTGGTTCAGCACACTGATACCTCGGTCGTCACGATCGAGCGCTACATAATAGAGCAAGAGCACCGCCATCCGCAGGCCACCGGCGAGCTGTCGGGCATTCTGTACGACCTTGCGCTGGCCGCGAAGATGATCACGAACAAGGTACGCAACGCCGGCCTGGCCGACGTGATTGGCGCCACTGCGTACACCAACGTGCACGGGGAAACCCAGCAAAAGCTCGACGTCCTAGCCAATGACATCATCATCAAGGCAATGGATCACGGGGGGCGCCTTTGCGCCATGGCGTCCGAGGAGGAGCCTGGAGTCATCCCAATTCCTGAGAACTTCCGCAGTGGCAAATACGTGCTCCTGTTCGATCCGCTCGACGGGTCGTCCAACATTGACGTAAACGTTCCGGTCGGCACGATCTTCTCGGTTCAGAGGAAGGTGACCCGGGGACCGCACGGCGAGCTGGCGGACATGCTGCAGCCCGGCAGGCGGCAAGTTGCCGCCGGATACGTGATCTACGGCTCCAGCACGATGCTGGTGTACACCACCGGGCAGGGTGCGCACGGGTTCACGCTCGATCCGGCGCTGGGCGAGTTCCTGCTGTCGCATCCGGACATCCGAATTCCGCGTCGCGGACGCTACCTGTCGGTGAATGATGCGTACGAGCCGGATTGGGAAGAGCCGGTTCGCTCGCTAATGCGTCAGTATCGCGGCCTGGATGGCGACCGCGCAGCGCTGAGCGTGCGGTACGTCGGATCGCTCGTTGCGGACTTTCATCGCAATCTGCTTGGCGGCGGCATCTTCGCATACCCTCCCAACAGGCAGAATCGGGCCGGCAAGCTGCGCCTTCTGTACGAGGTCAACCCGCTGGCGTTCATCGTCGAGCAGGCTGGGGGAGCCGCGATCGACGGCACGCGCGACGTCTTGGACGTGCAGCCATCCGAGCTGCACCAACGAACGCCGCTGTACATCGGCAGCATGGAGGACGTGGCGCTTGCGCGTCGTGTCCTTGCCGGGCAGATGGCAGGCGCGGGGGCGTGACGGCGGACGTTCGCCTCTCCCCATCGGGCCTTCCAATCGCGCCTGTGTATCGGCCGGGCGACGGCACAATCGAGTACCGGACAGACCTGGGTGACCCAGGCACCTTCCCGTTCACCCGCGGGATCCAGCCGGCGATGTACCGCGCGCGGCTGTGGACGATGCGACAGTACGCGGGTTTTGGCACGGCCGCGGAGGCCAACGCGCGGTTCCGAATGCTTCTCGCAGCCGGCCAGACGGGACTGTCCGTCGCGTTTGATCTGCCGACGCAAATGGGGATAGACTCCGACTCGCCGCGAGCGATCGGAGAGGTGGGACGCGTCGGGGTCGCGATCGCGACGGTGGACGACATGCATGCGCTGCTCGAGGGAATACCGCTGGAGCGCGTGTCCACCTCGATGACCATAAACGCCACGGCCGGGACGCTCTTGGCCATGTATCTCGTGGTTGCCGACGAGCGCGGAGTGCCCTGGGATCGAGTGAGCGGCACCGTGCAAAACGACGTTCTAAAGGAGTACGCCGCGCGTGGCACGTATATCTATCCACCGGAGGCCAGTCTTGGGCTCGCGGCCGAAGTAATTCGCTACTGCGCCGCATCTGTCCCGAATTGGAATCCGATCTCCATCTCCGGCTATCACATGCGCGAGGCCGGCGCGACTGCCGTGCAGGAGTTGGCTTTCACCTTTGCAAACGCAATTGAATACGCATCCTGGGTAAGGCAGGCTGGGGTAGATGTAGAGCAGTTTGCGCCAAAGCTTTCCTTTTTTTTCGCCGTGCACAGCGATGTGTTCGAGGAGGTCGCGAAATTTCGTGCCGCGCGTCGGCTGTACGCCCGGCTCATGCGAGAGAGATTCGGCGCGACGGACAAGAGTTGCCGGCTGCGCTTTCACACGCAAACGGGCGGAGTCACACTGACAGCGCAGCAGCCTCTGAACAATGTTGTGCGCGTCGCCGTGCAAGGGCTCGCGGCCGCGCTGGGGGGCACGCAGTCGCTGCACACCAACGGCTATGACGAGGCGTTAGCTCTTCCGTCGGCCGAGGCCGCGACGCTGGCGCTGCGCACGCAGCAGATCCTGGGGTACGAGACTGGCATCGCCAATACCGCCGATCCGCTCGCCGGCAGCTATTACGTCGAGCACTTGACATCGGAGCTGGAGCGGCGGGCCCTGGAGTTGCTCGCAACGGTCGATCGATTGGGTGGCGCGGCGGCCGCGATTCGTGAGGGATTCGTGCAGGACGAGATCGCCCGCAGCGCGTATGAGCATCAACTGCGAGTCGAGAGCGGGGTGGCGCCGGTCGTTGGCGTCAATATCTTTGCGGACGACGAGCCGCCGCCAACCATCCAGACGCCCGACTACTCGGCGCTCGAGCGTCATCAAATCGCAAGATTGCGCGAGGTGCGCAGTCGCCGCGATGCGGCCGCGGTTCAAGCCGCGCTCGGCGCCTTGCGAAACGCCGCCTCATCCGGGTCGCGGGTCATGCCGGCGATCGTTGATGCCGTCAGAGCGCGGGCGACGGTCGGTGAGATTTCGGACGCACTGGCGGCGGAATGGGGGGTATTTGACGCACGGATGTAGACTGGCGTAGAGTGAGGCTGCGGGGGCGAAGCCCCCACGAAGAAAAAAGAGCCCCCTCACCTTTCAGGTGAGGGGGTTAGGGGGTGGGGTGGTTTATGCCGACGTACGAATACCGGTGCCCGGATGGGCACCAGTTCGAACATTTCTTCAGAAAGATCAGCGACTCAGAGGCCACGATGCCGTGCCCTGTGTGTGGCAAGCTGGCAACGCGCATCGTCTCGGGCGGCGCCGGGCTCGTGTTCAAAGGGTCGGGCTTCTAC
>Ga0102924_1003689_pt1 | contig 15942 bp, 15 predicted proteins | sample PaiPotPPM11metaG_FD_80116 | JGI IMG/M metagenome (GOLD analysis project Ga0102924, IMG submission 80116) | Iron sulfur acid spring bacterial and archeal communities from Banff, Canada, to study Microbial Dark Matter (Phase II) - Paint Pots PPM... ... | reverse complement strand
GTCTTAGACCCCGACCGGTTGCTTGCTTCCGACAGGAACCGGAGTCAGCCAGTGGAAACGATCAGGCTGCGTGCCGTGCACGATTCCAAAGAACTCGCGCTGCAGCGCTCGGGTAATCGGCCCAACATCGCCTTTGCCCACCGGTATCCGATCGACCGAACGAATCGGCGTCACCTCGGCAGCCGTGCCGGTGAAAAAAGCCTCGTCGGCGATGTACAACATTTCGCGAGGAATCCCGGCCTCGCTAACCGGAATTCCGAGCTCGCGTGCCAGCGTGAGGATAGAGTCACGCGTAATACCCGGTAATACCGAATTACCCAGCGGTGCGGTTTGCAGCACGCCGTTGCGGACGATAAAGACGTTCTCTCCCGATCCTTCGCTGACGTAACCGTTAGCGTCGAGGGCAATGCCTTCCGCATATCCGTTAGTCGTGGCTTCCATGCGGATCAGTTGCGAGTTCATGTAATTCGCGCCAGCCTTAGCCAGCGCCGGCAAAGTATTTGGAGCGATCCGTGTCCACGATGACACGCAGACATCCACGCCGGAATCATCCTGCGTCAGATACTTGCCCCACGGGTAGTTCACAACGTAAACCTCGACTGGGCAATTCACCGGAGTCACGCCGGCATCTCCGTAGCCGCGAAACGCGATTGGGCGGATGTAGCAGGGCCAAATACCATTTGCTCGCACCAGATCGGTCATGGCGGTGATGAGTTCTTCGGCGCTGAAGCCAACATCCATGCGATAAACTTTGGCCGAGTCGAGCAGGCGCTGAACGTGCTCCTGGGCGCGAAAAATGGCTGGCCCAGCCGGAGGGGCGTAGCAACGGACACCCTCGAAAACTGACGAGCCGTAATGGATGACATGCGCCATTACGTGGACGGTCGCATCTTCCCAGCGAATCAGTTTTCCTTTGTGCCAAATCTTGTCGGTTTTCTGCAAAGCCATGAAGACTCCTAAAATCCGGTGCTGCAATGATTATAGCTTGGCGGTTATCGTGGATTGTTGACAGCTTGTAAACCCAGAAGCGTAAACGAGGACACTGCTGATCGCGGTTGTGTTCGACCGCAGCGGGCGATCTCTCGGGAAGCGGTGAAAAACATTGGACATGGGCGTGTTGACAATAGTCGTTATAACGACTATACTAGTATTCAGCATGAGGGCAAAGCTCCAACCCGCAAACAAGTCACGGCATGCGCCTTCTCCCGAGGAAGCATTGTTCCTGGATTTGCTTCGCACTTCTGACATGCTATCCAGGCGTCCGGCGCAGGTGCTGAAAGCCGAGGAGCTTTCATCGAACCAGTACAACGTGTTACGCATTCTGCGCGGTGCGCCTGAAGGGCTGCCGTGCGGCGAGATCGGCAACCGCATGATCACTCGCGATCCCGACATTACGCGCTTGCTTGATCGCCTGGAAAAGCGCGGCCTGATCTCGCGTTCCCGTGAGACCAAGGACCGGCGGATGGTCATGACCCGGATTACGCCCGAGGGGTTGAGGCTTCTCGCCCGGCTGGACGAGCCTGTTCAGGAAGTCCATCGCGAGCAGCTGGGACACCTGGGTCGAGAGCGCCTTCGAGCGCTGACCGAATTGTTACGCGATTCGCGCAGCCATGCGGCCTGATTGTTTGCTATATAAAGTCGTTGCAACGAATATCGTCGGAACGCATCAAATACACAGACCGAAACAGAAACCGAAAGAAAGGACAACAAAATGAGCACATTAGCTACACCACAAACTGCCGTAAGCACCTGGAACATTGACCCGGCGCATTCCGTGGCCGAGTTCAAAGTTAAACACATGATGATCTCGAACGTGAAAGGACAATTCGCTAAAGTCAGCGGAGTCCTGAATCTTGACGAAACCGATCCGACCAAGTCTCACATCGAGGCGTCGATAGAAGCGGGCTCGCTCAACACCCGAGATGACCAACGCGATACGCATTTGAAGAGCGCTGATTTCTTCCACGTTCAACAGCATCCGACTCTTGCGTTCAAATCGACTCGGATAAAAAGGACAGGTGACGGAGAATTAGCCGTTTCTGGCGACCTTACTATCCGCGGAGTTACTCGCAACGTGGAGTTCGCGGTGGAAGGGCCGACTCCGCCAGCCAAGGATCCCTGGGGCAACACTCGCCTGGGACTCTCGGCAACAACGAAGATCAATCGCAAAGACTTCGGCCTGACCTGGAACGCCGCCCTCGAAACCGGCGGCATTCTCGTCGGAGACGAAGTAACCATCACGCTGGACGTTCAGTTTGTGAAGGCTTGAATCGTTCGCCGCAGGCATACATCGAAATTATGTGCGCGGCTAGAAGGAGGAACTTATGTCGCTCCGACCAGTTAAACAGATCATACAAACGAAACCCACGCTTGAAGGCGCCGGCGTAAAATTGCAGCGCGCCTTCGGTTTCGGCAAGACAAAGGAATTCGATCCCTTCCTTCTGCTGGATGATTTTCGCAATGACCACCCGGAAGATTATCTTGCAGGGTTTCCCTGGCATCCGCATCGTGGGATCGAGACCATCACTTACGTACTCGCCGGTTCCGTCGAGCATGGTGACAGCTTGGGCAACAAGGGCAAAATGGGCGCTGGTGACGTCCAATGGATGACCGCGGGCAGTGGCATTCTGCATCAGGAGATGCCCAAAGGTGATCAACAGGGCCGCATGCATGGGTTCCAGCTATGGGCGAACCTGCCGTCCAATCTGAAGATGACCGATCCGCGCTATCAGGACATTCCTGCCAGCGCGATTCCGGAAGTCACTGACGACGATGGCACTCGCGTGCGTATTGTCTCTGGTGAGTTCTGGGGCAAGAGAGGTCCAGTGGAAGGCGTCGCTGCCGACCCGAACTATCTGGATATCTCAGTTCCACCCGGACAGAAAAAGCGTCTGAAAATCGAGACGACGCGCAATGCTTTCGCATACGTGTTCGCTGGCGCCGGCACATTCCGTGATGCGTCTGATCCGCGCGCAGTCCTGACCGAGCAGGTGGCAAAGCCTGAGGCTCCGCCCGAGTACGATGCCAGGAATCATTCTCTGGTGCTGTTCGACCGGGGTGATGAGATCGTCGTGCAATCTGGCCCCGAAGGGATCAGGTTCCTGTTGGTGTCCGGCAAGCCGATTGAAGAGCCGGTGGCGTGGTATGGGCCCATCGTGATGAACACGCAGGAGCAGCTGCGGACGGCATTCGAGGAGCTGCAAGAGGGAACGTTCATAAAGCGCTAACCGCCTAGAGTGACCTCGCGGCTTTGCTTCTATGAGGAAGGTACTCTAATAACAATGACGCTTAAGAGCAAAGTCGCGCTGGTCGCCGGCGGCACGGGCGGACTCGGACGAGCGGTGAGTCTGGCCTTTCTGGAACAAGGCTCCAAAGTGTTCGTCACTCATCGGCGAGCTCAAGAATTCCCGGCGTTAACGAAGATGGCCGGCGAGAATGCCTCCCGGCTCGTGGGCCAAAACGTCGATGTTACGGACGGAACTCCTGTTCAACAATTCGTTCAAGGCATTGTTGCGGAACACGGGCGGCTGGATTTCCTAGTGAATGCAGTCGGAGCGTATGTGGGTGGAGTGAAGCTCTGGGAACTGGATACTAGAGTTTTTGACCAGATGCTCACACTGAATCTGCGTTCGGGTTTTATGCTGTCGCGTGCCGTGTTACCTGTAATGCTCAAGCAGGGAAGCGGCGCGATTATAAATGTTGCTGCTAAGGCGGCGCTGGATCACTCGGCTGGCGCAGCTGCTTACGCGGCTTCAAAGGCCGCTGCAGTAGCGATGATGGATTCGCTGGCTGCGGACGTGAAGGGCAGCGGCGTGCGGGTCAACTCGATTCTGCCCAGCATCATCGATACCGAAGTGAACAGGAAGGCGATGCCCGGCGCGGATTTCAGCAAGTGGCCCAAGCCTGAGGAGATCGCACGCGTTATCCTGTTCTTGTGCAGTGACGATGCCCGAGTCGTTCACGGCGCAGCAATTCCAGTTTACGGCGAAAGCTGAGCACCGCAGTGCACCCATCACAGACCCAACCGAAGAGCTTCGCTATGGTCAACGCTGATCAACCGGAGTGTTGGCCGGCTCTGCCGCTTGACTCTTGGAAAGACACGTATGCCACCCTTCATATGTGGACTCAAATGGTTGGCAAGGTGCGGCTGGCTCTGACCCCGCTCGTGAACCATTGGTGGAACGTTCCGTTGTACGTGAGCGCTCGTGGTTTGACTACGTCCCGTATCCCTTATGGCAAAAGTGCATTTGAACTTTGGTTTGACTTCATACAGCATCAGCTTGTGCTCGAAACGAATGAAGGCCTAGTCAAGAAATTGCCCTTGGCGCCTCGTTCCGTGGCCGAGTTCTATAAGCAATTCATGGAAATGCTTCGATCGGCGAACATCGAAGTCAAAATCTGGAGAATGCCAGTCGAAATCGCTAATCCCATTCCCTTTGATGAGGATCGGATCCACGCGTCATATGATCGCGCATCCGTAGAGAAGTTCTGGCGCATTCTGTTGTCTGTGGATGCCGTCTTGAATCAGTTCAGGGCCCGGTTCATCGGCAAATCCAGCCCTGTGCATTTTTTCTGGGGAAGTCTCGATCTTGCAGTCACCCGGTTTTCAGGTCGTCGCGCACCGGAACGGCCCGGAGCCGATGCCATGACTCGGGAAGCTTATTCGCACGAGGTGAGCAGTGTCGGATTCTGGCCGGGCGGCGGTGACGTCCAAGGCGCGGCGTTCTACTCTTATGCAGCTCCCGAGCCGCAAGGATTTAGAGACGCACACGTCCGGCCGGGCACCGCTTCTTACAACAAACTAGGCGAATTCCTCCTCATGTATGACGACGTCCGCAATGCTAAGTCGCCTGTCAATACTCTGCTCGATTTTTGCCAAACCACCTATGAAGCTGCGGCCACTCGCGGCAACTGGGACCGCCCGGCGCTTGAGAGATAACGGTCGCTATCACCTCATATTGAAGAGCAAAGAAAATCGTCGAGGATTCATTCGAATCCTCGACGAGGTTGTTCGCACATTCCGCTGTAAGTGATTGTCACTTCGTCTGTGCGCAATAGCCGGCCCCGTTTAGCGCCTGATTGCTCCACAATGCTTGCACTGGAGATGAGATATGTAGCCGGCTTGTTTTCGACACCGATTGCACCGGCTCCGGCATTTCCGCCGTGATAGATCAAGTCGTTGGCCAGCGAAGAAGGGTTCGGAGTGTTGGGCTGCCCTGGCGCCCAGAAAAAATGTTTCGGATTCGTTTGAGCCTGTGCAACGGTTGCGAACATCACGACTGCGGCTACGACCATGGCGTAGATGGGCATACCATCCCGCCTGACGTTTCTCGACTTCGGTTGTTTGGAGTTAAGAGAGGAAGACCTATGTCCTGAGCAGAATAGATGCATGGGAACACCTTTCTTTTGAAGTGCATAGCCTGTCCCCAGCCCCATTTGCCACAACCCTACAGACAACCGTTAAGTCAGACTGTACTATGCCGGACAAAAGATGCTTGTCTCAGGTTTGGCCGTTGCCCGTTGGCTGTTGGAAAGAGGTTGCAGAAAGTGCAGCTTAGACGACGAATTCAGGCACGCGTCCGCGGTGGAAAGCCGTCTCTACCGATTACCCCGGACAAGTCGATTTGAAGAACATGTGCCCGATCTGTGTTTCCCGCCAATGCCGAGTGTGGCAATTCTTCGAGCCGGCTAGTCCCGGTCAGCAGTGCGCCCATACAACTAAAGGCCACCTACCCGTCAAAGCCTGTGTAGCTAAGCAACGCATGTCCTAGGTAGTTGGCATCTTACGGTCTCGAAAATTTACATCACGGTGACAGGACTTGGAGGTATGATTCATGTCCTATTTAGAAAGCCAGAACCGGAGAAACATTACGTGAGCTCCTGATTGAAGAACGGAAGCCCGAATTCGCGGGATATTCACCGTCCAAGAGGAGTTAACACAATCGCTCCGTAGGCTTGCCGAAAAGTTTTTCAGCGCGTCTCAACATTGGGAGAGGAGACCCAGTCATGCAGCTTTCTCTTCGTTTTTCTGCCGTTCTCTTGGTTGCCTTGCTGCTGCCGTTCTCTCTCTTGCCCGCGACGGCGCAAACTTCAACTCCAAACAGCATTTCTGCCGACGGTCATAGTCAGCATGCTGACGACTCGAAGGGTCTTCTAGCTTCGACCGAGGTGATCATTCCGGGTCCTCTACGTTCGTTCGAGCGCATGGCTGGGATTAGCCAGAAAGTTCTACCCGAACAGGTTTTGCCGCTGCTCGCCCGAAATGTCTATGTGCAAGGCTATGTCGGATGGCAGGACAATGGCAACGCCACCGAATTCCTGATTCTCCTCGGCCGTTATGTAAATCAGGCAAAAGAACTGGCCGCGCTAGCCGGGCCAAGTCAGGTAATTCATATTTCCGGTTGCGCCGAAGCCGCTCCGCTCCTGCGTATTCTTGGTTATCGTTTGCGGTCCGAGTGCGGGCAGAGCAACGCCTCGCTGGTTACGGCGGAAGCAGAAAGAGCATTTCTCACCGTTGACTCAGGCTTTCCCCTACCCGCGCTCGAAGAAGCCCTGCGTAAGGGAGAGCCATTTAGTTACAACTATCCGAGCTCCCGGGTCCCCCTGCTCTTCAGAGAGGAAGACTGGCGAAGCGCAGTCAAGCCCAACCTGCGGCGCTCCTACGACGTTGTTGAGGTATTTCTTTACCATCCCTCACTTGCCCGTCTTTACTGGGCCATGTCTCGAATTGATCCTGAAACCCGGAATGCGCTCGAACAGACAGTTGGGCTGAAGAAACTCCTGCCTTTGGCCGCAGACCTGGATTTTTATGGAAGTCAGATTTCCATCCGCTCCGGACGCGTGCTGGTCCCCGGCGGTTCAAAAGCCGAGGCGGACTGGAAGGATTTAGTAGGGGCGAGTCCGCAATCGCCAGGTGATTTCGTCCCCAAGTTGTTGGCTAGGGATAAAGGCTGGCTGGCGGTGTATTTCGATTCCTTCGCACGAATCAGCCGAGAGCGGCAAGAGCGATTCGCTGAGGGCCACCACCTCAAAACCTACTATGCCGCGTTTCGGACCTCGGATTCTTCGTCTGATGCAGCCAGACCGGCGTTCCGTCTGGCTCCCGGCCTGCTGCTCCTTTTAACCCGGTTGCAGTGGGACCACGAGGGCGAACCTCTGGTTCCCGGAAATCTGGACCTTTGGAAGCAGATACTCAATCAGAAGTCCGATCACAAGGTCGTCCGCGATTGGCGCAAGCGCTCCGCCCACTGGACTGGCCCCGAGGAGCTGCTCGCAGCATTATTTAACTTATCTCGAGTGGATACAAATGATGGTCCTCTGCAGATATATCTGCTGTTCTCCCAATTGGAGTCGACTCGACCGACCGCGCACCAACTAAAGCCTGAGACAATGCGGGAGCTGGCGAAAAGGTTCAACGAATACAGTGAGCAGTATTTGATTTTCTGCGAATTTCCGGAATTGGATGATGCCTCCGTCATCAGTTTTGTCGGCGCTGCCGACGCCATTAATGACATTGGCAATCACACCTTGCGTGGCAACGCGATGGGAACATTCCAGGCCAATATTGGTCTCTGGCAGATCCTGGCGCGCCAGGGTCAAATCCCGCGCGCGAAGCTCAATGAGTCGTGGCAGGCGGCGATCAAGCCTTTCGAAAAGTTCAGCGCGTCAGCGCAACTCTTTGAGGCCGGCCGCAAGTCGCTGGGCGCAGTATTGCAGGGCGCAAACGCGAACGCGTCTGCCTCGCAGGATCAAGTCATTCATTTGATCGCGGGCCCCGAGGGACCTGGAGCAGCCGAGCACGTTCACCTGGAGATCGCGAAGAAAATTCACTCCGTGATGGATGGACAGCGATTGGTTTCTCTCGACACTCTGCTGGCGTTGGATGATGGCTTGAAACAATTTGCGAAAGGAGAAGTGCAAGGAAGTGCGTTGCTTCCGCTGGCGGGGGAACTGCGTGAATTTGAAATGCCGCGTCCCATATTCACTTCGTCGGAGAGGACCGAATGGGCAGCCGGAATCTACAACAATCGACATACCGAATTGCAAATGCAGACCGACCTGACCAAGGTTCTGAAGTCTTCGCCTTCCCGTGCCAAGATCGAGGAAGCCCGGGGAGAGCTTGTTCCGTTTCTTCGAGACACGTTGGTGGGTTTGAATTATGCCTATTACGAACCACCAGGTGCACAACTTCTGCGCATAAATCCGCTCTTCGTACGCTCACACGATTTTTCTGGCGACAGTGTTTCAGGCGTGGAGGGACTCTGGCGCGCTCCAGAATTGTTTGGCCAGGGTTCGCCGGCCGGCGGCGGCGCTCACCTCGTGGGCTCCCTTGCCGATTTGGCTTATGTGTTGTCTGACGCGGAGCAGGACTTCATCTCGCCGGAGAACGTTCAGGCGCTGATCTGGAAGGAAGTGGTGCCTGGCCTTTTAAGCAATGCAGTTCTATCCCGATGGTGGCACGTGAGCCGAAATGAACTGCACGCAGTCGCCCTCTATCAGCGTACAGGGGAGGAACTCGTTACGGCTTCGGCCTCCAATGAGGAACTCCACAGCAAAGTGCTCGATATCTTTTCTGAGCGCATGTCTCCTGAAAGGACGTCATGGCTGGATCATGCTCTGAGGGAGGGTCACTCCCAGGATATGCTGTCGCAAATAACTCCCGCTGATACCTTTTATCTTACGGTTGAGTTCCGCCGGCGCTTTCCGCAAGACGCCAGCGCTTGGGGACCATCCGGGCGCGAACTCGATCGCCTGTGCCGCGAAGATCCGTCTGAGGTGAGCTGGCAACGGCTGTCAAGAGACTTTGGCGTGCCGCACCGGACGTTGGCGCAAACTTATGCGCCGGAGTTGCTGAATCTGAAACCGTTTCCGGCTTTCGCAGGATATTCCAGCAGGTTGATGGCAGAGTCATGGGACTCCAACAACCTGTACTGGGCGCGACTGGCCGATGAAATGGGATACGATCCGGCGATGCTGAACCTAATGGCTCCCGAATTGACCCATCGGATGGTGGAAAAGATTTTTGCCACAGAGTTTGAGGACTGGCAGGCTTTGCTTCGGGCCATGCGCGAGGCCGGCGAAGAATTTCGCCAGGGCAAGCTCGCCGTGCTTCCCGGGACGACCACCACGGCAAGGCAGTTTCAGATCCAGTAGTTGGAACACAGTTTGAGACCAGGTCCACGGCTGGTTATGGCTTGTGGCCAAGAGGATTCATGATGGCAAAAAAATTCTTTCTTTCGGTTTGCATCCTTCCAGCACTCATTCTGGGAGTTCGGCTTGGACCATCTTCGGCGCAGGAGAACCAGCCAGAGTTTCGCGTGACCGTGAACATGGTGCAGTTGAATGTTGCCGTCACCGACAACAAGGGGAATTACATTACCGGCCTTCGTCCGGATAATTTCGAAATTAATGAAGACGGAATTTCCCAAAAGATCGCTACCTTCGGAGAAGGTGACAGTCCGGCGCGCAAAGTACTTGATGTTGCGGCGTCCGATGGCGGCGGTGTCTCAGAACCGCCAGCCACTTCGCTGAAAGATGAGCCTCGGGACCTTCCCAGCAACGGTCCAGTCAGTTCCCTTAATTCGGCCCTCGCCGGATCCAATGTGTTTGTCCTCTTCGACACCAGCAATTACATGTATCGAGGCTTTGTCTTCGCGCAGGATGCCATCGCTGATTTCCTGCGCTCGCTTGAGAGCGTGAATCGAGTATCGTTCTACTCCTACAGCCGCGATTTATCGCGCTCTGCGGCTTTGACCGCAGATCGTTCGCAAGTGTTGCGGGCGGTCCGCACTACGGTGGCCGGAGACGACGCGGCACTTTACAATTGCCTGCTCCTGACCGTAAAGGACGCGGCCCAGTTTACGGGAAGAAAGGTCATCGTTGTTTTCTCGAACGGACCTGACAATGCAAGCGTGGTTCCGCCGGAGGACGTCGCCGAACTGGCCCAATCGACGGGCGTAGTAATTTACATGGTCAGTACCCAGCTGGCGCAACTGGAGCCGGTATCCACTGCCGTGTTTGAGCGAATGACCGCAGCCACTGGAGGCAAGGCCTATTTCGCAAAGAATTGGCACGAGCAGAAACAAGCCTTTGCTTCCATCCGCGACGATTTAAACCATCTCTATTCGTTGAGCTACTATCCACACGCCAATCCCAACCGCGGCTGGCGCTCCATTACCGTGAAACTGGTGGGGGAAAAGAAGTATCACATTAGGACGCGGAACGGGTATCGCCCTCTGCCGATGCGTGCCTCTGCTGACAACCATTCGACTCAGACGCAATAGAGTCTCTGGTATGCGCGACTGGCCGAGGCCTCGGCGCACCGAGTCCCACCAACGCGCCCAATGGCCCACCCCGACGCGGGATATCGTCCATTTACCACAAGCCGCGCCCTACCCACCATCACTCCGAACAGTCCGGAAATTCTGACGTGATTTGACTTTGTACTTGCCGAAGGGCAAAACTGGCCGTCAGCCAGTCGAGATGAAGGAGGAGATTGGTGGGCGCCATTCTTACTCCTGAGCCAATCGAATTCGAGAGGGAGAATCACATGAGCAGGCCTGAACGGCAGGGTTGTAACTTTTTTGATTCGCGGAGTGGTTGGCACCGCACAATCAGTTTGCTGGTGCTTCTTCTTCAAGTTTCGATAATGCCTTTACGAGCCCGTGCCGCACAGCAGCCAAATGCTGCGCAGTCGACCTACCAACCTTCACCCGAGAATCTCAAGGCCCGGCAGGAATTCCAGGACGCAAAGTTTGGCATGTTCATTCACTGGGGCGTGTATAGCGTGCTCGGCGATGGCGAATGGGTGTTGCACAACCGGACGCTCACGCTCACCGAATACGAGCGTCTGCCGAAATTCTTCGATCCCGAAAAGTTCGACGCTAAGTCTTGGGTAGCGCTGGCCGAAGCTGCCGGGATGAAGTACATCACCATCACCTCGCGCCATCATGATGGCTTCGCCATGTTTGACTCGAAAGTTTCTGACTGGAACATTGTTCAGCGAACTCCCTACCGAAAAGATCCGCTGAAGATGCTGGCCGACGAGTGTCACCGCCAGGGAATAAAGCTGTTCTTTTATTATTCCCAGCTGGATTGGCACAATCCGGACTATTATCCGCGGGGCCAAACTGCGTGGGACAATGGGCGACCAGACCATGGCGACTGGAACTCCTATCTCGACGATTACATGGATGGACAGCTGCGAGAGTTGCTCACGAATTACGGTTCAATCGCAGGCATCTGGTTTGACGGAATGTGGGACAAACCAGACGCCGACTGGCATTTGCAGAAGACCTATTCGCTGATCCATCAACTGCAGCCGGCCGCACTGATTATTCCTAATCATCACCAGACGCCCAAGCCCGGCGAAGACGTGCAGACATTCGAGAGAGACCTGCCCGGCCAGAACACCGCGGGCTTCAACACAAAGTATGTGACCAACGAGCTCCCGCTCGAGAGCAGTAACACGCTGAATGATTCGTGGGGCTTCACCATAGCGGATCACAAATTCAAAAGCCCAGAAGAAGTAGAAGAGATGCTGGTTCGCGCCGCGGGCAACGACTCAAATCTCCTGCTGAATATCGGTCCCATGCCGAACGGCGAAATTCAGGAGGAGTTTGTGACCCGACTGCACACCGTTGGCGAGTGGATGTCGCACTACGGCGAAACAATATACGGAACTCGCGGCGGCCCGGTTGCACCCGCGGATTGGGGCGTGACCACTCAAAAGGCCGGCAAGATTTACGTGCATGTTCTTGCGTGGAACGCGCCGCTGCTTGCACTCCCTCCAATTGAGAGGACGATCCGTAGCGCGCGTGACTTCGTGAGCGGCTCGCCGGTTGAATTTAACCAGACCGGCAACGGCGTTGTGCTCAAGATTCCTGCGGCGACCAAGGGCGAGGCGGATCGAGTCATCGTGCTCAATGTGGCGCAATGACAAACGGCGCTGCGATAAAGACGAGGTTCCGCTTAATGACGCCGATTGGCCAGTCGCATAAACTGTCGAACCACTTATGCAGGCAAGCAGCTTGGCCCTATCGGCTCGAAAGACTTATAGGTGAGCACGAACTCCTGGTGCCCCAAGCTCTCAGAGCAAGTCTGCATTCCCGAAGCGACGTCAATTACTTTGTTGTATATTTCATTGCCGACGTCATCGACGCTGGCTTGCAGGCGCAGGATTTTTCCTTGAGGGTGACAGTTCTCCCGATTGATTCTTTCATCGCAGAGGATCTTCTTGCCTGTCGCGGTACGATCAAGTTCAGCCGATAAGGACTACGTCTTTTCGACGGCGCTCCGCAGCACTAGTGGCATAGCTGTTACGAAAGTCCGGCGCGCGGCTCCAGAGCTGTACCGATTCTAGCTTCCCGGGCGGCCCAGAAAAACAGAAAAGGAGCTTTGGAATGTTAAAATTAGGGCTTAGATGATCGCTTTTGTGCTGCTCAGGGTCCTGTTGATCGTCGCCCTGGTAGCGGCCAACGCTTTCTTTGCCGCTGCCGAGTTTGCGCTGGTCAGCGTCCGCGAAACCCGCATCGAGCAGCTTATCCGCGCGCGCCGCATCGGAGCGCGCATCCTGCAAAGACTGCACCGCAATCTGGACGAAGTCGTCAACGGCGTGCAACTTGGCGTCACCGTGGTCAGCCTTACGCTTGGCTGGATCGGCGAGCCGATGGTCGCCCACTTCGTCGAGGGCCTGCAATTTCTGCAAAGGGTGCCCCATGCGCTCGTCTACGCACACGGCATCGCCATCGCCATCGCCTTCGGGCTTATCACCTTTCTGCACGTGATTTTGGGTGAACTGGTTCCGAAGTCGCTCGCGTTACAGCGGGCAGAGCAGGTGGCGCTGGCGGTATCAGGGCCGATGGACGTCTTTCTCACTCTGACCCGGCCACTGATTTTCATAATGGGGAGGTCCGCCGGCTACGTCCTCAGAATCTTCGGTTTGCGCCGAATGCGCCAAGGCCCGGTGCATTCCCCCGACGAGGTCAAGCTGATCGTTAGCGCCAGCAGGGAACTGGGGCAGATTACGCCCGCGCAGGAAGACATGGTCCACCATGCGCTTGAGCTGGAAAACACCATGGTCCGGGAAGTGATGGTTCCGCGGCCCGATATTTTCTCTTTGCCGGGCGATATCACGCTACAAGATGCAATCGATCGGGTAGTCGAGGAACAGCACTCACGGGTGCCGGTTTACGATCCTCAAAGCGGCCCGGAGCATATTATCGGCATACTCTATGCCAAGGACCTGATGCGATGGGCTGGTCTGCGGCTTACCACGCGTCCTCTGGCGGTCCCTTCGCGTGTCTCTGAAATGAAGATCAGCCAGGTCATGCACGACGCCATGGTCGTGCCCGAGACCAAGCCGCTTTCTGAGTTGCTGGAAGAATTCAAGGACCGAAAACGCCACATGGCGATTGTGGTGGACGAATTCGGTTCCACTACTGGCTTGATTACGGCCGAGGACATTCTCGAACAGCTAGTAGGCGAAATTGAAGATGAGTACGACGTGGCCTCGCTTGCCGCTCCTCAATCTGCCGGTAGCAGAACTCTTTTGCTCGAAGGCACAACCGGCCTTCGCGACCTGGAGTCACAATACGATCTCCTTTTGCCGCGCGATGCAGGCTTCGAAACCCTGGCCGGCTTTATGCTTTCAAAGTTGCAGAAGATTCCCGCCATCGGCGATTCCTGTTACTACGGTGGCCGCCGGTTCACCGTGGAAGAGATGGACGGTTACCGCATTGCGCGCGTAAGAATCGAAGACGCGCAGCCCGCCGCTGCCCAAGCCGGAGACTAAGCCTCGACGTTCTGTCATACCTGCCGTTGTATTTGCGGTTACTAGACACTGCGAACTCTTCGGGGCATACTCAAAAACTTTGATAGGTTTTTGTGTGGTACGAATACATCTGTGAGAGCCCTCCGCTATTTATTCGCACGAACGTTGTATATATTGCCGGTCCTATGGCTGGTGGTCTCGGTTGTTTTTCTGCTCATCCACTTGGTTCCCGGCGATCCCATTCTGCAAATGCTTGGTGAAGGCGCGCCGGTCACCGACATCGCTGCCACTCGCCACGCCTATGGCTTGGATGTTCCGCTGTGGCAACAGTACTTGCATTACTGGAAAGGCGTGCTGCATGGCGACCTCGGGCCATCGCTACGCTTCAACCAGAGTGTAGGAAGCCTAATTGTTCATAGATATCCGTACACCCTGCAGTTAACTGTTGCCTCTTTGCTGGTCGCGATTTTGATTTCGATTCCTGCCGGTGTTCGTTCGGCGCAGCGCCGCGGCCGATGGGACGACAAGCTGCTGAGCGTGGTCAGCCTGTTCGGACTGTCGTTTCCAAATTTCGCGCTCGGTCCGATTCTGATTTTATTTTTCGCGATTAAGCTGGGATTGCTACCGGTTTCCGGCTCAGGCAGCCTGGAGCATCTGGTCTTGCCGGCACTTACTATGGGAAGCGCCTTGGCGGCAATTCTCACTCGCATGGTGCGCACTTCGATGCTCGAAGAACTGGGACATGATTACGTTCGCACCGCGCGTGCCAAGGGCCTTCCCGAGCGGACCGTTGTTTATCGCCACGCATTGCGCAACGCGATGTTGCCGATTCTGACTGTGCTTGGGTTGCAGTTCGGAGCGCTGCTGGCGGGAGCGATCGTGACCGAGAAGATTTTTTCCTGGCCCGGAATCGGCCGGCTCACCATCGACGCGATCGGCAATCGCGATTATTTCCTGGTCCAAGGATGCATTCTCGCGATCGGATTGACTTATGTGCTGGTGAACTTCTTGACCGATTTGCTGTACTCAGTGGCGAATCCCAGGATAAGGCAATGAGGACCTTTGCCGTTCGTCATCGTCGTTGATCGCGCCAGGATCCGCCTCTGTTATAGCGTCTTAATCTGGGCGTCATCGCCGTCTCCTAATCTCGCGTCATCCCGAAGACCCGCGCTTTTACCAGCGGGGCGAGGGATCCGGCGTGCAGCGGCACCTACGCCGTCGGCATATTCGTTCTACAATTACTGCGAGAGAACCCACGCAAGATGCCTCACTCGGTTGAAAAGCGCCGAGTCTCGGGATGACGCATTTGCAGGAAAGGGCTCACGAATGCGCTTGCCCCACTCACACCCGCGAGCAAGGTGCTACGCGTCTTTGCGGTACAGAAGGTCGCGCATTGCTTTTCTGCGTTCCTGGTTGAGTTCCTTGTCGCTGCCACGCGTGGCATTCTCGGAATTAGTGCTGGCCTCAGGTTCACTGCACGCTGGGCAGCGATTGGCAAACCCTGGCTTGCCGGGTCTTAGCTCGAACTCTTCTGAGCAAATACTGCAAACTTTTATCGGAAACGCCATTGGACCTCCAAAATTCAGCCGATACTCCAAAATCATAAATGTTTTTCAATGGCAATTTCAGGAACGATTTGTGTATTGAGGGTGACCCACGCGTCGAATCAGCCAACTTCCAGGGGGACTGAGTACACCGGCGTAACTTGGACAGCCCTTCCTGGTCTCATAAAATCACACGACATGTCTCAAGGCAAGAAAGAGCTTCTTATCGCGACCCCGGTCGTTGGATTTGTCTTGGGAGACCTCTTTAGCCGCAAACTGCCGGTGATCGTGCAAGACGTGTTGTTCATCGTCGTGCTGCTATTAGGCTGTGTGATGATCGTGGCTAGCTGGGTTTGTTGGAGCATAGTCCGCAACGACACCGACGTTTCCCGCTGGCGCAAAGCAGTCGGTCTCATCGGGGCGATGGCTAATACTCTGGCAGTGTTGATTCCGTTCCTAGTGCTACCGATGTTGACGTGGCAAATTGCGATCCAGGCATGTTTAGCCTGTTCCTTCTGCGGAATAGTTACCGGAATTCTCGCTCCTCGCGAGATTAGATTACCGACCGCGCTGGCTGGCCTCATAGTGGCATCGATAGTTTTGGCAATCCCGATCGGAGTGTAGGGT
>Ga0102924_1003687_pt1 | contig 15946 bp, 14 predicted proteins | sample PaiPotPPM11metaG_FD_80116 | JGI IMG/M metagenome (GOLD analysis project Ga0102924, IMG submission 80116) | Iron sulfur acid spring bacterial and archeal communities from Banff, Canada, to study Microbial Dark Matter (Phase II) - Paint Pots PPM... ... | reverse complement strand
GTCCGGATCACCGGCCACCTCCACGCACAGCTCACGCCCGTCGGCGGCGCTGACGATCCTGCTGTCACTGCTCATGACAGGAGCCTGCCGGGCCGGCGCCCGGCGCCGCCAGCGGTTTTCTACGCGCTCAGAGCCACCGGCAGGTGAGCCGGCCCGCGCAGGTTGATGCGCCCGTTCCAGGTCACCTCGCCGTCCAGCGCCAGCCCGGGGAACCGGGCCGCCAGCTGGCCCAGCGCGATCGAGGCCTCCAGCCGGGCCAGCGACGCGCCCAGGCAGTGGTGCGGGCCGGCCCCGAACGACACGTGCTGCCGTGCGTTCTCCCGGTCCAGCCGCAGCTGGCCCGCGTCCGCGCCGAAGAAGCGCTCGTCCCGGTTGGCCGAGGCCAGGCTGGCCATCACGAACGAGCCGGCCGGGATGTCCACCCCGCCCAGGGTGACCGGCTCCAGGGTGACCCGCCGGCTGGCCTGCACCGGGCTGTCGTAGCGCAGCAATTCCTCCACTGCGTTGCCGGTCAGCGCCGGGTCCTCGCGCAGCCGGGCCAGCTGGTCCGGGTAGCGCAGCAGGTTCAGGGTGCCGCCCGCGATCAGGTTGACCGTCGTCTCGTGCCCGGCGATGTACAGCAGCAGCATCTGCGCGATCAGCTCGTCGTCGTTCAGCACGTCGCCGTCGTCCTCGGCGTTGATCAGCGCCGTGAGCAGGTCGCCGGCCGGGTGGGCCCGCTTCCAGGCGATCATCTCGCCCGCGATGACCGTCAGCTCCCTGTCGGCCTGGCCGATCGCCCGCACCAGCTCCGGGTCGTTCACCGGCTCCAGCGAGCGCACCAGCGTGCCGGTCAGCTTCCTGATCCGCTCGTGGTCGGCGGGCGGCGTGCCCATCATCTCGGCGATCACCGCGAACGGCAGCGGGAAGGCCAGCGCCTCCACCAGGTCCACCCGGCCCGCCGCCTGCGCGGCGTCCAGCATGGCGTCCACCAGCTCGGTGATGCGCGGCGTCAGGGCCTGGACCGCCCGCGGGGTGAACGCCTTGGACACCAGCCTGCGCATCCGGGTGTGGTCCGGCGGGTCCCGGTCCAGCATCGACAGCCCGGTCGGCCGCTCGCCCTCGTAGCCCTCGTACAGCATCTCGCGCAGCTGCCGGAACGGGCCCTCGGCCACGTTGCGGTCCTCCACCGACATCCCGGTCGCCCGCAGCAGCCAGGCCACGTCCTCGTAGCCGGTCAGCAGCCAGAAGCCCATCGGGTGCTGGTACACCGGCGCCGCCCCGCGCAGCGCCGCGTACTGGGGATACGGGTCATCGGTGAAACCCGGAGCGAACGGGTCGAACTGTGGAGGGGGGTCGATTGTGCCGCCGGCAGGCGGTTCGGGGGGGATAGGGGGGTCGTCCCCCCTCGCCAACTCAGTCATGGCCGCCTCACAGGAAGTCATACGCGGTGACTGTCACATACACAGCGTATGTCACTATACTCAGCGCATGCCTGAGGTGGTCAAGAGCCGTCGCGAGATGTACTCCGACGCGACCCGCGCCGCGCTGCTGGACGAGGCCACCCGGCTGTTCGCCGAGCGCGGGTTCGCCGCCACCTCGCTGGAGGACGTCGCCTCCGCCTGCCAGGTCACCCGCGGCGCCGTCTACCACCACTTCGCCGGCAAGCAGGCCCTGTTCGAGGCGGTGCTCGACGTCCAGGAGACCAAGGCGGTCGCCGAGGTCATCGCCGCCGCGACCGGCCCCGACCCCTGGGACGCCGCCCTGGAGGCCCTCGACGCCTTCCTCGACCAGTGCTGCGACCCCGTCTACGGCCGCCTGGTCTGGCTCGAGGGCCCGTCCGCGCTCGGCTGGCACCGCTGGCGCGAGTGCGAGCAGAAGTACGCCTTCGGCCTCGTCGAGCGCTTCATCACCGACCTGGTCAGCCAGGGCTACCTGATCGACCAGGCGGCCGGCACCCTGGTCCGCTTCTCCTTCTGGATGCTCGGCGGTGCCGGCCTGGCCCTGGCCGAGGCCCCCGAGGCCGACCGGGCACGGCTGCGCGAGGAATGGCGCTACCTGATCCGCCGCACCTTCACCGCCATGCGGATCAGCTGAGCGAGAAGCTGGTCCCGACCGAGTTGGGCACGTATGCGTCCGGGAACCGGCTGGCCATCGCCTGCTGCGCCCGCCAGCCCGTGCAGTGGGCCGGCACCAGCACCGACGGGCTCATCGCCGACAGGTCGTCCAGCACCCGCGGGATCAGCGGCTCGAATGCCGGACCGCCCAGGTGGAACCCGCCCACCAGCGCGTGCAGCGGCTGGTCTTTGGTGAGCCGGCGGGCGTAGCGCGCGATGTTGACCACCCCCGCGTGCCCGCAGCCGGTGATGACGACCAGCCCCTGGCCGGCGAGGTTCATGATCAGAGCCTGGTCATCAAGCACCAGCGGATCGGGCTGCCAGGCGCCGTCCAGGAAGGCCTGCTGGGGCGGGAACCCCGGCTCGTAGCCGGTCACCCGCGGCACCTCCCCGGTGACCAGCACCGACCGCTCGAACAGGAAGCTGGGCTGCTGCTCCTCGATGATCTCGAAGCCCGCCCCGGTCAGCGCCGCGCGGCTGGTGGTGGGCAGCTCCAGCGGGTCCCGGCCCGGCAGCTGGATCCGGCGCTGCCGCCAGAAGTGCGGGTGAATCAGCACCGGCAGGCCGGTCCGGCCCAGCACGCGGACCAGCCCGTCGATCCCGGCCGTATGGTCGAAGTGGCCATGGCTGCACACGATGGCCTCGATGCTGCCCGGGTCCACGCCCAGGCGGCGCATGTTCTCGGTCACCCCGTCCGGGCTGGTGCCCGTGTCGAACATGAACCGGTGCTCCCGCTCGCCCTTGGTCACCGTGACCAGCAGCGAGAGCCCGTGCTCGGCGATCAGCGCGTCCGGGACCTGGCCGCCGGTCATGGTCGAGGCCGGGCGCCACGGGCCGCTGCCCAGCCGGACCCGGCGGGCCGGGCCCAGGTCGGTCATCAGCCCGTCCATGACGTTGTCCATCAGCGTGGTGATGACCACCGAGTCAACCGGCTCCAGGTCGATCTGGACCTTCGGCTCGAAATCGTGCCGCACCTCGCGGACCTGACCAGCCGGGCTGTTGTTATCTCGGCACATGGCTCCTCGCCTCCCGTGGACCCAGCCTACGGGCCGCGCCCCGACCGGTCTGGCCAGGACTGGCATCCACTCATTCCGGGATAGCGCCGACCATTCATGACGAGTTAATGTGCTTCTGGTCCGATGTATTTGGACTTGTTCGCGGCCGGTCACACGCCCGCCGATACGGGGGTACGGGGCACGGCCTGCAGTGCGGTGCTGGCAGCGGGGCCTTGGGGGAGGCGCTTAGAGATGCTAGAGGGCCTGGTAATCGCGGTCGCCCTGGCCATCGCCGGGGGCGCGGTGCTGACCGAGCTGGCCCGGACCCGCGCCGCCGTGGCCGGTGCCGGCCTGCCCGGTGCCGGCCTGCCCGGGGCTGACCAGCACCGCCTGGATCAGCTCAGCCTGGCTCAGGTCAGCCCGGCGCTGGTCAACCTGGCCGTGACCAGGTGCGCGCCCAGCGCCGCGGCCTACTACGCCACCATCCTCGACCTGGCCGCCCGCGGGTTCCTGGCCGTCCGCCCGAGCCCGCGCTCGGGGCCGGGCGCGCTGCACGTCGGGCTGGCCGAGCCGCCCGCCGGGGCGCCGCCGCTGAACGGCTACGAGCGTCAGGTGCTTGGCGACATGCGGGCCCGGCTGGAGGACACCGGCGGCGCCCCGTTCGAGGCCGTCGCGCAGGCCTGCACCGTGGACGTGCACGGCACCTGGGCCCCGTTCGAGGCCCGCCTGCGGGCCGCGGCCCGGCGCCAGGGGATCTGCCGCCCGCTGCTGCCCGCCACCCGCCGCACCGCGCTGCGGGCCTGTGCCATCACGGCCGTGCTCGTGCCCGCCGCGTTCATCGCCGACCACCTGGCCCACCCGGCCGGGCTGGGCGAGCCCAGCGTTACCGCCCTGGTCGCCGGCGTGCTGTTCTGGGTCGCCCTGGGCTGGCTGTCCCGCCACGACCGGCTCACCGCGGCCGGCGCCGCCCTGGCCGCCCGCGGCAAGCGCGACCGGTCCGCCCTGGCCGCGTCCGCCGCGAGCTGGGACGCCCCGGCCCCGCGGGCGCTGCGCCAGCGGGCCCTGGCCGTGGCCGCCGGGGTGGCGCAGGCCGTGCCGGGACCGCCGCTGCCCGCCGCCCGCCGCAGCCGGGCCCGCAGCAGCGCCCGCCGGCCGGACGGCAAGCAGCGTCCCACCGAGGCCTGGTCGTCGTTCTCCGGCAGCTGGCGGCGGGTCCGCATCGAGACCGGGGAACGGCTCGGCATGGCCAGCGGCTTCGCGCTGCTCGGCGGGGCCGCCTGGCTCGGGCTGATCAGCTACGCCGTGTCCATCCCCGGCGGCACCGGGCCGCTGCCCGTCCTGCTGGCCGGCGGCGCGCTGCTGGCCGTCGGGCTGGGCGTGCGCCGGCTCATCATGATGTCCGCGCTGCCCCGGACCGCCACCTTCCAGGGCCAGGTCATCGCCCGCTGGCACGAGGAGAGCGACTCCGAGAACGCGTCCAGCCCGGTGCCCTTCGTCGCCGTCGACGACGGCCAGCGGGGCTGGACGTTCACCGGGGGCGAGTTGTTCAGCCGGGTGGCCCTGGGTGACCTGGCCACCGTGACGGTGAACCCGCGCTCCCGCAGCCTGCGCAGCCTGACCGTCACCGGCCGCCCCCGCGCCGACGCCGCCACCGGGCACGAGCCCGGCGCGGGCTGGCCCGGCCTCGACGAGCCTGCCCCCGACGAGCCCGAGCCCGCCAGCCAGACGCCGCCGGCGCCCTTGCTGACCCTGACCGAGGTGGCCGGCGTGCTGGGCCCGGTGCTGCGCAGCACGCCCATCCCCGGCCCCGGCGGGCGCGGCGTCATCTACAAGGGCAGCTCGCGGACGCTCAGCGTGGTGGCCGCGCGCGGGGCGGTGGCCGACCTCAACCTCCGGCTCGGCCGCCGCGGCATCCCGCTGCCCGGCATCGGCGACGAGGCCTGGCTGCTCAGCCGCGGCCGGACCGTCATCGTGCGGCAGGGCGTCCAGGTGGCCAAGCTCACCGTCACCGGCCGGGGTGCTCCCGCGCTGGATGCCCTGGCCGCCGCGCTGGCGGAGCGCCTGGCCGACGAGGACACCCGCCAGCCCGAGCCGCACCCCGCCCGTACTCCTTGACCGGGACCGATTGACCCCCTGGTAACGGGGTCAATCGGTCCCGGTCATCGGGTTACGCGTCCGGGTTACGCGTCCCGGCGGAGGAACAGGATCAAGCCGCCGATGAGCGCCAGCACCGCGTAGCCGGCCAGCACCGCGAAGCCGCCCCAGGCCGAGAACATGGGCGTCCCGCCGATGCTGGGCTTCACCTGCCAGATCTGGCTGCCGGCCAGGGCCGGAATCCACTTGTCCACGTGGTCCTGCCAGGACTGCGGCAGGAACTGGACCAGCACCGTGAGCACGAACAGCAGCCCGATCGCGGTCGTGATCGCCCCCGCCGTGTGCCGCAGCATCATCCCGATGCCGAAGGCCAGCAGCCCGCACGCGGTCAGGAACAGCGCGCCGCCGATGACCGCGCGCAGCACGCCCGGCTGCCCCAGCGAGGCGTTGATGTGATCGCTCGACATGATCGCCTGGCCCAGGAAGAACGAGACGAAGCTGGTGATCAGCCCGACCACGAGCGCCACCAGCCCGAACACCAGGGCCTTGGCCGCGAACACCGTGCTCCGCCGCGGCATCGCGGTCAGCGACGTGCGGATCATCCCGGTCGAGTACTCCGAGGTGATCACCAGCGCGCCCAGCACCGCGATGATGAGCTGGCCCAGGTACAGGCCGCCCAGGCTGTGCGTGGTGGCGTCGAAGCCGGGGCCGCGCGGGCCGCCCCGAGTGGCGCCGAAGCTGGCCAGCGCGCCGAACCCGACCGTGACCACGATCAGGGCCAGCAGCGTCCACCACGTCGAGCGGGTCGACCGGATCTTGGTCAGCTCCGAGGCCAGGGTGCCGCGCAGGCCGGCCTGGCCCGCGGCCTCGGGCAGCGCGGCCGGGCGGGCCGCCTGAACTGTAGTGGCTGCCATGTCAGACACCGCCTCCCGTGAGTACCGGCTGATCCTGCCCGCCGTCCGGGCCGCTGCCGGGGCCCGCGTTCGTGCCGCCGGGGCTGTCCAGCTGCTGGGCCCGGAACTCCACCGCGGCGCCGGTCAGCTCCATGAACGCCTCCTCCAGCGAGGCCTGGGCCGAGGCCAGCTCGTGCAGCCGCACGCCGTTGTCATAGGCCAGGTCGCCGACCTGGGCCGTGGCCAGGCCGGTGATCAGCAGCCGCCCGTCGGCGTCGTCGCGCACCGTGCCGCCCGCCGCCGTCACCGCCTTGGTCAGCTCGTCGCCGTGCGGGGTGCGCACCCGCACCGCCTGCTGCGAGTTGCGCTCGATGAACTCGGCCACCGTGCAGTCGGCGATCAGCCGGCCGCGCCCGATCACGATCAGGTGGTCGGCCGTGTTTTCCATCTCGGACATCAGGTGGCTGGACACGAACACCGTGCGGCCCTGCGCGGCCAGGTTCTTCATCAGGTTGCGGATCCACAAGATGCCCTCGGGGTCCAGCCCGTTGACCGGCTCGTCGAACATCAGGATGGCCGGATCGCCCAGCAGCGCGCCCGCGATGCCCAGCCGCTGGCCCATGCCCAGCGAGAAGCCGCGCGACCGCTTGCGGGCCACCTCCTGCAGCCCGACCAGCTCCAGCACCTCGCCGACCCGGCGGCGGGGCAGGTTGTTGGTCTGGGCCAGGCACAGCAGGTGGTTGTACGCGCTGCGGCCGCCGTGCACCGCCTTGGCGTCCAGCAGCGCCCCGACCTCCCGCATCGGGTAGGCCAGCTGGCCGAACGGCTTGCCGTGGATCGTGACCGCGCCCGCCGTGGGCCGGTCCAGGCCCAGGATCAGCCGCATCGTCGTGGTCTTGCCCGCGCCGTTCGGGCCTAGAAACCCGGTTATCCGGCCCGGCTCCACCGTGAACGACAGGTCGTCCACCGCGGTGGTGGTGCCGTAGCGCTTAGTGAGGCCCCGTGCCTCGATCATTGGCTTACTTCCCCTTTCATACGGCCGCAACAAGGTTGTCCGGCCTGGCTGTCCGCGTCTCCGCCCGGTCCGGGCTCAGAGCTCTCGTCGTCCGAAGCTGATCACCCCCGCGCCCAGCATGAGCACGAACCACACGCCGGCCCAGGCCAGGTAGCCCGCCGAGGGAGCGGTCGCGGCGAAGAACGGGTCACCCTTGTCGTTCTGGGTGACCAGCTGCTGGATGATGTAGTTCTGCGGCTCGAGGTAGTAGACCGCGCCCTGCCACAGGCCGTTGGTCGGCACCACGTAGGACACGACCTTGCTCGCCGTGGTCAGGGCGGTGACTCCGAACCCCGTGCCCAGCGTGCCGACCACCCCGCCCAGCCAGGCGATGCCGAACACCGCCACCCCGATGACCCCCGCGGCCAGGGTCGGCAGCCGGGTGCTCAGCGCCAGCACCAGCGTCAGCAGCACCGCGCCCTCGGCGAACAGGTAGGCCGCCACCGGGACCGGGTCCGGGGCCAGGTAACCGCTGGACCAGTAGACGACCACGTACTCCAGCCCGCAGACGACGGCCGTGTACGCGGCCAGCAACCCGGCCAGCCCCAGCCACTTGCCCAGCAGGATCTCCGCCCGGCGCACCGGACGGGCCGCCACGGCGTGCAGCACCCCCGAGTCGATCTCGCCCGAGATGGCCGGCGAGGCGATGGCCGACGCGCTCAGCGCGACCACGAAGCTGAACATGAACATGAACAGGATGTAGGACGTGGGCATGGCCAGGTTGACCTCGCCCGAGGTGATGCCGGGGCCCGCGTGGTGGGCCAGCCGGTTGAAGCCCCAGGCGCTCAGCCCGACCACGGCCGCGGTGATGACGATGAAGGCCAGCACCAGCCGCCGCCGCAGGGCCTCGGTGATGGTCAGCGCCGCGATGGTCAGCGCCGGGCTGACCGTGCCCCGGCCGACCGCGACCGTGCTCGTGGTCACTGTTCCCCCAGGAGCTCAAGGAAGCGATCTTCCAGGCTCTGCCGCTGCGGCACCACGGCCTCGACCCGGCCGCCCAGCCCGACCGCCGCCGCGACCAGGTCCGGGATCTGCCCGGCCGCGATGCCCTCGACCAGCAGCCAGTCCCGGTCCGTGCTCCACCGCCCGAACCGCTCCAGCGACTGCCACCACCGCCCGCTCAGCCCGGTGATCCGCAGCCGCACGCTGGCCTGCCCGCCGGTCAGCTCGGCCATGGTGCCCGAGGCCACCGCGCGGCCCCGGTCGATGACCGTCACCCGGTCGCAGACGGTCTCGGCCTCCTCCAGCAGGTGGGTGTTCAGGAACACCGTGGCGCCGCGGTCGCGCAGCCCGCGGATGATCACCCGCACGTCGTGCCGGCCGACCGGGTCCAGGGCGCTGGTCGGCTCGTCCAGCACCACCAGCGCGGGCTCGCCCAGCAGCGCCACGCCCAGGCCCAGCCGCTGCTGCATGCCCTTGGAGAACGTGCCGACCCGGTCGTCGCCCCGGTCGGCCAGGCCGACCGTGCGCAGCGCGCCCTCGACCTCGTCGCGCCACCGTGACCGGTCCAGCCGCATCAGCCGGCAGTGCAGCACCAGCACCTCGCGGGCGGTCAGCCAGCTCTGGTAGCGGAACTGCTCGGGCAGGTAGCCGATGCTCCGCCGGGTCTCCCGGTCCCCGGCCGGGGCGCCCAGCACCATGGCCTCCCCGCCGGTCGGCCGGACCAGCCCGAGCAGCAGCTTGACCGCGGTGGTCTTGCCCGCCCCGTTCGGGCCCAGGAAGCCGAACACCTCGCCCCGCGCCACCGTCATCGAGAGCCCGTCCAGCGCCACGGTGGTCCGGTAGCGCTTGTGCAGCTCGATGGCGTGCACGGCCGGCGACGTCCGGTCGGTGCCTGGCGGGTCGCTGCCTGGCGTGCCGGCCGGGCCCGGCGCCCCGCCCGTGGCGGGCGGGGCGCCGGCACCTGCGGCCGGGGCGTCTTGATCAGCCGATCTGGCGGGCGACATTCAGTACGTCCTGGGTGTTGAGCAGGCCGGCCACGGCGTGCACCGTGCCGTCGTGGCTTTCCCAGATCACCGCGGACGCGGCCCCTGAGGCGAAGCTGAGCAGGACCGCCGGGGCGCCGTCGACCCGCAGGTGCGTGGCCGTGGCGCCGGGCGGGACCGGGATCGGCAGCACCGAGCCCAGGTTGCCAAGCAGCCGGACCTGGCGGGCCAGGTCGGCCGGCATGCCGCGCCGGCTGAGCAGGTAGTTCTCCAGCTGGCTGGTGGTGGCCCCGGTCGAGGTCGCCACCGGCCGCCGCATGGTCAGGATGCCCAGCGTCGGTACCTGGCCGCCGGCCAGCTGCCCGCCGTACTGGACCATCATGGCCGGGCCGGCGGTCACCGTCAGCCGGGTCCCGCCCACCGGGGCGGCGATGCCCTTGCTGAACGTGATCGTGGCCGTGGCCCGCGGCTGTACCAGCACCGCGGCCAGCGAGCCGACCCCGGCGGGCAGGTGAGCGGGCGCGCGGAAGGCCAGGTGGGTCTGCGCCGTGGCCTTGGCCACCGACGAGACCTGGCCGGGCTGACCGGACGAGGACCAGCGCAGGGTGCCGAACCCCAGCGGCTGCGTGCCGTTGCCGCTGGACACGCTGCCCGGCCCTGGCCCGCTGCCCAGGCCCAGCACGTTCGAGACGGCCCGCAGGTCGCCGTGGCTGATGTTGACCGTGGCCACCTTGGTCGGCGAGAACACCGTGGTCAGCGTGGCCGCCGCGGCGACACCGCCGGCCACCAGCACGGCCGTGACCCCGACCCCGGTGACGACCGGGATGTTCACCAGCGGGCGCGGGAAGCGCGGTACCCCGCCGGTCCCGGCCGGCCGACGGCTCGCCGGCTCGGGCTCCAGCTGGCGCTGGAGCCGGGCCCAGGCCGCGTCGGTGTCCTCGGCGACCGGCGGCACGGCCAGCAGCCGTGAGGCCAGCGCGGCGTCCTCGGCGATCTGCCCGCTGCTGGCCCGGCAGCGACCGCACGTCTCCAGGTGACGCCCGGCGGCGTCCGGGACCGCGTACGGCTCTTCCTGCCGCCGCCGCAGCACCCCGTCAGATACGTGTCGCATCGTTAAGCTCCTTGCGTAGCGCAGACTCGGCCCGGCGGAGCATCGTTCCGACGTGCCCGACATTGACGTTCATGGCCTCGGCTACTTCGGCGTAGCTCAGGCCACTGTGACGGAGCACGAGAACGGTCGCCGACCGGCGCGGCAGCCGCCGCAGCGCCTGCCGGACCTCGGCGCGGCACTCGGAGTCGAGCGCCGCCTCCTCCGGCCCGGCCGGCGGCACGTCGATCCCGCTGAGCACCTGGCGGTGCCCGCGGCGGCGCTCGCCGCGGATCGTGTTCAGCGCGGTGTGCGCGGCGGCCACCCGGACCCAGGCGGCCGCGTGCTGCGCCTCCCGGGGATCGCCGAACCGCCGCAGCGCGGCGATGAACACGTCCTGGGCCACATCCTGCGCGGTGGCCTCGTCGCCCGTGACCCCGCGGGCGATCCGGACCACGGCCGGATAGTGCTCGCGGAAGAAACGCTCGAACGCGGCCGCGGTGGTGCCGGGCGGCTGGGCTGCCGCACTGGTTATGACTCTGGCTTCCATCCTCACCCTCTCCACCCGGTAAAGCACCGCCGCGGCTTCTAATGTGACGCCCAAGGGGCCCCGAGCGCGTCAGCCGCAGCGGTGAACTCTGCCTACTCCGTGAGGATGAGGACGAGGAGCCAGACCTAGCCCGCCGGAGCAGGCGCCGCGGCCAGCGCGGCGATCTGGGCGTGGGTGGCGAACCACGGACGGCCGCGCTCCAGCATCGCCGTGATCACCCGTTCCAGCATCCGCACCAGGTAGCCGCGGCCGATGGCCTCCGGGTGCATGGTCAGGGTGAGGACCCGCCCGTCCTGGCGGGCCGACTCGAACTCGTCCAGCCAGATCCGCTCCACCGACGCCGGGTCGGCCAGTCGCCCGCCGTCGTACGGCGTGTAGCCGAAGTAGGGCCAGTCGCACAGGCTCCAGGCCCCGGGGAACTCCAGCAGCGGCCGGCCGCCGCTGGCCACCCAGTACGGCCGGTCGTCGGCCATCAGGCTGGAGTCGTAGGCGAAGCCCAGCTCGGCCAGCAGGTCCAGCGTCGGCGGGGTCAGCTCCCAGCCCGGCGACCGGTACCCGGCCGGCCGCACCCCGGCCCGCGCCAGCGCCTCAAGCCCGTCCTCCAGCTCGGCCCGCTGCGCCGCCGCGTCCAGCGCGTCGGTGCCCCGGTGCAGGTAGCCGTGATGGCCCACCTCGTGCTCGCCGGCCAGGATCGCCGCCACCGCGCCGGGGTGCTGGTCCACGGTGTGTCCCGGCATGTAGAAGGTGGCCGGCAGGTCCAGCCCGGCCAGCAGCTCCAGGATCCGGCCCAGGCCCCGCTCCGGGCCAAACCGGCCCTGCGACAGCAGCGTCAGCCGCCGCTCGTTCTCCGGGCCCTCGCTCAGCCACGGCGCCTCCCCGTCCACGTCGAAGGTCAGCGCGACCGCCACCTCGGCGCCATCCGGCCAGCCGGGAAAGTCCGCCGTCGCATTCACCATGAATTCATCCCATCGCATCGTGGCGGGTCACCCCTGGCCCGAGCCCTGCGCCTAGCATGCCTGCACGGAAAGGAGCGGGCATGACCGACCCGGTGGTGGCGGCCGACCGCGTGATCGCCGTGTTCGGCGCGCAGGCCTACATCAGCAGCCAGTGGCCCGGCGCCGAGCGGGTCTGGGGTGACACCGAGCAGGTGCCCGTGCCCGACGACCTCGACGGCGTCTGGCGCGAGCACGCCGGCGACGGCGAGCGCTGGTTCGCCGTGACCGCCACCGCCGGAGAGTACGGCCCCGCCGAGCGGGCCTACGACTGGGGCCAGCGGGTGCTCGCCGGGACCAGGGACTACCTGCGGTTCGCCATCGCCCGGCTGCGCGACCACGGCCGCGACGAGGTGGCCGGAGGCCTGGAGCGCGAGATGTACGCCGGGCGCCTGGTCTACCTGCGGCTGGACACTGTTATCGAGGATGGCCAGGCCACCGAGGTGAACGCGCGCCAGTACGACATCTCCGACGCGGCCGTGGTGACCGCCCTGCTGGAGGCGGTGCGCGACCGCGACTCCGGCGAGGTCGAGCGGCTGCGCCAGCCCCTGGGCCCCGGCGCGGCCCGCGCGCTGGCCGAGGCCTACTGGACCCTGGGCGGCTGGTACGAGAAGGCGCTGCTGGTCCGGGCCCTGCGCGACGCCCGCGAGCCCGGCGACCCCCGGCTGGCCGCCGCGTTCAAGGACGTGCTGGCCATCCCGGACGTGGTGCCCGGCGCCGAGCAGCTCACCGACACGGCCAGGGAGGCCCGCACGGTGGCCCTGACCGGCCTGGCCGGCGACACCAACCCCGAGCACTTCGTCGAGCTATACGAGGACGAAGCCGCCCAGGCCGCCGCCATCCGCAGGTGGACGGCCCAGTAGCCGCCGCTGCCCCAGCCCGTTTCTTGCACCGCAGGTAAACCATCCCGTAACCCTGCCCCGTTCCTTGCTCCGCAGGCGGACCACTCTGTAACCCCGCCCCGTTCCTTGATCGCGGTCATTTCTCAGTCAATATCCCTGAGAAATGACCGTGATCAAGGGATTGGCTGAGAGTTTCCACAGCGGAGGGTTTTGAGGGTGGCTGTCCACAGTGTCTGCGGGGATTCAGCGAAGTGATGCTGCGAGAGGCAGCATCCGAGTATGACGCTCAGGGTTCCATCGGCGATTATCAGCCTCGTGGCTCGGCAGCATGGCGTGATCTCGCGCGCGCAGGCCATTGGTTCTGGAATGCCCGGCTACCTCGTCGACAGCCAGCTCAGATCGGGCCGCTGGCGGCCGCTCGGGCGCGGGGTTTACGCCGCCTTCTCCGGCCCCGTGCCGCGGGAGAGCCTCTTGTGGGCAGCCGTGCTGCGTGCCGGACCGGATGCAGTGCTCAGCCACCAGAGCGCGGCCGAACTGTATGGCATCGCCGGTCCCGCGCGGCTCATTCATGTCACCATCCCGGTCGGGCGGCAGGTCCGCGGCTCTTCCGGCCTCGTCGTCCACCGGTCGGGCCGACTCGGCGGCGCGCGGAATCCTGCCCTGCTTCCGCCTCGGACGCGCATCGAGGACACCGTCCTTGACCTGGCCGACTCCGCCGCGACCTCCGATGACGCGTTCGGCTGGCTCTGCCGGGCGGTCGGGCAAGGGCTGACAACATCATCGTTACTGCGAGCCGCCCTGCAGCGCCGGCCCAAGGTGCGCTGGCGCGCCGGCCTGCAGGTCGCGCTGGCTGACATCGGGTCCGGGGCGCGCTCAGTTCTTGAGTTGCGTTACGTGCGCGATGTCGAGCGCGCCCACGGCCTTCCGGCGGCTCGTCGGCAGGCGCTGACTGTCACCGGTTCTCTCCCGTGCTACCTGGACACCTCTATGAGGAAGCGGATCTCGCGGTGGAGCTTGACGGCCAGGCGACCCATCCGCCGGAAGACCGCTGGCTTGATATACACCGGGACAATCGCCACGCCAGCTCAGGCCTGCTGACCCTCCGTTATAACTGGGCCGACATTTCGGTGCGCCCGTGCCAGGTGGCCCAGCAGATCATCGAGGTTCTTAACCGTCGAGGCACCAAAGTCACTCCACGCCGCTGCGGCCCGAAGTGCGGAGCGCCATTCCCTGATCACGGTCATTTCTCAGTCAATATCCCCGAGAAATGACCGTGATCAAGGAATGGCCGCCAGGTCGAGGGCCGCCAGGTAGCCGAACGTCATCGCCGGCCCGATCGTCGCCCCAGCGCCGGCGTAGCTGTGCCCCATCACCGCCGCGCTGGTGTTGCCCGCCGCGTACAGCCCCCGGATGACGCTGCCGTCCGGGCGCAGGACCCGGGCTCGCTCGTCGGTGCGCAGGCCGCCCTTGGTGCCCAGGTCGCCGGGCACGATCTTGATGGCGTAGAACGGCGGGACGGCCAGCGGCGCCAGGCACGGGTTGGGCCGGCACCGCGGGTCGGAGTAGTACCGGTCGTAGGCCGAGTCGCCCCGGCCGAAGTCCTCGTCCCGGCCCGCCTCGGCGAACTCGCTGAACCGCGTCACCGTCTTGGCCAGCGCGGCCGGGTCCAGGCCGACCTGGCCGGCCAGCTCGGCGATGGTCGGCGCGCTGAACACCGCGCCCGCCTTGTACCAGCGGCGCGGCAGCGGGCGGCGCGGCGGCAGCCCGGCGAACACGTAGCGGTCCCGGTAGCGCTGGTCGGCGATCAGCCAGGCCGGGATGTGCGGGGTGCCGCCCGCCTGCCCCGCATACATGGCGTGCACGAAATCCACGTAGGGCGCCGACTCGTTCACGAACCGCTGGGCCGCCCCGTTGACCAGCAGACAGCCCGGCAGGCTGCGCTCGGCCAGGCAGAAGTACGGGCCGCCGCGCAGCGGGATGGCCGGGCCCCACCACGCGTCGTCCATCAGGTCCAGCGCGGCCCCGGCGGCCTGGCCGGCGGTGATGGCGTCGCCGGTGTTGCCCGCCGCCCCGGTGGTCCACTCGGTGCCGATCGGCGCCTGCTGGTACCGCTGCCGCATCTCCTCGTTGCGCTCGAACCCGCCCGCGGCCAGCACCACACCGCGGCCCGCCGCGATGACCGCGGGGCGACCGTCGCGGGTCACCCGCACCCCGGTCACCCGGCCGCCGTCCAGTTCCAGGCCGGTCATCGGGGTGTCCAGCCAGACCGGCACGTCGCGGGCCAGCAGCCCGGCCCGCAGCCCGGCCGCCAGGGCCTGGCCCATGCTCAGCACCCGCTGGCCCAGCAGCTTGCTGCGGGCCAGCCGGGCCGCCACCCTGGCCGAGGCCAGCATGGCCCGCGGGTGCCGGGGGCCCAGGGCCAGCCAGCGGTAGTTGGCCTGGGTGATGGCGATGCCGGGCGGGATGGGCAGGTACGGCGGGCTGAGGTGCCCGAGCTCGGCGCCGAGTATCCGCCGGCCGTCCAGCGGCCGGGGCTCGATGCTCCGCCCGGAGGCCAGCCCGCCGGGCGCCTCGGGGTAGTAGTCGGCGTAGCCCGGCACCCACTCGAAGTCCACCGGCGCACTGGCTCGCACCAGGTCGAGCATGGCCGGGCCGTGCTCAAGCAGCGCCCGCTGGCGGGCAGCCGGCACCTCGTCGCCGGCCACGTGGGCCAGGTAAGCCCGGGCCTGCTCGGCGGTGTCCCGCACGCCGGCCTGGCGCAGCACCGTGTTGTTGGGGGCCCAGATGCCGCCGCCCGAGCGCGCGGTGGAGCCGCCGAAGGTGGGCGCCTTCTCCAGCACTACCACGCTCAGCCCGCGCTGGGCGGCGGTGAGCGCGGCCGTCATCCCGGCCGCGCCGCTGCCCACCACGACCACGTCGAACTGCTCCCGAGCGGCGCCGGCCGTTGTCATGGGCACCTCCTGCCGCCCATACTAGAACACGTTGCAGTTTTGCCGAAAAGTCCGCCCAGCCCGTCGGCCCTGATAACAGCAAGAAGTGATAACAGCAAGAAATGGGGCGGCCTGACGGGGGCTGCTTCATCATCGGGGAGGATTTGGCGGGCCATGACCCCCGAAATCCTCCCCGATCATGGTCAGGCCCAGGCCGGGCGCTGATAACAGCAAGAAACAGGGTGGCCGAGTGTGGCTGCTTCATGATCCCGGTGGATTTGGGCCGCGGGTGGCCCAAATCCACCACGATCATGGTCAGCCCTGATAACAGCAAGAAGCACGGCGGTCCGGTGGCCGTAGAGCGGCTCACCCGACTGATAACAGCAAGAAGGAGCGCGGCGGGCTGAGGTGAACGGAGACAGCACAAGTGCCGGCAGACGACTGGGACCTTGAGGCCGACGTCGTGGTGGTGGGGTTCGGGGCGGCCG
>Ga0102924_1003686_pt1 | contig 15946 bp, 14 predicted proteins | sample PaiPotPPM11metaG_FD_80116 | JGI IMG/M metagenome (GOLD analysis project Ga0102924, IMG submission 80116) | Iron sulfur acid spring bacterial and archeal communities from Banff, Canada, to study Microbial Dark Matter (Phase II) - Paint Pots PPM... ... | reverse complement strand
GCCGCCGTCCTCGTCGAGCCCGGCAGGATCGAGATGCGCGACATCCAGGTGCCCGGTCCAGATCCGACCGAGGGGCTGCTCGCCGTCGAGGGAAGCGGGGTCTGCGGGGCCGACTGGGCCGCGTACAACGGGGCTCTGTCCTGGCTCCGAGGCCGATCCGTCATCCTCGGTCACGAGGTGGTGGGCTCCATCGCCCGGCTCGGTGCGGTAGCTGCACGACGCTGGGGTGTCCGCGAGGGAGACCGGGTAGTCGTCGAGGAACCGATTCCTTGTGGGACCTGTGCCGACTGCCTCGCCGGTAGCTACCACTGGTGCCACTTCGGTCTCCGCTTCGGTGCGACGGCGGTGGACGAGGCACCTCTGCTGGGTGGCTACGCGGACTACATGCACCTTCCCGCTCAGGCCCTGGTGCACCGCATCTCGCACGGGATCCCCGTGGAGGAGGCCGTGCTCTTCATCCCGATCGCGAACGGGTTGCACTGGGTGCACAGCGTCGGCGCTGCTCGGCCGGGCTCCACGGTCATCATCCACGGCGTCGGGCAGCACGCGCTCGGCTGCGTGATAGCTGCGCGCGAGGTCGGCGCTGGACGCGTCATCGTCATCGGCACCGCCACGGACGGCGGCCGCCTCAAGATCGCGGAGCGGCTCGGGGCGGACGACACCTTGACCATTGACGACGATCTGGTCGCGCGGGTGAAAGACCTCACCGGGCGTCGCATGGGCGATGTGGTGATCAATGCTGCACCCTCGGCCCGCGCCCTCGAGACCTCGATCGACCTTGTGGCTCGACGGGGCACGGTCGTCAACGCCGGCGAGTCTGAGGACCGCGCGTCCATCAGCCTCCAACAGTTGATCCGCAAGGAGGTCGTGCTCAAGGGCGTCGCTGGTCGTCCTCACGACGCCGTGCGGGCCGCGATCCGAGTGATCGAATCGGGTCGGCATCCGCTGGACCTCCTTTCGACTGATCGCTTCACGCTCGACCAGACCGAGCTCGCCATCCAGACAGTCGGCCGGGTGGACGTCGCCAGCGACCCCCTGCACGTCACGGTCACGGCCGGGGGGGCGGAGTGACCGATCTCGCGCGGATCACCGAGCTTGGCTACATCGGTCTCTCCATCGTCGATACGGCGACCTGGGGGTCCTTCGCGACCGAGGTGCTCGGCATGGAGCTCGTCCTAGAGGGGGAGACGGATCGCTTCTACCTCCGGCTCGACGCACAGCACCATCGGATCACGGTCGATCGGGGTGCCACTGACGACCTGGCGTTCGTCGGGTGGAGGGTTCCCCACGCGGATGCTCTTGAGCGCGTCGCCGCGCAGGTGGAGGAAACGGGCCTGGCAGTGGTCGGCGCCACCTCGGAGGAGCTCGTCGAGCGCCGTGTGCTCGGAATGTTCAAGGTGGTCAGCCCAGGGGGCATCCCGACCGAGGTGTTCTTCGGACCTCAGGTGGATCACCACAAGCCGTTCCACCCGGGACGGCCGATGTACGAGCGATTCGCGACCGACGGAGGGATGGGCCACGTCGTCCTGCGAGAGGAAGACGTGGATGCGGCCGCACGGTTCTATCGGGAAGGCCTCGGGATGGTGGGTGGCGTCGAGTACGTGTACGGCGGAGCGAGTCGCACCGTTCAGCCCCAGTTCTTCCACACGGCGAACACGCGGCAGCACTCCGTCGCGTTCGGCATCCCCCGCCTTGAGCGCCGGCTCCACCACTTCATGGTGGAGTGCACCAACGTGGACGACGTCGGTCAGGCCCACGACGAGGTCCAGCGCCGAGGTCTGACGCTGACGCTGCCGCTTGGCAAACACGCGAACGACCAGATGCTCTCGTTCTACGTCCGGACGCCCGCCGGCTTCGAGGTTGAGTACGGAGCCGGGGGCCGGCGCCCGATCGAGGAGGCAGAGTTCTCCGTCGAGGACATGTGGGGACGTCATCTGGCGGCACCACGGCGCGCTCGGCCCGATGGCGGAGCCACGACGTGATCGACACCCATCTGGACGCGCTTGTACGCGAGGAGGCGCGGGAGTTCCGCGTGGACTCCCGGGTCTACACGGACACCGAGATCTTCGAGCAAGAGATGCGTCGGATCTTCGAACGCATGTGGATCTGTGTTGCGCACGAGAGCCAGTTGCGCACCCCAGGCGACTTCATCACCGCGTCCATCGGCAGGCAGCCCGTTATCGTTACGCGGGATCGGTCGGAGGGGCAGGTCCATGTTCTCTTCAACCGGTGCCGCCACCGGGGCGCTACCGTGTGCCAGGAGAAGGCTGGCAACACCAGATTCTTCCGGTGCGGTTATCACGGCTGGACCTACCACCTGAGCGGCGCACTCGCAGGCCTGCCCCACCGGAGCGAAGAGTACGACGAGGACTTCGACCTGACCCACGGACTCGTGTCGGTGCCACGGGTAAGGGTGCTCCATGGGTTCGTGTTCGCCTGCGTCCTTGCCGAGGGCGACGAACTCACTGACCAGCTGGGCAACGCCGTCGAGTACCTGGAGGCGTTCTCGCGATTCGGCGGCTCTGAGGTGGCGTCCATCGACACGTCCGCCGGCGTGAGCCGCCTGGCGTACGACGGGAACTGGAAGCTCCAACTCGAGAACACGGTCGACTCGTACCATCCGGACTTCGTCCACCAGTCCCAGGGTCGGCTGATCCAGCGGCGGCGCGGCAACGCCACACCTCGAACGTCCGACGCGCAGGACGATCTGCGGACGTGGGATCTCGGCGCCGGCCACGCCGCGTTCGATCTCGCGCCGGGTGGCCCCAAGGCGGGTCTCAGTGGGAATTTCTTCCGCGGTCCCGCGTTCCACATCAGCATCTTTCCGAACCTGTGTCTCCTCCCCAGCCAGATCCGGTTCGTCCGGCCCATCCGCGTGGATCGCACGGAGGTGGATGCGTACCCCGTGATGGTGGAAGGGATGGAGCCCGAGGTGATCGCTGGCCGCCTGCGAGCCTTCGAGGAGTTCTACGGTCCGGCCGGATTCGGCGCGCCCGATGACCTCGAGATGTTCAACCGCGTCCAGGCAGGGGTCGGCGCGGACGTCGAGCTCGACGGGTTGCGTTGGATCGACATGAGCCGTGGGCTGGTCGACGAGCATGTCGAACCGGATGGTCGGCGCAGCTGCCCTTGGTTCGATGAGAGCCCGCAGCGCGCGATCTACCGAGGTTGGCGCCAGGTGATGGCGGGGCCGAGTGATGGGTGATCTCGAACAGCTGCTCTACCGCGAGAGTCGGCTGCTGGACGAGGGCCGCTTCGAGCAGTGGCTTGAGCTCTTCAGCGGGGATGCCACCTACTGGATCCCCGTCGGGGACACCCGCTCCGATCCGCAGACGCAGCTGTCTCTCGTATACGACGACCGGAGCCACCTCGAGGACCGTGTGTGGCGCCTGACCCAGAGTCGGGGGCCCAGTCAGGAGCCCGCTTTCACCACCGTCCACCTAGTGTCGAACGTGGAACCCGGGGTGCCCGCCGCCGACGGGACGCTCACCGTCCGATCCTGTCTCGTGGTGTTCGAGGAGCGAGCCGGTCAGACCGGGGCCTGGTCGGGGCGGTGCGAGCACGACCTCGTGCCCTGTGGAGAGTCCTGGCTCATCGCCGCCAAACGGGTCCACCTCCTGCAGCGCGGCAGGTCGATCAACAACCTCACGATCCTGCTCTGACCGCGGGGTCGACGAGCACTGACCAACGAACCGAAAGGGGTGTGATCGCATGCCGCTGATCTCCGCCGATGCCTTTGGGGCCATGTCTAGGACCCTCCTTACCGCCGCCGGCGCTTCGGCCGAGGACGCGGCGGTGATCGCCGACTCCGTGCGCTGGGCAACGCTCCGCGGGAACGAGTCGCACGGGGTCGACCACCTCCCGATGTACGTCCGGATGTACGCGCACCCGGAGGCTCCTCCGAGGGTCAACCGCGCGGGGACCTACGAGATAACTCGACAGGGTGATGCGGTGGTCACCATCGACGGCCATGGGTGTGCCGGCCAGCGCGTCCTGCGCGATGCCGCGGCGCTGGTCGCGCGGCGGGCAGCGGTCGGGGGCGTCGCCCTCGCAACGACCATTCGCACCACCCACCACGGCGCCCTCGGCTATGCGCTCGAGCCGATCCTCGAGCGCGACATGATTGGCCTCATCTTCGCCGGATCCGGCGCAGCGACGCCTGCCTTCGGAGGTACGGATCGCAAGCTGGGGACCAATCCGATCGCCATCGGGGTCCCGGCCGGGGACCGCGAGCCCATCATCATCGACATGGCGACGTCGGCATCGACGTGGCTCGGGCTCCTCGACATCTGGCGGACCGACGCCGACATCCCGGAAGGGCTGATCTTGGACGGGGACGGCAACCCGACGACGGACCGCTCGGGCTTCGTGTTCGGGTTCCGAAGCCAGGACCGTGAACCAAAGGGCGCCCTGTCGACGATCGGGAACAGCCACAAGGGCTACGCTCTCCAACTCGCGGTGGAGATGCTCGGGGGGATCCTCCCTGCGCTCATCAGCGGGAACGAGGTGGGGACCGACGGCTACGTCAGCGCGCTGGTAATCGCGATCCGAGTGGGTGCAGTCCAGGATGCGACGGCGTTCAAAGAGCGAGTCGATCGACGGCTCGAGGAGCTCAAGAGATCAGTCCGCAAGGCGGGGGTCGAGGAAATCTGGATCCCCGGCGAGCGAGGGTTCGCGACCAGCGCGCGGCGCTCCGCCGACGGGATCCCTATCGGTGAGGCCGAATGGGGACGGCTCGAGCGGGTGGCGTCTGAGGTCGGCGTCGACCTCGCGCCCTTCACGCAGGCCGCGGAGCCCGCGTGAGCGCGACCCGTGACGGACTCGCCGACGGCGCCGCGGGAACCGAGCTGTCCGACTTTCGGGCCGCGCTCCGGCGATGGCTCGAGGAGGAGCAGTCAGAGCTCCAGCCGTACCGCGCTCTGACCCCCGATCTGGACGAGCAGTTCGCGCTGTTCAGGGGTTTCTCGGCCCGTTTGTACGCCGCGGGCTGGGTGCGACGGGGCTGGCAAGAGGAGTTCGGAGGCCTAGGGGGCTCCGGGCTGTACCGAGGTGTGCTCGCGGAGGAGCTCGCTATGGCTGGCTACCCGCTCCACAACTTCCACGGTCTCAAGGAGGTCCTGGGTCCGGCGGTCGCGCGCTTCGGCCCGAACATCGCGTCGTGGGCGTTGCCCCGCCTCCTGTCCACCGACGACGTGTGGTGCCAGGGCTTCTCCGAGCCCGAGGCCGGTAGCGATCTCGGATCGCTACGGCTCCGCGCCGAAAGCGCCGGGGATCACTGGCGCGTGAACGGGCAGAAGGTCTGGACCAGCGGAGCGCGGTACGCGAACCGCTGCGTGCTCCTCGCCCGCACCGGGACCCGCGAGGAGGCGCACCGGGGGATCACCGCCCTGTTCGTCGACATGGACGCGCCGGGGATCGCGGTGCGGGACCTCCGAGCCATGAACGGGGACAGCGAGTTCGGGGAGCTCTTCTTCGACGATGTCCTGGTCCCGAAGGATCGGACCATCGGTAGGGTCGGTGATGGTTGGGCTCTGGCGATGTACGTCCTGTCCAGTGAGCGAGGCGCATGGGCGTGGGAGCGACAGGCCTGGTTACACCGGCGCTTCCGGGAGCTCCTTGAACGGAACGACGCCGACCCACGAGCCACAAGCTTTGCTGGTGACACCTTTGCACTCCTGTACGCGATGCGGCTCGTGTCGCGCCGGTCGATCTACTGTCTGGCACGAGGGGAGGAGCCGGGAGCTGCTTCGTCCGTCGACAAGGTCCTCATGGCGTCGACGGAGCAGGCGATCTTCGACGGCTACCTCGAGCTCTTCCCCCACGCCGCGCTCCTCGACGACGACCGCCAGTCGGACGCGTGGCGCAGCGAGTTCCTCTACTCCCGTGCGGCCTCGATCTACGGCGGTACCGGCGAGATCCAGCGGAACCTGATCGCTGAGCGCCTGGTCGGTCTGCCGCGGGAGGAGTGATGCGTAACGACGAACGAGAGATGCTCCGCAGTGGACTGCAACGGGTCCTCATCGAATCGGAACCCGGGTCGGTCGGGAAAGCCCTACGTGAGTTCGGTTGGATCGACCTGCTGCTCCATGAGCCCGCTGAGGCCGTCGCGTCGCTCTTCGAGTTCCAGGGCGCGACCTCGATGACGTCGCCGATGCTCGACGTCGTGATGTTCCAGCCGCTGGCCGACCTCGTGGGCACCGACCTGACCAAGGAGACGGTCGGGTTAATCGCACCGGGGCCGAGTCGTGGCACACTGCCGACATCGCTTCTGGCCGACGGCGCCGTCGCGATCGATGGGATCGCCTCGGCAGAGATCGGGACCTGCGACTGGATCGCCGTGCCGGCAATCGCAGACGGCGAACTCGTCGTCGTGATCGTCGACGGCCCGCTCGACACCCTCTCCTGCGAACCGGTGTCCGGGTTGGATCCCTGGCTCCGGCTCCACCGGATCGGGGGCACCGTGACCGCACACACGATCGTGCGCGGCGGTGAGGCGGCAGCTCGCTGGTCCGCGGCGACCGCGGCCGGACGGCGAGCCCTGGCCCACGAGCTCGTGGGGGGCGCCCGGGCGATGCTCGCGCTTGCTGTCGAGCACGCCTCGACTCGTGAGCAGTTCGGACGCGCGGTCGGGACCTTCCAAGCCCTCAAGCACCGCATGGCTGATGCCAAGGTGAATCTCACGGCGGCGGAGGCGGCGGTGCAGGAGTCGTGGGTGACGATGGACGCGACGAGCGCACTACTCGCCAAGCTCTGGGCGGGCCGGGCGAGCGGCGTCGGGGCGAAGCACGCGCAGCAGGTCCTTGCCGGGATGGGCTTCACCTGGGAGCACCCGTTCCACCGCTACCTACGACGAGCGGTGTTGCTCGATGCCACGCTGGGGTCCAGCCGCGACCTTGCCGTCGAGCTCGGTGCCCGCCTGGTCAGAGATGGCCTCCCCCAGGTCCTCGTGGACCTTTGAGCACGCGCCGCCCGGCTCTCAACGGGCGGCGAACGTCACCGGCATGGACTCAGTGCAGTTCAGCAGCGCGCTGTCCATGAGCTGGACCTCTCCGGCAAGCGTGAGGTCGGGGCATCGGAGGAGCAGCTCCTCGAACATCACACGAGCCTCGAGGCGGGCGAGACCGGTTCCGATGCACAGGTGCTCGGCGTGGCCGAACGAGACGTGCTGGCTCGGGGGCCTAGTTACGTCGAACGCGTACGGCTCGAGCCACACCTCGGAGTCGCGGTTGCCGGCGAGGTAGAGGAGGAGTAAGTAGTCGCCATCGGCGATCCGCTGTCCCCGGATCACCTGGTCGCCGGCGGCCGTCCGCCCGAACCACCGGACCGGGGTGACCCACCGCAGCATCTCCTCGACGCCGTTGCGGATTTGCTCGGGCTCGGCGAGGAGCTTCGCCTTCTGCTCGGGGTGCTCCATGAGCGCTCGCGCCCCCCCGGCGATCAGGCTGCGAGTCGTCTCGTTCCCGGCCACGAGCAGGAACGAGACCGTGCGGAGGATGTCCGGCCGGGACAGGCGGTCGGCGTCGACCTGTGCCGAGAGCAGGCCGCTGAGCAGATCCTCCCGGGGCCTGCCTTCCCGAAGGTCGAGCTGATGCTCCAGGTAGTCGAACATCTCGGTGGCGATGGTGGGGTCGCGGTTGGTGCTCGACGCGATGGCATCGGTCCAGCGCTTGAACTCTCCGATGTCCTCACCGGGGATCCCGAGCATCTCGGCGATGATCAGCAAAGGGAGCGGCGCAGCGAGGTACTCGACGAAGTCGGCGGTCTCGCCCAGCACGGAGTCGATCGACTGCTGGGCGATCGCTCGGATCCTCGGCTCCAAGGACGCCACCATCTTCGTGGTGAACGCTCGACTGACGAGCTGTCGATACCGACCGTGCATGGGCGGGTCCATCTCGAGGAGGCTGGGCCCGACCAGTCGGCCGTCGACGTTCGACGGTGGCGCCGGGCGCGGCGCGCCGTCACCCTTGGGTCGCCTCAACAAGGTGCCCTGGCTGGAGCAGAAGAGCTCGGGGCTTCGAGAGACGTAGCGGATGTCCTCCCACTTGGAGATCACCCAGAGGTCCTGTGCCTCGTGCCAGTAGACGGGGGCAACGTCGTGCAGCCACCGACACGCCGGCCCAGCGTCGCGGTAGAACCCCGGATCTTCGGGAGCGATCGTGAGCTCCTCGATGCTCCCTTGCGCACCGTCCATACGTGCATAATACGCGCAATCGAACGCTGTTACAATATCGGTCTTCGGTGGGTGTCGCCGGCGCCGAGCCGGTTGCTGGTTCAATCAAACACTGTTATAGATGCTTCGGGACGCCGAACACGATGCGCGGCGCCTGCGGCCCCGAGAGGGAGGTGCGCGTGGAGCGCAAGCGTGTGATCGTGACGGGTGGTGCCTCGGGCATCGGTCAAGCCGCGGCAGAGACCCTTCGGGTCGCCGACCTGGAAGTCACGGTCCTAGACCGCCGGGCGCCAGCGGGTCCATCTCAAGGTTTCGTGGAGTGTGATCTGGCCGACCCACGTTCGATCGATGCTGCCGTGGAGCGCCTCGGTGACGGTTGGGACGCGCTGTGCAACATCGCGGGGATCCCGGGGACGGCGCCTGCCGAGCAGGTCATCGCCGTGAACTTCCTCGGGCTCAGGCACCTCACCGAGGCGATGCTCCCCCGGCTGACGGCCGGGGGGTCGATCGTCAATGTCGCCTCGACGGCAGGTGCGCTGTGGCAGCAGAACCTCCCGGCTGTGCAGGGGTTGGTCGGCACCGCGGACTTCGCAGCCGGTCTCGACTGGATCCGGAGTCGCACCGACGGCTATCCGGCCTACAACCTCTCTAAGGAGGCGGTGATCGTGTACTCGACGGCGTTGGCCGGCCGAGCACGACTCGGCGACGTTCGGGCCAACGTGGTGAGCCCTGGCCCGGTCGAGACGCCCATCCTCGCCGACTTCGAGGACAGCATGGGCAAGGCCCTCCTGGACATGCAGCGAGACATGGTGGGCCGTCACGGTCGGGTGTCGGATATCGCTCCGGTCATCGAGTTCCTCGTCGGTGACGCCTCTCGGTGGATGAACGGTGCAAACCTCATCGTCGATGGCGGCGCGTTCGCGATGCTGATGTCCGGCGGCGGGCTGTGAGCGCCGCCGAGCCGGAGATGCTGCCCTACTTCCCACGGGCTGTGGCCACGACACGGGGGGACCGAGCCGCCCTGATCCAGGCCGCCACCGGCGCGGGGATCACGTACAGCGGCCTCGACGAGTTCGCCAGTCGGCTCGCCAAAGGGTTCCGGTCCCTTGGTCTGCGGCCCGGTGATCACCTCTCGATGTGCCTCGAGAACCGTCCCGACTATCCCGCCCTCTGGTGGGGTGCCTACTACGCAGGCCTCTACTACACCCCGATCAGCACCCGGCTGACGCCGAGGGAGGTGGGCCACATCCTCAAGGACTCGGGCTCGACCGTGCTGATCGCGTCTCCATCCCAGGCCGACCGCCTGCTTCCCGAGCTGCACACGCTGGTACCGAACGTGCGCGCGTTCGTCGCCGGTGGCCGTCACGAGCACGGGGAGCCGCTCGAGCGGCTCATTTCGGGCCGCGGGATCGAGCTCCCGACTGACGGCGTGGAGGGAGCTCCGATGCTCTACTCGTCAGGGACCACGGGGCAGCCGAAAGGCATCAAAAGGCCGCTGTCGGGCGCTCCGCTCGGGTCGACCGCCGCGGTGGCCGCGCTGGCGCAGGGGGTGTTCGGCCTGGGCCCGGACTCCATTTACCTCACCGCGGCGCCGCTTTACCACGCTGCCGGTGTGGGCTTCGTCAACGCGGCGACGGCCCTTGGTGCGACCACGGTGATCTTGGACCGGTTCGACGCGGAGCAGGTGCTAGCAGCCATCGAACGATATGGGGTGACGCACGCGCAGTTCGTCCCCACGATGTTCATCCGCATGCTCGCCCTTCCGGCCGATGTCCGAGCCGCATACGACCTCTCTAGCCTCCGGTGCGCCATCCACGCCGCCGCGCCGTGCCCCATCTCCGTCAAGAACCAGATGCTCGACTGGTGGGGTCCGGTCGTGCATGAGTACTACTCCGGCACGGAGGGGGTCGGGTTCTGCCACTGCGGACCAGCCGACTGGAAGGACCACGAGGGCTCAGTCGGCCGGCCCCTCATGGGAGAGCTCCACATCGTCGACGACGCGGGGCACGAGGCGCCGCAGGGGGTCGACGGTCGCATCTACTTCGGGAACTCGCCATCGTTCGAATACCACAACGACCCTGACAAGACGCGCGACGCTCACCTCAACGGCTGGGCGACCCTCGGAGACATCGGGCACGTCGATGCCGACGGCTTCCTGTACCTGACCGATCGAGCCTCCGACATGATCATCACGGGCGGGGTAAACGTGTACCCGCTGGAGGCCGAGAACGTTCTTATTAGCCACCCAGCCGTCGAGGATGTTGCCGTGATCGGGGTCCCGAACGAGGAGTTCGGTGAAGAGGTCAAGGCCATCGTCCAGGTGGCTTTCCCTGCGGAGGCCGGACCGGCGCTCGCGGTTGAGCTGATCGCCTGGTGTCGAGGTCGGCTGGCCGACGTCAAGTGCCCGCGCACCGTCGAGTTCCGGGTGGCCCTGCCCCGCGAGGAGACCGGGAAGCTCTACAAGCGCCTCCTCCGCGACGAGGACTGGGCTGCGGCGACCTCGCGAGGCGCGTCGTGAGCGCCTACTCGACGCTCGCGCTCGACCGGAGCGGGACGGTGGCGACCATCACCCTCTCCCGACCGGAGGTCTTGAATACCTTCGACGATGACCTCCATCGCGAGTTCGCCGCGGTGCTCAGGGAGCTCCGGCGGGAGCCGGACCTTCGCGCGATCGTGCTCGCATCGACCGGCAAAGCCTTCTCCGTCGGAGGCTCGTTCGAGCTCATGATGGCGGCCCACGACTCGCCGCGGGAGCGATCGCGGATCGTCGACGATGCCCGGAGGATAATCAACGAGCTCCTCGAGCTGGTGGTTCCCGTCGTGGCAGCGGTGCACGGGGACGCGGTCGGTCTGGGCGCGACCGTGGTGCTGGCCTGCGACGCGGTGGTCGCCGCGCGTACGGCCCGCCTGGGTGACCCCCACGTCCGGATCGGTTTGGTCGCCGGCGACGGTGGGTGCGTCATGTGGCCCCAGGCAGCTGGGATGCTCCGGGCCCGCCGTCACCTCCTGACCGGAGATCTCCTCACCGCGGAGGAAGCGTTCGCGATGGGCCTGGTCACCGACCTCGTGGACGAGCCCGGAGATGTGCTCCGACAGGCTCGGTCGATCGCCGATCGGATCTCTGAGCTGCCGCCGATGGCGGTGCAGGGGACGAAGCGGGCGCTGAACGCTGCGACACGTCAACGTGCCAACGAGGTCTTCGAGCTGTCGCTCGCGAACGAGGAGCTCACGTTGGGTTCCGACGATCTGGTAGAGGCCATCCAGGCGCACGGCGGGCGCCGGCCCGGCCGCTACACCGGAGCGTGAGCGTCCATGAGGTCGCGGTGCTAGTGCTGCCGCGCAGAAATTACATGGATGTAAGTCATATCCATCAGGCTGCCCTCAAAGGTGAGCCGTCGTACGTCCAACGGAACGGTTTGGCCGAGTGGTTGTAGTCGCGGATCAAGGCCATCACCCGGGCGATCAGCTCCTCCCGAGACGCGAACTCACCGCGGCGCAACAGCTTGCGGGTCAGGATCGAGAACCACAGCTCGACCTGGTTGAGCCACGACGAGTGCTTCGGGGTGTAGTGGGCCACGAACCGGGGATGCTCGGAGAGCCACGCCTTGGTGGCCTTGGCCACGTGCGATCTGCCGTTGTCCAACACGAGATGGATGCTCAGCTCCGGGTCGATGGTGGCGTCGAGCCCGGCGAGAAACTCGATGAAATGGGCGGCGTCGTTGCGGGCCACGTCTTGGCCCCGGACTTCGCCGGTGTGCACGTCGAGGGCGGCGATGAAGCTGGCCGTGCCGTGACGGCGGTACTCGAACTCGACCCGCTCGGGGCTCCCAGCTCGAGCGGGTTTGGTGGGGTGCTTGCGGGACCGGGCGCCCACCGCCGTCTTCTCGTCCACCGACAGCACCAAGGCGTTCGTGGGCGGGGACAGGTACAGCCCGCACACGTCGGCGGCCCGCTCCCAGAACATCGGGTCATCGGGGCGGGCCAGCCAGGAGCGCACCAGGTGCGGCTTGATGTCGAGCTCGGCCAGGATCCGGCCCACCTGCGAGGCGGAGATCCCCACCTCGCCCAGGTAGTCGGCCAACAGCCGGTGCGACCACTGCGACTCGAACTCCGGGCGCTCCGAGGTGACCGCGGCGACGATCTTGAGTCGCTCGTCATGGCCATACAACCGGGGTCGGCCCGAGCGGGGCATGTCGTCGAGGCCGGCCATCCGGTCCTTGTCGAACCGGCGCCGCCACAGGCCCACCGAGTTCTCCGACAGCCCCACCTCCACCGCGATCCGCCGGTTCGGGCAACCCTCGGCGGCCAACAACACCACCCGCGCCCGGCGCACCATCCGCTGCGGGGTCTTATGGGCTCGCACCAGATGCTCGAGACGCTGACGCTCGGCCTTGGTGATCAGCAACGGCTCCAAGATCCACATGATCGTCCACTCCTGCTCGGGGAAGTGGGACGATCACACCACATCGCAGAAACTATTGCGGGGATGCACTAGTGCCGTGCCGTGCCGATCGCCGGCGGAGCCGGGTGAGCTTGTCGTCGTCCGTCATGGTGATGAAGCCATCGGTGAGGGCGTAGCACGCCAACTCGAAACGGGCGTCCTCGGACAGCGTGTTCGTCTCGGTGAGGCCGCGCCGGGCGGGACCGTTGGCCGGGAGCTCGGGTAGCGTCGTGTCACCCAGTCGCGTGAACGCCCAGCCAAACACGAACGCTTCCGCCGCTTCGGTGATCGTGAGCATGAGCTCGGGAGGCACGCCGCTGTCCGCCATGGCGCTCGTGCCGTGCTCGAACGTCGAGTCCGTGATGAGGCTGGCAAGGCGCAGGTGGGCCATGAGGCCGATCGTGTTGGGGTGCGCCGCCAGAACGCGCCGGTACTCGATCATCACGCCCACGAAGTACTCCCGCCACGGCGCCTCCATCGGCTTGCGCGCTGGCATACGCGCGATGAGCTTGTGGGCGACGGCAAGGAGTATCGCCTCCTTGCCGTCGAAGTAGTGATAGAGCGAGGGTGCGTTGACGCCCAGCCGCTTCGCGAGCTCACGCATACTCAGGGCTCCGAGGCCGTCGCTATCGATGATCTCGAGCGCCATGTTAACGACCTGGCCCGACGACAAGGCCGGGACGAGGGGTCTGCCAGGCTTCCGCTTGGCGCGGCTCGCCGTCGGACGAGCTCGCTTAGGAGTGCATGGTGCAGCCACGTCAGCATGTTACGCGGGAACCGATCCGAATCAGGCGATGTTCGGCCGGAGTCGCCATTCTGGCATTCGCGAGGGGGAGAACACATGAGGATCACGGCAGCAGTCGTTCGCGAAGCCGGCAGCTTCGTGCTCGAGGACGTCGACCTCGACGAGCCACGAGCGGATGAGGTGCTTGTGCGGATGGTGGCCACCGGGGTGTGCCACACCGATCTGATGGTGCGCGACGGAAAGTTTCCGCCGCGGCCGCCGGTGGTCGTCGGGCACGAGGGCGCGGGGATCGTCGAGCGCGTCGGCTCCAGGGTCACGAAGGTCGGCGCGGGAGACCACGTCGTACTGACGATGGCCCACTGCGGAACGTGCGTGAACTGCAAAAGCGGCCAGGCGATGCACTGCACCACGCTCATGGCCCGCAACTTCTCGGGCGCTCGAAGCGACGGCTCGACCCCCCTGCGATCGCGGGATGCCCCGATCGGTGGAGCGTTCTTCGCCCAGTCCTCGTTCGCCACGTTCGCGATCGCGACCGAGGGGAACGTGGTGAGCATCCGAAAGGACGTCCCGCTCGAGCTGATGGGGCCGCTGGGGTGCGGGGTCCAAACCGGAGCCGGGGCAGTGTTGAACTCGCTTCGGTGCCCCGCTGGAGCGAGCCTCGCGATCTTCGGCACCGGAGGGGTCGGCGCCGCGGCGGTGCTCGGCGCCGTCGTCGCCGGGTGCACAACCATCGTCGCCGTAGACCCGAACGCATCACGGCGAGAGCTCGTCGCGGAGCTGGGCGCCACGCACACGGTGGACCCCAAGACCCAGGACCCCGTGGACGCCGTCCGACGGATAACCGCTGGGGGGGCGGGCTACTCGATCGACACCACGGGCCTTCCCGAGGTCGCACGCCAGGCGGTGGACTGCCTGGGCGTTCCGGGTGCGTGCGCGCTCGTCGGGATCGGCGTCGCGGGCTCGGAGGTCAGGCTGGACATGTTCTCGCTCCTGATGGGGCGCACGGTGCGCGGGGTGGTGGAAGGCGACTCGATCCCCGATGTCTTCATCCCCGCCCTGATCGAGCTGTGGGCCCTCGGCCGCTTCCCGTTCGATCGCCTCTTGTCGTTCTACGACTTCGCAGACATCAACCAGGCAGCTGCCGACGCCGTGTCCGGTGTCGCGGTCAAGCCGGTGGTCCGCATGCCCTGATGCTGGGATCAGGGTGCGACCCACACCGTCTTGAGATTGCAGAACGATCGAATGCCGTGGGCACCGAGCTCGCGGCCGATCCCTGAGGCCTTGGTGCCACCGAACGGGAGCTCTGGGTAGGACGCCGTGATGCCGTTGACGAACACGGCTCCGCTCTCGAGCCCCCGGATGAGGTCCTCCTGCTCCCGCGCCTCTCGGGTCCAGACGCTCGCGCCGAGACCGAATCGTGTGCTGTTGGCCAGTGTGATCGCCGTCGCGAGATCGTCGAACCGTTCGATCTGGGCGACCGGGCCGAAGACCTCCTCGACGGACATCCTCATACCGGCGGTGATCCCGGTGACGACGGTCGGCGGGTAGAACCAGCCCTCCCCGTCGAGCGGGGCCCCGCCGCACCGGACCTCCGCCCCGTGCTCGACCGCGTCGTCGACCTGGGCCGCGATGGTCTGGCGCCCCTGCTCCGTCGCCAGCGGCCCGACGTCGGTCGTCGGGTCCATCGGGTCGCCGACGCGGAGGGTCGCCATCTGCGCTACGAAGCGGCGCTCGAACTCGTCTGCGACGTCGCGATGGATCAGGAACCGCTTGCCGGCGATGCAGCTCTGCCCGTTGTTCTGGCACCGAGCAGCGACCGCCTTCGCTGCAGCTATCTCGATGTCGGCGGACGGCATCACGATGAAGGGATCGCTCCCCCCGAGCTCGAGCACGGTGGGCTTGATCTCGCTGCCGGCCACCGCGGCGATCGCGCTACCTGCCCGCTCGCTGCCGGTCAGGGTCGCGGCGCGCACTCGACGATCTCGGAGCACCCGCTCGACCCCCGACGACTCGAGAAGCAGCGTCTGGAACGTGCCCGGCGGACAGCCTGCTCGCTCGAAGCACTCCTCCAGGAGCAGCGCGGTCCGGGGGACGTTGGGGGCGTGCTTCAGGAGGAACACGTTGCCGGCGATCAGCACGGGTGCCGCGACCCGGACCACCTGCCAGACGGGAAAGTTCCATGGCATCACGGCGAGGACCGGCCCGAGCGGCTCGTACCGGCCGTAGGCCCGGGCAGCTCCGACTCGGTGGGCGTGGAAGTGATCGTCAGTCAGCAGGTGAGCGCCGTGCTCAGCGTAATAGCGGCACCCCGAGGCGGCCTTCCGCACCTCGGCCCTCGCGGATTCGAGCGTCTTTCCCATCTCTGTCGTGGCCACCGCCGCGATCGAGTCGACCTCGGCCTCGAAGAGGTCGGCGACGGAAGACAGGAGATGGGCGCGGTATCGGATGGGGGTCGTGCGGAATGTCGCGAAGGCTGACGACGCAACCTCCAGGCGGTGATCCACATCCGGGTCAGACATCGGCTCGAATGTCTGGAGGGTCCGGCCGCTCGCAGGGTTAATGGAGGCGATGGACATAGGGACCTCTCTTG
>Ga0102924_1003683_pt1 | contig 15955 bp, 10 predicted proteins | sample PaiPotPPM11metaG_FD_80116 | JGI IMG/M metagenome (GOLD analysis project Ga0102924, IMG submission 80116) | Iron sulfur acid spring bacterial and archeal communities from Banff, Canada, to study Microbial Dark Matter (Phase II) - Paint Pots PPM... ... | reverse complement strand
GCGTGTACTTCCTCGCGGACTCTCCGCATCCGTTCCGCACCCGGCTTGCGGTCGTTCAACACGTCGCTGCGACCTTCGCAAACCGACTCGTTGTCGGTCCCCCTCCCGTCGACGACGCACCCACCCGGAAGGCGAGCGCGCGCACGCCGTTCGAGTACGCGAACATGGTCGGCGACAGCGCAACGATGCGGCAGATCTACGAGGAGATCGGCCAGGTTGCTCCCACGACGGCGACCGCGCTCGTCCTGGGAGAGTCCGGGACGGGGAAGGAGCTCGTCGCGCACGCGATCCACGCCAACTCGGATCGCGCCGGCGGGCCGTTCATCAAGATGAACAGCGCCGCGTTCCCCGAGACTCTGTTCGAGGCCGAGCTGTTCGGCTACGAGCGCGGAGCGTTCACCGGCGCCGTCGGGCGAAAGAAGGGGCGGCTGGATCTCGCACAGGGGGGAACGCTATTTCTCGACGAGATCGGCGACCTCCCTCTCCCGACCCAGGTCAAGCTCCTCCGGGTCCTTCAGTCTCGCGAATACGAACGACTTGGCGGCACCGAGACGCTGCGGGCGGACATCCGGCTGATCGCGGCCACGAACAAGGACCTGGTCGCCGCAGTCGCGAACGGGACGTTTCGGGAGGATCTCTACTACCGCCTGAACGTCTTCACGATCACGGTGCCGCCGCTGCGGAACCGTCGCGCGGACATCCCGGCTCTCGCCCAGTACTTCCTCGAAAAGTATGCGCGCGAGCATCGGCGCGACGTTCGACGCCTGACCACCGGCGCACTCGGGGCTTTGGGCGCCTACTCGTGGCCCGGAAACGTGCGCGAGTTCGAGAACGCAATCGAGCGCGCGGTCGTGTCGTGCGCGGGCATGGTCGTGGACGAGTCCCATTTGCCCAAGACCATCCGAGGCGCAAATCAGCCCAACCAGGGGCAGCCGGCGACGCTCGCCCAGGCCGTCGAGCAGCTGGAGCGCCAGATGATCGCGGACGCGCTGCAGGAGTCGCAGGGCAATCTTGCCCGTGCCTCACGCCGGCTGGGCACGACCGAGCGAATTCTCAGCTACAAAGTGCGCAAGTACGGCCTACGCTCGCTCTGCACCCGCGTCCGCGGTTGACCGCTGCCGTCGTCGCAACGGACGGGCCGAGCGCAACGGACGGGCCGAGCGCAATCGCCGGGCCGAGCGCAACGGCCGGGCCGAGCGCCGTCGGCGAACTTCAGGGCGGTGTCGCGGGTTGCGTGCGAGTCCACTGGGATTCGCTCGCGGCGAGGGCCATGGCCCGGAAGGCCGTCTGGATCGAATCGAGGCACGCGAGCGCCACAGCGAGCTGCTGATCGAGCGGCTTGGACGTATCCATCGACTGGTACGTCAGGCGCAGGACGTTCACCGCGTCGGCGACCGCCGGCGCGCGCGCGTAGATCTGCTGCGCAGCGAGAGACAGAAAGGATTGTGTCCGGTCGAACAGGTCCCGCGCGATCGTGGTCTGCCGCGGAGTGAGGGCGGGGGTTGATTGGAAGTTCGCGGAGAGGGTCTTGAGGTTCGCGGCGACTTGCGCCGGGACCAGGTCGCCGCTCAGAGGGAGCACCTCCACCGCATCGGCCAGCGAGTCGAATGCTTGATGCAGAGCGTCCGACTTGAGATCGACCGGGAGGACCGCGAACTGGTCGACCCAGGTCGAGTAGCCAAGCAGCGCTTTTCCGAAGCCCGAGAGCTCCGGGCCAGCGCCCTGGGCCGCCGTGACTCCCGGCGCATGCGCGAGCGGGGGGACCGGAGGCGCTGCGAGCCGCTGGGGTGGAGCGACGGCCGTGGTCGATGCGGCCGGGACGGGCGCGCGAGGAGCTCGAGCCGCCGTGGAAGCGCCGGGAACGGCGACTATCGCTGGCCGCGCGCTCGAGCAACCGGCGACGACGGCGGCGACGGCGCAGCATGCGACCCAGCCCTGCGACGCGAAGAATCCCATCTAGACGCCTACGGGCAAGTCGCGTGCGAGAGCCGTGTCGAGCACCCGCGGCGACGAGTACTGCTTCGCTGGCCCGGGTCGCTCTGCTACCAGCCCGAGCCCGACTGAGATCTTTCGCGGGACAGCCGCGTATCCAGGGTGGCGCGCCGCTCGAGTACGCGTTCCTTCATGCGGTCGGACCTCCGTCCCGCCGCGGAACCTCCGGCTCGCTGCGGTGTCCCTCTCACCGAAAGGACGTTCCATGCGCTCGGTCCTCTCTCGAGCACGCTCCGGCGGCGCCGGAGTCGTGCGCCCGTCGCACCTTGCCCTCTCGACGGCCATCGTCGTCTCGTGTCTCACTCCGTCGTGCAGCCGTTCCGTGACGAGCACCCCTGCGGCCGCGCGCGTCTCCGAGTGGACACCCGCTCCGGAATCCGTGCCCCACGCACCGACGCCTCGAGTGTCCGCGCTCGTGCCGACGCCCCCTCTCGAGCTGACGGCCAGCGACGGCACCGGACTGCGCCTCACGAGGTTGCAAGCGCGCGCCGTCTTGCAGGGGCCGCTCGCTTTCACCGAGCTTCACCTCGCGTTCGAGAATCCGCTCGACCGCACGCTCGAGGGCACCTTTCGCATCGCGCTCCCCGTGCGGGCTTCGCTCACTCGCTTCGCGATGAAGATCGGCGAATCGTGGCAGGAGGGGGAAATCGTCGAGAAGCAGGCCGCGCGCCGGGCCTACGAGGATTTCCTTCATCGCAAGCAGGACCCTGCCCTCCTCGAGAACTCGGCCGGCAACGAGTTCAGCGCCCGCGTCTTCCCGATCGCCGCGCGGGCGACCAAGGAGATCGTCGTCTCGTACGCGCACGAAATCGTGGGCGATACCCCGTACGTCCTGCCGCTGCGCGGCCTGCCGAAGGTGGACGCGATTGACGTCACGGTGAGCGTGCCGGGCACGGCGGCACCCGTCGCTGCGCGGTCCGAAGAGAGCTGGACGCCGACCGAGGACTTCGTCGTTCCCCACACCGGGGCCGAGGCCCGCGACGGCCTACGCAGCGGCGATCTGGCGCTCGTGCGAGTCCGGCCCGTCGTGGACAGTCACCCCGATCCGATCGGCTCGGCGGTCGTCCTCCTGGATACGAGCGCATCGCGCGCGCTCGGCCTGGACGACGAGATTCGCGAGGTGCGCTCGATGGCGGAACGGCTCGGCGAAGCGCGCCTGATCGTGGCCTGCTTCGATCAGAGCATCGACGAGGTCCACGCCGGCCGTGCGCGCGACTTCGGCGATGCGGCGGTCGCGCGCATCCGCTCCCGCGGAGCGCTCGGTGCGTCGGACCTGGCGAAGGCTTTGGCCTGGGCGGGGACGCGCGCAAGGAGCGCCGGTCCGACGCGCGTGATTGTCGTCAGCGACGGCGTCGCCACGATGGGTCGCACGGACCGCGCGGACATCGTCTCGGCGGCGAAGGCGCTGGGGGACTGGGGCATCGAGCGCGTCGACGCGGTCGTCGTGGGCGGGATCCGCGACGAGGCGGCCCTCCGGCTGATGACGACGGCCGGGCTGGCGCACGACGGCGTGGTCGCCGACGGGGCCGCGGATGCCGAATCGGTGGTTCGCCGATTGACGGAGGCGACGCGCTCGCACGTCGCGGTCGCCGTCGAGGGCGCGACCTGGCAATGGCCCCGGAGCATCGACGGAGCGCAGGCCGGCGATGAGTTTCTCGTGTATGCGCAGGTGCCGGTCGCTTCGCCGGCGCGGATCTCGATCGACGGCGCGGCGCGACCGCTGGACCTGATGCCGGCGGATCGGCCGATGGTCGAGCGCGCCGCGGCGGAGGCGAAGATCGAGAGCCTCCTCGACCAAGAGGGTCGTTCAGGGGACGCGACCGCGATCCGGCGGCAAGTCGTGGAGCTGTCCACCGCGCAGCGGGTCTTGAGCCCGTACACGGCGATGCTCGTGCTCGAGACAGAATGGGACTACCAGCGGTTCCACATCGACCGGCGATCGTTGGCCGACATCCTCACCGTGGAAGGCTCGCGCGTCATTCGGACATCGAGGTCACCCGGCGTCCTCGTGGCGCAACCAGGTGGCGTCGCTCGGAAGCCGCAGGCGCCTCCGCGGGCCGAGGAGCGGCAAGAACTACCTCGCGCTCAGCGCGCGACCGAGCCGGTGGCTGCGCCGAGGGGCGACGACTTGGACCACGAGACGGCTCGCGACGGCTTGCAGCTCCCGAAGGCGGGCGATTCCTTCGGCGCCGGAGGTCTCGGGTCGTCCGGTGCGGGCGAGGGAGGAGGCGGCGCGGGGTCGGCGGCGAGCGCCTCGCCACCGGCAGCGCCCGCGGCCGCGCAGCCCGCGGCCGCGCAGCCCACGCCCGCGCCGCGCGCGCGGCCGGCGCGCCTCGCCGCACCCGCCGAAGAATCCGGGATGATGGGGCTCGCCGGCAGCGCCACCGTGAACGAACGTCGGTCAACGGCGCTCGCGGGGAACGACGAACGGACCGGCGGCACGCCTCCGTATGTCGGCCCCTTCGCCGATGTCATGGCGGCGGTCCATGCGCACGATGCGAAGACGGCGCTCGCGAAGGCGTCGGCATGGCGCACCGAGCAACCCGGCGATGCGCTGGCCTACGTCGCCCTGGGCGAGGCCCTGGAGGCCTCGGGCGATGGCGCGCAGGCTTCGCGCGCCTACGGTTCGCTGATCGATCTGTTCCCGTCCCGCGCCGATCTGCGGCGCTTCGCGGGCGAACGACTGGAGCGAGTCCGGGACGAAGCGTCCCTCGATGTCGCGATCGACACGTACCAGAAAGCCGAAGAAGAGCGACCCGATCATCCGTCGTCGCACCGGCTGCTCGCGTACGCCCTGCTCAAACGCGGCCGCTTCGCGCAGGCCTTCGATGCGGCGGTCGCGGGCCTTGCGTATCCGTATCCCCCGGGCCGCTTCCCGGGCGTAGACCGGATCCTCCGAGAAGACGTGGGGCTCATCGGCGCGGCCTGGGCCCACAGCGAACCCTCCCGGAAGACGGCCATCGTCGCGCGCGTGCGCTCAGCCGGCGCCGCCTGGGACGACTCCCCGTCGCTGCGATTCGTCCTCTCTTGGGAGACCGACGCGAACGACGTCGATTTCCACATCACGGACGCCGCCGGCAATCATGCCTTCTACTCGGCGCCGCACCTCGCGTCGGGCGGCGATCTGTATGCCGACGTGACGACCGGGTACGGTCCGGAGTGCTTCGCCATCCACGACGCGCCGGGCCACCGCGCCGGCCCCTACCGGCTGCAGGCCCACTACTACTCACGCGGTACCATGGGCTACGGAATGGGCAAAGTCGAGATCATCGAACACGACGGCCACGGCGGCCTTAAATACGAAGAACGCCCGTTCGTCGTGATGAACGACCGGGCGTTCGTGGACCTTGGGACCGCGCGCTGACGCGCTGAATCGGCGCGAGCGACTCCCGCTCGCGCCGTGTCGAATCGTCAAGCCGACGAACCCGGAAGGGGTTGAAACGTGGTTCGCCGGCTTGCCGATCGCTTTTCCTAGACCGCTCTCTCCCTTGGACCTCTCCTCACGGCTCCTGGATGATCTCCCAGGCCTGGTTGGTGTTCCCGCCCTGGCAGCCCCACTGGTGCGGGATCGCGCCGTCGCTGGTGGAGCCCCCGTTGTCCAGGCACTGGTTGCTCGTCTGGACCGACACCTGGCTCCAGCCGTCGCTGTTGGGCGAGTAAGGATACCAGTTCTGGTTGGTGTTGCCGCCCTGGCAGCTCCACGTGTTTACGTTCGCTCCCTGCGTAGAGCTTCCGCCGTTGTCGAGGCAGTAGCCGCTGTCGCGCGTGTCCTGGAGCTCCCACCAGCCGCCGCCCTGGCTCCAGAACGTCCAGCGCTGGTTCGTCGAATCCCAGTTGTCCCACTGCACGGTGTGGTTGCCGTTTCCGCCGCCGTTGTCGTCGAGCACCATGCCGCTCGTGCGGCTGTCTAGTCGGTAGTGCCCGCCGTTGATGATGCTGCCGAGCTGGTACACGCGGACGTAGTCGACATACTGGTACTGCGGCCATCCGCTGCCGTTGGCGCCGCCGGTGCTACCGCCGCCGATGGCCGTGTTGATGACGATGCGCATCGGACCGGGGGTGTTGTTCCAGTGCTGCGAGCTCGGGAAGCCGTCAACGTAGTAGTTGATCCAGCCGTTGACGCCCCACTCGACGCGGAAGGTGTGGTATCCGCCCGCGAACGTCGATGAGATCCCCGAGCCGTGCCCGCACCCGCCGGGGCTCTGGCAGCTCGAGTGATCGCTCTGCTGGTTGGGATAGACGTTCCACCAGTCGGTGAACCCGTTGTTGTCGTTCCAGTTGATCATCTCCATCACGTCGATTTCCGGCGGCCAGGCAGAGCAGTTGCCCTGCGCCAGCGGCAGCGGACACGCCGCGGAGACGAGCCAGTTTGCCGGCCAGATTCCCTGATTCTCCGGCACCTGGGTGCGCCATTCCACCGCCGCGCCCGGATACAGCTGGTAGTAGCTGGCGACCTCGCCGGAACACCAGGAGTGCCAGTTGCCGTGCGTGTCGGTGCAGCCGTTGTCACTCTTGATGACCAGGTGGCTGCCGTCCGACCAGACGTGATTCGGTGTGTAGTACTCCCACTCGCTGTTCACGCCGGATTGGACGTCGGTCACGTTCCAGTTGCCGGTGTTGAGCGAGTTGAACTCGTCGCTCCACACGATGTTCCAGGCCTGCCCCTGCGACCCCGCCTTCGCCTCGGTGGTGAGCAGCGTCGCGCCGACGGCGGTGCCCGCGAATACGCCGAGGAGGGACCAAATCCTCCTACGTGCGCACGCGGCAATGATCTTTGATTCGGACCTATCGTTCTTCATGTCTACCCTTCCCCTCGTGTTTCCGGGTAAAAGCAAGAACGGGCCCAAATGTAATTTTCTATACTTACCTCTCTATGTTGCGACTTTCGCCGCCGTCCTGTTGTGTCCCAGAGCAACCTTGTTGCGCGGCGAGCAACACCACGAAGCAACGACAATCGTTGATATTTCTTCGGCGCTTAAATGACGGCATCCGCCGACGGTTCCCCACCATCGGACGTATTCCCTTTTTCGATTTTGCGCCGCGTCAGCAGGCGCGCGTGGTCGAGTCAAGAGCGCAGCGCTCGCGGAGGAGCGGGGAACCGCCCGCTCGCGGATTGCTCGTCGTCGCGAGCTTCGGCGCCCTGCGCCCCTGGTTAATTGTTGGCCGCTGCCAGAAGAAACGATCACTATTCTTGTAACAGACGCGCGGCGCGGCGACGCTCATTTCGCCGAAGTCCGGACCGATTGGAGGGAGATCCGGCGCACGGACGCGCGGGCCTGCGCTCGTGGCAGGGAACGACCGACGGAGTGCGCATTTCAACCACTCCTCGGGAACGACACGCTCGGCACTGCGGCATCTCCCGACAGATTCGCGCTGTCCCCGATGTACGACCTGCGAGGTGGAGGCTCGAACCTCCACACCCTCGCACCATTCCGCCCGGCTACGCCCGGATTCGCACGACCGATCGATCTGCGAGTCACGCTTCGGCGCCCCGACGACGCATAGCGGCCCGGTCGCGCTCGTCGCTCCGCCGTCGACGGCGTCGAGACCGCTCCTCGCCGTTGTCGCGACCGCGTCGAAAATTCTCCGCACTTGCGCTCCCGCTCGAGCTGCACCGACTTATGGATTCGAGCGACAAGGGGGGAGGACCTCGCATGCGCAGGTTTGGCGGACGCTTGACGGTTCATGTCGTAACGACGATCGCGATTCCCGCGTTCCTGGCACACTGCGGGGGAGGCGCTAGCGAGAGAAGCGGTGCCGGTACCACACTCTCCGATGCGGAGAGCGGTGCCGATGGGGGTCCGAGCACGCCGGACGCGTCCGAAATGGCAAACGCGGACGCCAAGGCAGACGCGACTCCCTGTGGCGCAGACGGCGCGCGCGGCGGCCCCTCGTGCAGTCCCAACGAGACCTGCTGCGCCGGCTGGTGCACGGACACCAGCAAAGATCCGAGCAACTGCGGCCGCTGCGGCAACGCCTGCTCGGCTACCCAGTTCTGCACGGGAGTCGCCTGCGACGATGCCGTCCTGAAGAACCTCTGCGTGAACCCGCACGCGACGGTCGTCTTGGACCCCTACATGGACGACAACACGGCCGGAAACGCCCTCGGAGGCGCCCTCTCGACGACCTGCATGCCCGTCGTGAAGGTCGTGACGACCTCGCAGGACGCCGGCCTGGCGCAAGACCCCGCCGGGCGACCGATCGCGGGGGTCGGCGACACGCTCGTGGCCGGAGGTGGCTGGTACGGACAAGCCGCCGTGGCGTACATGGATGCCCACGGCTTGACTCCTCTCCTCGTGTCGACGGACGGGACCCATTCGTGGATCCGCGACAGCAAGACATCGGCGAACGTCGTCCTCGTACCGAACACGGCGCTGACGATGCACCACGACTACTTCGTCTTCGAGGTCGGCGTGGAGCCAACCAGCGGAACGCTGTGCTTCTTCGGATACGGAATGACCGGACTGGGCACGACCGTTGCCAGCTACTACTTTCAGACGAACGTTCTCCCCCACGCGTCCGCGTTCCCGGGTTCCTGGTACGTTTACGAATGGACGGACAAGGACATGGATGGGGCGGGGAGCGCCGGGGATACGTTTACCGCCATCGCCGACGGCATCTGACCGCGCGCGGCGGCCTGCGATCGGGACGGATCCTCCGTGACGCTCGAGTCGACGAGAGCTATCCACTCCGCTCGCGGGTGTGGCGCCAGAGCATGATGCCACCGAGGAGGCCCGCGATGTTCCCGATGATCTTCATGTGCTTCGGGAGCTCGACGCGAATGTGCTTTGCGTTGCCGCCGCCGAGATAAATCTGTCGCGGGTTCCAGACCGTGTCGATCTGCTGCACGGCCTCCGCGAGTCGCTCGTTCCACTTCTTCTTGCCGGATCTCTCCAGCGCGCGCGCCCCGAGATACTCCTCGTAGGTCTTACCCTTCTTGAAGGGATGGTGGGCGAGCTCCAGGTTCGGCACGTACACGCCCTCGTGAAAGAGCGCGCACCCGAATCCGGTGCCGAGCGTGAGGACCATCTCGACGCCGACGCCCTCGATGACAGCGTAACCTTGCACGCCGGCGTCGTTCAGAACGCGCGCAGGGCGACGGGTGTGCTCGGCGAGCGCGTTCGCGAGATCGAAGTCGCGCCAGTCGTCGTGGAGGTTCGGCGCCGTCCGCGTCACGCCGTCGACGACCACGCCGGGGAACCCCGCGCTCACGCGGTCGAAGTCGCCCAGGGGCTCGACGAGCGCGAAGATCGCGCGCAGCACCGCGCGGGGTGTCGCCGGACGGGGCGTCGGGACTCGGACGCGTTCGGTCAGCGGTTCGCCAGCGGGGCCGAGTACGAGCGCCTTCAGCCCGGTGCCACCGATGTCGATAGACAGCGTTCGGGTACCGGCCCCTGCCTTCGCGGGCGCGACGCGGATGCGTTTCGCACGTTTGGGAAGCGTCAAGGTCGACGAACCTCATCACATTTCGGTCGCGCCGCGAAGGGGATCATGGGCGCGATGTTGCTCCGGGGCGACCCACACGCGCTCGGTCCGTCACCGGTACGGCGGCGCATGCGCTTCGTAGATCGACCGTTCGTTTCGACATTGCTGATCCAGGCGGGCCACGATTGCTCGCTCGACCGTGGCGAGCGGCGTCGCCGCATCCGATCGAGCTGCGTCCACTCGCAGCCGGTCCGCGAAACCCTCGAGGGTGCCGGTCCACGCCAGCGGTTCGCGGTTCTGCGGATCGCGAGCGTCCGCCGGTACCGGGTGCCCGGCGGCGGCCGCGACCTCGGTGAGATAGGCCAGCCAGGTGCCGCTTCGCACGGGTGTCGGGGGATCGTCCGGTACCGGAGGCGGCGCGACGCCGAACACCTCGCGGAAGGCCACACCCACGGCGTACACCTTCAGGTGCTTGGGCAGGCCCCGCGCGATCTCCATGCGATCGAGCGCCATGAGGAGCCCGATCGCGCGCGCGTCGGCGGCGTAGGGCCCGACGTCGGCCACGAATAGAGCCCGGAGGCCATCCCCCTCCTGCAACGTCGCACCGGCCGCGCGCTTGTCGTCCTCGCGCGTCTCCGCCGACGGCGACTCGCGGGCGTCCTCCTTCACGCGATCGGCGGCGCGCCTCGCGTGTACGTTCTCACGCGCCGCATTGGCAACCGCGCGCAGCAGCGTGACGAGCCGGTCGGTGTCCGACGCCCGCCAGGGATCCCCGTGTGCTCGCGCTCGTACGGAGCTCGCGATGGCGTCCACGACGTACGGCTCGACCGCGCGCATTGGGTAATACGCCTGCTCCGGCGTGGACGGCGGCATCCGTTCGGCAATACCGCGCGCATGCGCCGTGGACGCGACGTCCACGTTACGAAGGAGCGCGTCGCAGCGTCGATTGATGCCGGCGTCGCGCGCGGCTCCCTCTTCGTCCAGAGCGTCGCTCCAGAGGCCACCCATCCAGCACGATGTCGCTTCGATGACGACGTCGTGAGCGCTGGCGCCAGGTGCCGCCGTCGTCGTGGCGGCCGGACGCCGGGATCCCGAACAGGCCATTGCGGTGACGGCGAGCGCTGCCATGAAGCTGGCCTTTCGCATGTCGAGGCGGCTTGCATCGGTCGTACCTGGACTGCGGGACGCTCCTCCGGTCTTGCATGGAAGGCCTCGGGAGCACGACCGTGAAAGACTCGAACCGGCCCGCCAAGCACGCCGGCCAGACCGTCGCCTGGATTCTCTCGCAGCTCGCGCTCGCCGCCGCGGTTGCATGCGGCTGGAGCGTGAGCGGGTCGCCACAGCAATCCGGCGACACGGGGCAGAACCGAGCCGATGCCGGAGCCGGTGGCGAGGCCCCCCCGGATGCACAGCCCGCAAGCGAGCCTGGCCGGCCCGATCGCGCACCCATCGCCGTTCCACTCGACGCGTGCACGCCGCTCCTCTACATCGCGAAGGTGGCCATCGGTTCGCAAACGTTCGAACTCGCCGTCGACACCGGTTCGACCACGCTCGGAGTCGCCTCGAGTCAGTGCACCGATTGCAAAGTGAGCCCCCTCTACGCTCCCGGCGCCACCGCGCTCGACGAGATGCGGACCGCGACTTCCGAGTACGGGACCGGCAGCTGGACGGCGGAGGTGTACCAGGACTCGGTCGGATTCGTGTCCGATCCGAGCGTTGAATTGAAGTTCGCGGCGATCACGACGCAAAAGAACTTCTTCGAGCCGGTAGCGTGTCACTCCGGACGAAGCTACCAGGGCATCATTGGACTCGATCGCGCCACCTCGGAGCTCGCCGGAACGACCGCATTCGTCGATCGGTTCGTGGCGGCGAAGGGAATCGCCAACGTGTTTGCGACCGAGCTGTGCGACACGGGGGGAACGCTCTGGATCGGCGGCTACGACACGACGGTTGCGACGGGCGCTCCGCAATATGTCCCCATCACGACGGACGTCACCTCCTCGTACTATTACACAGTCGACCTCGAGAGCGTCGAGGTGAGCGGATCGACGACTCCGGTCGCGATTGCCCGCGCTTCGACCTATCCCGACACCGTGGTCGACACCGGAACCACAGCGTTCGTCGTACCTAGCGCCGTCTTCGACGAGCTCACGAGCGCCATCGCGCGCTCACCAGGCTTTTCTCAACTCTTCGGGGTCGACGCCGGGGCCTCCTGGTTCTCGGGCGAGCTGCCCTGCGGAGCGGCAGGCACGACGAAGGCGCAGATCGACGCGGCCCTCCCCTCGCTCACGCTGACTTTCGGGAAGGATCCGGGCGTCGCGATCCGAATGGCTGCTTCGGACTCCTACTTCGTTCGGTTCCCGGGGTACGGCTGGTGCTCCCTCCTGGCGCCGGTACCGGCGCGAACTCCGTTTCCTCTGGCGGCCATCCTCGGTAGCCCGTTTTTGCGCACGCAGATCACCATCTTCGATCGCGCGGGCGGACGAATCGGGTTCGCGCCGCACGCCGATTGTTCGGGCGACTGAACCACCGGAGCCGCCGTCGTCAGACGTGCAGCGGAGGTCGCTCGTTTGCCTGCGCCACGCGCGTTCCCCACTTGAGCGCGATTGTTGAACGCGAAGATGAGTGTTCTCCGGCGGTCGCGGATCATGTTGGCCACCTCCTGGGCGGTCAGCTGGAGGGATCCGTTTCACCGATGACAATCGGCCCGGGTCGACGACGGGCTCGCAAGCTGGGGTGCTCACCCTATGCTCTGCGCAGGCGGACGTCACCAGATTGCACGCGATCTCGATGTACTCAGGCTTGCGCTCGCGCAGCGCGGCGCGAAACGCGACGTCGATGAGCGCAGGCGCGTCGGCATGGCGCGAGGTCTCGTCCACAAGGACGGCGCACGAATGGATTTGCTCCGCACGTCGGCTCGAACGACGACGCGGCGGCGCCGAAGAGCGGAGCGCGTTCGCCGATCGTCGAGACGTGCGGTTCCGTGGGAAACGCGCGTCGTCTCTTCGACAAAGCGTCTCGTCCATTGTGGCGCGCATCGTGGCCACTTGGTCGAGCCGTTCGGCGCACTGGTCCAGCGGCTCGGCCAGCTGGTCGAGCGCCGCGTCCTTCAGGCCAAGCGCCGCGGCCAAGGGGTCGAGCGTCGCATCCTGTTGGCCGTGCGACGTTTCCTCCTGGACGAGCGCCCTGTCCTCTTGGTCGAGCGTCTTGGCCTCTTGGTCGAGCGCCGTTTTCAATTCGGCAAGCGGCTCGTCCTCGTGGACGAGACTCTCGACCGATTGGTGAAGCGGCGCGTCGAGTTTGACGAGCGACGCTCCCAATCGGCCGAGCGTCGCTTCCTGTTCGACGATCGACGTCTCCACCTGGCCGGGTGTCTTGGCAACTTGATCGAGCGTCCCGTCCAAGTGGCCAAGCATCGCGTCCATCGGGCTGCGCGACGCGTCCAAGGGGGCGAGCGTCTTGTCCTGTTCTCCGCGACTCGAGACCAGTTCAAGGAGCCGCGTTTTCATTCGGCCAAGCCTCCTTTCTATTTGACCAAGCCTCCTTTCTATTTGACCAAGCCTCCTTTCTATTTGACCAAGCCTACTTTCTATTGGGCCAGGCCTCTCTTCTATTGGGCCAGACCTACTTTTTATTGGGCCAGGCCTCTCTTCTATTTGGCAAAGCCGCTGTTCCATTTGGCAGCGCATCTCTTCTGCCTTGCCGGATGTGCCTGCGCAATCCCCGGGAGGCGCATACTGCATCGGCTCCGGCGTGTCGTTGCAGTACACGCGCACATCCCTCCCGCGCGGCATGAGGATGACAGCTTCACGCGCGCAGGGGGCGGGATTTGCGGCAGTTCCCGATTGGAGTCGCGCTCCTTGCTCGCGATCGCGCCGCGCCAACGTCGAGGTCACGTCACCACGAGGCTACTGGTGCGTGGCAGTCCAGGTGCCGTTGCCGCCGTACTTGAGGACGCCATAGCCCGCGTCGGACAAGTAGCTCGACACAGGCTGGCCATTCCACGTGCTCGTACTCGCGTCGACTCCTCCGAGGGCCTCCGCGCCATTCCAGGTCCCGTTGAGGAACGAGAGCGCGCTCGTGTCGTAGTCGGCCGTCACGGGGCCGGCGAACTGACCGCCGATCCCCGGGAGGAGCCCGCCCGCGACGGGTGCGCACGCCATCCCCGTGGAATCGAGTGCCCCCACGCAGTAGGTGCAGTCGATCCAGCCGCCGATGAGTTTCTTGTTGGGGCAGTCGAGCGTCCCCGTCAAAGTGCAGAAATAGGGATAGCCGTCCATCCCCCCGTCTGCAGAACCGTTCGCCACGCCCGTTACCGTGCCGCCGCTGACGTTGAAGAAGTTGCTGCAGTTCATGAACTCCCCGTAGTACATGCACTGAGTTCCCGCGTCCCCCGCCTGGTCGAGGGTCATGTCGACGTTGCCGCTCACCGTGAGCGGAATGCCGATGATCACGTGGGACGAATACGAGCCGTTGAACGTGCCCACGTAGTGCCCGGCCTGGCACGCCGAGTTGGCGGTGGGGTTGGACATATTGCCGTCATACCCGAAGGACCCCACGGCCGTGCCGGAGCTGCCACCGGTGCTGCCGCTGCCGCTGCCGCTACTGCTCGAACTCGAAAAGCCCTCGCCAGAACGGTTCGTCGCGCATGCGACCACGACCGGCACCCCCATCGTGTAGGCCATGAGCCAAATGCGGATCGGTTTCATTCGTCCCTCCCGGCCGGTTTCTCACGTCGATAAGTGGGCTGGCCGCGGGCGCGATTGTCGACCTCCTGGCGGTCGAGTCCAGAGACATTATCCCGATCGATATACAGCGACGCGAATGAGACCGCGTCCCTCGAGTGTAGATTTGCAGCGCTCTCTTCGGGTAGATCCCCCGAGAGTTACGGCCTGCCTTCGAGTAGACCCGCACCCCGTCGACGCCGAAATTGATGCATCCGGGAGCCCACCGTGCTTCTGCGAGAATGTGCCCGCCGTGTTGATGCGCGCACTCGTGTACTGCCCATTCTCTGACTTCGCGATTGCGACCTTGTTTGCGCCCGCGCGCGGCAAGCGAAAGGGCACCCCACCCCGAACGCGCCACGACGTTCAAGCGTACCGCCCGCGATCGAGCGGCGCCACAAGGGCTCGTGCGCGGCAGAAAAGAACGACCAGCCGGCGTGCGTTCCGCGCCGACCGATCTAACCTCGGAGCAAGAGCATGAGGCGAGCTTTCACCTGGTGCGGTCTCATCGGCATGGCGTTGGGGCCGAGCGCTGCGACGGTCCATTGCGGCGACCAGGCCACGCTGGGCGGCAGCGATCAAGATGGGATCTCCGGCGGTGATGCCAGCTTCGCGCTCACCGTCGACGACACGACGTTCACCCCCAAGATCGTCAAGACCGAGAACCTGGCAAACGTCACCCTCACGCTGACGAACGCAGGTACGCGGCCCCACGACTTCGTCGTCGACTGCGCGGGGTCCGCGTGCTTTCCGGACGCCTCGACGGTTCCGCCGGTTGCGCCCGATGCCAGCGCCACCGTGCAGTTTGTCGCGCCCTACGCGGAGGGACTTTACACGTTCCGCTCCAGTCTCCCCGGGGACACCCAGACGGGACAGTTCATCCTGCAATAGCGAGCGGCGTGCTGTCGGGAAGCCACGAGCCTCGTGGGCGCCAGCGCGGAGTAAGGCCGCCCATGCCTTCGCGCTCAGTTGTGCAATCCGGCGTTGCCCGACGCGCCCGCGTTGCTCGAACCCGCGTTGCCGCCCTGGCCGGGCTGTCCCGAGGCGCACATCGAGCTCGACGCGCTCACCGCTCCGCCGCCGCCCTGGTACCAGCAATAGGAATCCCCGGCGGAACCACCGCCTCCGGCGCCTCCGGTGCCACCGGCGCCGCCCAACGAGCCGGCGCCACCGGCACCGCACGAGCCAAAGGTTGCGATGCAGTGGCAAGTGCACGTCAAGGCACAGTTGGATGGGCCGACGTGGCACGCGGCCCCGTACTTCCCCGCGAGTCCGGCGGCCCCCTGCGAACCCGACCCCGGCGGTCCGCCGGCTCCACCGTTGCCGCCCGCACCGCCGTTGCCCGTAACCACGGCGCTGCCCGTGACAGTGACCGCGGCGGCCCAGTCGAAGATGCCGATGCTGCTGCCGCCGCCGGTTCCGGGCGCGCCCGGTCCCGATCCCGTGCCGGGGCAACCGATGTACCCGGGGCTCCCGCAGCACGATATCGTCGAGGACGCGCACGAGCCGCTGCCGTCATCGGCGCACGACGAGACGCTCACGCACGTCCCGGCCGATCCGGCGGCCCCGTTGTCTCCCGTCGCCCCTGCCGTGCCGGTGCCTCCCGGAGTCGGCGTGTATCCGGTCGCCGAGTACGTCCCCGCGGTGGCGCCGGGGCCCGGGGTGCCCGGTGCGCCCTTCGCGCCGTCGGAGGCCGGTGTGCACGACCCCGAGCCGCTGGTGCCGACGCTGCCTGCAGATCCGCTGCTGCCCGAGCCGCCTCCGGCCACCTGGATGTCCACGTTCGTCAGCGAAAGCTGCGTGCTCGCCCCGGT
>Ga0102924_1003682_pt1 | contig 15955 bp, 21 predicted proteins | sample PaiPotPPM11metaG_FD_80116 | JGI IMG/M metagenome (GOLD analysis project Ga0102924, IMG submission 80116) | Iron sulfur acid spring bacterial and archeal communities from Banff, Canada, to study Microbial Dark Matter (Phase II) - Paint Pots PPM... ... | reverse complement strand
GCTCGTCACGCGCCGGCCGTTCCGTTCTCCGCATCACACGGTGAGCACGAACGGTCTCATCGGGGGAGGGACGATTCCGCGGCCGGGCGAGGTCTCGCTGGCGCACTGCGGCGTGCTGTTCCTAGACGGACGCCGGAAACCGGGTGCCACTAGTCCTTAGAAAGCCAGCTTGTACAGTGGCAGATTTAGTTTGTAACAGAAGTTAATGAAGATGCGACCGTTAATGGTAATCCCCACTTCATTCGATGGCGGGATCCGTTGCACAAGGCCGCGTTGAAGTAGATATTGGAGCCACTGGTCGTAATTGACGGTGAGCCCTTTCTGCTTGGCCTGTTGGTAGTACGGCTGGAGCTGAGCGTCCGGCAACATGGCCACATTGTTGAGGTGTGCCAAGGCGTTGAACTGTGATGCATAAATCCACGTGAATGTTTCCCATAGAGAGGACATCACTTTCGCTAGATCGCGCTCCCGCTTCAGAGTCGCGATTTCCGGTGAGTCGGCTGCTTCAATTAACTTAGGCTTTTCGTGCCCGGCCTGGGGTGATGCACCTGTTTTTACTTCGGCGATAGCCTGCTCGGCCTTCTGGGTCGATGGCAGGTCAGTTGGCTGAGGTGGTGGGGCAGAAACAGATATGCCGCCCAATCCCGCCTTGAATTCGGTAGCGTGCGCTACGAAGCTGGCAATGGGTTTACGAAACCCGAACAGGAATGCTGCGGCAACGACTACCCACAACAACCCATGGTCTATTAAGTGAAGCAACATGTCCATAGCGATGTGTGCTCAACCGCTGTTGCGAATACCTACCGGCCTGATTGTAGGTTCTGCTGCGCGCATAAAAAGAGCCCCCGGATGGGGGCTCTTCTCGTACCGTGCGGCGCTGCGGCTATTTCTTCGCGGCGCCTTTCCGCGCGATTTTCACCTGCGTCTTGCGGGCGACCTGCACCGGCGCTGACTCGGACGTTGGTGCCGGCGCAGATTGGCGCTGCAACGCGCGTGCATGCAGCCACGTGTACAGTTCTGCTTTCGCGGCGTAGACGTCGGCGCGTGCGCTTGGCCCCTTCCGTTCGCGTGCGGCTGCTTTCGCCTTTTGGACGTTGGCGCGTAGCTGCGCGATTCGTTCGTCCGTGATAGGTTCGCTCGTAGAAGTCATAACGCGGCCCTTTCGTTAGTGCGGCGGAAAACCAAGCGTTCCGCTCAGCGCGAACAGTATAGGCCGAGCCGCTGCCATCGTAAACCAGCATGTTTTACCGATGCAGCCGCATCCAAGCCGACTGGAAGGGCGATTTTGCAGGGATAGTAGATTGCTACCCCGCTGCGGGCATCGTTAGGGCAGGCGCGCGCTCCAACCTTCGGTCGTGCGTGCGGTGGAGGAGTCCTGCAATCGGTTGGATGAGCATCGTAGTGCGGAAGAGCTGGTCTCAGCGACGTAATACACTATATGCTTGGATCGACGACTACAACCATCGCGCCGATTATATCTAGGAAACGCGGAAAGCAACGAAAGAAAGGTTAACTCGGATAATGCCACGGAAATCGAAAGCGGCAGAAACTACTGCCGAATCGCCACAAGACTGGGCCACTCGTCTTGTCGCTAGGTGTCTCGGCATCATCGCTCTCAAACAATCCAGCAAAGAACTGCCAAACGACACGGAGCGAATTGGCTACTTGTCCGGCCTTGGTTTTGAGGATCGAGACATCGCGTCAATGTTGGGCACAACGTTAAATACAGTGCAAGTCGGGCTCTCCAAAATGCGCCGGGGTAAACAAAAGAAGAGTCGCAATCGTGGCAAGCGCAGCGATTGATCCGGGCCTGCTGGCAAAGATAAAGAGGAAGCTGAGCATTGGGCAGGCCCAAGCTTACAAGATCATCGCCAAAGAAGCGAACCGCCTCAAGCGGCCTAGACGAATTGCGGCACTGAACCTCGCTTCGGACCACGGTATCAACATCGGGAAATATGCAACGGACGCGGACTACGCCATACTCGGAACACTCGCTGGAGCAGCACAGCCGCCCGTTGCCACGGCGCACTCGCCGTCCCAGACGCCTAGCAGTGTGGCCAAAAGGCACGATAAGACCAAATCTAAGAAGCAGATAGGAAACCGTGTGTTTGTAATTCACGGCCGCAATGAACGAGTGCGGGCTGGACTCTTTGATCTTCTTAGGCGTATTGGACTGTACCCGATGGAGTTTCACAGCATTGCAAACAGAGTCAAGCTTGGTAATCCAACCATGGAAGCCATTTTGCAACAGGCATTCAAGGACGCGGACGCAGTCGTCGCGCTATTTACGCCCGATGACGAGGCAGTTCTGAGAAAGCCCCTACGCAAACCTAACCGGCCCGATGACAAACGAAAACACAACCAGCCCCGACCGAACGTGCTCCTCGAAGCTGGGATGGCGCTCGGCCATATTCCAAAACGCACGGTTTTTGTGCACGTAGGCGTAGTTGGGGACATTAGCGATCTCGCGGGTAAACACTATATTGACCTAGACGACGCAGAAACGACCAAGAATAATCTTGCGAATCGGTTAAAGGCTATCGGGATGCCGGTCGACACGTCGGGTGACGACTGGTTAAAGAACGACGGCTCATTTACTATCGATAATCGCGGCAAAAAGCCTAAGCGGAGTTAGCTAGGTCGACGGTGACAAGTCAGCGATTGCTGGTTCTGCTCATGTTCCTCTTCATAGCGATGAGCGCGTTCAATTACGTGTATTATCGAGAGCAGTTATCGGGTATCGAACGGCTCGCCCAGGCGTTGGTTTCTGAAAGTCGACAATCTGTAAACCTTTTTGACCCAATCGCCAAAGCGCGGGCAGCCGCAGGTCTCACGCCCGTTAGCACAGGCTATTATGAAGGTCGCGCAATTGCGGAACGCAATCATTTCGTAAATCGGGAGATCGCGCTCGGCATTTTGGCGGGCGTGGGCTTAATTCTGCTCTACCGGCGGCGGTGAGCTTTTCGCGTTTACCATGGCGCGGGAGGTGCGTTCAAACGTGGGTCTCTTCAAGATTCTAACAGGTCAAGTAGGTCGCGAAAACAAGCTGGACGATATCGTTGTGGTTCAGCCCGGCAAGCGCTTCGAACAGACACCGGGGATGCGAAATAAGTTCCTAAGGAGCTGCTCCTTCGCGTTGGCATTCACAACGCGATCGGGCGTTCGCTATCTGTTGCTGGAGAGTAAGCTGCCCGAATATCAGGCGATATTCAAAGCCAACGACGTGAGCAAGATATCGGCGCTCGCTGCGTTCCTCGCGTGGCACGAAGCGAGGCGGGCACTCAGCTTTCTAACTTCGGATCTCGCGGATAACGACGAAATGAAAGTCGGTCTCCAAAAAGACTTACCAGAAATGGCTGAAATAATGTACCCGCCCACGGAAGCTGTTAAAGCAGCTAGCTCCGCTTTCGTTGACATCGAGAAGGCGTTTCTTGCTGGTCAAATTGACACCACAAAATCGGTGCCGCGTCAAGCCGCACTCATTGACCAAGTCGCGGGTATTGAACCACGGGGCTCGACCCTCTTTGACACAATTCAACGGTCGTTTGCCCTGTCGCCTGCATATGGTTTGTGGGAGCAATTCAAGGAAATCTTGGATACAGATTTCGCCTGAAAGTCCCAATTGAACGGGGTGATTCTCGTGCTCGCACTTATCTTATTCATGTTGTTACGCATGCGTCAAGTCTTGCGCGCTCTTGCTAATGCCAGCGGTTCGTCCACGCCAGCGATGCCGGGCCACAACGCGCGTGCGCGAACCAGTCGCTCCTCCGCTTCGGCGTATCTATCGACCCCTATAGAAGCTAACCCAGCCATTCGCCATACCTCAGGATTGTGCGGGTCGGCTTCAATTGCAAGCGAAGCGTAACGATAACCTGATTCGTAATCCCGCAGCATGCCACAGATCTGGACCGCAGTCGAATAGTATAACGCTGTGTCATCGCCATACAATATGGCATAGTCCAAACACCTTAAACCGTCTCGCAACGACGCGGTATTTGGATTAAATGGGTCATTCGGGTTATATGCGTCGCCCAATAGGAGCATGGCGCAACTATACCAGACCTGGCCTATGCTGGCGTCAAGGTCGGCGTCCGCGTTAGCTCGCACATCCGCCGCTAGTTCGGCTGCCTGATTTGCGAGGTTCGGAAAGTTCTCAATCAGCCTCTTGATATCGTTCCCTGGTGGCTCCTCGACCACATAATACGAAACGAGTGTAAGAAACCGCAGAAAGTCCGGATGATTTGGATACCGCTGCTTTATCAATGGCTCAACCTGCTTCATAATAGCGTACTTCGCTTGCGCAAGGTTGTAGGTCCACAAGTCGGCCATCTGTTGCCGCTCTTTCCTGGCCCTGCGCCGTTGAAGAAAACCAAAAATCCCCATATGCTTTTACTCCGACTGTGGCAACCTCACGTCGCCGCGGGCGGCGGCGTCGGCGCAGGTTCCGCGGCTTCGGCGGGCCGTGGTGGGTACTTCGCCAGGTATTTTTCTATAGAATCTATCGCCTGCATGTGCTCCATCAGCTCGGAGTCTTCGATCTCATGCGTTTCGTATTTCCCAGAAGACTGCTTTAGGAAAGTCACGAGCTGTTTTGGATTACCTAACCCATACGTTCCGCAGCGGATCGCATAGTCAAGTGTCCAGACAATGGCAAAAATGCCTTGGCTGACCGTGGGTTGCTTCTGGTCCCAAAAGACCCTGCTAAGAAATGACAGAAATGGCTCGGCCACGGGCTGGCCACTTCCCAGCGCCATGAAGTACGGGCTGCCCTCCAACTCGCACACCGTGCACGTCTCATCGACCAGGAATATGTGAACCGACTTCTTGATCTGCATAGCGATGAGTGCGGACGTCATGGAGTTCACCAAAGCTAAGTTTCTGAGCGAGTTTAGAGCGGCCATCGCCTCCGCCGTCTTGTGAGCTGGTTCGTAGTGAGGCCAAAACGCAGCTTTGATAGCGGCCATCGCCTCGTGCGGCATTGAAACGCTGAGGCCGTTGTTCGTCCAGAGTTGTTCTAAGGCCCCGGCATAGTGTTGTCCTAATCCCCACGGACCGGCGGATGCGATCGCTAAGCGACCCTTGATGCAGCGTATCTTTCGTACTTGCTGAACCGTAGTTTGCTGCAGCGTGGGCGTTACGAAGGTCGCCGCGCCATCGGCACCTAGAACGATGCCGTCTTGGCACTTGATGCCAATTATCAGCGTCACGAAATGTTAGTATTTGAAGACGCTGTTGGCGCGGTACTCCGGGTATGCTTCGTAAACGGCGCGAACAAGCTGGCTGAACGTTAGACTGCGCGCCCACGGAGCAACACGCTCTAAATATTCCTTGGCCTTCTTTGGTGTGGCAGACTCGGCTTTCTTCGCCGCGGCCAAACCCGACTTCGTAATTCGGTACTCTGCCCAACGTTGCGACTCCGCTGGTACTGCCTCAACGAAGCCGTGAAATACTAGCGCATCCAGGTCCCTGTAGACGTCTGTGCTGAACGGGCCATAGCTATACGGCACGAACTTATAATAATGGCTGCCGACGGCCGTCCCTTCGCGCTTTCCCAGCAAGAACAGGGTTTTCTGCACTTGCACAGGGGTGAGACAGCGATCCGGTGATTTGGCCAATGCTAAAAGCGGCCAATTCGCGCGCGCCATACACATCCTCGCTCTGCGGTGATGGACGAGTCTGTCCATTAACTTCGACCTTGATTGCGTCTTATTCGCGGCGTTACCTCCACAGTGCCGAGCCTCACGGCATCGATCTCCGTAATTACGGCGCAGAATCGGTAGGCATCGTCAACTCCCCGCCGCGCAGAGGAACCTAATCGTCGCACCATACCACGCGCGCCCCTTTGGCGGCGCCACGCTGCCTTGATTCAGCAGCGCCGCAATACGGTCGTAGCCGTGGCCGGCTGTGCGCCAAGTGCGGATCTGCTTTAGGACTTGCTGTTGCTCGGGGTTCTCGCACAGACGCTGGCCTCGGCGTGCAAATCCGTAGGGGGTCTGGCCATAAACGTGGCCGTTTTCTCTCTTGTGTCGCAGCGCTGCCGTTATCCGCTCGCTGATGCTGTCGCGCTCCCATTCGGCGAAGATGCCAAGCATATACAACATAGCGCGACCGAACGCGCTATCGGTGTCAAGTGTTTCGCTCACGCTAAGCAACGCGACGTCGTGTTGTTTCAACAGCTCAACCAGAGAAACAAGATCGCGCAAGTTCCGCGTGAGCCGGTCTAAACGGAAAACCGCTACAGCCGCAACGCGGCCCGTCTTGATGGTGGCGATCAATTGCGCCATCGCCGGGCGGCGGAGGTTCTTGCCTGAGTAGCCATCGTCCTTAAGAACAAGCGAGACCTCGCGGCCCATGGCCCCGGCAAACTTGGTGGTGCGATCAGCCTGTACCGCGAGCGAGACCGAGCCGCTCTCTTCCTTAGATATGCGGCTGTAGACCACCACCGCGCCTGGCGCAACGTCGAGCGGTTGCCCTGCTTCGTACTTTCGCTTCCTCATTTGACTCCCTACAGCAGATGCCACAGCGCTCGGAAGCACCGCCCGATGATCCGCCACAGCATTATTGAAACGGCGCGGCGCTCAATCTTTACGGGGTCCCCGCTCGCGATGGCTTGCGCGGTCCCAAGAATGCTGGCCGCGTGGTAAAGCTCGTGGCGTAGCTGGGCGACTCTCATGGCGTCTGGGTACTGCCCGGCGTCTGGACGGCGCAGATTGTCGGAGACTCCGACAACCGACGAGCGGTCTTAAGCAGATGCGGCCGGCCACTCTTTAGCAGCTGCCACGTCGCCTTCAGCGATTGCGAAAGGTGGAGGCGGTGAGTCGCAGATTTCTTCTTGCCGGTAAGCGCAGCGGAAATAGCGGCGCAGTCGTGCAACTCGCGCCGCCTTCCTCGTTTCGCCGCCGCGATACGCTCGCGATGTTGTAACGTCAGCATAATGCGCGCGTCCTCCTTGCCCCGCATAAATGCGGAGCGCTCCTACTTCGAACGTTCCTGGACGGTCGGGCGAACCCTGGTAAGTTAGCTGACACAATACCCGCGACGAAATGTGCGTTTCGGATACGTTTCTGGCTCTTCGATCCGCCCAAGATCAGCCCGGAGAATCGCGAGTGAAAATCTGTTAGTATCGTCCACATCGGTGGGCGATGAAAGCAAAGCGGGTCAAATGATTGCACCGCTAACGCAAAGATGCGAGGTGATCGTCGCGTCAACGATTTCCATAATTGCGATGGGTAGGGAGATACCTATCCCCGTATCGGGAAGGTTCGTAGAAGTTCTTGCGCGTGCTTGCGACGCCACACACCACGGCAATCTCAGTTTGCACGAACGGACGGCGCGGGTTCAGCCGTCCTGGGAGGCTGGCCCGAATCGCCGGGCCTATTACTCCTACCCAAAACCATAGGGCGCCAACGCCACTGGATACGGGGAGTCGCCGTGGTTGCGCAACGGGCGATCTAGGAGTCGCTGCGTCGCTGATTCGACGATGATCGGGCGGCGGTGTGCGGCGTAGCGCTGACTCGTCGATGGGTGGGCGGGGCTTCGCCTTCTATAACGTTAGCACCCTAAGCGCCTCGCGATAGCCGTCAGCGCAATTGTTCGCATCAATGAACGGTTGGCGCGGATTGCTCACCTTGTAGAAGCGCTGATAAGAAGCCAAAACCGGAACGGCCGCCAGCCACAGACGTTCGCTGCGAAACAAGATCACAACCGCGTCGCGCGCGCACGCCTCGCGCACGATTTGAAACGTGTATGCGCTGGATGGCATAAGCTCTCCACGAATCCTGCACCCCTTACTCGAAGCATACGGGAACCACTCCGCGCAAAGCAGGTTTGCCGCGAGCTTTTCGCGGCTTGTCTCCGCGACCAGTGTCCGCAGTTTCGGCTTCCACCATTTATATCCACCTGAGCGCTCGAATTGGGGATTCAGGTAGTAGAACGGATAGGAGATTGCTTCATGCAGCAGATTTTTCCGCATAGCCTCATAAAGGGCGGGGCTGTTTCGCGCGCCGTCTTCGCCTTCGCGGAAACCCGGATTAAGGTTCAAGATAATGATTGGCGCGTCGCGTTGCCCGATAAATGGCTCTGGCAACACACCTAGTTGGATGGCATCGGATTGCCGCCTCGTGCGATCGTTCAAGGAACTGACTGCGGCTACGTCCATGGGCAAGACATAATCTGGTTGAGCGGCAAGCTCGCACCACGGGTTGTCCATATCACTCTAGCTCGGCGACGATGCGGAGTATTCCCACAAGTGCCGCATTAGACGCTCAACAAAGATACTCATCGTCTGTAGACTTATAGTCTGCAGGCGCGCTACGTTCCCCTTGTGTCGGAATTTCGCCACCAAACAATATTTGGACGACGGATTTCATCGTTACGCCGCTCGCGAGGATGGTCTCAAGAGGACCTCGCTGAGCGGGCGGGCCTGCATAGGACTTACGTCGGGGGAATTGAGCGGGGCGAGCGAAATGTGTCGCTCCGAAATATCTTCCGCTTGGCCCACGCATTGGGTGTTAGCGCGTCCGAGATATTTCGAGGGTTAGGATAATCGACATTGTCTGGGTCTTTGCGGGCCGCTGCTCGTACTTGGCGTCGATATCACCGTAGCGTCGATATCGAAAAGTCATCGACGCCCATATCGACGCCCGTCAAAAGCTCATGGATAGTGGCTATTCCGTTCAGGGCGTCGATAACGTCGATAAATCTAGCGACTCTACCTAAGGGCGGGGGTAAGCGCGCGCTGCTGGACGTTGATCGTCCCTCTTTTCCACATCAAGGGAGGGAGGAAATATCGACGCTATCGACGCCGGGCGATACGGGGTAGCGAAAAATCAAGGCACAACAGCCATCTCGCCAGGCCAATCCGGCGTCGATATTCGGAATTAATATCGACGCAATATCGACGCCGCGCGGATATCGACGCCCGTATCGCCTTATGCGAACGGCGGATCGGCTTCTGCTGTAGCAACCGGCTCGCAAAGTTCATCTAAGAGCATTTGACCGTCCGGCGCGGGTTTCACCGTCATCACTGCTGGTTTGGAAATCGTGATAATACGTCGCTTCCCGCGGCCTCGATCAATTTCAATGCCTGCCCGCCGAAGGTTTGGCGCCAATCTTGTGAGAGCTCGCGAAAGGGATTTCGCGTCGGCCGGCCAGCCTTTCGGCTTGGTTGTGGCGCCCACATCGGTCAACGCCGCTAACAATTCCGTCGCCGTCCCCGACCAAGCGGATTGTGTTTCCATGAAAGCGACTAGTCGTTCCGCGACAGCCTCCTCCAGCACAATCTCATTTGCCTCAACCTGATTGGTGGCATAAGCTCTTAGAAATTCGCCGTCCGCCAGTCCCAGCGCCGACTCTGCGGCGGTCGCCCATTGCGCGAAATCGGCCATTCGTGGAAGCCGCGATTCGGTGATCGCCCGGGCGTTATCTAAGTTGGCGAGCGCGAAACTGACGGCATCGTACAACGCGCCGATTATTCGAGGCTGCGCCACTTGGAAATCCGTCCAGAAGTCGGCCTCCGCGCGGCGATTCTCATCGGCGATTGTTGGGAGTGTCAATGGAATGGACCGTTCAAGCAAATCGCCTCGCGTTGCGAGATTGCCAATTCCATTCAGCGCGATCGGTCGTTTGGCGGAGAACAGTACCTCCTCCGCGTCGGTGTACAACTTGCGTGTACGGATGCCGCCGCCGGTGGCCAGCCGGCAAAGGGCGTCAGATAACCACTCCGGCACGTGCGACAAATTATCGAACACGAGCAGCCATGAGTTGCGCGCCGCAAGTATGACGTCGCTCTCGTTTTTGGGAGGAGCCTGCAACGGTACAACACTCGGGTCGATCAGTTGCCGTAAGACGCGGGCGGTGCTGCTCTTTGCGCTTCCTTGTTCCCCGCCGATTGGCAGAACGGGGAACGGCTTGTTCGGGCGAAGGGCGGCGACAAGCCATACAAGTAACAGCGGCCAGTCCGCGTCGGCCACATTCACAAATGATCGTAATTCGGCAACAGTGCCGCCATGTTGGGGCTCTGGAAGGGGCAACATGCCCTTGTCGCGGCGGAAACGCACAGGAACGTCCTCGTTGCTTTGAACGGACCAGCCGAGCGCGCTAATTCGCACCACGCGCCAGTTAGCATCGCACAGGTCGACAAAGATATCAGAGCTGTGTTCTGCTATTCGCAGCGCGACGTCGTATTCTGGCCCATCGTACCTTGCGCGCCCCACAAGGGTGCGCGTCGCATCATCAAAGACGCTGCTGCTCGGCGAAAATCCCAACTGAGTGTAGCACGACCGTGAAAGCCAATCGCGGAAGCCGTCGGATTTCAGGTTCCAGGTTTCCCTATGCCCGTTTACTTGGATGGCGATGTAGGCGTCATTGTCGCTGTCGTGAAACAGCTCTGACGCGGACGACTCGGCTAGGCGCACCAGATCAGCTGCCTGGAGTCTCCTCGTGCTACGCGATGCAGTTGCCAGCGCGTTTGCGTCGGGATTAGATTCTGTTTCGCGACCAGGAACATTGAAGCCACGCTCTGCAAGCTTTTCGGCGACCGCAGCTTGGTCGTCCGCGTAACCAACTCTTGCCCCAAGGCCGAGCACACTGAGGCGCTGCGCGCAGGCGCTACAGGCAAACCCAGCACCGCCCTGCGTGTAAATGTATGCGCTGGGGTGTTCATCGCCACCGAGGTGATTTTCCAGGAATAGGCATTGCAATGCTCGCGTTCCCGTAACACTCCACTCGCCCGTAAACTCGAGCTCGAACTCATTACGGCCCGAGATCTCGCGCAACAACTCGCCCCACGCCCGTGCTGTTTCTTGCGCTTCCGCGGCCTCTCGATTCGAACGCGCGGCAAGCTTTTCGCATAGCCAGCGGGGCGCTTCAGCGATTTCGGCTTGTTCATCGTTGGGGAATGAGTAGGTGAACTCCAAGCTTTCACGATGGCTGGCCGGGGGCATGGGCGTCACGCAGTTGGCCTTAAGCTCGACGCCTGGCACGATATCCTTTACGCTCGTCGGATAGTTCAGACTTTCCGGCAGCTTATAGAAGCGATGAAGCCCGCGTCGTGACCGAACGGTCAGCGTCGTGGGCACACCGAGTCGTTGAAGCGCCGCCTCTCCGCGGTCTTCATCGACATCGAGCATAGTGATCCTGGATTGCTCGTCGAGAATGACACCGGGTTCCGCATCTGTGGTTTCGGTCCACCAGGTTTCGATCTGCGGTTTGTCAGCTCGATTATTTCGAAGGGCCGACCACCTGACGGTGGGAGTGCAACTGTGCGATCTGAGGGCAACAACGTTGAACCCGCGCTCATGATATTCAAGTGCTGCCGCGAGGCTTGAATTTGTCGTAATCATCATTGGCCACCGCCTCGCAGAGAACTTGCCTGTACAAGCGCCCGGCGAACGCGTCGCTTGCCATTGAAGTATCTAGCCAAAGATTCTTGGAGTGGCTCGCTGTCTTGAAAAATGCACAAGTCCTCGCCTTTGGCGCCGCTCTTTGGGTCGACTCTAACAATAGAAAACCCGTCGGCCTCCAAATGGAATGCGACGGATAGGGACGCGGTTGTAAAGATCGTCACGGGTTTTGACCTCGCTTTGCTTAGTTTTGCCCTCCTTTCTTTATCACACGCTGGGCGCTCGTGTCCGTCGCCTTACGGCGAGCGGGGGATCCGGCTAGTGACCCATCACCGGACCAGTTCCTTTGGGGCCTGACTCGGGATTTAGCGTCCAGGCGAGGCGCTCGTTTCTAAAACATACCTTCGACAAAGGCCAAGTTTTACCCGCCGAAATTACGTCTTACCGTTCGTCACTCCGGCGTTTTATCAAATCTTTGCAGCATTCGAATCAGGGATCTAACGAATCGTAGAAACGGACCAGGACGATCAGCTAGAGCCGCATCAAAATCCCGCACGCGCAGCTCCTTCATGTTCTGGATCGTCGCGGCTACCGTCTCGAACTCAATCGTGCGCACGTTGTCTTGCACGAGCTCCTCGATGCTCTTGCGGTGCATCACTTCAAGGGCACAGAGCGCACCGTCCGCCACGCTTCGGTTCTTAAGTAGCGCCAACAGCGAAAGCCGATTCTTCAACTGGGCGCTGGCCTGACCGACGCGCGACGTCATCTAAAAAACCCCCTTTACCTTGTTCCGGCTAGGCGGCGTATCGCCGCTGCAATCGGCTGCAAACGCGCCTGCAGGGGCTGTATAGTCGGCGAAGCGCTCCTTTATAAGCCGCCGCACGGCGTAGTAGTGAGTCCGCTCGGCGGTCGTGAAAAGAAACTGGTGCACCGTCTGGGCGGCGTCCGAGGGGCAGTCGGCCGCTAGGGTAGAGCCAAACAGTCGCGCGTAGGAAGCGGTCTGCTTGTCCGGAGGCGGAGCGTCGGTGAACTTCAGGCGCTCAACGGCGGCCAACACTCCCGCTGGTATTTCCCGCAGCATCCGCTCGCGCTCCGCCTCCGGACTCTCCGGTTCATATCGCCAAGTCTTCAACTTCATACCTCCACACTTTCGACTTCATATTGATGGGCAAGTCTCTGCTGCGATTCAACTCGCCCGACGGGGCGGTGCTCGGGGGCTGCGAACCGCACCTCCAGAGCGGTGATTTCTCGCCGCGTTGCGTTCGCACGACGGCACACTTTCAAACTGTTTGGCTTGCCTCGCGATAGTCATCGGAGCCCGTTCGGCGCGGTGCCTGCGCGGGCATAAAGCAATTCCCGGATTCGAGAACGCTCCTCCGGATGCGCCTGCATATAGCGGGCCAAGGCCTGCGTCATGCGGGGGTCGCTGCTTGGGTGTATATGCAGGCCCAAGAAGTTGAACCATTGGACACCACCGCTGGGCACGTGCATCGGATTGAGCACGAGCAGGCTACCGACTGCCGTTTCCACATCCTGGGCGCGTAGCGGTGGCACCGCCTCCACCGCCGCAGCGGTGGTCGCTCGTTCCCTGCGCAGCGTGGCAACATGCGCTTCCAGTTCGCTTACCGCGTTGCGTTGCTCGGCTTCGGCCATGTAGCATTGATCGAGCGCGGCCTTCACTGCTTGCGTGTTCTCCCGCATCGCGTCGAGGCGTTGACGCGCTTGGGCGTGCCGGTGATCGGCCGCTTCGATTTCTGCTTCTAAGATTGGGATGCGTAGCTGCTGAGCTTCGCGCTCTTGCGGATAGAGCTGCGCTTTGGCGTCGTCTATCTGTCGCCGCAGCGCCGCCGCCGCTGGCGTGTTACCGTTAAGGTATCCTTGGACTTCGGCCGTTTCTAGTTCCGCGATTTCGCGCCGTACTGCAGCCACACGCTGTTGAGCGTGTTCGTACTGCGTGACCGGGTTGAGTTCTTTTACTTTTGGCATCCATTAAGTACCGCCTTATTCGTTTTCGTGCATGACGATGCGCAGCGTCACGCCGCGTTCGGCTATGCGAATCTTGTGATTGCTCGCACGTAGGTTTTCGCGCACTTCCCTGACGCGTCGAGTCGCAATGCGCGCATCTTCCTTGGCTATCGCCAGGTCGCCGGCTCGCAACGCCTCGTTGACCATGCGCTCCGTCTCTGCGTCGTCATCATCGTCGTCGCCAACGGCGTTGGGGTCTATCAAATCGTCGTCATCATCCAGCACTTCGTCCATCGCGTCGAGCGCTGCGCGCACCGCGCTGGCCGGGATGCCTTTCGCTTGTAGTTTGCGCTCCATATCGGCGCGTCGTTCACGGGAGTAGATCGCCGACGGAATGGTCTCGTCTTCGTGTGCTCCGGGATCGTAGATGGCCGAGGGGCGCTCCCTCAAAATCTTTCTCAAAGTGATTTCACGTTCTCCTTATCCAAAATGAATCTCATCTACCGGCTTTAGCAGCACGGCCATTGGAACGCCAAATATTTGCTCGAGTGTCGCGACGGCCGATTCGCTCTGCAGCGGCCAGCCACGGACTTCCGCCTGATACATGTCTTTGCTGTCGATGCCCAGCTGTCGCATAAGGTCCTTTTGCTTCAGGTTCTTTGCTACCCGAAGCACACGCAACAAACGGGCCGGTCGATCCGGCCTTGCATGTTTCGCCATATTATTCAATGCGCGGAAGTGCCCGACGAACCCTGGGGGTCACGTATCGCGATCAACAATTATTTCTAGATTGTGATTTATGCAGCCGTCTGGGGCACGCTAATTCGCTTTGCGCGGAGCCGCGTACGAGTCTTATTTAGAATGTAATCCACTCGCTGCCATTTCACCCGGAGTTGGCTGCGCCAGTTGGGTTGAGATTTCCGCGCCGGTCGTTCAATTATGGGGTGGCCCAGCAGCGCCGTCCACAATTTCAGAACGTGCCGGAGCTCTTGGCCGAAATGCCAAAGGTCGTGCTCATCAAAAGCATCATCTACGTTTTGTGGATCGTCGCGGTTCAATACCGTCGGGGCGAAAGCCCACACCTTTTCGAGCTGCGCGATCATATCGCGAGCCGCCGCACGTTCCTTAGGCTCATCTACGGGGAGCGCGGTTTGGGCGAGGAAATGCTCTATCTTTTCTCGTTGCGCCCTAAGCTCCGTCCACTGCGCTGTAGATTGCTGGAGCAGAGTTCGTGCCTCTTCAATAATTTCGCCTTCATCGCCGTCTGCGTCTAGCATTTTTGCGATACGCTCACGACGACGCTCAATTCTCGCCTCTTCAGCCAGCAGCGATTCGCGCTGTTGCGAGAGGGTGCGAGTCTGTTTGGATCTTGGCGAGGTGCGAAGTTCCATCCAGCTGTCCCAAAGTTCATTTAGCTCGGCCGCGCCAAGTAGGGCCTCAGCGTAGCCTGCCAGGTAAGGAGCGATTCGTTTTACGGAGACATAAAATGGGGGGTGAATTTTCTCGCGGCGTCCGTCGCAAACCAAAGATGCGGCGTTATTCGCCTGTATGAAGCGGCTATACATTAGGCTGTCTCCGGTTTTGCGATCCTCCTTAACGCAGTAGCCACAGGCAAATATTCCGCTTAGCAGGTGACGGTTGTCGGCGTGATTTGGTTGCATTCGCTGCGAGCCAAAGCGGGGCTGCCTTGATCTGCTAATCTCCAGAAGTTGTTTTTCAGTTTCTTCACTGCGAACCCCCGCGCGCACATAAGACTCGTTGAGCAGCGCGCCAGATAATCCGCGCCGGGACGTCCACGCATCTATTTTCTTTGCGCGCAACGCCGCCAGGATAGACCGCTGCGATTGACCTCCGAGTGCAAGCCGATCGACTTCTTCAATCACCCACGCGGTATCCGGGTCCCGCACCAACCTCTTATCGCCCTTTGGTCCGCCTAGTTTCAGGCCGAATGGCGGTCGATTCGTTGTCGTCGCACCGCGCTCGCGTTGCGCCTGGTATCTCTTATCCTGGCGCCTGCCGGTTCGCCGGCTCTCGGCTTCGGCGTCTCCAAACTTTTGGTGAACGTAACGCCAATCATCAGTCTTCTTGCTGCGAATGTCGAGCGGGCGATTTTCCTCGTAATCGAGTTCCCATAGCTGAACACCCTGCTTTTGAAGCCCGCCAAGCATCTCGTAGCCGTCCTGTATGTTTCGCGTCCATCGGTCCAAGGAATCGACCACCACAAAGTCCGGTCTGTATCGCGGCAACTCGTCAAGCATGCGCTGTAAAGTCTTTCGCTTGTCCACGGCCCGGCCGCTCACTGCTTCCTCGTATTTTGCGACACGCTCGTGGCCGGTCTCTTGCAGCCAGTGCTTGAATCGCGCCTCTTGGTCGTCAAGCGACTTGCCACGGTCTCGCTGACTTTTTGTGGACACGCGGGCGTAGGTGACAACACGATAATTGGCCACGGTCTGTACTCCGTTGGGCAGTAGAAGCGGCTACCCTTCGCGGACCCGGGGTGCTAACCCTGTTTCAGGCGTTTATTGCTCGACGAGCTGCCGGAATTCTCACGTGCCGCGCTGGAAGTGCTGCGCCAGCCGCTGGAGGATCAATGCGTCACCGTGAGTCGCACCGCCGGCAGCGTGACATATCCGGCGAACTTCATGCTC
>Ga0102924_1003681_pt1 | contig 15956 bp, 16 predicted proteins | sample PaiPotPPM11metaG_FD_80116 | JGI IMG/M metagenome (GOLD analysis project Ga0102924, IMG submission 80116) | Iron sulfur acid spring bacterial and archeal communities from Banff, Canada, to study Microbial Dark Matter (Phase II) - Paint Pots PPM... ... | reverse complement strand
GCCCACAACGCGAGCGTCGTCTCAATCGATGCTCCTGTCATCCATGATCTCCGAATCATGGTGACCCATGGATTCAGAAATCAACAAAATGCGCCAGTAAAAAATTACAACTGTAATGCTAAGCTAGGCCAGCGTTTTCCAAGTTCGAATCATATCGGGCTGCCTCGGCGAGCTTTAAGACCAGGTGTGAACGACGGGGTAGAGATTGACATCGTCGATGCCGGCGAAGATGCGCTGCCTGCGCTCGTATTTTGAGGTCACCCCGGATGTGGCGCAGGTGCCGTTGCAACGACACAAGACCGGTACCCGGACTGAATTGTCCGGTGTTGGCCCACGCTGGCGCATGTCGTGTAACGAGGTATCTTAGAAAAGTTCTGCTCGACTGTGCAGACTTGATTGCAGCGTCTGGCGCGGCGGAGACCGGCGCAACACCATGCCGCCGACAACACCGACACCGAATACGTACAGCCAACCATGGGTGAAATCGAACAAATGGGAGTGCACAAGCGAAGATACTACGTTTTCAACGACTACAACTGTGCCGACCCAGGCGGTCCAGCCCGCGGTGCGGAATAAAAGGTAGTGCGCGATCCACATGGCCAGGAGAACTAGCGCGCCGGCTAGACCCAGCTGTATTAAAACCGCGAATATCTGACTGTGCGGTTTGACCGTGGCTACGCCGGCGGCGCCAGTCTGTCCGACAGCTGATCGGCGGAACAGATCTGCGATGGAGCCGGTTCCGTGGCCAATTAAAGGGGCGTCACGAACGAATGTCATAGATTTCCTCAGAAAGTCGATATGCTCTCCAACGGAGTTGTCCGCGTTGGTGGCGCCGTAGGCCTGCATTTGGTGAATGGACAGAACGACGAATTCTCTCAGATTGGGTGAGCTCACCCACAATCCGGCCGAGACTACGGCTCCTGAACAGGATGCGACCAATATGCCTTTCCATCCAAATTGCCGCCAACCGAGTAGGACGACTAGAAAAGGAACAACCCCAATAGCGGCTCGGCTCGTCACCACGAAAGCGAGGTAGGTAAGAAAGAGCACCGCTAGCGCGGCGAGCCACAGCGCCACCCGCCAGCTCCCTTCGCGCAAGGTATCGCAGACGCGCCATACGAGGGCCATTGCGCAGATGAGGAAAACGGTGCTTTGCGCAATATAGTCTTTGACTAAAACGCCATATGTCTGCAGGTGACTGGGCCACGACTGGACCTGAGCTAACACCAACGCCCAACACGCGAGCAGCAAGATGACTGCCGATGCAAAGAATCCATAAAGCACCCATTCGCCGTGCTCGGATCGCCTGAATTGAACAAGAAGCAAGGGAATCACTAGCAGACGGTGAAACCCATTAAGGCCGTGAACGCGTTCCGCCCAGCTAACCCCGGCCCACAACATGCCGAGAGCGGCGAGCAGCCATAACAACACCGGCAAGCCGCCAGCCGCGGTTTCAATTTCGCGGCGGACTGCGGCAAAATCCAAGGTCGGGAGCAAGGTTACTAGCCACAGGACCAGAAGAATAGAAGTAGCGGATGTCGACCACGGCAGCGATACTGCTACACCTACCGCTGTCCAATCAGCAAGTTGGGCTACTTGTTTGCGATCGAGCACATTTGCAATCAAGAGCTTCAGTCTCATCGGCCTAAGCTACTTTGGGGCTACCTAGCCGGCGGTTCGAGCCAGCCCAGTGCGGTCGGCGATCTTGTCGACTCTACCGGCTTGTAACGCGAAAATACCATAGGTGAGAAGATGGCCGAGGATCGGCCGAAGAATCAAAGCCCGTCCTGCCAAACGTGTGTCGCCGTGAAGGGGTTACGACGACGAGAGATCGGGGCGTAGGCAGCGATTTTGGCGACTAATAGCTTCAAACGCCCTATCATGCTAATCGTGAAAAGTCTCCTACTAGAGAAATTCGCCGACGCAAATGTCTCAATCACTTCGCAAATCCGCGCTCATCACCGGCGCCACAGGCCAAGACGGGGCTTATCTAGCCGAATTGTTGCTATCCAAGGGATACGTTGTGCACGGAATAAAGAGACGCTCTTCCTCTTTCAATACGGCGCGGGTCGATCACCTCTACCATGATCCGCACGAAAAGGGCGTTCGGTTTCATTTGCATTATGGCGATGTTACCGATGCCACAAACTTGATTCGTATCGTCCAGGAGACCAAGCCTGACGAGATCTACAATTTGGCGGCTCAGTCGCATGTGCAGGTCTCCTTCGAGACGCCGGAATACACGGCGAATGCGGATGGTGTTGGTACCCTCCGACTTCTGGAAGCAATCCGCATTCTCGGGCGCGAAAAGCAAACGCGCTTTTACCAGGCGTCGACCTCCGAGCTCTACGGCAAGGCTCAAGAGGCTCCACAAAAGGAGACGACGCCCTTTTATCCGCGCTCGCCCTATGCGGCGGCAAAGCTCTACGCGTATTGGATCACCGTGAACTATCGCGAAGCCTACGGAATGCACGCCTCAAACGGGATTCTGTTCAATCATGAGAGTCCAATCCGTGGCGAAACCTTTGTGACGCGAAAGATCACGCGTGCGGTCGCCGCCATCGAGGCTGGGTTGCAGGCGAAACTATTCCTTGGCAACCTGAACGCGATGAGAGATTGGGGCCACGCGCGCGATTATGTGGAAGGGATGTGGTTGATGTTGCAGCAGGAAGAGCCCGATGATTACGTACTCGCGACCGGAGAGGCCCATTCAGTGCGCGAGTTTGTGGAAAAAGCGTTCACTCATGTCGGACGGACGATCTTGTGGAAGGGCAGGGGCGTCGAAGAGAAGGGCATCGATCGGGGTTCGGGCAAGGTACTCGTCGAGGTTGACCCGCGATATTTCCGCCCGACGGAGGTCGATTGCTTAATTGGCGATGCGCGAAAGGCGCACAACAAGCTTGGCTGGCGTCATCGGGTCACGTTCGACGAACTCGTGCGTGAGATGGTAAATGCCGACCTTGCGGCAATTCGCTTTGAGCAGCAACGTCATGGCCGCCCTGAATGACGAATCCGCCGCGTTGAAGAAGGACGGCGCTTCGCCGAAGCTCTTCGAGGTTAGCGGCCGGCGCGTGTTCGTAGCAGGTCATCGTGGGCTGGTTGGGTCGGCTATTATTCGGCGGCTCGCCCAGGTTGGATGCGGTCTCGTCACAGTCGATCGCGAACGGCTTGATCTGCTCCGGCAAAACGATACGGAGCACTTTCTTCAGTCAGCAAAGCCCGATGTTGTGATCGTGGCGGCCGGCAAGGTCGGCGGTATCCATGCGAACAGCACGCTTCCGGCTGAATTCATTTACGAGAACCTCATGATTGCAGCGAATCTGATACACGGCGCTTTCCGTGCCGGCGTGCGTAAGCTGCTGTTCCTTGGGTCTTCGTGCATCTATCCCAAGCGCGCGGCGCAGCCGATGATCGAGGAGGAACTTCTCACCGGGCCGCTCGAGTCCACCAATGAATGGTATGCGGTCGCCAAAATCGCGGGAGTAAAACTCTGCCAAGCCTACCGCCGCCAGTACGGCGCCGATTACATTTCTGTCATGCCCACTAACGTGTACGGCCCAGGAGACAATTATCATCCAGAGAACAGCCACGTCGTGGCGGCGCTGATCCGACGGTTTCACGAGGCGAAGCAATCTGGGTCTCCGACGGTCGCGGTGTGGGGCACGGGCACCCCGCGGCGCGAATTCATCTTCGTGGACGACCTAGCCGATGCCTGCATTCTCGTCCTCGAAAGATATGCGGAGGAATCGCCTCTCAATATTGGTACCGGCGAGGACATCACGATCATTGATCTCGCACGACTCATCGCCCGAGTGATCGGCTATGGGGGTGAGCTGGTCTTCGATATGTCGCGTCCGGACGGAACGCCGCAAAAACTACTCAACATATCCAGGTTGAGGGAGCTTGGGTGGAAAGCTGAGACGCCTCTTACCCTTGGCCTTGAGCGAAGTTACGCAGACTTTCTTGCGCGGCATGGGCAGGACGGGGGGCGCTATTAAGGGTTTCCGCTTGTTCTCACGGCGCGTGATGGGCGAGAGCGAGCCTGCTACGGCATCGAACTTCTGGTAAAGTGCGGCTCGGTTGGCGCATCTGAGCGCGGTCGAGCGCGCCACCCCACGTGCCGTCTAGTGGAAACGCCAGCGCGAGGCCCGACACAGGACGAGAACCATGACGCAGGATTGGCCGAGAATCAAAGCCCGCCGCACCACGCGCACGTCGCCATGGATGGCGATCATCGAGCGTGAGGTTGAGTTCGCGCCAGAGGCCGAGATTGAACTCTACCATGCGGTCGGCCAGCAGGATTACATTGCCATTGTCGCGGCGCTGCCGGATAGCCGCCTTCCCATCGTCCAGCAATACCGTCCAGCGCTGGAGAGCTTCACCTGGGAATTGCCTGCTGGGCTCCTCGACCCCCCGGGTGAGGATGCGGCGGCGTGCTGCCGCCGAGAGCTCATGGAGGAGACCGGTTTTACCGCCCGCGCCGTGCGTGCGCTGGGCTGCTACGCGCCGTGCACGGCGCGGATGTCGAACCAAGTGCATTCATTCTACGTCGAGATAGATCCACGCATTGAAGGCAAACCAACTGAGGCGGGAATCGAATTCAAGCTGGTGAGCCCGGCGCAACTGGCGGAGCTCATTCTCGCCGAAGACGTACTGCAGCTGCACATAGGAGCCATTCGAATTCCGACGGAGCCGCGGTCGGCCACACCGCCCTCCCGCGCGCCCGACAGCGGTGCACAAGCCGCTCCGGGCCACCGCGGCGGGACCGCGCCAATCCTCCTCGGGCCGATATATGGGCGGGCTGGCCAGCCGGGGAGTCCGCCGCACCCTGCGAGCAATTGTTGAGCGCTCCGTCTTCGCTGAAAAACAAAGCGGTAAAGGATTTCAAAACGTTCACGACCTCGGCGCGGGAACGGCCAAGGCGGCGAAAACCGTGCGTCAGATGGGCGGTGCGTATGAGGAGGAAGGCCCGCAACAACCGGCCGGAGAACCCGCAGCATCCTGGCAAAAGTTCGAGCCACATCTCGCCAAATTCTCGGGCCGCGCGCCGCAGGGGCAAAGTACCGGACAGGCGCCAAGGACGGCCGTGCCGGGCGGCAAACGGCGCCGGCCGCTGCGCAGCACGCCGTGCTCCTCGAGGAGGTCCCGAACGAGCTGGCAGACGCTATATCGGCTCCGCGATCTGGCGTACGGAAACGGTCTTGACGGGCCCTGGACTAGCCCCGGAAATCGCCGTTCATGCAGACGCGGAAATTCCTGAACGGAGAATGACCCTTACCTGGTCGTTGCGCCGCAATATCGACAAGGCTCTGCCGGCCAGCCACACGATCGAAATCAAGTTCAACCTGCCGGCCGATCTTCCCGGCGGCGGCATCGTCAACGTGCCGGGCATCCCAATGGACCAGGCTGAGCAGGCACATGCCATCCGGCTCGCGAGACTCACCGTCAAGGTGACGAACGGGTTCTTCGTCGTAGCGCTTTCCGGAGTCGACGCCGACGTGCAGCGCAATGAGCAGCTACTCAAAGATCGCTCGTTTCAACATTCCGATCGTCTACGCCAACGGGGGCCGTGCCGTCCTGGCGATGGAAAAGGGGCCACCCGGCGATCGCGCTTTTGCCGATGCCTTTGCCGCCTGGGAAAAGAAATAACGAACGGCCGTGCGTCGGTCAGAATGGGCAGTATCTTCTCCGGCGCCCTCACCGAGTTATGCGCCGGTAAACCTATTACCTTGGCCCTGCGCATCTGCTGTGAACTTATTCGAGGCGAGGCGCTGCCGAAGCAGGATTAAGGGCGCGGACGGAGCTTTTTCACTAGGCTCTACCAATCATCGCCAGTCTTGAATTGCAGAACGCTGTACAATTCAGCTAGGGTAAGGACCCGGAAGTTTTCAAGCAGGACGAAACTGTGTCCTACGAGAGTAGCTTTAAAAGCAATGCTGTGCGCGCTCCTAGAAGAAGAACCTTGGCGAGAGATCAAGGGTTCGTTTTTTATCAACACGTGTGCTCCGTGAAGACCGTCAACCCGCCCACCACCCTTCAGCGACCGGCATTGTGCTAAGTCGCAAAACCCGACGGCTCCGAGAGCTAGCTTAACGTCAGAATGACAAGTCAACGCATAGCGCGTCTGCCTCTTACCCGGATTATGGCCACTTGTAACAATTATATGACCGGGAACGCGACCGTGTTGTTGGGGGTGAAGGAGGCTTCGCCACGTCTCCCAGACCCGCACTTGACTGCTCTGTTGGTTGTCGATGTTCCTGGATCTCGAGAAAAGTACAGGCAAAGTGCCGCCGTTCTGTTCTGCTTTCACTTCAACGGAAATTCCGAGCGGCGCATCAACACCCCACCAAAATTCTCCGGAACCGGCGATCCGCTCTGCCTCTTTCCGGACAACAATGTGCTCTGGACTTTCACCAGCATCAAACCTGACTTCCCCCCAAACGAATGGTGCCATTGCGGATGCAGTTGCCATGCCATTTCGACCAACAAAACACTAAGGCAATGAAGGCTTCAGTTAACGAGAAAACTAAATCCCTCGTCAGTCGGATATTCCCATTAACTATTAACAAATATCACTTTTCTACTATGGGTGAGAAGCCCCGCCGCATGAGCGGCGGGGCTCCGGGGACAACTAACTTTCGGTAGCAGACAATCGCGATCCCAAAGATTTAGTCAGCGATGCATAGCAGCCGCAGCCCAGTCGGTTGTGTATGGCGATCGGCTGTTCTTCATCCGTGGATGTTACCGTAACTGTGCACGTGCGGACCTGCCGTGACGCGGCCATAATTTCCATGGCCAACCCCAGCGCCTGCGCCGCTGACGCAAGTGCCCGCGGAGCCGACGCCTGTCCCGGTGCCTGCGCTGCCACTCACAGCGCTGCCTCCGGCGGTGCCCGTGCCGGTCGACCCGGTGCCCGAACCTCCAATGCCGGCCCGCACCAACGCCTGCTGGCCCGACAGGTGCGCCCATGCCCCGCCCGTACCGGTGCGAGTGCTGCCTGACGCGGCGCCAGTGCCAGTGGACCCGGTGCCCGAGCCTTCGGCGGTGCCGGTGCCTACACCATTTGCGGGACCATGACCGTGGCCACCAAGGCCAACACCAACACCGAGGCCGACCACGCCATTGCCATGGCCATGACCGTTGCCACCAAGGCCAATGCCAATACCGAGGCCGACCAAGCTGTTTCCGGCCCATGACCGTGCCCATGACCACCAAGGCCAACGCCGAGGCCGGTCAAGCCATTTGCATGTCCGTGACCGAGACCGTGACTCCCAAGGCCAGCCAAGGCCCACGCTAACCCCGTCACCAATATCGGTTCCAATACCAGTCGCAGTGCTAGACCCAACGCCGCCGACGCCACCGACACCGCCTATACCGTCGACACCCCCGACGCCGGCCCCAACTCCTCTAAGCGCCCGGCCAATCCTCCCCGTTTGCGGGCTTTGAATTTCAGTTTTGACGCGATGCCCAGCCTCCGGGGCATGCCCCAAGAGCCTGGTCGGCGCGAATCCTGCCGATGCTTCTCCCCCCGAGCGGTACGGTGGTCACATTCGGGGAATTCGTCATGATCCTGGAACTTCATCGGCAGGGCCTGAAGGTCTTCGAGGTTGAGTTCACCGACGAGCGTGACGCGGATCGTCTGGCTATTCTCCATGGTGTCGGCTATTCGCGCCTGATCTGGGCGCGGTTCATCATTCACCAGGATCTGCAGTCGGTTCTGCGCTGCCACATGCCGCGCTCGAGGCGATTGGCGGCGTACCGCGCGAGATTCTCTACGACCGCATGAAGACCGCGGTGATCGGGGAAGACCCGGATGGCCGCCGCTTTCGGTGAATGAACTCGACGCCGGCTCGCGCAGCCAGGGTTGCTGCGTCGCCTGCGTACCTCCCAGTTCGATGTGGTGTTGTATTGCGATGGAGGGTGGGAAACCTTACCAAGTCCGGCGCTCCACCGTGCGGTCGTAGCATGGTGCTTCGACCGGGGTCGTTCAGTTTGCCCGCTTGAATGACCATAGCGGCTGCGATGGCTTCACCCAATCGCGCCACATCGATGCCGCCCTTCCGTATCCCTGGGCGCGGTCGTCGTCGCGGAAGCCATCGTCCGCGGAAGGTTGGATAAATGAAAATATTCCACGCCGGTCTGGCCGTCGTCACACCCACGCGTCATAGTTGGTGTTGAAGTCGTGTTGCGTATGGTACTGGACAGCGGCGCAGGCGGCCATCGCCAGGGCAACTATCACGTCGATCTTATACGACTGCTTCTCCTTGGTGATGCGCCAGCCGCGCGGCGTCTCGATTGCGACTGTATGGCTCATCGCAAGCCGCATGCCGTCAGCGGGATAGAGCACGAGACTTTTTTCTTGGATGAGTTCAAACAAATTCTGCGAGGCCGCTGTTAGATTGGCAGTGGTCTGCGGAAACTCAATGATTCGAAGCCCGGCGCGAGTTAGTCGTTGGGCAGTGGCCTGCATCTGGTACGGATCAAAAAAGATCTTGCGGAGGAAGTAGCGCGTGTGCCAATCGAGTAACGTTCGTTCAATTGTGGTCTCGAAGTCTAGCGGCTCGTCCGCCGTGGGCTGGAAGATTCGGTGGGTGACTAAGCGCACTTGCCGCGTCTGCTCATCCCAAGTCACCGCGACGATCGCCGTGCTGTCGTGTTTGATTGAGGCATCTACTCCGACCCATATCGACAGCGCAGGATTTCTGGGGACATGACCGAGCTTGGGATCGACGCATTTATCCCACGTCGCCAAATCCATAAATGCGTTCTCAGTGGTGACGAAACGGTTCTCGATCATGCGCAAGAATTGATTCAGGCGGAGGCCCCGGCGCATTTCGGCGATCCACGATGTCGTTTGCCACGGGGCGACCGGATCGTGGCTCCAAAACATCAATATGCCATCACCAGCATAAAGGTTCGGGCCGACTTGCGGCTGAGATAGCCCCCTTTTATAGAGTTCTTGGAGCAGAGTGCTTTCCCCCTCAAATCCGGCATACGTTACCGTGAGGCGACAGGCAATCTTTCGGGTCGGCGGCGGCACCAGTTCGTCGAAAAGCCGACGTAACCGCTCGTGGGAGTACGCCCAGAGCTCGTCGAAAACCGAGATCACATGATTGCTGCCGGCCGCGCTGGCGTAGTTGCTTGGAATGGCCGTGATAATGGCGCCCGCCACGTTGATCTTGTCGGCAGTGATCTTAGCATCGGCGCGCAGCAGCGGCGAACTGTCAATAATTCGCTTGATTGCCGCGAAAACGCGACCGACTGATTGCTCGTAGTCATTGGCGGCACAGACCGCCTCCGCATAAGAACCACCAAATAGCAACACTATCGTGATTACTAGATCGCGGCGAACGTCGTTTTGCCGGACTTTTTGGGACACGAATAGATCTGCTCCGGATAGAGCAGTCGGCCATCGGCACCGGTGGCAAATGCAAGATTGAGGAATGCTCGCTCGGCGTCCAGTAACCTGAAAGGCTTCCTGGTTTCAGGATCGATCATAACGTCTTCGATGAATTTGATCGGATCGGCGCGCCAGCGCATCAGCCTCTTACTTGTACTCATCTGGGTTTACTCTATTCGATCCGAGCGCAGATAATCCGATAATGTTGGTGCAAGATCACGCGCCCTGCGATCTACGCCAATAACCTGCGCTAATCGCAGGAGTGTATTGCACATTAGTGCGTGCTCGGTGATGTTGATTTTCTCACCGTGGGCCAGCCGTACTTCCATTTGTTCCAACAAAGCAGCAACCGTAGCAAAACGCCTGATCAATTGCTTACGGCCCTCGGAGCATTGATCCTCTCCGCCATGGTCAGCAATGATGGACCTTGTGATTTCTCCGCAACGTCGAGCAAATTCCGACCGGTCATAGAGATCCGACAAAAGAGTTTTAATTGTCGTGTTTGTCGGGCGAGTCTTGTTTTGCATGCGAATTACTCGAGGAGGCTTTGCTTCCCGTCAAGCCGATACTCGCGTTGTTGGCTCGATTCTGAGGTAGCAGCGCAAGGCCTTCCTGATCGCCAGACTTATGTTGATCGACAGCGTGAAGAGCGGGCTGCTGACAGTAGCAGCAGCCATTGCGCGGAGCGGATCGTCTTCGCTGGCATGTTCCTCGTAGCTGTAACCGAGGAGATTTAACTCGCGGGCCCACTTGGTCGGTTCTTCCCAAGCCTCGACAGCCTTGGCGAGCCTGTCGTGACCAAGTTTTCTTGCTAGCTTCTCGATCGCGCAACCTTCGAATTGGCTTTTCCGATGCAAAGGCAGCCACGCTACGAAGCGGGAACCGGAATCGCGAAGATCGCCAAAAATTACCGGTGCGTCCTCAGGCTTATATTGGATTCCTACGAAATGGCCCTCGTAGATCCTGACTAACCAATCAGTCTCAGGCTCAGGCTTGGCGGGACTACCTGGGTCGAACCAATCGACCAGCGGCTTTTCAACACGTGGGGGAAGCCCGCTTTCGACGTCCACATTCCTTGAGGGCTGAAGGAGAACCGCACACGGGTCGCAAAGTTCGTAAAGCGCCGTGTGATAGGGCGCATAGAATGCGATCTGCGCGGATACCCCGATGCTCAAGCCGGCCTGGTTTAACGCGGCAATCGCGGCCGTGCGCTTCAATGTCGTTGCGTCACAGAGGCGAATCCGACCACGACCTGGAGTGTGAACAACCGTGCGGACTAACCTATCTTTAATTAATTCTCGCCATCGCCGCTCCGCGAGACCGGTGCACTCCATCACGTCCCGGTCTGTGAACTGGTTCATTCTGTAGCGGCGGAGAGGATCGTCAAGTCTCATAGGTTACCATTTATAAGATGGGCAGTTGACTGTCAAACTTAATAGCGTTAAAATAGTGGTGAATTTGGGCGACCTATGCGTCGCACGGTTGTCGCTCGTATAAGTGGTGGTCGCTCCGAAATTTAACGCAATCATGCGGGGAGACATGGAGTGCTTGCGGGCGAGAAAGACGGAGGAACTGGTAGAGTTTTGGAGCGTCCGATGGCTACCCGGATCAGGAAAACACGTCCTGCCCTCAAGCACGCTGGTTTTTCCGCAACGAGTATTCTGCCGGGTGAATGCGCGGCCGAGTTTGAAAAGTTGCAGCAGGGGTTAGTTGCCGAACTGACCCCGAACGGCGTCCTCGAGGAGGAGATCGTTGCAACTTTGGTGCGGCTCCTTTGGCGCCGGAGAAATCTTGCTACGTTTCGTATTGCTAATCTCGCCCAACAGCGAATGACTCGAATCCGGCGTTCGATCGCTTCGATCGAGGCGCCAAAATCTGATCAGCCCGTCGGGTTCGAAAGGACTTTCGACGAACAATGGCAAACCGCAGAAGTTCAGGGGCGCAAGGAGCTCGGAGAGCTATACGCGCTCGTGGAAATGGGCGAGGAGGCCACACTTGATGGCTTTATGCAGGATCTGGACGTTCAGGAGCGATTGGACGCAATGATCGACCGGTGCCTCAAGCGTTTGCTAATGGTCAGGGGGCTCAAGTCCATGTTGATCGGTTCGACCTCGGCTCCGAAAAGTCTTCCAGGCCCAGGAGGAGCAGCGTGATGAAGGCGGACCTTGGCGCCAATTGCGCCCAGTCGGCCGGTGCCATAGCCAGCGACTCGTTCTCGCTTTTGTAGCACATCGCCGCGTAGTAGATCGTCATGTGATGAATAATTCGATGGTGTAGGCGCCCGCGACGCCGGGCACCTCCGGTTTGAGGCGGATGCTGGCGAAAAATCGCTCACTACTCATAGTATAGGTTGTTATTTGTTATGGTATTACCCGTATTAGTTGCGTTTCTGCAAATTGAAAAATGAATCTTTAGTTTATTCAATATCTTATGGCCGTTTGCTCGAAGTTAAGGCGGTAGGGGGAGCGGCAATAAAGGACAAAACGGGCAGGTCAGATGCCCTCCGCCCTTGAGCCGAACTGCGCGCATCTCATTGCAGGGTTCGATGCGGGCTACCGCGAGGGCATTGAAGTCGCCCCTTATTTTGCGAAACGAACCCAAATGTGGCTGGGCCGAGTCAGCAGGCCGCTCCCGATGAGCACCGATCAAAGCGTCAAGGCGCACCTGCCGGCGCGGCGCGCGCTTAGCGAACAATCGACGATCAGCAGGAGCTACTTGATCGCGGTCGTGGTGTTCGGCCGAGATTAGCGATGGATCATGAGTAATAAGCGTAAAGCCTGCGGAAGGTCCACCATGCCGAGGCCGCCGTTTCGGCTACTGCAAAGGTGCGCCGACGTGAGAGATTCTCAGTTAAGCCGATCCAAGCTTTGGGACGCGCGCGCGGTGCTGGTGGGCTTCAATGGACATCAGCTGATCCAAATGAGCCAATCGCTTATTGATATTCTGAAAGAGATCTGAAGCTCGAGCAAGAACATCGCTCGGCACCGGCTCGATTGTTGCCCAAGCTAATGAAATCCTTCGGGCCAGTTCTGACCTCCATCCCTCAGGTAAGTTGACGTTGAGCCGCGCTGCGGCTGCGCGTATTTGGTCTACGAGTGCAGCCGAACCGCGGTCGACCTCAGCCAATACAAACTCCGCTCCCAAAATCTCACTTAGCGTTGGGAGAAGAACAGCTTCACCTATGAGGTCCTCGATTTCGCAATCATCTTTATGCAGGACGACAGGTAACATGAGCACGCCCTGCTCAACCCCGGAGTAAAGCTCCTTCATGAGAGTATTTCTATTTGCCCGGCCAGCATCATCACCGTCCAGTAAAACCAACGGTCTCACGGCCTGCCCCAGGAACAATGAAGCTAACTGGGCCACCAGCCTCGCCCCGTTGCACGGAAGGATGTAGACGTCTTCTGGCAAAGCTGCTTGATTTGTTGTGCGGCACACCGAGCTCAAACTATGCAAGTAAAAATAGTCGGACATCCGCTCCACCAAAATCGTTTTGCGGCGTTCAAGCAGGCCCTGCATCATTGCGTAGCCAGCAGCCGCCTGAAGTGGGAAGATCGTATCCCGATCCCTAGGCCATCCATCAAGGGCCACTTTGGAATGACCTAATTCCTCTTCCGTGACTATTCGCACACGCTCAATATGCTCACCGTCAATTAAGAAAGGGGAGTGAGTAGTATAGATAACCATATTGCGATCCGCTAATTCATCAAGGAAGGAAATCAGCTCTTGCTGCGCGGTTGGATGCAAATGTAACCCCGGCTCATCAAGCAACAATATTGCGTTCTTATGGCCTTCCGCGGATTCCACTAAAAAAATTATGTAAAAAGAAAAATACCACTGGAAACCCTTGCTTCTCGATTCGAGTTCTATATCCAGGTCCGGCCGTCTATCATCAGACACCCAGATGCGAAAGTAGTTTCCATCTGCAGCATATCGTATATTATGGCGGCGCTGACGACCAAACCATCGCGAAAATCTCTTAGTTACATCGCGAGACGCAGAATTGAGCTTAAGAGAACGCAATTCCTTTCGCTGCTGATCGCGCGCAATCATGTCAGCTGTCACGTTTTGCTTCGCCTGCATAGCCTCGGCTGCCTCTTCGCGGCCCAATTCAGTAATCTCCTGGGCGCTCACACCAACGTGTTTGAACATGGCCTGAATGGTGCGAATCCTGGGATCGTCCGGCACACGAGCCAAATCATCTATAAAGTGAGGGAGATACACCGCGCTATCCAAAATCCCGTAGTTTTCGAAGTAGATGAAAACCGGAAGGTGCAGCTTTATTTCTTCCTCCAAGCGTTGATGTAAGGGACGAACCTCTGCGCGCGTTAGCAACTGCTCAGTGGTCGTCTGAAGATCCTTTATGAGAGCGGCGGTGTAAGGCTTGGAGTGACCATCGGATTCACTCCTAACTTCTTTCAATAAGTCCATCCCGGCCGGGCTTCTCAAGTCCTGAATGGCTCTAAGCTTATCCTTCTTTTCATTAGCCCAAGTGGCAATTGCGCTTCCAATGGCCAGAAGCTCTGCTTCACGATCTTCATCTTCTGGCACTTTACGGCTGCCGGCGGCAAATTGGTCAAGTGCTTGAGCCAATTCCGACGGCGCAACAACAGCGTCAGATGTCGTAGTCTCAAGCGAGATAGTTAGGCGACTATCATAAAAGCGAGTACAAATCACTTTCTCGGGGACCTCTGTGCCAAAGGTGAGTTTAAGATCGGAGCGAAACTCTGGCCTCAACTCAAACTCGGCGGCGCAGACTGGCCAGTCTGCAGCCGACTTGAAGTCCTGCGCGAAACGGTCACGCGGAAATTCACGCTGTGGATTGAACGGGTCAGGGCTGGCGGGATTTAATTTGTAGAGTGCCTTCAGCAAGGCTGTCTTGCCTGCCTCGTTTCGCCCAACCATACAAGTCACGCGCTCGACGGGAATCCACTCGCTGTCCTCGATGTTTCTGAAATTCTTTACCTGGAATCTTTTTAGGATCAGTTTATGCATGTTGCCCCCTTTCTTTTTACGAGCCGTATGATTGCTAACTGGTTGCGTAATGATGGGGACACATGCAGCCTTTTATGGGCGGCGCGCTGGGCAGAGCGTCGAGAGGCCTGGGCGGCGATTTCCATGGGTCTGGGGCCTCGGACTGGGCTGCGATCGTACGGCGATAAGGGCGCAGCGAAAAGTGCCGAAGACCACGATTATTGGCATGAAGAGTTAGCGCCGGCGTCGTGACCGCCCGCTGGGCTACTGACTCGCCCCGTTGAGGGAGCCTGTAACAAAAAGCTGCATACCCAGCCGCAATCATAAGGAGCCTCACCAATGCGCGCCCCGTCCTGAATCGGCGACCAAACCGGGGCTTGTCCTGGGGGGTTCGACCGCTAATCGGGCGCTCGGTCAAGGGCTCGATTCACCCATTTCCAGGCATCAGCAATCTGCAACTCGAGATTCGAGCGCTCGGCGCTCCAACCGAGCAATTCATGAGCGCGCTTGGCCGAACCAATTAGGATTGGAGGATCGCCTGGCCGCCGCGGTGCCACTTTAGCTGTTATAGTGCGCCCACACACGCGTTCTGCAGCGGCGATCACTTCTTTCACAGAATAGCCGCGCGCGTTGGCAAGGTTCAGTGCACAGCTTTGGCTTTTTGCAAGCAGATACTCGAGCGCACCCAGATGGGCTTCGGCGATGTCGACCACATGAATATAATCGCGCACACAAGTCCCATCTGGCGTGTCGTAATCGATGCCGTAAATCTCAACCGCGGTCTCGTTGCGCGCAGCCCTAAGTACCAGCGGGATCAAGTGCGTTTCCGGATTATGGTCTTCACCGATGTCGCCATCGGGATCAGCTCCCGCCGCGTTGAAATAGCGTAATGAAACCCAGGGCAAACCAAAGGCCCTGCCCGAGTCCATTAGCATTCGCTCGACGAACAATTTGGACCAACCATATGGATTGATCGGATTTTGGGGATGATCCTCGGAAATCGGAATGTTGTTCGGAATGCCGTAGGTCACGCATGAAGATGAAAATATGACCGGCAAAGGTCCAAATTCGAGGATCGTCTCGAACAGTACAACGCTCCCTGCTACATTGTTCCGATAATACAACAGCGGCTTTTCGACCGATTCACCGACGTAGGCAAAAGCAGCAAAATGCATCACAGCCGCGGGCCGATAGCGCTTGAGGAGCGCGCGCAACTTATCTCGGTCCGCGATGTCACCGATCTCAAGCGGCCCCCATTTCACTGCCGTTGGACCTCCACGTGACAGATTGTCATAAGCGACGGGGAGATGGCCTCGCGCGGATAAGCATTTACAGACGTGACTTCCAATATATCCGGCGCCACCGGTGACCAAGATGTTCAAGGAGTCTCTCCTCGCGGGTCCAGACAGTCTTCCAATATACGCCCGTCGCTTCCATGGCCAGGCGCGCGCAGCCCCCACGGCCTCATCGGGGCAAGCTTTGTGCCGCCGACTCCGATCCAGGAGTGTGAATCGGCATGCAAAAAGGACTCCCTTTTCGGGGGCCGATTGCTACGAGGTTCGGCGGCGGCTGCTGCGCAGCT
>Ga0102924_1003680_pt1 | contig 15957 bp, 19 predicted proteins | sample PaiPotPPM11metaG_FD_80116 | JGI IMG/M metagenome (GOLD analysis project Ga0102924, IMG submission 80116) | Iron sulfur acid spring bacterial and archeal communities from Banff, Canada, to study Microbial Dark Matter (Phase II) - Paint Pots PPM... ... | reverse complement strand
GAAGAAACATCGATATAAGCACATTTAAGAGCGGTCCACGGAGAGCCATTATGAAATTGCGCAACTTAGTTTTCGCGACGATGTTCGCGGTTGTAATCGGTGCACTGCCAGCCGCGGCACAAGAGACCTCGGCGGCGAGCGGTCCCCCGGTGAACATGGTGGTCACGGTGGAAGCCCGCCACGGAATGAACCCGCCTGCGGTTGATCGCCAGGATGTGATGGTTTACGAAGGGAAGACGCGCGACTCGGTCACTGGCTGGACAGCTACGAAAGGCGACAACGCCGGTCTCGAACTATTTATCCTGCTCGACGACTCCGCGAACGCAACCCTGGCCTCGCAATTCGACGACATTCGCCAGTTCATCAATTCGCAGCCACCCACCACGAAGGTCGGAGTCGCCTACATGCAGAACGGGACTGCGAAAGTCGCGCAAGAACTGACGGCCGACCACGCCCAGGCGGGCAAGTCTTTGCGCCTTCCCATGGGAATTGGGGGAGTGAATGGAAGCCCTTATTTCTCGCTGGTAGATCTGATCAAACGCTGGCCCGCAGGCAGCCCACGACGCGAAGTTCTGATGATCAGCGATGGCATTGATCTCAACTACGAAAGTAACGACTTGCAGAACCCATATGTCAGCGATGCCATTGAACAGGCTCAGCGCGCAGGCGTAATCGTTTATGCCATCTACAACCCTGGCGCTGGCCATGCGGCCCATAGTTATTGGCGCAGCTACTGGGGTCAGCTTTATCTCTCTCGCGTCGCGGACGAAACCGGCGGCGAATCGTATTACATTGGCTTCAGTGGCCCGGCGGTCACATTCGTTCCCTACCTCGATCAGATAGAGCATCGGCTGAACAACCAGTACCTCCTCACTTTTCTCGCCAAGCCTGAAAAGAAGAGCGGTATGCAGCGGGTGAAACTTACGACTGAGCTTCCGAACACAGAGTTGGTGGGCGCGGAGCGGGTATACGTTCCTGCAAGCCAGTGATTTCTGTCGAGCACGCGGGCGATGGAAGAGTCGTATCGTTATTTTCGACCTCCGGATTGCGCCAGTGCTGACACTCCGGTTCTCCCGGCCACTTGACCTGTGCCTCGGAAGGCAATAAATATACAAACGTGCAATCATAAAAACCTAGGCACCCGATCGGAGGGCACATGCTGTACTGTCCAGAGTGCGAGAGCAGCTTTGATATTGAAGACGACGAGGTCGATGAAGGCGAAGTCATTACTTGCCCCGAGTGTGCGACGGAATTCGAAGTGGTCACTATTAATCCCGTTGAACTCAAGCCGGTGGAAGAAGAATACGAGGAAGATGAAGAGGAAGAAGAAACCGAAGACGGCGATTACTCCTAGACGCGTATCTGCACGTATCCTCCGCCCGTTAGTTTTAGCTTGCCTTACGCTTTTCCTAACAATCAACAGTTCATTGCAAGGCACGGAACAGCCGAAGCCGGCCGCGTATGCGCTGATCTTTGGTACGGTGTGGGGCCCGGACGACCGCCCGATGTACGGCGTGGAGGTGAAGATCCGCGTGGCCGGGGAGAAAAAGGCCCGATGGGCAGTTCATTCCAACCACCTGGGAGAATTTGAGCAGCGGATCCCCGGCGGGGAAGCAGGACTACGTGCTCTGGGCTGACTTGAAAGGCTACAAAATCCGGCTTACAAGCACTTGCAGCCCGGGCCCGAGGTCACTGTGCACGTTGAAAGCGACGAGCGCGTAGATACCGGTGTGGATTTAAAATGAGAGCAGCTCAACTATAGGCTGGAGAGGCAATGAGGACTCAGGGGTTGGCAAGAAGATTTCAAATTCTCGCGATTTGTTCGGTTGCCTTTGCGCTGCTCACCGCCTCGCCCACCGCATATGCGAAAACCAAGGACACTACTCCCGGGCGATTGCTCACCGGAAAAGTCCTGGATAAGCAGGACACTGCCGTTATCGACGCCGTCGTTTATGTGACCGACACGCGCACCCGCGCCGTCAAAACCTACATCGTTGGCCCCGATGGCACCTATCGCTTTCCCGCGCTGGCCACGAATGTGGATTACGAAATCTATGCTCAGTCCAACGGCAAGACCAGTGATACCAAGCGGATGAGTCAGTTCGATGACCGCAAAGTGGTGGATATCATTTTGCGAATCGACATCAGGTAGAGCGAGATTTTCGTTAGATCATGACCAATGCACTGCTGGATAACGCCTATGCGCCGGTAACCTTTCGGTACGGCTTCATAGAAAGCCCTTTTGCACAGGTCGCTGACGCGTTCATTTCCTGGCAGAAGGACATATTTTCACACTCTCGGGGACGAATTGAGTTCGCACATTTCAGCGCCCCGCTGCCCTCTGCCCTAGCGCGATTGGAGCCTCTCACGACGCCGCAGGACCGACATCTGCTCGTACAAACTCGCTCCAATTGGACGGCTATTTTCAGCAACGGCCTACGTGTGAACGATGTTTTCAGTCCCGTGAGCTACCTGCCGACGCTGCTGAAATGCAGGGGCGTAGAAGTTGTTTGTGTTCCAGATCGTAGCGATAACCCTCCCATAGACGCGCTCCGTGTCTACGGCACAGTTGTATTTGCCTTGTACGGTCCCCCGAGAAAACTGACTGGCTCAACAGGATTCGCCATATCTCGCTGACAAATGACGTCCGAGGATGGGAGTTTGCAGCGGAGGGTGAGATTCAGCCATATGAGAAGACTGGAACCTATCGAAAACGAAAGCTAGTCGACCGTTTCACAGTCGAAATGCTGGAGTCATATTGCGCAGCCCTAGGTATTGGACTCTTTGACGCGAACTTTTACGGGGGGCAGTGCCTTCTCTCGGAAATAAAGAGAGCTATGCCGCTCGGGCCGACGATGTCGATTTCAGAAGCCAGATCCCACCTTTATCTTTAACTAACGGGCTGCCGGGTGGTACCAAAAACTCATTTGGTGTACCGATCACCGGCCACTGACAAGTGACTACTGCCTTAATCCCATCCACTTTTCCGCGACCACAATCGAGTTTCCCGGATTCTGCGGGTCGTAGCGGACCGACGTTGGCAACCCCAATCGGCAGGAATGCAGGTTGATGTGCTGGCGCAACTGGGTCACGTCTTGTGAGGCCTCGTAGGAAACTCCGCCGACATCGTATTGGAAAATCAGCAGGGTTGCTGGAGGGTGTCCGTTCTGGGCCAGCTCCTGAACATCAATTACCGTGCCGTCCGTGATGCGTCCAATCTGGTTCAGCCAGTCGCGCCGTTGGCGCTCGACCTCTGCCGAACTTTTCTTCCTGCCGAACATCAGGTAAGCAGCCAAGACAGCGCTCGCTCCGCCCACAACGAGGGTGTAAAGACGAAATGGAAACATAAGGTTTGGTTGAGAGCCCAGGAGCCCTGTTCTTGAAATAAGAATAAGCTCAGAAGCGCGCCGAGGAAAGATACTGGTTGGTTACGAAGGTAGGAGGGGAAACAATGGGGTGCCGCGTTCATCGAAAAAGACTGCTCCGATCATCCGGAAACCGCAATGCGGGTGCTTTTTAACTGAGAGCTGACGGCTGAGAACGGAGAGCTGAGAGCTGCCCTAGCTTCCCGCTTCGAATCCGCCGACGTGCGCGTAGGTGGTGCGCAGGTATTTGTGCGGGTTTACCGGGGTATCGTTGATGCGAACTTCGTAGTGGAGATGTGGACCGGTGCTGCGGCCGCTATCGCCAACGTAGCCGATCGTGTCTCCGCGATGAACGTGCTGGCCGGCGAAAACAGCAAAGCTTTTCATATGTCCATAACGGGTAGTGATTCCATGGCCGTGCTCGAGCACGACAGCCCGTCCGTATCCGCCCATGAAATCGGCAAACACCACAATGCCATCCGCTGGCGCAATGATCTGCTGCCCACTGGCGGCCCCGATGTCAATTCCTGAATGGAACGCGCCTTCACCATTAAACGGATCGATGCGTTCTCCGAAGGCGGCGGTAATTGGGCCTTCTACCGGCCAGATGCTGGGCGCTGAATTAGCGCGCACCCAGTCGGCAGTCGTTACATTGCGAGTGAGACCGAGCGTGAGGCCCGCAGTAGTAGCCCCGCTCAACGCCGTGGTCTTCAACGTAGCCAGCCGGTCAATCGAGGAGGTAACCTGGTCATCTTCCACGCTGTCGGAAGACGCTGCAGCCATTAGCACCGGATCGGGCTTCAAGCCATACAGCGAGGAAACTTCGTTCGCCAGTGAGCCCAGAGACGCGACCTGCATATCCCGCTCCTTAGCCACCTGCTCCAGGTGCGTATAGCGGCTCTTAAGGTCGTCTTTCTCGGCGCGCAGCTCGTTGTAGTGCGAAGTCTTCATCAACATGCGCATATAGGACTGCGCGAGGCCGGTGAGCCCTAAAACTCCCACTACCGCCCCGGCGACAAACACGTACAGGTAATGAATAGGGATAGGAATCTTGCGGAGCTGGCCGTCCGGCCCTCGGCTCACAAAAAGAATGTAGAAGCGTTTACGCAATTTGTCTTAATTCCTCTATGGCCAGAAGGAGCGTCTGGCATTCCCGTTCCGGCACGAACACGCGTCTGGCTTCTGGTTAGAAAGCTTTAACGCGCCCTTCTACGCTGGACCAGATAACGCCCAAATCACTGTTCCGCATAACCCAAAGCGGATTCAGCACTTAGCTCGACCACAGGTTTTTGGGAGACTGCTTTAAGTAACGGTAGCAAAGCACGTTCCACCATGTCAACGAGGTCGAACTGATTTCCTCAGTTACAAAGGGCAGGTAATCGCACGTGACCATCAGGCCATATTACCGTTTCGGGAAGAGGTTACGAAGGTACCTTTTGCCCGGTCTTGGCCGCCCGAGCGGGTTTCAGCCGGAATGAACCGTGCCAAACGCTGTGTAGATGTCGCCGCAAAAGCCAGGGTTGTAACCTCTTGTTCCGGGTTCCCCCGAGCAGGCTTGGGACTGGGCACCACTTCCGCATATGATGTCTTCGCTTTGCCTTTACCAGAAAAATCGCTCATCTCCAGAATCGGCATTGCGGCGGCAAATCGCCCCTCCGCAGGGTCGCTAAAAGCCGGATCTCGAGGAAGGCGTCGGCCGAGAAATAGCCACGTAGTGACCGGAATTGGCGATGACTGTGCCGTCCTCCGCGTTCCGGCAGGCCACGAACTGCTCGCGACCACGGATTTCAGTTTGGAGGGGGTGCACTTCCGCCGCGAGTGGCATCCGCCGGAATCAGTCGGCCATCGCTGCCTGGCGCGGGGTCTAAGCGATATTGCGGCGATGGGCGGGGAGCCGTTTGCTGCTTTTCTTTCCCTCGCTCTTCCTCCGAAGCTCCCGCAGACCTGGGTCGATCACTTCATGAAAGGACTGTTGAACCTTGCTCGGCAATTCGGGGTCACGCTCGCTGGCGGTGATACCGCTCAATCGCTGTCTGGTGTCCTGGCGGACATCCTAGTCCTGGGCTCTGTGCCCAAGGGCAAGGCCGTCCTGCGATCGGGTGCTCGTCCAGGAGATAGGATTTACGTCACTGGGGCGCTCGGCGGCTCCGCAGCGGCTCTCAATCTGCTGTTTTCAAAAGGGAAGAAGCTCGCTCCCAGGCGCTTTTCAGCTCATTTTTTCCCGATGCCGAGAATTCAACAGGGACGAGTTCTGCGAACAAAAAACATTCCTTCGTCCATGATCGACATCAGTGATGGCCTTTCCACCGACCTGAACCACATCTGCGAGGAAAGCGGCGTAGGCGCTGAGATTTGGGCAGAGGCAATTCCGCGCGCGTTGCTGGGTAGACCATCTAAACCCGTTGAATTGGATTTCGCGCTTCATGGCGGCGAAGATTATGAACTGCTATTTACTGCCCGGCCGCGGCATCGGGTGCCGTTCCAGATATCTGGAGTGCCGGTCACCTGCATTGGCGAGATCACCCGGCGCAAACAGGTGTCGCTAATCGACGAAGCCGCTGCTAGATCGCCATTCGAACCCGGCGGTTGGGAGCACTTTCGGCATCAGTAAAGTTCCCCATCAACTCATCAAAAATACCTGAGAACCAGCCTCAGGTAGGTCTTCCAGCCAACTGTGGCGAGCATACCTCATCCAATCAACGCACCCAGCAAGAACTTAAATCAAAGTACCTCTACAGAGGGGATCATGGATTGTTTTAAAAAAGATCGTTTTCAAAAAATCGACCTGCAAAAAATGAATCGCTTGAAAAAAATGGACCGTTTAGAAAAATTCATCGCTTTCATCGTACTTTTCTCTTCAGTCGTTTCCTTAGCTAATTGCGGTAGTACGGGCAACTTCACCACCACGGGGACTACTTCCGCAGGGCCAGGCAGTGGATCGAGCTCAGGTGGAGGAGGAGGAAAGTCCATTCCTGGCTATGGCGAAGGTACCGGCGCTTCCGGCCAAACCAGTGCAGTGAAATTCTTGTATGCGAATCCGCTTCCTGGCGGCGGACCGTATGCAGCAAGCATTGGGAATAATGGAATGCTCACCCTCGTGCAAGGAGGCTCGGCCAACAATCTCAATCCCCATACTCTTGCCATCGATCCCTCGGGGTCGTTTATTTTTCAGACCGCACAAGGTTTCAGCGGCGGAACCCAAGGCGGAATTTTCGTTTATGCGATCAATCGCTCAAACGGATCACTTGGTCCCGCCTCGAGCTCGTATCTGACCGGCCAGGCCTTCTATTCAGACGTCGTAGATAACCAGGGAAAATTTCTCTATGTGCAAGGTGCTTCTGGCGTGTACGCCTTCAGCATTCAATGGGGCACGGGAGCTTTGACTCCAGTCTCAGGCTCGCCGTTTCCGGCTGCGACTCCTAGTTCTCCTGGATACTCGCAGCCCGCGACACTCATGGTCGTGGACCAGACCAATCAGTTCCTTTATGTTTCGACCAGCGCCGGCATATCTGGGTACACGATCAATCAGAGCACCGGGCAACTGACCGCGATTGCAGGATCGCCATTTGGTGGCTCGACCGTGACTGATCCTTGGACGATCGTCATCACGCCGACCAATTCGTATCTTTACGAGCTGCAGGCGCAGAACGCGGGAAAGTTATTCGGCTATAGCATTGATCAGACCTCAGGCGCGCTGACTCCGCTCTCAGGTTCTCCCTTTAGCACGGGAAGCTGCGGCACTATGGTTGCTCCCGGCACTATCGGGGTTCCCGGGCCAGACAACATGACAATCGCCAGCGCTGGCAAGTTCATGTATGACAACTGCGGGATTTATTCGATTGACGAGAGCAACGGTACCATCGCACAGGTATCCGGCTCCGGCCCCGGCGATTGGCCTGTCATTAGCCCGGCAGGGGACTTCCTGTGGGCGATCACGGGAGACCAGCAAGCCTGCTTTCACTGCGACATCGGCATAACCTCTTACCAGGTGAATGCCAGCACAGGTGCGTTGACGCCAGTGCCGAACTCGTTCGTTCTTCTTACGAATTCTGAAGTGGGGAGCGTGGACAGTTTGGCGATAACGAAGTAAGTGTGACTTTGGTTACCACGCTACTCTAGCTACCTTGTCATTGCGGGACTACATTTAAGTTCATGTCGTCCCGCATTGTTTTAGTTCTCTTCTTTGCGTCGTTGGGAGTTTCCTTCGCCGCGGCACAGAATAATGTTCCCGCTCCGGCCCCCGTCGATAACAATTTCGTTCACCAGCAGTTTGGTGACTCCTGCTCACTGGAACCCAAGTGGCAGCCTATCATGGCCGACCTGAACGGTGATGGAACCGAGGACGTTGTCATCGTCGCTCGCTGCAAGAACGTGCTGATCGACCAGGGCGAAAAGAACTACCGAGTTATCGACCCCATGGATTCGTTTTTCGGCTATGGCAATCCGTCGATCACGACCAGCTTTGCTCCGGATGATCCCAAGCTGCGGGGGGTCTCGCTACTGGTGATCCACGGCGCCGGAGCGGATGGCTGGCGATCGGCGACGCCGCTGGCAAAGTTCGTCATCATCAATCTTCCGGTCAAGACGCTTACAGTGAAAAAAATGAAAGTGAAGCGCAAAAAAATCGCAACCGCCATTTACGTAGAAGAAGCGGGCGCCGACCAGATGACTTCTGCCATTTTTTGGGACGGGAAGAAATACCGCTATGAGCCGCTCGGCTCGAGCATGGAGTAATGGAGCAACCGAGTTTCTAAGGCCCTGTTCGCGTTGTGAAGATAACGACAGCAGCGTGGGCCTGCAAAGTTCCTGAGCAAGCTTCGCGGATGAACCGTTCCGGGGCTGTTATCCTACCCAGCGATGAAGAAAAAGATTCACATCATTCTTCTTCTCGCTATCGTGGTCACTGGTATCCGCCTCGGATTGATCTTTTATCAGCGGCACCAGGACAATGCCCGCCTTGTCAAAAAAGAAGGGCCGCCGCTCAATCCTGATTATTACGTCACCGCCAAGAAGCTCTATCCGTACGACCTGAAATCTGCGAAGCAGTTGACCAGGCAACCGGTCTGGGTGAAGGTAGGATATTTTTACCCGTTTTATCCGTACGACATCGCTACCCACCACGCGGATTTTTCTCATGAGGCAGGGAAGCTGTTGCCATTACAGAAGTTCGAGATCAAAGATGTGGTGAGTGGGGTTGCGCCCAAGAACCCAAGTGAGCGGCAGGTACTCGCAGTTTTCAGGGACAACGGAAAATCCTACGCGACCCCAATCGGTAACGACAGAAACGGCGATTTCAAGTTTTATTCAGACGACATGTTCTTTATCGAGGATCCGCACCACCTCTACAGTCACTGGCCGGCGGAGGTTTGGCAGTCCATCGATCAGCACCAGGTCAAGGCGGGGATGAACGAATTGCAGGCCGATTTCGCCATTGGCATAGGTCTTCTCGATTCCGGCAGCGGGTCAGTCGACATGACCCTGAACTACCCGAATGGCGGCAAGCCGATCACGATCAGTTTTCGCGATGGCAAAGCAGCAGAGATTCGTCCCGGGCCAGCGAGTTAGAGTCTGACCCTGGTGGGGTTTCATTGTGGACGGTCGCGGACGCCCGTCCCTCCACAAATGTGAGAAGTTTGATGGACGGTCGCGGACGCCCGTCTCTCCACCAATCTGAAAGGTTTGATTGCGGGCGGAAGACGCCCGTCTCTCTACACTCATGTGATTTTGGAGCGGCGGGCGTCCTCACCCGTCCATCCAATGTCCTAAGGGGATGGGCTACGGGCGTCCGCGCCGGTGATCGCATCCGCCTTCAGTACTGGCGAATGCTCATCCGCTTCCTTCTGATCGTCGGCGCGAATCGCGCCATCATCTCTCCGATTCGTGCCTTCTACTTTGGCGAAAAATGACCGGTGAGTTGCGTCGATCTGCTTCGGAACCATAAGGATTTCGAACGTGTCTTTTTCCTTGTGCGGGGTGAACTTCACCGTGTAATCGCCCCGTTGGGTCGAAACCATGCGCCGGGTAAACGAGCCGGTTTTCGCCAGATCCAGAAGGGAAGTCGCATAGTGATCATTTTTCTTTTTGTATATTTTCTGCGCCCGCAGAAACGTGCGCATGTAGCCCAGGGCCGCGGCTTCGGAGTCCGAACGCGCCGGGTCGTTTTTGAACTTGGGTTGATAGGTGGTTTGCGCCGGCGCCGACACTGTCATCATCGTGATCGTTGCGGCCAGCAGTACGGAAGCTACTACAGGAAGAATTCGTGTCATTTTCATCAGTTTGGAGTCTCGGCCTCGCACAGAAATTGGATGCAACCTATGTTACTCCCGTAATTCACAATGCGTTACGGAACCTTGCATCACCTTCGAATACAGATATGCTAACGACACCCTAAGTCCGAGGACAGGCATAGCTATGAAAGCTGCAACCGCGATGAAGGCAACACCCAACAAGAGCGCGATTCGCATCGCAGTCGTCGAGAGCGATCCGCTGCGCTTCGTTGGATTCCGCGCGCTGTTCGATTCCGAGCCGGACTTCGAGCTGGTTTCGGCCAGCCTGGCGGAGCTCGCCATTATGCCGGAAATAGAGCTGGTACTTCTAGGAAACCGCAACGGACAAAATCTTTTTGATGTGATGGCCAGCCTGAAGGCCTCGCGCCCCGACGTTCGAATTATCGTCACCGGCGCAGGTATGGACGAAGAAACAATTTTGAAAGCAATCGCCGCCGGCTCCAAAGGTTATGTAGACGAAGCTGCTTCGGCGTCCGAATTTGTGCAGGCGCTCCGCATCGTGCACCAGGGATCAGTCTGGGCCCCGCGCCGCGTACTGTCGCTGTTTATCGAGCGGGTCAGCACTTCACCCGGACGGATCTTCCCAGCCGGCCGAGTCACCTTCACCGATCGCGAAAAGGAAGTTCTGGAAATGTTGGTGGCGGGCCGTTCTAACAAAGAAATCGGATCGGCGTTGGGCATCGAAGAGCGTACTGTGAAGGCCCACGTCGCCAAGCTGATGCGCAAAGTCGGCGTCCAGAACCGGATCGCGCTGTCGGTGCATGCGATTACCCATTCGCTGGTGACGGCGAAGTAGGGCAGCTTTTAGCCATTAGCTTTTAGCTAAACACCTGCGAGCCTCTCTGCCTTTCCTCGGATGGTTCAAAAATTAGAACCGCAGAGCATAGATGATCGTACAAGGGATTTTAGCTAAAGGCTAAGAGCTAACAGCCCCGATACCCCCAGCTTCGCAGCACTACTGCGATACGTCTCGCGGGAAGGACTTGAACTCCACTCTGCGCGAATCCTGGCTGGTCTTCTTCTTGCCAGCATCAGTCTTGAATCGATTTAGCGTCCCGCGAATAACGTAGTATCCTTCGTCCTCCGGCCTCTTGCCCGGACCCCGTCCCAGTGTTCCTTCAAACGTAAACCACGTCCCGTGCACGTTCTTGGTAGTAAAGCTCAAGTGATTGGAGTCCAGCTTTCCTGACTCGAAGAATTGATCGAGGAAGGCGTCCTTGTCGGTTTCCGAATCGCCAAATCGCGAGATGAAGCCGCTGACGTTTCCTTTCTCTTCCACCGTGACCTGGATGAATTCTCCTTCTCTAAGGAATGAGTACATTCCGGAGTAATCGTCCGTTGCCGGCGGCGTTGATTGGGGGGCGGCCGAAAGCAAAAGCAAAGGCAAGAGCAGTAGAAACGAACCGATCAGAAATCGCATGAGCAACCAGAGTACACCATCCCAAGCAGCCAATTGTTCCCGCTGCGCTCACCCAAGTCGGAGTGTGTTGGAGTGCATTCCCTAGTGTTCGCCGTGAGACCTCCGGTGCATTTTCCCGCTTATTTCTTGACAAATTCCTCATAGCTGCATAAAGTTCGATCAAGGTTTTAGGCTGTATTTTTCTCCACAGGTGCCCAAATATGAAGAATGTTTACGAGGTTCTCCGGCAGAAGGAATTGGAAATGGCCAAGCTCGAAAAGGAAGTTGAGGCCTTGCGGGTAGCCGCGCCGCTTCTGTCCGACGACAAAGACATCACTGCCGATGGCGCTGCCAAACCAACGCTCGCTCCGGCCGTCTCCGCTGTGCCGCAGCAACCCATCCGCATTCCGCAACCGGCCGTGAACCAGTCACAGCCGGCCGCCCGCGCTGCTGGATGGGAAGATAGCGCCAAGCGCTGGCCATAAAATTCGCGGATCTTGTAATCCGCCTCGTGCCTACCTGGAGCGCCACTTCAGCGTAGGCATTTTCTTTTGGATTCGGGGAGCGTCCTAACCCAAGCTGACCCGTCCCCTCGGGTGCAATCCTGCGGTGGATCGTCATACAGCGTCGGCGATGCTGGTGGCAGCAACATCACGCTGCCTGGCGCGGATGGTGAATCAGTCTGATCGTGAGCGAAGTGGCGATTTTTCGCCAAATCGGGCGTGTCCATTCATGGAGCAATTCTTCGTTGGTACGCGAAGAAAGAAACATTTTTCACGCCTGCGGAGTGGACTGCGTCCAACGCTTCCTTAACGCTGCTATACCGAGCGCGAGCATCAGCTCTGATATATACCTTGGATTCAGCACCCTCGCTGAGGCACTGCCGGATCTTCGCCGCTAGAGCCGCGCCATTAACTCTCTCATTGTTCATGAAAGCACGACCGTCTCGCGCAATAGCGATAATCATTGCGTCATGCCGATTGGCACCCCAGGTCAAGCCCCCAACGGAAATAGGGTGAAGGGCTTTAGGTATATCTATCGACGAGCCAGAAGGGTGATAGCCCATCGTGGTCATGCAGCAAGTCAAGAACGTAAACACTACAAGCGCCATAACAAGGGCAAACGCATTGGCGTCAGCGCTGTAAATCAACTTGGCCGATCTTTGGCGTTTTAAGGGCATACTCGCGATTTAGACCCCTTGGCATAGCCCATTGTTCCAGCTGCCCGTGCTGACACATAGGTCACGCCCGTAACCATAGATCGCAACCCGGTGCTAACAAGCGTTTTCACTCACAACTACTCACAAAGGTGGCGGATTTCCCCGGTCTCTATAGTGATTCGCTTGGCCGGTTTGACACCTCCTCTGCGAGGTTCCTATACTTCTCCACGCCACGAATGCCCCTCCTGGAGGTCTCCTATGTTGAACCGCTCGCTGGTTGTTTTCCTGATTGCTGCCTTTGCATGTGTCGGCTTTGCGGAAGAAGCTTCGAAAGTTCACCAACCCAAACTCACTCCGCAAAAGAGCGGCACTACGCAGCTGCTGATTGCTGTCAGCCCTGTGAACTCCCGAGTGGTTTGGGCATCCGGAACTGGGGGTACATATGTGGTCACGACTGACGGCGGCGAGACCTGGAAAGCCGCTGTCGTACCTGGCGCAGAAAATCTGCAATTCCGGGATGTCCAGGGCGTAAGCGACAAGGTCGCCTATCTGATGTCGATCGGGAATAACACGACGGATTTTCGCATCTACAAAACCGTCGACGGTGGCGCGACCTGGACCATCGAGTTCACGAATCACACTACGAACGCGTTCTACGATTGTTTCGCGTTCTGGACTCCGGAGCGTGGTATTGCGCACAGCGATTCGGTGAACGGAGTATTTCCCGACCTTCGCACGACCAATGGAATGACGTGGCAATCCATCAGCGCTAATATGCCTCCGGCACTGACGGGGGAAGCCTCGTTCGCCGCAAGCGGAACCTGTGTGACAACTGAAGGCCGGGCGAACGCCTGGATTGCCACCGGCGGCTCGACCATCGCAAGAATTCTAGCCACGAGAGATGGAGGCGATACCTGGAACGCGTATGACACTCCGCTAGTGAGCTCTCCGAGCGCGGGCGCGATCTCCGTGGCATTCCGCGATCCGTTGAATGGAATCGTAGGCGGCGGCGACTTGGCCTCAAATACCAGTGCCGACGCGGCGACCTCAAACGATGGCGGCCAGACGTGGACTCTTACCAACAAACCGCCTGTCGCCGGAGCCATTTTCTGCCTCGCCTACGTGCGCGGTATCCGCAAGGGCGATGGTCATCGTGATGACCACGGTGATATCGGAGCTGATGACGAGGGACACGCGCACGATCTCGACCGTACGGTTGTGATCACCGCCGAGACTGCGCCGAACTTCAACTCAGGATCAGCGGCCTGGACTCCTGACGAAGGACACACTTGGTTCACACTGCCGCAGGTGAGCGGATACTGGGGTCTCGCTTTTGCGGATCCGAAAGCGGGATGGTTCGTCGGCAATGGAGGGCAGATACTGAAGATCAGCTTCTAACAGTTCTGCGCGGTATTTCGACAATCAAGCTTAGACTGCACTTAGTCCGCTATGACAACGGATACATTGCCATTCGTTCGATTTGAGATTTTCCTGCCTGTGATCGAAGCCAAAGCTCGACGATCAGAGTGTTGATCGAGAAACCAATCCAGAACGCGATACCAAAGAATTGCTCAGGTGAAAGATGGGTGACCCTACTGGTGGCGAAAAATATTCCCATCACCGGGCGAGTAGTTGCGATGCCGAGAAGAATTGCAATGGCCCGGGTCATCCATCGTAAGGTCAGAACTGGATCGCGACGCAGGTGCCATGCCCGAAATAATGAAAATAGAAACAGGCTGTTGAAGAGCAGAACGGCAGAACGTTCCACCCAACCACCGACGGAATACTTGCTCATCGCATAGGCCGTAACACCCACTACCAAGCCGAGAGGGAACAGAAAGCGCTTGGGCCACGCCGCACCCGCGAACCGGCGAATGTAAATAAACGGAGTCAGCAGGACAAAAGCCAACGCTGGAAGAATATGCGACAACGTAAGAGCTGCATGGACGCAAATGCGGCATCGAGTTTGGCCAATTGCGGTGGCGCAGACTGCGGTGGATGCGCAAGTGCAACCGTGCGCCGAAGCACCACGGCGACGGCAATCACAATGCACGCCCAAAACCCTACGCGCAGCCAGCGCCACGAAGCTAGCGTTCCTGACAAAACCGTTTTGGGCTTTGCGAGCCCAGCATCCGTCTTCACTAACGCTGCTCCTTGAACTTAGACATAGTACGCCTTGCTCGTAAGCCATAACGCGCGCAAGATACAAAGGAGATTGGGCCATCAAACCTCAATTCGATGGCCTCTCGGATTTCTCCGAAGGATTGGCTGCCGTCAACTTTGGCGCAAACTGCGGGATGGGAGGGAAATGGGGATATTTCTCCACTATTCAGCAATGCCCTTTAACAACGACTTCGCCCAATGATACATACCACCCGTTATGCTAATTCACGTACCCAACTCGTTGGACAATGGCCTCCAGTTGAGGGAAAGTAGATGAAAGTGTAGGCTTCACGAACTAGCTACCCGCGATGCTACAGCCAGCGCAAGGAGCGAAGATGAAGGACGCTTACGCAGTATTGGCACAGAAGGAAGCGGACCTGGCCCGTGTCCGCCAGGAGATCGAGAGCCTGAGGATCGTCGCCTCCTTACTTGAAAAAACAGACGACCTCCCCGATTTAGGAGCCACGGGCACTGACCGCCTATTTTCTTCTGTTGCAACCACGCGCTCAAGTTTGTGGAAGGTCCTGAAACGCGCAAGGTAGGTTGCATGCTCTTGTAGTGCCCAATGTGGCCTTGGCAGCCGGAGTATTGTGACTGGGCCAACTGTTGTAAACAGCGTTTACACTCACAACTGGACCAAGGAGTGAAATGGCCATTTTTCCAACAGTAATCCGAAACCACCGCACCCAAACGCCCTGAGCGAATCTGGTGGCACTAACGTCACTTCCGAATCGAGCACAGCTGATTCTGCATCCGTTATTCTAGTAGTGTCCTTATGCCTACCCGACAATCTAAAACCGGCAACTCTGCCGGCGCCGCAGTCATGGAACGTTCCAATGGTGAACGCGAACGAGTATTTGACCTCTACCGCCAGTGGGGATACCTGGAAGCTGATCTCGATCCGCTGGGATTTTTGCAGCCCTCGCCTCAACCCGAGCTGCCTCTCGACGGCGAATTTGCCGAGGAGGCGCGCAGGTACTACTGCAGCACGGTCGGGGTTGAGTTCGCCCACATTACTGACATCGAACGGCGCCGATGGATTCAAGAGCGCATGGAAGGCCCCGCGCCTGCTGTTGATCAGGACCGCGCGCTCGATCTGCTGACCCGCGCTGACCTGTTCGAGCTGGTGCTGCAGCAGCGCTATCTCGGAACCAAGCGCTTCTCGCTTGAAGGCGTCACCTCGCTAATCCCGTTGGTGGATGAGATTCTCGATGGCGCCGGTCAAAATGGCGCGGTGGAACTGGTCATGGGAATGAGCCATCGCGGGCGACTGAACGTGATTGTGCACGTTGCCCGGCGTGCGCCAGAAGAAGTGTTTGCCGGGTTCGAAGATGTCGATCCGCGCAGCGTTCTCGGCAGCGGCGATGTGAAGTATCACATGGGCGCGACCGGCGAATACCTGACCCGCAGCGGCGCCAAAATCCATATTCATTTGGTCTCGAATCCAAGCCACCTTGAAGCAGTCGATCCCGTGACCGTCGGCCGCACTCGCGCTAAACAAGATCGCGCCGGTGAAGGCGGAAAGAAACAATTTCTGCCACTGCTCGTGCACGGCGATGGCGCGTTCGCTGGGCAGGGCGTGTT
>Ga0102924_1003679_pt1 | contig 15959 bp, 15 predicted proteins | sample PaiPotPPM11metaG_FD_80116 | JGI IMG/M metagenome (GOLD analysis project Ga0102924, IMG submission 80116) | Iron sulfur acid spring bacterial and archeal communities from Banff, Canada, to study Microbial Dark Matter (Phase II) - Paint Pots PPM... ... | reverse complement strand
GACGGTGAACCGGCTTTGCGGCTCTGGGTTGCAGGCGATTGCGAGCGCTGCGCAGGCGATCAAAGCGGGAGAAGCCGAATGCGTGATCGCGGGCGGAGTCGAAAGCATGTCCCGTGCGCCTTGGGTGACGCTCAAGCCGGAGGAAGCCTTCTCCACGAGCGCTCCGAAGGTGGCAGACAGCACATTGGGCTGGCGGTTCACGAATCCGAAGATGCCGGCGGCATGGACCATTCCGCTGGGTGAGACCGCCGAAGAAGTCGCGCGACGGTGTGGAGTGTCGCGGGAGGACCAGGACGCGTATGCGGCAGAGAGTCAGCGGCGGGCGGCCGAGGCAAGCGCGTCCGGCGTCTTTGACCAGGAGATCGTTCCGGTTTCGGTCCCGGGTCGCGGCCGTGGTGCCGCCACGGTCGTCTCCCGAGACGAAGCACCACGGCCGGACACGACGCTCGAGGCATTGCGGGCTCTTCGGCCGGCTTTCCGAGAGGGCGGCACCGTGACCGCCGGCTCGTCGAGCGGAATCAACGACGGAGCCGCGGCAGTGCTGCTGCTATCAGGAGACGCCGCTGCGCGCGCAGGGCTCGAGCCGCTGGCGCGCATCATCACGAGCGCGGTCGCAGGCGTTGCCCCCGACGTCATGGGACTTGGGCCGGTGCCGGCGCTGCGCGCTGCGCTGGCCCGCGCCGCTCTCGCGCCAGGCCAACTGGACGTGGTCGAGCTCAATGAGGCTTTCGCCGCCCAGACTATCGCGTGGGTGAGGGCGCTCGGACTCGATGCGGCCAAGGTGAACGTTCACGGCGGCGCAATCGCGCTCGGCCACCCGCTTGGGGCGAGCGGTGCCCGCCTCGTAGGCACTCTTGCCCGAGCTCTTCACCGTCGCAATGGCCGATATGGCGCGGCCGCTATGTGCATAGGCGTGGGGCAAGGGATCGCCATGATCATCGAACGCGCGTAACCTTCCCGCGTGATCTATACCGAACCGAAAGTCACCGTCGTCGCCCGACCCGCGTTCTTCGAACCAGAGCATCTGCCGGTCCACTGGATGGGGGAGAGCACCGACGGCGAGCGGCTGGCGGAGTTCGCCGGCAGGCTCTGTTACATGAGCCAGGCTAACCCAGCGCATCGGACGACCCGCGACTACCTGGAAAACATCAAGCGCCAAGGTCATGGCAGCGTATTGGAGCATGCCTCTTACTCGCTGCTCCTCGAGGGCGTGAGTCGCTCGCTCACTCACGAACTCGTCCGACACCGTGCGGGCTGGGCGTTCTCGCAACTCTCCCAGCGGTACGTGGACGAGTCGGAAGCGAACTTCGTGGTGCCGCCGGCGATTATCGGAGACGATAAGCTCGAAGCGGCCTGGCGCCGCGACGTCGAGGCGGCGCAGGCCGCGTACGTCGCTCTGGTGGCCGCGCTCACCGAACGGTACGCTTGGGTGGACGACCGCGTCCATCGCCGGAAGATGGCTCGAGAGGCATCGCGTGGCGTGCTCCCCAACTCCACGGAGACGAAGATCATCGCGACCGCGAACGCCCGCGCGTGGCGGACGATGCTGGAGCTCCGGGCCGGCGACGGGGCGGATCTGGAAATTCGGCGCCTAGCGGTCGCGATCTTGCGGACGCTGACTCGTGAGGCGCCGGGATTTTTCGCCGACTTCGAGATCTACATGGCGAGTGACCACCGTGAGGCAGCAAGAGTCGGTTACCACAAAGTGTAAAAATTCATTGCGCGAAAAAATCCGACTCGATATTATCCGCGCGGTTCATTCGCGCGCTCCTACTCCTATCGCATGACGCGCATCGGTTTCGCCTACAATCAAAAGCCCGACCCGGCACCCTCGGGCGAACAGGCCGGTTCCTCGATCGACTCGTCACCGGCGGACATCCCGGCGAGCGACGACGAGCCTCCCAGTAGCCGCGGAGGGGTCGGCGACGATCGACCCTTCCACGCCGCACCGGCGTTGGCCTCGGCGACTGCGCCGGACGACGAGTTCGCCGAGTGGGACACGCCCGAGACGATCGAAGCCGTCGCTCACGCCCTGTCCCGGCTCGGCACGGTGATCCGCCTGGAAGCCACTCCGGATTTTCCGGAACGTCTCCGGGCGGCCCACGTCGACATAGTGTTCAACATTGCAGAAGGCCTGCGCGGAAAGAATCGCGAGAGCCTAGTGCCGGCCATCTGTGAGTTCTACGGCGTCCCGTACTCGGGCAGCGACCCGCTCACGCTGTCGCTTTGTCTCGACAAGGGCCGGACGAAAGAGATTTTGAGCTACTACGGGATTCCGACCGCGCCGTTCGTGGTCGTGGACGGCGGGTTCGATGGAGACTCGCGGATTGGCGTGACGGAGAGACTCGACGCACTCGACTTCCCCCTTTTCATCAAGCCGATCCACGAGGGGTCCTCCAAGGGCATTACCGAACGGAACCTCTGCTGCACACGCGAGGAGCTCTTGGCGCAGATCGAGTTCCTTCTGGACGCGTACGCCCAGCCGGTCTTGGTGGAGCAATTCCTGCCAGGCGCCGAATTCACCTGCGCAGTGCTCGGAAACGGCCGATCGGCGCGGGTGCTGCCGATCGTGGGCATGAACTTCGACGCGCTTCCGCCCGGAGCCGTGCCGGTATATGGCTTCGAGGCCAAGTGGGTCTGGGACAACCGCGATGCCCCGCTCGCCATTTTCGACTGCCCCGCCAACATCTCCGATGAGCTGCGACAATCGATCGAAAGCGTTGCGCTCTCGGCCTACCAAGTTCTGGGATGCCGAGACTGGTCTCGAGTCGACGTGCGGCTCGACGCTGCAGGAACCCCCAATGTCGTCGAGGTAAACCCATTGCCTGGAATCCTGCCGGACCCTGATGACCATTCTTGCTTCCCCAAAGCCGCACGCGCCGCTGGCATCGGCTATGATGAGCTGATCCAGACGTGTCTGATGTCGGCCGCGGAGCGGCATGGGGTGCGGATCGGGGGGCGCCGATGAGAATCGCTGTCATCTTCGACGGCGTGTCGGCGCTGGGCAAATCGCCAGACCTCAGGATCCTGCACGCGGTTGAAGCGATCGAGATGGCGCTCGTCGACGACGGACATGAGGCCGTACGGGTTCCGGTCGGCCCAGACGGCCGGTGGATGGAGCGACTACGGCGCGCTCGACTCGACGTGGTGTTCAATCTGTGCGAGGGCTTGGACGGGGTGTCGGCCCTGGAGCCGGCCGTGATCGGCGTGCTCGAGCTGTTGGGTATTCCATATACGGGAAGCTCCTGCGCGGCCACGTCGCTCTGCCTTCGCAAGCATCTGGTGAACACTCTGCTCGACCGCGCAGGGCTGCCGGTGCCGAGGTGGGGCGTCGTTCGGCCGGGCGGGTCAATTCCCGCTGTGGGATTTCCCGCTATTTGCAAGCCGGCCGCCGAGGACGGGTCTCTTGGAGTCGAGCAGCGATCGGTCGTGCGCACTGGACGCGCACTCGCCGAGCGTGTGGACGCCATGCACACGCTGTGGGACGAGGTCCTCGTGCAGCGGTTTATAGATGGTCGCGAAGTCAATGTCGGGATCGTTGGCGACCAAGTGCTCCCCATATCCGAGGTCAACTTCGCCGCAATGCCGCGAGGCATGTGGCGGATTGTGTCGTATCGTTCCAAGTGGGAGGACGGCAGCGATGAGGATCGCGGATCTGTTCCGCAGTGTCCGGCCGATCTACCATCCGAGCTGGTTGCCGAGCTTGGCGGGATCGCCGTGGCCGCGTGGCGGTTGGTGGGCGGAGATGGCTACGGCCGAGTCGATCTGCGCATTGACAGGAGCGGGCGTCCGTGGGTGCTCGAGGTCAACGCAAATCCCGACGCCGCGCCGGATGCCGGGTTGGCGCGCATGGCGCTCGCCGCCGGGATCGACTATACGGAGCTGGTACGCATGATCGTGGCGGGCGCGCTTGGCGCCCGGCGAGATGCATCGATGCCTACCGATGAGCACTGGATGCTCTCCCAACGACTCTCAGGAGTGCCGGCGGGTTGGTAAATATTGGTTGAACGGCTGGGGGCGGCATGGTGACGGCGCGCCTCGCCGCGCTGGATCACACTCATCGCGCGGCAGTGGACGAGGTTGTGCAAGCGTTGGGCTCTGCAGCCGAGGGGCCCGGGCCGCTCAGGCCCCCACCGGTTCCGCCGCCCGACTCCGAGGACGAATACCTCGGCGCATTTGATGCAGATGGCAGGCTCATTGGGTACGCTTGCTACGGCCCTGCCTGGGGGACTGATCGCGGATACGATCTGTATTGGATTGCCGTGCATCCGGCGGCCCAGCATGGCGGATGCGGCGCGACGCTGCTGGCCGAAGTGGAGCGCCGCATGCGCAGCCTGAACGCCCGGATGGCAATCGCGGAAGTATCGTCACGCGCGGACCACGCACCCATCAGGGCGTTTTACGCGGCGCGAGGATTCGTGGAGTCCGCGCGGATCCGCGGCTATTACACGCCTTCATACGATCGAATCGTCTTTACCAAGCGGTTCCAGCCGCTGCCTCGCAAGGCAGGCGACCGGCCGCCGTCGATCGTAGGGTGGGCGAGTACCACGGGAGATGGCGATGAGTGACTGGCAGCGCGTCCTGAAAAACGAGAGCGTGACGACACTCGAGCAGCTTGCCGAGCGATTCGGGCACGACGCGATCGACGTCGAGGGATTGCGGGGCGCGATCGACAACTTTCAACTGCGCATCACGCCTGCGGCGCTCGAGCAAATTCGCTCCGTCGGCGACCCCATGTGGAACCAGTACGTACCGACGATGGAGGAGCTCGAAGTCGTCGACGGCGTAGCCGATTCGCTTGCCGAGGATGCCGACTCACCGGTCCCGAACATCACGCACCGATATCCCGACCGCGCGCTATTTCTGGTCAGTCCCGTGTGCGCGACCTACTGTCGGTTCTGCACGAGGCGGAGAAAGGTCGGCGATCCAGAGAAGATTCCGCTGAATCAGTACGATTCGGCCTTCGCGTATCTCGAGGCGCATACCGAAATCCGCGACGTCATCATGAGTGGCGGCGACCCGATGATGCTGTCGGATAGGCGGCTCGAGTACCTTCTGCAGAAACTTCGGGCGATCCCGCATATCGAGATAATTCGGATCGGCAGTCGGATCACGTCACACCTGCCTGAACGCATCACGCCGGAGTTCTGCGAGATGGTGCAGAAATACCATCCCGTTTACATGAACACGCACTTCAATCATCCCGACGAGCTGACGCCGGCGGCCGTTGCCGCGCTGGATCGACTGTCACGCGCAGGCGTGCCGCTCGGATGTCAGACAGTTCTGCTGCGTGGAGTGAACGATGATCCGGGGGTGATGAAGGAGCTGATGCACAGGCTGCTCAAGGCGCGGGTGCGCCCTTATTACATCTATATGGCCGATGTCGTCGCCGGTGGCGAGCATTTCCGGACCCGCGTGGAAACCGGGCTGGAGATCATCCGCGCGTTGCGCGGTTGGACGTCAGGGCTTGCTGTGCCCCACTTCGTGATCGACGCTCCGGGCGGCGGCGGGAAAGTGCCCCTAGTGCCGGAGTATGTGGAGTCGATAACGGATGACGAGGTAGTGCTGCGGAACTACGAGGGCAAGCGATTCGTGTATCGCCAAACGTCGAAGGGCCGTGACTCAATCTCCCTCGGTGTCGTACGCGAGACCGTCCGCTTCGCGTAGGGTATCGAGCAACGAATCGAGCCGCGCCTGCGCCGCGGCCGAGAGATCCGGCGCAGACGTCAACGAAAAACTGATGGCCCGCCGCGCTCCCTCGGGCCAGTCGGGCATCGCGAGCCCCGCGGCGAGCCGGCGAATCATTTGGCCGCACTCCGCCAACAACTGCTCCGCGGTGTTGGTTAGCACGTCCAGTGGAATGACCAGATCGCGGGTCATGAGCTGACCGGTCTCCGCGTCACGCCACGCCGCATCTCCCACGGCGCCCCGCTCCGACCACAGCCCGAGGTGCCTGATCACCGCCACCCCGCCTAGCGATCCCCAGGGGGAATCGGCGCCCGCGCCATCTGCTGGCGCATCGGGCAGGCCCAGACGGCGACTTTCCACCGCCGCAGCCAGCGCCAGAGCCAACGACTCCGGGCTCGGAACACCGTATATGGTGACCACATCACGGGGCGGCCGATCAGAGTGAAGCGGCGCCGGCACCGAGTTCACATGCGCCAGCGCAGACGAGTGATCTGGGCCTTCCTCGACCATTACGAGGACGTCCATTGCACCCTCTCTGTCCGTGTGTGTCGGCCTGCGTGCTCCCTCATTCTCACGTTACCAGCTTCGCCTCTGAAAGGTTCCTCGGTATACGCAGCCGTGACAGTTAACGGCGCCTTCGTGCCTGTTAGACGTTAGACCTGACAACGTGGGTGCTGAGTCACGCCCGGGCGCGTCCCGGCGTCGCGCAGACCGACAATGACTCGCCACACGATGGGCTTCACCGTATGTTTGCGGTATGGCGGCCGGCACTTCGACCGGTGACGCGCGCGCGACTATCCTCGTGGTCGAAGACAGACCCGAGGTGCTGGACGTGCTGCGGCGAACGCTCATGACTCACGGCTACCGCGTCGTAACGGCCAGTGACGGCGACGCCGGGCTGAATATCGCGCTCGACGCCACACCCGATCTCGTCATCTTGGATGTTGGGCTTCCCAAGCGAAATGGGTTCGACGTGGCGAAGGACTTGCGCCAACGCGCGTTCCGGCGACCGATCTTGATGCTAACCGCGCTGGGAGGCGTTACAGACCGCGTTATAGGTCTCGAAGCCGGCGCAGATGACTACCTGGCGAAGCCGTTCGACTATGAGGAATTGCTGGCCCGGGTCAAAGCGTTGCTCCGGCGCTCGTCGATTCAGGCCGACGATGCGACGATAAGGGTTGGAGACCTGGCGCTGGATACGGTTACGCGGCGAGTCACGCGGGACGGTGTCGAGGTACCCCTCACGGCGAAGGAGTACGCGCTCCTGGAGTACCTCATGCGGAATGCCGGACGGGTACTCACGAGGGAGCAAATCTCCGATACCGTATGGAGGCAGGCTTTCGACCCGTCGAGCAACATCGTGGATGTGTACGTCAGCTACGTCCGCCACAAGATCGAGGCCGCAGGCACCAGGCCGTTGCTGCACACGGTGCGAGGCGCGGGGTACGTGGTTAGCCTGGATCCGCCTTAGGCTTTATGGGCCCCACCCCCTAACCCCCTCCCCTAAAGGGGAGGGGGAATTTTTTTCTTTCAAGCTTCGCTTGGATGACGAGGGGGCTTCGCCCCCTCGACGCCTGGGCAGCGCATCACGCTGTGTTCGGGGGCGTTGGGGGCGAAGCCCCGATGAGAAAAAAAGAATCCCCGTCCCCGAGGGGGTATGGGGGCTTCGCCCCCATAAAACAGAAATCCCCCTCTCCTTTAGGGGAGGGGGTCAGGGGGTGGGGCAGCCCAACACGAAAACAAGAGCACCGCCGCGAGCGCACCAGGGTACGATGCCGAGCGCCTCCACTTAACGGTACGCCGATCGAGTCGTCTATCCTGTTGATGCGAACGCACATCCTAGCGCTCGGAATCTCGAGCGCAGCCATGGGCGCCGCGGTTGCTTGCTCGCATGCAAGCCCCCGCGATCGCGACCTCATGCCGCTGCCCGCAGTGTCTGATTATGGACGCGAGCTGACCGCTGACCAACAGGTGTCGCAGGTGCTCAACCGCCTCGCGTTCGGGCCACGCAGCGGAGATGTCGCGCGCGTACGGCAAATGGGCGTGGACCGATGGATCGCGCGTCAGCTCTCCCCTCAACAGGTCCCCGACACCGCCGCGGAGGCTTTCCTGGCACGCTTCGCGGCTTATCACGCAAGCCCGATAGAGCTGGCGCGCGATTATCCCCGTCCGGAGCGCGTGTTCGAGGAGCGCCGGCAAAGGGGCGACACAAGCCGCATGTTGTCACCCACAGACAGCATGGCCTATCGTGGCGCTCAGCAACGCGCCGGCCAGCTGAACGCCAGCCTACTTGCCGTCAAGGTGGGGCGCGCGGTGATTAGCGAGCGTCAGCTGCAGGAAGTCATGACCGACTTCTGGGAGAACCATTTCAACGTCGATATCAGGAAGAACGGGCAGGAGCGATACTACCTCTCCGATTACGATCGCGAGGTGATCCGGGCCCATGCGCTGGGCAAATTTCGCGACCTGCTCGACGCTGTGGCCAAGAGCCCGGCGATGCTGTACTACCTCGACAACTGGGAAAGCGTGGCCGACAGCGCCGAGCCAACCCTCATGCCGCGTCCAGGCTCGGGCATCGGCCCGCGACAACGCTACTCGATCGTGGCCGCGGAGATGATGCAGACGGCCGGCGCCATGCCGCAGCGGCCTCGCCGTCCGCGCGGCCTGAACGAGAACTACGGTCGTGAGCTCCTGGAGCTTCATACGCTCGGCGTGGACGGCGGGTACACGCAGCAGGATGTGATCAACGTGGCCCGTGCGTTCACGGGATGGTCGGTAGACCGTAGCAAGGAGCAGCCGGACGGCGGCGGATTCATCTTTCGACCCCGCGTGCACGATGCGGGCACAAAAGTAGTGTTGGGACACGTACTGCCCGCCGGGCGCGGCATCGAGGACGGCGAGAACGTGCTGGACATCGTCTCGCGCCACCCGGCAACCGCTCGCTTCATTGCCACGAAGCTGTGCCGCCGGTTCGTGAGCGACACTCCACCGCCCGGCCTGGTGGATCGCGTAGCGGCAACCTTCACGGCGACCGGCGGCGATCTGCGAGCCGTCATGTGGACACTCACGACTTCGCCCGACTTCTATTCGCGGGCCGCCTATCGCGCCAAGGTGAAATCGCCCTTCGAGGTTGTGGTCAGCGCGCTCCGCGCCGTCAATGCGGCGCCGGATTCGACGCCTCGCAGCGCTCAATTCGTGGCGCAACTGGGCGAGCCCCTTTTTCAGCATCAGGCTCCCAACGGCTACCCCGAGACTGGAGAGAGCTGGATGAACTCTGGCGCGATCCTCGCGCGCATCAACTTTGGTCTCGCCGTCGCCGCCAACAGAGTTCCGGGCGCCTCACTCGATCGGTGGCCTGACGCGGCGGCGCTGCATGACGCGCCCCGGGCCGCGCAGGTGGATGGCGTGGTGGGCGCAATCCTGGGCGGTGACGTTTCGCCGGACACACGTCAGATTCTGCTTTCCGGCGAGCATCCGTTTCTCGCCCGGGCCGACTCGACGGGGGGGGCACAGCCCATGCGCGAAGTCAGAAATCCGCAGGGGCTGGCGCAAGTCGTCGGGCTCGCGTTGGGCGCGCCGGAATTTCAACGGAGGTAGCGGAGGCGTCATGGAACGTCGAGTGTTCGTAAAGTCCGGCGCGCTCGCACTGGTCACATTGGGGTTGAGCCCGCGCTTCCTGCGCCGCACGGCCTTTGGAATGGAGGTGACGGCAGCCGAGCGCGGAAAGGTGCTGATCTGCCTCTTTCAGCGCGGCGCCGCCGATGCTCTCAACGTGGTCGTGCCGCACGGTGAGGCATCGTATTACGCGCTGCGGCCTACAATCGGGATTCCTCGCCCCACGCAAGGCTTAGCTACGGCGGCTATCGACCTTGACGGATTTTTCGGACTGCACCCGTCGCTCGCGCCGTTCAAGCCGCTGTACGATCGCGGCCTCCTAGCGCCTGTCCATGCGGTTGGCAGCCCGAGCGCCACCCGATCGCACTTCGACGCGCAAGACTACATGGAGACGGGCACACCGGACGACAAGACAACGGTGGACGGCTGGCTCAATCGCTATCTCGCCGTGAAAGGGACGTGCGCCGAATGCCAGTTGGGCAGCGGCGGCGCCTTGGCGCGCTCGTCGCCATTTCGCGCGGTGTCACTCACGCCGCAGACGCCACGGATTCTCGAAGGACCAGCACCGACCGTCGCCATGACCGGTCTGGACGAGTTCTCCCTCCGCGCGACTGGAACGCAGATCGAGCGGCTGGAATCGCTTTACCGCACCGGCTCCGCCGACATCGTGCACGCAACTGGCTCGGAGACTTTCGACGCAGTCAAGATGCTGCGATCGGCGAATCCGCAGCAGTACCAGCCAGCGAATGGCGCCGTATACCCGACCACCCAGTTTGGCCAGCGCCTCAAGCAGATCGCTCAGCTGATCAAGGCCGATGTGGGTGTCGAGATCGCTTTCGCGGATGTGGGCGGTTGGGACACGCACGTGAACCAGGGAGGCGCGACGGGACAGCTGGCTCAGCGGCTCGATGACTTCGCGCGTTCGGTCGCCGCCCTTGTGGCCGACCTGGGCGATCGCGTGGGGCGAGGCGACGTCACAATTCTCACTATGTCAGAGTTCGGACGCATGGCCAAGGAAAACGGCAATGGAGGCACTGACCACGGGCATGCCGGCGCTCTTTTCGTCATTGGTGGCGATGTGAAGGGAGGGAAGGTATACGGCAGATGGCCCGGGTTGGCGCCCGAGCAACTATACGAAGGACGCGACCTTGCGCTCACGACCGACTTTCGGGCCGTTTTCGCCGAGCTGGCCGCACGGCACCTGGGCGCGAGCCGACTCGAGGCGATCTTCCCAGGGTACAACGGACGTAGCTCGGAGTGGCTTGGTATAGTGTAGATCGTCACGTAGGCGATGCGTCGCTCCGTCATCGCCCTGTTGATCGCAGTCGCGACCTCTCGGGGAATGCCTCTCGTCGCGCAATCGACAGCGCCGCGCGTGGCCATTCTGGAATTCCACATCATCGGTGACTCTGATTCGCGCTGGAGCGTGCAGCGCGACCATTTCCGCCGAGACCTGCAGCTCTTGTACGATCACGGGTACCGCCCAGTGACGGTTGCGCAGCTGATCGACCACCAGGTGCGCCTGCCCGCGGGGCAGCGACCGGTCGTCTTCACGTTCGACGACGCGTCGCCTTCGCAGTTCCGGTATGTGGACCGGGATGGGCAGCTCGCAATCGACTCCGCGTCGGCGGTCGGGATATGGCTGGCATTCCACGCAACGCACCCCGGTTGGGAGAACCGCGCGACCTTTTGCGTACTGCCGGCTGCGGCTGCCGGCCACGCATTCTTCGGTGACCGAGGCATCGAAGGGCAGCAAACAGCGTGGCGATTTAGAAAGCTGCAGTTCCTCGCAGCACAGGGGTTCGAGCTGTGCGACCACACGCTCTGGCACGCGAACTTGGCCAAGTACTCCGACGCGGTCGTTCAGCAGCAGATCGCGCGCGGCCAGCTGGCAATCGATTCCGCGGTCCCGGGCTATCACGTGCGGACCTTCGCGTTGCCGCTCGGCGTGTGGCCAAAAAACCGCGCGCTCGCCCGGGAGGGCTCGTGGGTGGATCCGCGCAGCGGGCGCGATACCCACTATCGCTTCGACGCGATCCTGGAGGTTTCGGGCGGTCCTGTGCCCAGCCCCGACGCCGCCGATTTCGACCCACTGCGGCTAACGCGGGTTGAAGTCTTCGGCGACGCACTCGAGCGCCTGGTCGATCGCCTCGACCGCTCGTCCGACACTGGCGATCATGCGCCTATAGCGGCACCGAAGTCACTGGTCAACGACGGCCGCAACACCACGAGATAAATGGGCCCGCCAGCTTAAGCGCGCGGCGCCGACGGTCACGCGTTGCCTGGATACACGTCCCGCGCGCCCCCGAACCGTTCACTGCGCGAGCGAATCGTCACAGTGTGCGCATCTGCACGCGGAATGAGTCTTGTTCGTCGATAGCGTTTGCCCGAGCTTGGACCTTCGATGAAACAGGATTCTTCCGGAGACGCTGTCGTGATGATTGCCGAAGCCGCGCGGCGAGTGCCGCACGTGGCATTTTTTGATGCGCTGGGTACGCTGACGGAGTCCGACGCCGAGTGGCGTCCGATGAGCGCGGGGCTGCTGATGCTCCGGCTCCTGGACTCCTGGCTAGCCAACGCGTCGGACCAGCATTCTGATTTCGACCAGGAGATCCGCGCGGTGCGAGAAGCGGTGAATGCCGTGCCTTCGGGAACGCCCGTGCGCGGAATACTGAGCGGAATCGTCGACGCCATCGAGCAGCTGCCGATCCGGGAGGTGCGACCAATAGCGCCACGCCTGATGGCTTACGGGCGGTCGCTCGAGTACGAGGCAGCGTGGCGACTTGCCACGGACGTATATGAGACGATCGTCGCATACACTCATCCGGCCATCGAGCCGGAAATGACAATCGATGCGACAATGCGCATGGCGTTCTGCTTTCGTACGCTGGGCGAGATGGCGAGCGCCGAGCTCGCGTACAAGCGGGCGGGAAGCTTGGCGGCGGCGGTTGGCGACAGCGCGAAGATGCTGCACGCGCGCATAGGTGACGCGAAGATGGCGCTCGTGCGCGGCAACCTGCCGGCGGCAGAATCGATCCTCGATGACACGCTCGCGAAGGCCAAGACGGTCGGCGCCAAGCACGTGCTCGCGATGGCATTCCATGAGCGCGCGACTGTAGCGCACGCTCGTGGCGAACATGAACGAGCCATCCGCTTCGCTTACGACGCGCTGCGATTGACCCACAGCTTACGCGAGCGGGATCGCGTGCTGTTCGATCTTTCGACTTTCTTCATGGATTCGAACGTGTTTGTCGCGGCCCGCGACGCGTTGATGGTCCTGGCCGCGACCGCGCAGGAGCAGTACGTACGATTGGCCGCGACGGTCAACCTGATGGAGATAGCCGCACGCGAAGGCTCGGAACCCATCTTCGAGTTGTATCGACGTCAGCTCGCCACGGCCGATCTGCCGCTAGCGATCGAGGTTCGCGTGCACTATTGCACGGGCTTGGGCTATTCAGCCTTCGGGCACCTGGACTCGGCGATGGAGCAATTGGAGCAGGCGCGCGACTTGGCCGCACGGCACTCGCTCAATCAGCAAACGTTCGAAGCGGAAGCGTTGCTAGCCGACGTGCGCCGCGGAGCGCGGTTGCAGCGCAATACAGCGGTTGACGTGCCGGAGTCGGTGTACGACGTAGCCGAGGCGATGTCCGACTTGCGCGCACAGCTAGTGTAAAAAAAGCAAGACGGCGATCGCGCTTTGATCCGTCGCGATCGCCGTCTGCTACAGCAGCGGAACCGCCCTAGGTGCTGGATCCGACAGTGATGCCGTTCGCGCGAGCGTTCGGGGTCAGGCCCGACTGCGGTGCGGTTGGGCTCGAACAGGCAGCGAGCGCAGCAGTTAGAACGGTGAGTACCACGATCGTGAGCGGGCGGCGCATGAGTGACCTCTTAGGGGGGAGCAGTGAATCGGTCGGACAAGCTTTGCCCCGAAGGTAGGTCGGCCAGACGTGGCGAACAGGTGCAGTTTGTGCCAATGAGGTGCATAATTGTGCCACGTGAGCTCTGCGGGCCTGGATGTTATAGCTTTCTTACCTTCGCCACTCTCGTCGCGGCTCCGTGTCGCCCTCGAGGGAGGGGTCGGCCATTCCTTAGAAATGGCCGAGGACTGGGAGCGGCTCCAAGAGGTCGTGGAAGCGTCGGCCGCGGATGTCGCGGTCGTGGATCCGTGCGTGGATGGGACGCCGCGGACGCAGGCGGTCGCCGCGCTGCTCGAATCGCACCCCTCGGTTCCGCTGGTCCTCTATACAGCGGTGTCTCCGATGACGTTCAAGGCGGTGGCCGAGTTGACGCGCCATGGCGCGCACCAAATCGTGCTGTATCGCTACGACGACGAGCCGACGCGGTTCCTACATCTGATCGAACGTCAACCCGGCCATGCGTTGACGAGCTCCCTTCTGCAGCGAATGACCCCGGGAGTAGAGGCGTTGCCACCCAAGCTGGCCCACGCGGTACAAAGGCTTTTTCGCAGGCCTGGCGCTTTTCGGTCCGCCTCCGATCTGTCGAGCGCTTCGGGCGTGTCGCGCCGCACGATGTACCGTGAGTTCGCGCGCAGCGGCCTGGCATCTCCCCGCACGATGGTTGCGGCCGCTCGCGCACTGCGGGCTTACGCCTACACGCGCGACCCATCCCAGTCACTCGACCAGGTTGCCCAGAGGCTGCGCTACAGTGCTCCGCGTGTGCTCAGCCAGCACATGCGCGAGCTGCTCGGCGCCACGCCGCGTGCCCCACGGCATCGGGCATACGACGAGGCTATCGTGCAGCGGCTGGCCGAGCGGCTGTACGAACCGCCCCCGGCGTAATACTGTGGTAGCCTTGTGCAGATAGTGAGGGGAGGTATGGCCAGTGCGCGCACACCCTGCGCAGGCCCAACGCCCAGTCGCCTCTGCGTGCTTGTCGTGGATGATGAGCCCGCCATCTGCGCCGTCGTCACTTCGGCTCTTAAGAGAGCCGGCTACGACGCGCTGTCCGCTTTGGGCGGGGAAGCCGCGCACGATTTACTGCGATCGCGCCGCATCGATGTCCTGGTGCTTGACCTGAGGATGCCCGACATGCGAGGCGACGTGCTGTATTACCTGGCTTCCGCCCTGCAGCCGCACCTTGCCCGCGCGACAATGTTTCTCACTGGCGATGTCACCGCCGAGGGGCGTAAAATGATCGCCGAGTGTGGCTCCCCACTTGTCCGAAAGCCATACGACATAGAAGTGTTGCTCGATACCGTCGCGGCGCTGTGCCCGCAGGCGCGCGAAGAGATCGCCTGAGTGAGAGTGGCATCTCAGGCCTAAAGCTTCCAGTTCCTCAGAGTGCGCAAAGCTCCGTCCAGCGCGGCCACCTGGTCAGTGCTCGTGGCGCGCCCTCGCAGCTCGATGTAGGTATCGATGGCGACGGCCAACGCAACTGGGTCCTGCTCGGCTCCGGCAACCGCGACCGCGTTGTCCGCCAGACTTGCCCGAGCTAGGTCATCGTTCGCAAAGTGCGCCGCAACCGCACGCCACCGCTCCATGCGCTCCCGCGGCCGCGACTCGGCGAGCGCCCATAGATGCCATGCGCCACGATTTTCCGGGTCGGCGGCTAGGGCGCGCGTCGCCAGCGCGCCGACGATCTCAGGGCCACGGCCACTCAACCAGTACGCGTTTGCCAACCCGACCAGTGCACGAGCGTTGTCGGGCTGGGATTCTACAACGCGCTCGTACAGCGGGCCTACCACCTCTGGAATGTCCACGTACGGCGTGGCGGCCGACATGAGCGCGTCCGGATCCGCGTGGGCGGCGAGCGCCGTCGCGCGCTCGATCAGGTGCGCGATATCGTTATCGGTGCGATACTGTTGAACGATCTCGGCGAGCGCTGGAGAAAGCGGAGGAATCATGGCGGACGGTGATGTGCGAGCAAAATACTCCACCGAGCAGCTGCTCGCGGCGGGTGAGATAGCGTTGCAAGCTCTTCACGACATCAGTAATCCGCTCTCGGCCGTCTTTGCGGAAGCTCAGTTGTTGGCCCTGGAGCCGCTGCCCGAAGAGTGCCTCGAAGCAGCCAATCGGATCGTTGCGCATTGCAGGCGAGCTATCCAGGTGATCCGCCGCGTCGAGTCCGCCGTCCGGGCCGCGGGCGAGGGCCATGAATAATGTGTCCCCAGCCGGCTGCCGGACGGCCGACGGGGCACCTATCCCTTGCGAAAACCCGTCCCAGCGGCGATACTCTGAGGGCGAAACTTTGAGTCAATTGCAGGAGGTGGCCGCCGTTCTTGTTTGGAACGGGCCACATGCGCGTGACAGATCCGCGCCCCCCGAACGACACCCCTTTGTTTAGTGTCACCTTAGTAGCTGCGCCGTCTGCGCACGACCACATACCCTAGCGTAAATGAACGAACGCCGACGCCCTCATCGTCGCGGCCGCGGGGCTCGCCCTGCAAATCGCGAGCAACCCGATTCGCCCGATGAACCAAATCCCTATCTCGACCTGCCCGATATGTCGGCCGGCGTCGATGTCGATACCGCGCCGCCGACACAACCAGGCGGCGAGACTGCTGACCGCGGAGACGGTGGCAACAGCACCAGCGGGGGCGGCGGCAGCGGCGGCGACGGCGGCGACGGCGGCGACGGCAACGCTCCGGAAAGGATACGGGAGTCAATGCAGCACCACTCTATGCATGAAAGCGTGAT
>Ga0102924_1003677_pt1 | contig 15965 bp, 18 predicted proteins | sample PaiPotPPM11metaG_FD_80116 | JGI IMG/M metagenome (GOLD analysis project Ga0102924, IMG submission 80116) | Iron sulfur acid spring bacterial and archeal communities from Banff, Canada, to study Microbial Dark Matter (Phase II) - Paint Pots PPM... ... | reverse complement strand
GCGCAGGTCGATCCGCGCGTCGAAGCGTATGTGGCGAAAAAAATGGGGCTCGCCGTCGAGCCGATCTCGACCCAGGTTATTCCGCGCGACCGGCATGCCATGTACTTCGCGACGCTTGGCGTCGTCGCGGCTTCGGTCGAACGGCTGGCGACGGAAATCCGGCACTTGCAACGCACCGAGGTTTTGGAAGCGGAAGAATTTTTCTCGGAAGGGCAAAAAGGCTCTTCGGCGATGCCGCACAAGCGCAATCCGGTGCTGTCGGAGAATCTGGTCGGGCTTGCCCGCATGGTGCGGGCCTATGTCACGCCGGCATTGGAGAACGTCGCGCTGTGGCACGAGCGCGATATTTCACATTCTTCGGTCGAGCGGATGATCGGGCCAGACGCGACGGTGACGCTCGATTTTGCGCTCGGCCGTCTCGCCGGCGTCATCGACAAGCTCGTCGTCTATCCCGACACCATGCGCAAGAACCTCGACCGCCTCGGCGGCCTGGTGCATTCGCAACGCATGCTGCTCGCGCTCACGCAGAAGGGCGTCACGCGGGAAGATGCCTACCGGCTGGTGCAGCGCAGCGCCATGAAGGTGTGGAGCGGCAAGGGTGACTTCCTCAAGCTGCTCAAGGCCGACAAAGACGTGCGCAAGCATTTGAGCGAAGCGGAGCTGACCAGAAATTTCGACATGGACTTTCATTTCTCCCACGTCGACACGATCTTCCGCCGCGTCTTCGGCCGCGCCTAAGGCCAGCTGGGCCGCAGTTCGTTAATTGCTGATTCGCACCCGTTTTTGAGACGCCGCGAAGCGCTTTTGTCGCTTGCCGGCCATATTGTTTGTTTGCCCGGCTTACCCCCCCCGCGCTGGAGATTGCGGGTGCCGGGCGGCTCGTGGCATGTGTCGCATCATGGCGGCGCGCGAATCTATTCTGATTTTCGATTCCGGCCTCGGCGGGCTCACGGTCCATCGCGAGGTCGCGGTGGCACGGCCGCAGGCCGATATTCTTTATGTCGCCGACGACGCCGGCTTCCCGTATGGCGACCTGGAGGAGCCCGCGCTCATCGCCCGCGTCGTCGCGTTGATGGATGAGCTGATTGCGGCGCACCGGCCCGATCTGGTGGTGATCGCCTGCAACACCGCCTCGACCATCGTGCTGCCGGATCTGCGCAAGAAATTTTCGCTGCCGTTTGTCGGCACCGTACCGGCGATCAAGCCGGCCTGCGCGGCGTCGGTCACCCGCCGCGTCTCGGTGCTCGGCACCGAAGCGACGGTTGCCCGCGAATATACCCGCGCGCTTATCCGCGATTATGCCGGCGATTGCCGGGTCACGTTGGTCGGATCAAAGAAGCTCGCGACCTACGCCGAACACGATCTCGCCGGCGCGGCAGTCAGCGACGCTGCATTGCGCGAAGAAATCGCGCCCGCCTTCATCGATGACGGCAAACGCACCGACACCATCGTGCTCGCCTGCACGCACTATCCGCTGCTGATCGATCGCTTGCGAAAGCTCGCGCCCTGGCCGGTGAATTTTTTCGACCCGGCGCCGGCGATCGCGCGGCGCGTCGCCGCTCTTCTTGGTCCGCCAAAAGCCGGCGACGACACCGGCTCGATAAGCGCGGTTTTCACCTCGGGCCGGGTGTCTGCATCCACGCTCGGGCTAATCCAGCGGCGGTTCGACCCGCGGTTTGACACTGCGCGGGTTTCCCCCTAGAAACCGCGCACTTCGCGGGCCCTAGCGGCCCGCGCGGTGTTTCGCGACCCGTGGTTTGCGCCGGCGCTTCGGCTGCAAAACCTGTCGGTTCCGGGCGAAAAGCCCGGGACAGAGGAGGGCGCGATCCTCAGCCGCGGCATGATCCCGAAAAGTCGCCTTCCGGTTTTCGGAAAAAGATCATGCCCAAACAACGTCAGCGAGGACGCGAATGACCAAGCGCCATCAGGCGAAGTACAAGATCGACCGCCGCATGGGCCAGAACATCTGGGGCCGGCCGAAGTCACCGATCAACAAGCGCGAATATGGCCCCGGCCAGCACGGCCAGCGCCGCAAAGGCAAGCTCTCCGATTACGGCGTGCAATTGCGCGCCAAGCAGAAGCTCAAGGGCTATTACGCCAACATGTCGGAGCGGCACTTCCACGGCATCTATGACGAAGCCCGCCGCCTCAAGGGCGACACCGGCGCCCACATGATCGGGCTGTTGGAGCGCCGCCTCGACACCGTGATCTACCGCGCGAAATTCGTTCCGACGGTTTTTGCCGCGCGCCAGTTCATCAGCCACGGCCACATCACGGTCAATGGCAGGCGCGTCACCGTAGCGAGCTTCCGCGCCAAGGTCGGCGATCTGGTCGAGGTCAAGGAGAAGTCGCGGCAGCTTGCGCTGGTGCTCGAAGCAACCCAACTCGCCGAGCGCGACGTGCCGGACTATATCGAGGTCGATCATTCCAAGATGACGGCGAAGCTCAGCCGGATCCCGGCGCTGGGCGACGTGCCCTATCCGGTGCAGATGGAACCGCATCTGGTGGTCGAATTTTATTCGCGCTAAAGGCGCGCGGAGTCGGGACTTAGTCCCCAGCCACCAAAGTTCGCGGCGGCGCGGTAGTCCGCTCAATCTGCTGCGAAAAGTGGCAAAGTGCCGTTGCGTTCGCCCGTTAGCGGCCGGCTGCCTTGTCGAATCTGCCTATTGCCAATACTTTGCTGCCACAAATTGTCGCACAGCCGTTCTTCGGCAATGTCACGAATAACATCATGGCGCTGGTGAAGGGGCTCGGCGATGCCGGCCTCGTCGGGCTCATCACGCTCGGCATTATCCTGTGGCTGTTTTCGGGACGGGAAGTCGCCTAAGCCGCAGCCCGGCTGGCAAATTCGTCACGCGTAATCAGAACAGCGTTGGGTGGGGCCGAGAGAATCTCCCGCCCAACGCTGGCGCATGATCCGGAAAATCGGATTCCGATTTTCGACAAGACCATGCGCCGTGCAAAATCCAGGGCGTGTGATGCTGGACTACCTGCAAAAGGCCAAAGAATATCTTTGGGCGTTCGTCGAAGTCGGATTCCTGACGGTCCTGGCCGTCATCCTGATTTACTTGATCCTCGGCGAGAATTCCGGCGTTTTTGTCTCGGCCGTTGCCGACAATGTGCTGAAATTTGCCAATGCCATTCCAGCCCAGAGCCTGGTCGGGCTGGCTATCGTGCTGGCGCTGATAATCCTGCTCGCCAAGCGCATGCGCTAGGGCCGCGGGCGAGCCGCGCGCTTAGACCTGCGCGCCCTCCTTCACGGAGATGCCCTTGCCTTTCAGCAGCGATTGCAGCTCGCCGGCCTGGAACATTTCGCGCACGATATCGCAGCCGCCGACGAATTCACCCTTGACGTAAAGCTGCGGGATGGTTGGCCAGTTGGAATAGCTCTTGATGCCGCCGCGCAGGTCATCGTTCTCCAGCACGTTGAGGCCTTTGTACGGAACGCCCAGGTAATCGAGGATCTGCACGAGCTGGCCAGAGAAGCCGCACATCGGGAACTGCGGCGTGCCTTTCATGAACAGCACGACGTCGTTGGCCTTTACCTCATTGTCGATGAATTGATCGATAGACATCGCGGTCATCCTTCCTGACGCCGCGGGCACACCCTCCCGCGTCGAATCTCACCGGTTCCTACTTGCAATATATGTACCGCATATCCGGCTCAAAGCCCATGCCAGGAGGTCATGGCCAGAATGACAAAAGATTCACCAGGACGGCTGAGCTGTCCGCGCGCGCCGGGCGAGAATGCCATGCCAGGCGGCAGCCGGCGCGGAGAACAGCCGGGCTGTCGGCGCGATCGCCACTAATGCTCCGGCGTGCCGGTCTGCAGCGCGAGCGCGTGCAGCTTGCCGCCCATCTCGACCTTCAACGCCTCATAGACGATCTGATGCTGCTGGACGCGGGATTTGCCGCGGAACGATTCGGAGATGACGGTCGCGGCGTAATGGTCGCCGTCGCCGGCGAGATCGCGGATCGTCACCTCGGCATCCGGAATGCGCACCCGGATCAATCGTTCGATGTCGCTCGCTGTCATGGCCATGGCGCGTCTCCTAGAGCATGATCCGGAAAAGTGGAAGCCGGTTTTCCGAAAAGATCATGCTCAATCGAAAATGCTAAAGTTTCAATCGATTCAATATGAAGCGATTGCGCTTTAACGGGCTACGCTTTGCCGGCGAAGCGCGTCCCTGAATTAGCAGATCGGCGTTGAACGGCAAAGCTAAGGCGATGCGGCGCGGCATTAGCCCGCCTGGACGCAAGCGGCGTGGCCGTGCATCTTTCGGCGCAAAGTCGCCGAGGTTTGCGGCGGACCGGGGAGTTTTTCATGCTCAGATTTGCTGTGTTGACGGGCCTGCTGCTTGCGCTGACGCTCGATCACGCCGCCGCGCAAGAGCCGACGCAGGCGCAGCGCGACGCCATTCGCGCATCTTGCCGCTCCGATTTCATGGCCAATTGCTCGGGCGTACAGCCGGGCGGCAAAGAGGCGCTCGACTGTCTTCGCCGCAACGACCCAAAGCTCTCGGCGTCGTGCAAGGCGGCCGTCAGCGCAGTTGCGCCAAAGCCGGCCGAACCCACCTCGCCGGCGGCCGCTGCGCCTGCTGCGCCCAAGCCCGAAGCGGCGCCATCGCCAGCGCAAGCCCCTGCCAGTCCGCCGGCTGCGCCCGCCCAGCAAGCAGCGCCGGCGAAAAAGCCGGCAGAACCTGCGCGCGCAAGCAGGCCTGCGCCCGCCGCCGCAGCGCCCGCGGTGGCGCCGATTGGACCCGTGCCGATGATGCTGCCACGGGAGGCGCTCGCGATTCTGCAAATTTGCCGCGTCGATGCGCAGGCGCTGTGTACCGGCGTCCCGGAGGGCGGCGGCCGAGTGCTGAACTGCCTGGCGCAGCATGCGCCGACCTTGTCGCCGCAGTGCTACGGCGCGCTCAGCGCGGCGGCGCGCCGATAACGACGCTTCAGGCTTCGCCTGCGATATAGCTCGGCAGCCAGGCCTCGAAGCGGCCCTTGAGATCTTCGACCGGCAGCGGACGCTCGCCTGCAATCGCCAGCACGCGGCCGCCGGTCGCGCCGAGCCGGCGAATAGGAACCAAGCCTAATTCGGCGAGACGGATGACGTCTGCTACGGCATCCGAGCGGACGGTCATGACATAGCGGCCTTGATCCTCGCCGAACCAAAAGGCGTGCGCGGGAACGCCCGGCGGCGCTTCCAGCACCGCGCCGATGCCTGACGCCATCGCCATTTCGGCAAGCGCCACCAGGAGCCCGCCGTCGGAAATGTCATGCACCGCGCTCGCCAAGCCATCGCGGATCAGGCCACGAACGAAATCGCCGTTGCGTTTCTCCGTGGCAAGATCGACCGGCGGTGGCGCGCCTTCCTCGTGGCCACAGATATCACGCAGATAGAGCGATTGGCCGAGCCAGCCGCGCGTATCGCCGATCAAAAGAATCGCCTCGTTCGTCGCTTTGAACGCAAGCGTCATCGACTTTGTGAATTCATCAACAAGACCGACGCCGCCAATAGTCGGCGTCGGCAGGATCGCCTGGCCATTCGTCTCGTTGTAGAGCGACACATTGCCGGACACGATCGGGAAATCAAGCGCTCGGGCCGCTTCGCCGATGCCGCCGATGCAGCCGACGAGCTGGCCCATGATCTCGGGTCGCTCCGGATTACCGAAATTGAGATTGTCGGTGAGCGCCAGCGGCCGCGCCCCAACCGCGGTGAGATTGCGCCAAGCTTCTGCCACTGCTTGCTTGCCGCCTTCAAATGGATCGGCTTCGCAATAACGCGGCGTGACGTCGGACGTCAGCGCCAGCGCCTTGGGGCCGTCATTGACGCGCACCACGGCGGAATCACCACCGGGGCGCTGCACGGTGTTGCCGAGAATGACATGGTCGTATTGCTCCCAGACCCAGCGCTTGGAGCACAGGTCGGGCAAGCCGATCAGCTTTTCGAGCGCATCGGCAATCGGCATCGGCGGCTTGACAGAAGCCGCATCGATCACAGGCTGCTTCGGCGTTTCGACGAACGGCCGGTCATAGACCGGCGCTTCGTCACCCAATTCCTTGATCGGCAGATCGGCCATGACCGCGCCGCCGTGCTTGACGATGAAGTGTCTGGTCGGCGTCGTCTCGCCGACGACGGCGAAGTCGAGGCCCCATTTGCGGAAGATCGCCTCGGCTTCCTTTTCCTTCTCGGGCTTGAGCACCATGAGCATGCGCTCCTGGCTTTCCGAGAGCATCATCTCGTAGGCGCTCATGCCGGTCTCGCGGCACGGCACCTTGTCGAGATCGAGCGTGACGCCGAGATCGCCCTTGGCGCCCATCTCGACCGCAGAGCAGGTGAGCCCGGCCGCACCCATGTCCTGGATGGCAATGACGCAGCCCTTGGCCATGATTTCGAGGCAGGCTTCGAGCAGAAGCTTTTCCGAGAACGGATCGCCGACCTGCACGGTCGGGCGCTTTTCTTCAGCGTCGGCGCCGAACTCGGCCGACGCCATGCTGGCGCCGTGGATGCCGTCGCGGCCGGTTTTGGAGCCGAGATAGACGACCGGCATGCCGATGCCGGACGCCGCCGAGTAGAAAATCTTGTCGGCATCGGCTAGGCCCACCGCCATCGCATTGACCAGGCAATTGCCGTCGTAGCGGCGATGAAACCGCACTTCGCCGCCGACAGTTGGAACTCCAAATGAATTGCCATAGCCGCCGATGCCGGCGACGACGCCGCCGACCAGCGCGCGCGTCTTCGGATGGTTCGGATCGCCGAACGACAGCGCGTTCAGGCAGGCGATCGGCCGCGCCCCCATGGTGAAGACATCGCGCAGAATGCCGCCGACGCCGGTCGCCGCGCCCTGGTAGGGCTCGATGTAGCTCGGATGATTGTGGCTCTCCATCTTGAACACGACGGCCTGCCCGTAACCGATGTCGATGATGCCGGCATTCTCGCCCGGCCCCTGGATCACCCACGGCGCCTTGGTCGGCAGCGTGCGCAGGTGGATTTTCGACGATTTGTACGAGCAGTGCTCGTTCCACATTGCGGAAAAAATGCCGAGCTCGGTGAAGCTCGGCGCGCGGCCGATGAGTTTGATCAGGCGCTCGTACTCGTCCGGCTTGAGGCCGTGCTCGGCAATCAATTCGGGCGTAATGGCAGGCTCGTTGGAAATCACGTGCGGCGCACTCGGTTCTTAACCCCTCTCCCATATGGAAAGTGGGAAGTCATGCCGCCAGCTTGAAGTGATCCACAAGCCCCGCGAACAGCCCGCGCCCGTCGGTCCGGCCCATCGCCGCTTCGACGTGATTTTCCGGATGCGGCATCATGCCGAGCACGTTACCGCGGTCGTTGATGATGCCGGCGATGCCGTTCATGGCGCCGTTGTGGTTCCAGTTCGGGTCGACCATGCCGTCGGGCGACGCGTAGCGGAACAGCACCCTGCCCTCGCCTTCCAGCCGCGCGATGGTCTCGCCGTCGGCGATGTAATTGCCCTCGCCGTGCGCCACCGGCACGCGGATCACCTGGCCGGCATTGTAACCGCGGGTGAACGGCGTATCCGAGCGCTCGACGCGCAGATAGACGTCGCGGCAGATGAAGCGAAGCTGCGCGTTGCGCATCAGCACGCCCGGAAGCAGTCCCGCCTCGCAGACGATCTGAAAACCGTTGCACACCGCGAGCACGAGGCCGCCTTTTTGCGCAAATGCGCGCACCGCATCCATGATCGGCGCGCGCGCCGCGATCGCGCCGCAGCGCAGATAATCGCCGTAGGAGAAACCGCCCGGGATGACGACGAGATCGGTGCCCGGCGGCAGCTCGCGGTCGGCGTGCCAGAGCATCGCCGGCGCGCGCCCCGAAATGAGCTTGAGCGCGCGCGCCATGTCGCGCTCGCGATTGATGCCGGGGAATACGATGACGGCCGATTTCATCCCGTCACCTCGATCCGGTAATTCTCGATCACGGTGTTGGCGAGCAGCTTTTCGGCGGCGCTCTTAAGCGCAGTTTCGGCGCCAGCATGGTCGGCGCCCTCGATTTCGATATCGAACACCTTGCCCTGGCGCACGCTGGCAACCCCGCTCACGCCGAGCGATTTCAGGGCGCCTTCGATGGCCTTGCCCTGCGGGTCGAGGATTCCCGACTTCAAAGTAACGGTGACGCGGGCTTTCATTATAGGCGCTCCGGCCGCTGAGGCCCGGCCCATTCAATATGTATGAATCACCGCGACCGCAACCGGTCCAACGCGGCTAATGCACCGGCTCTTTCGCCTGTTCCAGTAGCTGCCCGTAGCCGGCGACGCGACCGCTTTCACCGACCAGCCGCATCGCCGCCCAGAACGCCGCCGTCGCCGAGGAAACGACCGGAATGCCGTGACGATCTTCCAGCGGCTTTGCCACACCAAGCGTGCGCAGCCCGCCGCAGGAGATCAGGATGCCCTCGGCGCCTTTGGCGCGGGAAACCGCGCTGTCGCTGAGCGCGATGATGTCGGCCTCGCTCTTCTTGCTCGGCCCGCCGAATTCGAGCAGATCGAAACATTCCAGCGCCAGCACGTCAATGTCCGCCGCAACCAGCAGCTCCTTCAGCCGCCGGTTCACGACATCGCTGTAGGCCGTGGCGACGGCAACGCGATCGGCGCCGACCTCGCGCAGCCCGTCGATGATGGACTGGCTCATGGTAGAGACCGGCAGTCCGGTCCTTCGCCGCAACTCTTCGAGCAACCGGTCGTGGGCCTCGGGGCCGCGATAGAAGGTCAGCGACGTGCCGATGACCATGATCGCATCGACGCCCTGCTCGGCCAGATAATCGGCCGCGGGCAGGATGCCGTTCCACGCCGGCTCGTAGCCCTCGGGCGTGAGCGCCCGCACGCCAACGCCGCGCGGAACAAAGCGCACGCCCGGATACATGATCGGGCCTTCGAACGGCACCTCGTCCTTCGCAAACGGAACGACGAGGCCGACGGTGATGTCTTTACGCATGACTCGCGTGTCGCGCGCCGACGCTTCAGCTCTTGACCAGAACCGGCCCGGTGCCCTGCGGCCGCTCGCCTTCGCTCATGATGCCAAGGCGCTTGGCGACTTCGGTGTACGCCTCAAGCAGCCCGCCGAGATCGCGGCGGAAACGGTCCTTGTCGAGCTTCTCGTTGGACTTGATGTCCCACAGCCGGCAGGAATCCGGAGAGATTTCATCGGCGACCACGATCCGCATCAGATCGTTTTCCCACAGCCGGCCGGTTTCCATCTTGAAATCGACCAGGCGGATGCCGACGCCGAGGAACAGTCCGGACAGGAAGTCGTTGACGCGGATCGCCAGCGACATGATGTCGTCGATCTCCTGCGGCGTCGCCCAGCCGAATGCCGTGATGTGCTCCTCCGACACCATCGGGTCGTTGAGCTGATCGTTCTTGTAATAGAACTCGATGATCGAGCGCGGCAGTTGCGTGCCCTCTTCGATGCCGAGGCGCTGCGACAGCGATCCGGCCGCGACGTTGCGCACACAGACTTCGAGCGGAATGATCTCAACCTCGCGAATGAGCTGTTCGCGCATATTGAGGCGGCGGATGAAGTGGGTCGGAACTCCGATGTCGTTGAGATGCTGGAAGACGTATTCGGAGATCCTGTTGTTCAGGACGCCTTTGCCTTCGATCACCTCGTGCTTTTTGGCATTGAAGGCGGTCGCGTCGTCCTTGAAGTGCTGAATCAAAGTTCCAGGCTCGGGTCCCTCATAGAGGATTTTCGCCTTGCCTTCATAGATACGGCGACGGCGGCTCATGGGAATGTACCGTGGCTTTGTGAAATCCATGGAATGCCGTGGCTCCAATTCCGGTGTCGAGATCCGCGGCGGCGGAAACGGGCGGCACGACTCAACGCTGCGGCCCCTCCGCGACACAAAAGCTAGCCGATGGTGGCGCGGAGTACAATCGGCATAGACCCGTGCGGCGCTCGCCGCAACGACCATGTTCAGCCGTCGCCGCGGTTGCCTTGACGAGGCACCCCCGATATGCAAGGCGGCAGGTGATTTGCGCTGTTCCACGCAACATCGGGGCCGAGACATGACCACGTTCGACAAGCGCGAAGAGGCCTTCGAAAAGCAATTCGCGCATGACGAAGAACTGAAGTTCAAGGCGACCGCGCGCCGCAACAAGCTGCTCGGCTTGTGGGCCGCGGAAAAGCTCGGGCTCAAGGGCGCCGAAGCTGACAGTTACGCGCTCGCCGTCGTGATGTCCGATTTCGAAGAGGCGGGCGAGCACGACGTCGCGCGCAAGATCCGCAAGGATTTCGACGCCAAGGGCGTCGATCAGTCCGACCACCAGATCAGCCGCACCATGAACGAGTTGATGGCAAGAGCGATCGCCGACATCAAGGCAGGAAAGTAGCGCACCATGGCCATACCCGCATTCACACTGGCGAAACGGCTGCACGCAGGCGAAACCGTATTCTCCGGCTGGTGCGGCCTGCCCTACCCTCTTGTCGCCGAAACGCTCGCACGCGACGGCTTTGCCGCGGTGACGATCGAAGCCCAGCATGGCTTGTGGGACGTGGGCGGCATCCTCACCGGCATCGCAGCGGTCCGTCAGGGCGGTGCCGCGCCCATTGTGCGCGTTCCGCTCGGCGACTTTGCCTTGGTGAGCCGCGCGCTCGACTTCGGCGCCGAGGGCGTCATTGCGCCGATGATCAATACGCCCGCCGATGCGCGGGCGTTTGCCGCGGCGGCCAAGTTTCCGCCGATCGGCGAGCGTAGCTGGGGTCCGCACCGCGCCATGACGCTCGGCGGCCTCACCGACCAGGCGCACTACCTGCGCGAGGCCAACGACCACGTGATCACGCTCGCCATGATCGAGACCCGCACGGCGCTGCAAAATTTCGACGCGATCATCGGCACGCCCGGCATCGACGGATTCTTCCTCGGCCCCTCGGATCTGTCGATCGCGCTGTCGGAGGGCAAGAACGTCGACCCGCTTTCGAAGGAGGTCGAAGGCCATCTTGACCGCATGGTGACCGGCGCGCAGCAGGCAAAAAAGATTCCCGGCGCCTATTGCCATTCGGCCGAGCGCGCGGCAGCGCTCGCCAAGCGCGGCGTGAAATTCCTTGCGGTATCGAGCGATCTGTCGATGCTGCGCGCCGGCGCGGCAGCGGCGCTGAAAGTGCTCAAGGGCTGATCGTCGCGCCGGAGGTCGCGGCGCGCGCGTCGGTCGGTGCAGCGCCCGGAAGCATTCGCTGCAAGGTGCGATCCCGCCATACCCAATGGTGAACCAGCGCCGCGCTGGCATGCACGCCGGCGAGGATCAAAAGCGCATCCGCCAGCGTTCCATGCACCTCGAGAACGGACCTTGCCAGCGCCTTATCGAGCGGCCACGGCGAGGCAAAGTCCCATACACCGAAGATCGGCAATGCATTGCCGCGCTTTAACTGCACAATCATGCCGAGAAACGGCACCGTCAGAAGCAGCGCGTAAAGGGTGTAGTGGCTGATCCTGGCGGCGAACACCAAAACTCGGCCGAACGGCGTCGCTTCGGGAGGCGGCGGCGGATTGACGGTTCGCCACACCAGGCGGATCAGCACGAAAGCAAACACGCATTGGCCGAGCGTCATATGGATGAGCAAGCCGGTGCTGCGTGCGGAGCCTTTCGGCAATACGTCGCCGAACTGCCCGAGCAAAAAGCCGCAGAGCACAAAAATAACGGTCAGCCAGTGCACGATTTGCGGAACCGTGCCGTAGCGTGTCTTCGAATTGGCAAGCTGCATCGTCGTCCGATCCTGACACCCGGATAAAGCTCGGCCGGGAAATTTAGAATCACAGGAACAAGACTTCAGCCGATGGCCTTGTCGATCCGGTCGAGCGCCGCTGCTATAGCAGACTCGACCTCGCCAGCAAATATTTCCAGAACCGCATAATTGTGCGCTTCGAGCCAGGCGCGCTTTTCGGCGCGTGTCTTGGCGGCGGCGCTGGTCTCATCGGCCGGCACGAGATCGATGACCAGCCGCAGCGGGAATGACACAAAATCGCAGATGTGCTGCCCGACTGGTGTCTGGCGCTTGAAACCGCGGCCGGCGAAGCGGCGGTCGTTGACCAAAGCCTGCCACAGCATCCGCTCGGCTTCGGTCGGATTGCGGCGCAGGAGCCGCGCCAGGCCGCGTTCCGGGCCGCGCTGTTTTGGCACCCGGCCGGCGCCATGCTCGGCGAGCAGCGCGCGGAGCAATGCGGCCTCCGCGCCGTCGAGCACGCCGCCGCGCGCCGGACCCTTGCGGCCTTCGGCAATTGCCATGATCACCCCGTGCAGCGTCTGGATGTCCTGCTGTGTCGGCTGCATGCGGGTGAAGATGTTGCGCAGGTTGATCTGCATGGCCTCGCGCTTGTCGGGCGGCCGGAAGAACTCGACCTTTTCCAGTTTGCGCTCCAATGACGAGAAAAACGCGAGGAGCTGCTCCTTGGGCGCGGGTGGAGATTTTTGCGGCATGCCGAACGGCAGCGCCGCGCCGGTTTGCCGCTTGAACCATTCGTAGGCCACGATCACCACGGCCTGCGCCAGATTGAGCGAGGCGAAGGCCGGATTGACCGGCAAGGTGACGATGCGGTCGGCCAGTGCAACCTCGTCGTTTTCGAGCCCGTTGCGCTCGCGGCCGAACAGGATCGCGACTGTCTCGCCGGCGGCGACGCGGGGCGTCATCTCGGCCGCGGCTTCGGCCGCGCTCACCACCGGCTTGGCCTGGTCATGGGCGCGCGCCGTCGTTGCCAGGACGAACGTGCAGTCGGCGATGGCAGTCGCGAGATCGTCATAGAGCGCCGCGTCATCGAGAATTCGGTCGGCGCCGGCCGCCATCACGCGCGCCTTGTCGTTGGGCCAGCCTTGCCGCGGCCGCACGATGCGCAGCCGCGACAGGCCGAAATTCGCCATGGCGCGCGCCGCGGCGCCGATATTTTCGCCGAGCTGCGGCTCGACCAGGATCACCACCGGGCCGGGCCCGCCGCTCCAGTCCTTGGTCCTGTCGGTTCCTGCCCCGGGCATCTGTTTCCTTCGTCATTCCGGGGCGCCGCGATAGCGGCGAGCCTGGAATCCATAATCACGAAAAGCGAGGTGGCGGGAAGACTGGAGCCACTGCTGGCTGGCCGGGGTTATGGATTCCGGGCTCCTCGCTTCCGCCTTCGCGCTCCGCGCTTCGGCGGACTCAAACCCTCCGAAGCTCGCGGAGCGAGCGTAGGAGGGTCGCTCGGCCCCGGAATGACGTAATCGGCTTTCTCGCAAAGCCCGCGGGTGCTATAGCGGCGCCGCCGGCGCGGTGGGGGCGCCAGATTGACGCGCGCCGTCCCTGCCGATCCTCATCCTGTCGCGCTGCAAAGGTCCCAACGCAAATGGCGAAAATCAAAGTGGCCAATCCCGTCGTCGAAATGGACGGCGACGAGATGACCCGGATCATCTGGCAATACATCAAGGACAAGCTCATCTTTCCGTATCTCGACATCAACCTGATGTATTTCGATCTCGGCATGCAGAAGCGCGACGAGACCCGCGATCAGATCACCATCGATGCCGCGGAAGCGACCAAGAAGATCGGCGTCGCGGTGAAATGCGCCACCATCACGCCCGACGAAGCGCGCGTGAAGGAATTCAATCTGCACGACATGTACCGCTCGCCGAACGGCACCATTCGCAACATTCTGGGCGGCGTCATCTTCCGCGAGCCGATCATCTGCAAGAACGTGCCGCGGCTGGTGCCGGGCTGGACCCAGCCGATCATTATCGGCCGCCACGCCTATGGCGACCAATACCGCGCAACGGATTTCAAGGTGCCGGGCAAAGGCAAGCTTTATCTGACCTTCGTCGGCGACGACGGCAAGGAGATCAAACGCGAAGTGTTCCAATTTCCCGGCAGTGGCGTCGCCATGGCGATGTACAATCTCGACGACTCGATCAGCGATTTCGCCCGCGCCTCAATGAACTTCGCGCTCAACCGCAGCTATCCGCTTTATCTGTCGACCAAAAACACCATCGTCAAAGTCTATGACGGGCGCTTTAAGGATATTTTCCAGGACGTGTTCGACAACGAGTTCAAGGACAAGTTCGCCGCGAAGAAGATCACCTACGAGCACCGCCTGATCGACGACATGGTGGCGGCGGCGCTGAAATGGTCGGGCGGCTATGTCTGGGCGTGCAAGAATTACGACGGCGACGTGCAGTCCGACACCGTGGCGCAGGGCTATGGCTCGCTCGGCCTGATGACGTCGGTGCTCACCACGCCGGACGGCAAGGTGGTCGAGGCCGAAGCCGCCCACGGCACCGTGACCCGGCACTATCGCGAGCACCAGAAGGGCCGCGAGACTTCGACCAATTCCATCGCCTCGATCTATGCTTGGACGCGCGGGCTCAGCCATCGCGCCAAGCTCGACAACAATCCGGAGCTGGCGAAATTCTCAGCCACGCTGGAAAAGGTCACCGTCGGCACGGTGGAGTCCGGTTTCATGACCAAGGACCTCGCGCTGCTGATCGGCCCCGACCAGAAATGGCTCTCGACCACTGGCTTCCTCGACAAGGTCGACGCAAATCTAAAAGCAGCTATGGCCTAAGTCACGGCCCCGCCGATGCAGTTTCACGCTCATTGGCGATCGGCATGGCGAGGCATATCTTCCAGCCATGGCAAAGCCGGGCGCCAAGCGCAGCACCCTGGGCGTGATCGCGGTGATCGCGCCGCTACTCGCGATTTTGGCCGCGGCGACATGGTTCGCGACGCGGGCATGGACTGCGGTCAGCGGCCCGCCGATGCCGACCGCCGGCTATGTCGCCATGATGCTCGGTATCGTGTTTTCGCTCGTGGTCGGCTGCGGGCTGATGGCGCTGTTGTTTTACTCAAGCCGCCATGGCTACGACGAGCAGATATACCGCCGGGACGATGCGCCCGAATAATCAGGGCGCGACGACGACGTGCGTGTTGAGCCGGACGCCCCATTTGTCTAGCTTGCAATGAAACAGCGGCAGCAATGCCCGACCAGTCGAGGACACCGATGACCAAGACCATTCGCCTGCAGAGCGACAGCAACGCCCACGACCGCCCCTGGCGGGTCGCCGTCGAGCAGGGCTTTTTTGCCGCCGAGGGCCTAAACGTCGAATACCATGAGGACAATCCGAAGGGCGCTGCGGGACGCGTCGAGGATTTCTCCAAGCGCTGGAAAGAGACACAACTGCAACAGGGCGCGCTCGAAGTCTATCCGGTGTGCGAGTGGGGCGCGATCGAGCGGGTGCAGGCGCTTGGCGGCGGCAAGATCATCGGGCTCGACACCACGGTGCGCACCGGCGCGCTGATGGTCGCCAAGGACTGCAAAATCCAATCGCCCGCCGAACTGCGCAATGTGCCGATCGCGGTGACCTGGCATGCCGGCACCTTCTATGCCGCAATCGAAGTGCTGGAGGCCGCAGGCGTGCCGTTCGAGGACATCATGCTGGTGCATGCCAATGACCGGCTGGAAGCGCTGCTCAGCGGCACGACGCAGGCGGCAGCGCTGATGGAGCCGCTGGTGAGCCGCGCGCTCGCCGCCGGCGCGCGCAAGATCGCCGACCTGCGCTGGCGCGGCGGCATCGTCGCCGGCAACGACGTCGACGAGGAAACCGCAGCGAAGCTGCGCAGTGCGCTCAATCGTGCGATCGAATGGCTGCGCGAGAACGAAGATCGTTCGCGTAAGGAAGTGCTGCGCGATCTTGCGCCCGAGCAGCGCCAGGGCGGCCTGATGCCGGAGCTTGTCGGCGTCAAAACCTACCGGCCCGACGAATTCAAGGAAAAAGTCGATTGGATGCTTGACCGCGGCTTCCTCAACGAAGCGCCCGAATATAGTGCCGTGGTGCGCAGCAAATAACGCCGCTGTTCTGCCGGCCATAACCCACTAGTGTCCTGAATCTGAAGTTTGCCGCATCAGTTTGAACACCAGCTCGCCCACAACTCATTGAAATGACTCAGTCAGCGTTCGGTTCATAATGCAGCGAACCTCAGAACAGGGACACTAG